>Ga0099364_10000066_pt1 | contig 163843 bp, 119 predicted proteins | sample TergutTh196P3_FD_73070 | JGI IMG/M metagenome (GOLD analysis project Ga0099364, IMG submission 73070) | Microcerotermes parvus P3 segment gut microbial communities from Pointe-Noire, Republic of the Congo - Th196 P3 | ecosystem: Host-associated > Arthropoda: Insects > Digestive system > Gut ... | reverse complement strand
CAGTTACTCATGTCCTACAACGAAGACGGCAGCGTGACGTACTATGTCTATGCCCCCGGTTATGGCCTCATGTCGCAAGAAACGTTCCGCGACGGTGACCCCGACAGCGTGTACCGCGTGTTCCACTTCGACCACCGCGGGAACACAATAGCACTGACGGACGAAGGGGCGGGTGTTACGGACTTAATCAGCTACACCGTTTATGGGGAAATCGAGGTCGGCCCGTACAGCGTCGAAACAATATTCCTCTTCGCCGGGCAGTACGGAGTACAGACAGATGCAAACGGGCTGTACTATATGAGGGCGAGGTACTACAACCCGGATATAGGCAGGTTCATCAATGAGGATCCAATAAGGGACGAGTTGAACTGGTATGCGTATGCAGGGGGGAATCCGATAAGTAAGATTGACCCTATAGGGTTACGTTGGCAGTCTGTTAATTATAATGATAAGATTATTAGAGAGCCGATAGGATTAGGGGTGTCTCTGACAGCTTATCTCAATATACTCCCTGATAATCCGTTTCTACCTCCGGGTTACTTAATAGATGATACAGAAAAGAGAGGTGAACAAGGAAAATTTACATCACTGAAGAAAGCAGCTGAGGACTTTGCAATGACAACAAATCCGCTTTCGATTCAAAATGATTGGGAATACGGAACATATTTCTACACATGGGAAGAAACAGTGCAAAAGAGTTTCTTGTTCTTCCAGTGGCCAACTACGGTCACATACTATTCATATACAAAACCTCACACCGACAGAAACTATAAAAACGTTAATATGAATTATGTAAGCCCTAACTTACCTTTTGATACAACATTTGAGGCAGTTGGACATACACACGGTGCCTTTAGGGAATCTTTTATTCATAGTGGAAGAGATTGGAATGAGCATTTTTCGCCTAAGGATAGTGCGATTGCAAGAGAATATGGGATTACGTCAATTTTGGTGACGCCGATGGGAGCGGTGTATAAATATGACCCGACAAAGCCGACAATGCAAGGGGGCAGTGAAAGATATTTCAAACCATGGTCAATGCCACACGATTCAAATCATCCAGATCTTCCAAAAAGACATAATGCAAATTGTGTAAATTGTTTTTCGACAAGGTAAGGAGGTAGTTTTTCATGTACATTCGAGTTGCTTACATCATTTTCGGAGTTTGGTATATATTAGTTATATTTATGGCAATTTTTATGCTAACGCCTAATATAGACGCTGAGTGTGAGCGTATACATATTGATGATAATCATAAACTTTGGGGAACAAGAGATGCTGTTCCTAATGAGGAAGTAGCATATAAAATAGCATATGCCGTAATTTATGAGCAGTTAAAGCATGAAGGCGGAGAAGAGTTTAGCCCAGATGATTATTATTCTGAGATAATGTTTAATGAAATTAGTAACGAGTGGGAAATATACTTTGCACCCATTCCTCCCGAAGGATATATCACTTTAGGAGGAGATATGATTATTAATATCCGAAAAGACTGCGGTATGGTTACCGAGTTGGGTTTTTATAAGTAAAACGGTAACAATTGGCTACACCTACCACGAAGACGGCAGCGTGACGTACTATGTCTATGCGCCCGGCCATGGCCTCGTACCGCAGGAGATATTCCGCGTAGGCAATCCATACGGAGAGTACCGCGCATTCCACTTCGACCACCGTGGAAACACGATAGCCATGACGTGCGAAAGCGCCGGACTTGGGGATTTAGCAAGCTACTATGTGTACGGCGAAATAGAAGACAGGCCACACACCACCGATACGATATTCCTATTCGCCGGAAAATACGGCGTGCAGACGGACGATAACGGCCTGTTCTACATGCGTGCTAGGTACTACAATCCGGAGCTGGGACGGTTCATCAACGAGGATCCGATAAGGGACGGGCTGAACTGGTACGAGTACGCGGGAGGGAATCCAGTAAGATTCATTGACCCGCTTGGCCTGTTCGCGTGGAACGAGGATGATGACCATTGGTTTGACCTGAAAGCCGAGGTTGAAAAAGTCGGCGGCAGAATCAGGTACCAGCAAGACCGCTTTATGGGAAGCTGGGTAGTTGATGTTTATGGTGTCACTGTTACATTTTCAGGGAATAGCGATGGAGTCAAAAGCTTTGCGAGATCCTATGGCAAGCCATTTGTAAGGGCTGATGTATTCTATAGCTCGGTTGTGAGAGCTGCAGGAGGTGAAATGGTTTTCCTTGGCGGGCATCCTGCATTTGACGGATGGTTCTTCGCTATGGGTTCTCTTCATACATATGCGATGATGTTCGTATCGTCAGAGAGTGTACATTGGAATGCAAGATACTTTGAAAATAACGAGAAATGGGGGCTTCAGTATGCAACACTCGGAGGAACCGCATCTCAAGCTACTGATATGAGATTGCAAATTGTAGCAAATGTTGCCAGCGACCTTGAGTTTGATAAAAGAACATTTCAAAAACACCTTTTTACTGGTAAAGGTGCAATAGATAAGTTGTTGGAGGCTCACAATTCCCAGGGGAGAGGATGGGTCTACGGTTCTCTTCTTGTTCCAGGGGTTAGAGGCATTCACATTTCTAATAACATATTATCTGGATTATTACATGTTGCGGGTATTCATCCCGGAAAACTAGAACATCTTGCCATTGGCTGGGACTATCCGACTCCAGATAGTTTCTTTGGGAGGTAATTAAGTTGAAAGTGTTGAACTATATTATAATTACCATATTATCTATACTAGCAATTATCTTTATAGTGACGGCTATTCAAATAGTTACTATACCTGCGAGAAGACCAACCAGTATGGTAAAAGAGTATATTTTGAGACTTACGCCAATTGGTACTAGTATAAACGATGTAGTTGAAATGATTAACAACAGAGATGATTGGGGTAGATCAATGGTAAATTACGAGTTAGGTTTTGAACCTTCAAACCCGACTGGTATATGGGGTTTAATGCCACAAAATATGGCTCACCTTAATCAACCACGAGTTGGAGTGCAATCAGCATTTGTCAACATGGGAACTTACCGCACTTGGCTTTTCTGGCCGCCCTTTGCAAAGGTGGAAGTTAACGTTTTTTGGGGATTCGATGCAGATGGGAAATTGATTGAAGTCCATGTAGACAAGATTGGTATGATATAGCCTATAATGACTTCTAGCGAAAATAGACATCATTATAGGAATGTTCGCCGATTTCAGCTACGAAAGCTCATTGGCGCGAAACCCGGTATTACTACGATGCCAGCGGGAGGCTGATGCTGACGGAGCGACCGAACGGCACCATCGAGGAGATAGAGCGCGACGATGCGGGCAGGATAACACGCAAGGTGGATGCGGTAGGCTGGATGCCGTTTATGACATACGAGTACGCCTACGATGCGAACGGTAACATCATTGAGCAGTACCGGCACAGGGGGTACGCGTTCCCGGGGACGTACTACCAGGGCTACGAGTTCACGGAGTACACGGACATATACACCTACGACGCGCTTGACCGGCTGACGGGCAAGAACGAGCAGATCATGAGCTACGAGCCATGCGCGCAGACATATATGTTTGACGCGGGCGGCAACATGGATTACGGTATAAACCCGCATATATACGGGTACGGCGCCGGCAACCGGCTCGACTTGTTCGACGGGCATATAGAGATAAGCTACGACGCGGACGGGAACATGACACACGGGCCTCTGAGCGGCTGGTTCGTCGATTTCGAGTACGACAGCCTGAACCGCCTGGTCAAGGCGGGTGACTGGGAGTTCGCCTACGACGGCGAGGGCAACCGGTCAAGCGGGAACGGCACAACCTACGTCACCGACCCGCACGCGGAGCTCTCGCAGATACTGATGACCACCGCTGAGAACGGCGACGTGACATACTACGTGTACGGGCTCGGGCTCATATCGCAGGAGAAGCACCTAATGACAAAAGGACGAGGAGAATTTGAGTGAATAGAATTATTTTTACTGGTATGTTTACGGCAACACTCATTTCTGCTGCTATGATATTGATTCTTATTTCGGTGATAAATACCTCAAGGATGCAGCAGATAAACAATGCAGATATTACAGTAGATAGTTTACTAAAATTTATCGAAGATGAGGACGCTTTAGTTAATAACGACAGCTTCAAATCCTTAAATACAGTAGAGATATCTAAACGAAATGATAATGAAGGAAACACGTTTTACTTTGCCAATACGATTTCGCAATTTATGTGGAGTAGCGAACTCTATATGCTTGTTGTTGAAGACGGAAAAATCACAAGTATAATTGACACAGGTCTGGGTGGTAACAATACTTATTTTTCATATGATGTAGTAAGTATATCCCAAGGTGTTTTTATTTCTGCGTTTTGCGCTACTCATTCAGGCAATGGGGATTTGCTGCTCATGCCGATATATGAACCGAACAATGTAAAATATTTAATCCCTGATGCAGTAGATAGTTATTATGAGGAAAGCGAACTAACAGCAATTGATTATGAAATATCAGAAGTAAAAGGGAAAGGCACTGCTTCTTCGGTATATCTCGGCGGCAAGTTACATGCGAGTTATATTGATGTTAATCAAGATGGGCATACTGACATTGTGCTTAAAGGCATTCAGCAAATCTATGAAACCGGGCAGGATCAAGAACAGCTACTGAAACAAGAGCACTTCGTCACATATGTTTATTTATATGACCCAATGATAGATAGTTTTATTTTTGATCTAGCGATGAGCAAAAAAGTCATAGTGTAGTGGTCTAGTAAAGCTAAGCAAAAAACTGTTTTACCCGAGAGATACCCTCATCTAATCAAGATGCCTATATCCGTATTTAATGCACATTGAAACCTAAATAATATACCTTGATAAGCCATTCAAGCGTAAAGTAACGTTTGCTGGCAAACGTCAGCATGTGTCTTTATTAATAGTTATAATGGTTTACACCGTGATCTAAAGCGCGGAAACGTACTACACATATGACGCGAACGGCAACCTAGCCACGGAATACACCTACCCCGGCTTCCAGGGCTATGAGGATGTATTCAGCTACGACAGCACCGACAGGGTGACCGGGAAGCACGACCGCTACAAAGACCAGTACTTCGAGTACGACCAAGGGGGCAACATCACCGACCTCAACGGCGAAGTGCTGTCTTACGGTTCGGGCAACCGCCTGACGCATTACGGCGGCCAAGCCCTGACATACGACGCGGACGGCAACATGACCTACGGCCCGTTAGCGGGTGCGTTCGAAAACTTCGAGTACGACAGCCTGAACCGCCTGATCAAAGCGGGGGACACCGAATACGCCTACGACGGCGAAGGCACGAGGATATCTGCAGGCGGCGTAACATATGTCACGGACCCGAACCACGAGCTGTCGCAACTGCTGATGTCCTACCACGAAGACGGCATCGTGACGTACTATGTCTACACGCCCGGCCATGGCCTCGTATCGCAGGAGATATTCCGCGCTGGCGATCCATACGGAGAGTACCGCGCATTCCACTACGACCACTGCGGGAACACGATAGCCATGACGTGCGAAAGCGCCGGACTTGGGGATTTAGCAAGCTATTATGTGTACGGCGAAATAGAAGACAGGCCCCAAACCACTGATACGCTATTCCTGTTCGCCGGGAAATACGGCGTGCAGACGGATGCCAATGGGCTGTACTATATGCGCGCGAGGTACTATTCGCCGGAGATTGGGCGGTTTATCAACGAAGACCCGGTAAGGGACGGTCTGAACTGGTACGAGTACGCAGGGGGGAACCCGATAAGCAGGGTTGACCCGAGTGGACTGTTCTGGAAAGAAATTGAAGATTTCTTTAAAAAGGTAGGCGACGCGATAGTCGATTACTTCAGTCCGAATACTCACACGATAAGCGGCGAATATCAAGACGGTATGGGTCGAGGTTCGTACTCAATAACTTCTGGGTATAGGGAGTTTAACTGGAGGCTGCAAGCAAACCCTGGTAATCCTGCAAGAGGGATGATTGGTGGGTTTAGTAAAGTGTCAATAACCAATGCTACAGGCACTATTGGATATGGGGATGATAATTTCACTACCTCTTTAAAAGGCGTTGGGGATTTATTTACTGGAACACTTCATGCCGGTATTCAGTATCGGGAAGGATTTGGTATAGGAGTAGATACAAAAGCTTCCGTTGCATCTGGCAGAGCAACCGTGGAATTTAATGTTTTTGGATGGGAAATTGAAGTAGGAGTAACAGGTCATGCAATTTCAACCGGATATAATTTTATGTATGGGTACTTCCCTGAATCAGAATCCTGGAAAGGCGGTTTCTATTTTGGAGGTGGAACTAGTAAATTGTTTGGAATAGAAATCTTGTTTAGGATAAAACCGTAAGGATATATGAGGAAAACGAAATGAAAAGTTTTAGGCTAGATAAAGATTCAATTAGAAATCTAAAAGGAATACAAGGATTTCATCGAATGATTGATATTTCTGCAAGAATGAAAAAGCACTACTGTCCTGTATGTAATGGATTACTCAGGGTTATAAGCAAAGGTGTTGTTATCAACTCCGAATCAGAAGAAGCAAAGAACTTTAATTTTTCTGTCATGGATGGCAGAATGTATGGAAACATACGGTTTACCAATGACATTTTTTATTGCAATGAATGCGATAGGGAGTTTACTACAAGAGCAATATCGGATATTGAGAAAGAAGAGAAGAGAAAACTAAAGGGCAACAGGGTAACAGGCAAAGCAAAACAAGAAGAAAATTTCAAGAGAAGTATCGATGTTCAACCTAAATCTACAGCTAAATATGACAGCCAATCACATCGAAACAGTCAGGATAATAAAGGGAGCAAGTGGCACACTATAGGAATAGCAGTCCTTATCGTCTTATCAACCGCAATTTTTCTTCTTATTTCCTTTTTTGCCGGCAAGTAGGGCATAATCGGAACCCCTACCCCGGCTTTCAGGGCTACAACGACACATTCGGCTACGACGCGCTGGACAGGGTGCTAAACAAGTACGACCGATATAACGCACAGTTCTTTGAATACGACCGGGGATGCAACATCACAGACCTCAACGGCGAAGCATTCACCTACGACCCCGGCAACCATCTGACCCAGTACGGCGGCCAGACCGTGCAGTACGACGCTGACGGGAACATGACACACGGCCCGCTTGCGGGAACGTTCGCCGATTTCGAGTACGACAGCCTGAACCGGCTCGTCGGCGTAAGTGACGGCACAGGGGTGACCGAATACACATACGACGTCGAGGGCACGTGGATGTCGGCAGGCGGTAGAACATACGTCACAGACCCGAACCACGAACTGCCGCAGCTCCTGATGTTATACGACGATCAAATCGGCGTGACGTACTACGTCTACGCCCCCGGTTACGGCCTCTTATCTCAGGATAGCCCGACCGACGGGTACCGCATATTCCACTTCGACCACCGCGGGAACACGATAGCCCTGACAGACGAATGGGCGAACGTGACCGACGAGTTCAGCTACACCGTGTACGGGGAAATAGAGAACGGCTATGTTATTGAATTTTACATATAAGGGGTGACCTATGCGCTTGTTGGAAAACATACGATTAAGCGAAGACAGCTTGTCTGTCGTAATTTTAGACCAGACTCTACTGCCGGGGGAAACTAAATATCTTGTGCTGCGGGATTCGCAGGAGCTGCGTGAGGCTATTTACATGCTTCGGGTGCGCGGGGCGCCTGCTATCGGGATTTTTGCCGCATACGCTTTGTATGTTCTTGCGCGGCAGTCGGCGGCGGTCGGTTATGCGGCATTTCGCGCCGAAGTCATGAAACACTCTGACTATCTTAACTCGGCGCGCCCTACGGCTGTGAATCTCGGCACGCAGCTGCGGAGGATGCTCCGGCTTGTGGATTCTATGGAAGGCGGGCATGTATCGCGGGTCCTTGAAGCAATGCGCTTGGAAGCGATTGGCATTCATAATGAAGATATCGCAATGTGCAAAGCCATTTCAGAAAACGGCTTATCTATCTCGGAGAACGGGGTGCCCCTATTTCGCGGCGGGCTGGGAATAATGACGGTTTGCAACGCCGGGCCTATTGCCACATCGCGTTATGGTACGGCTCTCGGGCCGATTCTGCTGGGGCATGAGCGCGGGTTGCCGCTGAGAGTTTTCTGCTGCGAAACGCGCCCGCTTCTGCAAGGGGCGCGCCTGACTGCGTTTGAGCTGGATAGCTCCGGGGTGGACTATACGCTGATATGCGACAACATGGCGAGCATTGTAATGAAAGAAGGCAAGGTCGGCGCTGTTTTCGCCGGGTGCGACCGCATTGCGCGAAACGGCGACACCGCCAACAAAATAGGCACAAGCGGGCTTGCTGTGCTGGCGAAGTATTACGGTATCCCATTTTATGTTTTCGGTCCCTCTTCCACGCTTGACCCGGACTGCGGGAGCGGCGCGGAAATTGTGATAGAAGAACGGCCGTATGAGGAGATTACAGGGCTGTATTTCAACAGACAGATCGCGCCGGCAGATGCCCGCTGTTACAACCCCTCGTTTGATGTTACGGATGGCGGGCTGATTACCGCGATAATTACCGAGAAAGGCATCTTCCGCCATCCATATTCGTTTTAGGGTACCTCGAAAAAACTCGGCACAAATCTGTGCGGCAGAGGTTTTTCGAGGTGCCCTTTATTCACCCCTTTAGTCACTTGCCAAAGCCGCAATAGCGGCGAAAAACTGCTTGCCGGGCTCGGCTTGCGCCGCATTGCCTGATGGGTTTTCTGCCGTAGCTGCAGCAGGCTCCGGCAGCATTTGCCGTATATTCTCCAGCATTTGCATGAGCCCGCTCTCTGTCGATTCGAACATGCCTGTCAGCTCTGCCTTAGCTTTCCGCGAAGCCTCAGCAAGTTTTAAGACAACCGCCTCTGTCTGCGCAAAATCGTTAATAGTCCGATTATGAATATCATCTGCAACCTTTCCGGCCTCCGATATTATCCGCTTCGCTTCCTGATGCGCCTGCGCAATAATGGTTTCCGCACGGCCGCTGGCTTCGTTTGCGGCGCTGTCCGCATCGTTCTTTGCTTGCTCCAGAATCTTTACCGCATCCTGACGGGCGGCAATCATCGTGTTCGCAATATGAGTGCGGTCCGCGTTTTGCTGTTTCTCCAAAGCCTCAAAACGCGCTTGCAGCTCATTATACTTTGTCTTAAACTCCTCAATCTGCAAATCTTTTTCTTTGCCCTCGGTTAGAAATTTGTCGATAACCTGATCGACTTCTTCCGGGTTATAGCCTAATGAGGCTCTATTAAAACCTATTTCCATCATCGTCATATCCTTTCATTATTACTGTACTCCGGTGTACTTAATTTACCGTCCGGACACAAGGAACGGCATTGTCCCCGTTTCGCAAGCGATCACCCTGTAATGTTCAGCCGTCTGTTTCCTTCATCTCATCAACTATCTCGCCGATAACCCTGTCTGCATCGGAATAAGCCACCTGGCATGTGCCAACCTTGAAATGCCCGCCTCCGCCGTACTTCAGCATCAGCGCCCCGATATTTGTCTTGCATGTGCGGTTAAGAATACTGTGACCGACGGCAATCGGGCAGTTCAGCTTGTTTCTGCCATCTACAATCCAGACAGAAACATTCTGCTCGGGAAACAGGCTGTAGATCAAAAACCTGTTCCCTGTGAAGATTGAGTCCACATCCCGCAAGTCGGTAATTATAACATTTCCGTCAGTCTTGCTATATGCCTTCAGCATCCCCTTGAAAAGCGCATCCTGCTCGAAATACAGCTTCACTCGTTCTTCAACATCGGGATTTGCAAGGATTTCATTGATATCCTTACTTGCGCACTCGTCAATGAGAATCTCCATAAGCTCATAATTACTTATGCGGAAATTCCTGAAACGCCCTAAACCCGTGCGCGGATCCATCACAAAACCCAGCAGCACCCAACCCTCCGGGTTAAGAATCTCATCTCTTGTGAGCTTAGCCGAATCCACCTTGTCAACAGCGGCAAGCATAGGCTCTAGGTGCGGCAGCCTCTCTTTTCCCCCATAGTAGTCATAAACAACCCGCGCCGCGCTGTCCTCAACACGGCTGGCCCCCTCAAAAACAATATCGTTACCCAACCGCTCCTCTTCGCTTGAATGATGGTCAAACCACATCCCGCACCCCTCTACATAAGGTATGTTAGCCAAAACATCATCCTTTGTAACCTCAACAACCCCGTCTTGCATATCTTTCGGGTGCACAAACTTCCAACTGTCAATAACTCCCAGTTCCTTAAGCAACGCAGCGCAAGCCAACCCATCAAAATCCGACCTGGTCAAAAGTCTCATAACATACCTCCGAAATTTTTTAATTGATTATATCACGCATTACAGCCGAGCGCAAGGCACGGTATTATCTCAATCAAAACAGTCTCATGCAAAAGGATAATGTTGACTGCCGGTGAGGATGGCTATTTTTGTGCCCCGCAGAGCGCAACCATGGACGGAACGGAACCCGACCGCCGCCAGTGGCGGATTAAGGGAGGGTGACGTTACACTGAACACGAGATGAGCGCAAACGAAGTGCAGCGCGAATCCGTAGTGAAGTGTGGGGGAGCGTTCGCGAATTGAAACAGGACGTTTCATTGAGCGACAAGGGGCACAGAAACAGCCATCTGAACGCAAGGCACGGTGCAGACTACAATACCTCTGTGAATTGTCGTGCCTTTCTTGCCGGTGAGTTTCTCTTAATTATTTCTTTCGCCAGCTCAATATAGGCAAGGGATCCGCGTGATGAGCGGTCATACTCTGTAATAGGCTTACCGTGGCTTGGAGCTTCAGCAAGTCTGACATTGCGCGGTATCGCAATATTAAACGTTTTCTCCTTGAAATACTTCTTTATCTCAAAGGCCACCTGAGAAGAGAAATTAGTTCGCCCGTCGAACATTGTAAGTAACACGCCTTCAATTTCGAGCGAGCGGTTTAGCGCCTTTTTTATCATTCTTATCGAAGACATAAGATCTGATAAACCCTCAAGCGCAAAATACTCGCACTGCACCGGAATAAGCACAGTATCTGCAGCGCAGAGAGAGTTTAATGTAAGCATTTCCAGCGAAGGCGGGCAATCAATAAGGATATAGTCGTAAATTTGCCGCAAACTCGATAGTGTATCCTTCAATACAAATTCCCGTCCATCTACCATGACGAGCTCTATACCCGCTCCGGAAAGCACCTGATTTGAGGGTAAAACATCGCAGTACTTCGTTTTTACTATTGCGCTACCTACGTCTACGCCTTCAATCAGGACGTTATATATACTTGTTGCGTTCCTATCTTTCTTTACTCCGACACCGGATGTAGCATTACCCTGCGGATCCATGTCGCACAATAACACTCTCACACCAAGCATTGTCAAAGCCGAGCATAGATTAATACAGGTCGTGGTCTTTCCCACGCCTCCCTTTTGATTTGCGACTGCGATTATTTTTCCCATTAATTATACCTGCCATTCTAAATTTCACAACGAACCTATTATAACAGAAATAAAATGTTTAGCAACTGTTTTTTGCTAATGCAAATGTTTCACGTGAAACATTTGCATATATTTGTCCGAAGTGGTACACTATCATTATAATTATTGGGGGTGTTTAATGATGGATGGAGCGAAATATGACCGGACCTGTAAGGATATGGCTTATGTTGCCGAGATTCTTGCTGTTGGTACTGAACTGCTGCTTGGTAAGACACTGAACACCAACGCTCAGGATGTCTCAATGATGTTGTCTGAGTTTGGTATAAACGCATTTTATCAAACTGTGGTGGGGGATAATGCCGAAAGGCTAAGAAGCGCGGTAAATATTGCAAAAGAGCGATCTGATATAATCATAACGACCGGCGGGCTTGGGCCAACGCAAGATGATATTACAAAGCAGGTTTTAGCAGAGATGTTTGGTAAGCGGCTGGTTTTTAGCGAAAACGTAGCAAAGAAGATCCGTGCTTTCTTCGAAAGGCGGCAGGGTAGTGCAAAAATGACTGATAACAATCTTCGGCAAGCTGAATTTCCTGAAGGCTCAGTTATATTCGATAATGAAGTCGGCACAGCGCCCGGATGTGCTTTTGAGGCTGACGGTGTGCACGTCATTATGCTACCCGGCCCTCCGCGCGAATGTCGCGCTATGCTGCGTTCAGGCGTTGCCCCGTATCTTTCCGGGCTTTCCAGATCGGAGCTTTATTCGAATTACATACATATTTTCGGCCTCGGCGAGAGCGCAGTCGAAGCAAAACTGCATAATCTTATGAAGAGCCTGCAAAACCCTACCCTTGCACCATATGCACAGGATGGCGAGGTGATGCTTCGGCTTACGGCACGATCGGATTCGGCTAGTTCTGCCGATGCGTTGATGGCTCCTGTATTGCAGACTGTCCGAGAAACGCTTGGCGATATCGTTTATGGAATCAATACCGGAAGCCTGGAAAACACCGTTGCTGCTCTCTTGAAACAGCACAACATGACACTCGCGGCTGCTGAGTCGTGCACGGGAGGCCTATTCTCGAAACGCCTGACTGATATTCCCGGTATATCGAGTGTTTTTCAAGGCGGAATCGTAGCTTACCACGCCGATTCGAAAATCGGCCTCTTAGGTGTTGACGAGGATCTGCTCAAAGAATATGGCGCTGTCAGCCAGCAAGCCGCGCTTGCTATGGCTGACGGTGTCCGTTTAACATTCAACGCAGATATTGGTATTGCGATAACCGGTATCGCCGGCCCGGGCGGAGACGGTACTGAGACCGAGGTTGGTACGGCATTTACTGCTTTATCGACGAATGAACGGGCTTTCTGCCGCAGCCTAAAATTATTTAACGACCGTGATAGGGTAAGAATAAGCGCCGCTTCCCACGCATTTGACATGGTGCGGCGCTTTCTGACAGGGCTTGATGTGGTTTAGAACGATAACGAAGACAAAGCAGAAAAAAGCGGAGGTTTAGGCGTATTTACGAGTAGTTATTCACGGGATAGGAAAATCATCAATGCCGGTGAGGACGGCTATTTATGTGACCCGCAGAGCGCAACCATGGGCGGTGGAGCGGTCGCGAATTGAAACAGGATGTTTCATTGAGTGAGCGGAACCCGACCGCCGCCAGTGGCGGATAAAGGGAGGGGGGAGCTACACTGAACGCGAGATGAGCGCAAACGTAGTGCAGCGCGAATCCCCAGTGAAGTGCGGCTCAAGGGGCACAGAAATAGCCGTCCGAACGCAAGGCACGGTATGGACTATAATAACCGTGTGACCAGTAACGTTTACGATTGCGTTGCCACGTTAAGGATACTCCCCTATCTGGAAAACATTACTTTCTCGCTGTTAAACATTTTTGTCAGTATGATCCCGCCAATACAGGCGTATGCAGCGGTGCTCAGGCATGATATAGCGATATTTACCGGGGCATAATCGCGGGAGAACACGCCGATCATGCTTTGCACGCTTCCGTAGAGAGGAATAAAGTAATATCCCGGTTCAGTTTGCGATCCGCCGCCGAACATACCGGACACACCCACAAGCATTACCAGTATCATCAACGGCATTACTGCGGACCCCGCCTCCTTGACGGTTTTTGCAAATGCCGAAACGATAGAAATCATCGCTACAAGCAATAGTAATGTCGTCAGAATTACAAAGGCCAGGAGCGTATAATCCGTTATGCCGTAAATTCCCGTGTCAATATCTGCCCCACCCATCAGGTTAGGCAATGCTAATATCGTCGCGACTGCGCTTACTCCGCCTGAAATAAACGAGAGGATAGCGAGGCTTAGTATCTTCCCGACGGCCAGTTCGCTTCTTTTCAGCGGTGAAACAAGCAAAGTAGCCAGCGTCCCGCGCTCCTTTTCCCCTGTTATAGATTCCAAGGCAAGCCCCATGCTCCCGGAATATAGGAAAATCATAAGGAGCATCGGCATAAGCGATGAGATTACAGTCGCTGTTATATCTTCGACGGTTGCTAAATCTGCATCCGGGGTTTCCCTGTTTATATCAAATTTATTCGCTAGCGTCGCTTCATAATAATCCAGTAACGCAACGATGCGTATATAGGCATTAGATGAGTTTGGTACTACTGAGTTGTAGTATATCGCTATATCCGGGGCCATCTCGCCGTCGCTTGCTGTTAGAACATCATAAATCTCAACCTGCTCCTCAAAATACGGCGGGAACACGATTAATATATGCACTTCCTGCTGCGCAACCAGCTCTTTTATTTCATCAACCTCGCTCGGCTGCTTATGAACGGGCGTTAGTCCTGCATCTTGTATCTCAGTTAGAATATTCTCCGGCATATACACAGCATATATGATTACAGCATCATCCTCGTCAGGTGCGAAGGCGCTTTGCAGCGCTGTGCCCATAAATGAGTATACGGCATATATGAGTACAGCGGGCAGAATAGCCATAATAATCATACGCCTATCGTAGAAAAAACGCGCGAACTCCTTTTTCATTACAGTTATTATGTTTCTCATACCGCTTCACCTGCCTTTTGGGCGTATACATCGAAAAAGACTTCTTCGATAGGTTTCTCTACCGTAAGTTTTTCGAGGGTTTCGCAAACGACCAGGTCTCCGTCTATAATAATCCCTACTCTATCACATAGTTTCTCAACGAGGCTGAAAATATGCGTCGAGACAATAATTGTTTTCCCTTGTTCCTTCAATTCTTTTAGAAAATCCGTGACTACACGCGCTGTCAGCACATCAAGGCCGTTTGTTGGCTCGTCAAAAATAATTATGTTTGGGTCGTGTACGATTGAGATAACTAAAGACGCCTTCTGCTTCATGCCCGTTGACAGGTTTGCGACCTTAACCTCGGCAAATTCATCAACACCGAATTTAGCAAACAGCTCTTTTTTCCGTTTTTCCCTTGTTTCCGAATCTATATGATGTATGTTTGCAAAGAAGTCAAAAAGATAGTTTGGGGTAAAAAAGTCCTCAAGTTTCAGCTCGCTCGTCAAGAAGCCGATTTTTCCCCTTACGGTTTCCGGTTCTGTCCTAATGCTTGCCCCATCGACAAAAGCATCACCTTCATCTGCTTTTATCAGCGTAGCCAACATTCGCAGCGTTGTCGTCTTTCCCGCGCCGTTAGGGCCTAAAAGCCCGAATATCTCGCCTTCATAGGCTTCAAAAGATAGATCGTTTACTGCCGTCAGTACTTTTTCTTTTGTTTTCATGAGTTTTTGCTGCTTCGCTGATAAATTGAAGGATTTTTTTAACCCTTCAGTTTTTAGGATTACATTCATTAGTTATTGGTTTATCCTTTCTTTCTTTGATTTTATACACCTTAATATTAAGACCACTCTTTATCCAAACTATAGGTAGCGTTATTCACGCTACCTACTACTATATCTTGTGGCGAAGTGGAAGTATGGTTGTTAGCGGTAATGTCTGTTATTTAAGTTGTCAGCCCAACGGGTTTAGCTACATAGTCTCTCGAGATGGTTATTCCGTCGCTTCTAATTAATGTTAAGGTAAGCGTGACTATCCCATTGTCGTTTAATATAGCGGCGCTTATTTGCAAATTCCTGTAAAATCCGGTGCCGATTAGCGGAACTCCGTTTCGGAATATTACCATTCTCTCATCATCGTCGTTATCCAGGTTTGCATCTTGCATTGTATACTCAACTTCGTGTGAAGTAATGATCTTTACGGGTAATTCCGGTCCTCCGATTATCTCCATCGCGCTTACAATATCATCCATTATGAGCGTTGCGATATTATCCAGCTGAGTATTAATTTCCGCTATGTCCTTTGCCTGTCTTTGCGCATCCATAGTTGGGATAAACACCGACACAGCCGCAGTCGCGATAGCAGAAAGCAAAAACATAGCAATCGCCATTTCGACCAGTGTTAAACCTTTACGGCACTTGATTCGTTCTATAAGCACCGCCGTACGCAGTCTCGATGCGCACGAAGATAACGCTGCCTGCATCCGCGCAAATCTGCCGGCCGGCGTCGCTTGCTCAGCCGGTTGATGCATAAAGTAATTGCTATCTAATGAACATGATCCGTTTTGCTTCAGGTGTGTTTCCATTTTATCCTCTGTTTGTGAATAATATTCGCTGCATAGATTAATCAGGGTCAAATGATGCAAATCCCCAGTCTTCTGAGCTATATACTGTTACATCCACCGCTGTGGTCAGCCCATTCTTAATGATAAACTCTACCTTGTAACCTGTTTGAGTATGTACCCTGGGATCCGTATCATCTCCGATTACTACTGCATTGGCCTCTTCCTGTCTCTCTTTTGCCTGTGTATTCGCTATACCTGTTATACGCAGCGAGAGCGCGATCATCATTGCTACAGCCGACATTAGGACTGTAAACACAAAGATGCTGATCAGAGCCTCGAACAAACCGGCTCCGGTCTTGTCTGTTAATATAGCTTTAACTTTACCCAATACCTTTTTCATGTTGTATAATGCTCCGTTGCGGTAAATTCGTTACCCTCAAGTTATTAATCTCAAATGTCCCCATAACCGCGGGTCTATTGCAAGTGTTCGGGAATGCGCAAGTGTCAAGTTCCTCGACCTTCACTTCATCGAGCATGTATGTTGTAATCGTTGTCATGGTATTTACCGAACCTGAGTGGCTTGCATATGTTGTTGTTACTGTTACTGATATCATCCCGCCCATCTCTACGACAAACAGCATACATGGGTCTGCTTCTATGTCGCCGAACGGGTCGATATTCCTTACGCACCGAACAAGCCTTGGCACTCTTACGCTCATAGTCCATGAAACAACAACATCATATTCCACGTTGCCAAGCAGATTCTCTCCTGAGAGGTCTGTCGGGTCCGGTAGTTTGATAGTCTCGATTCCCGCCCTTGTGCTAAGGGGCATACTGCCGGTTATATAGTGGCTTCCTTCCCCCTGTGGTACTGCAGCGGTTAAAACATCATGCAGAATAAGGCCTACCAGTGTTCTCGAGTCGTTGACAGGGCGCGATAACCCGCTGATATTATCCTCTTCTTCTTCAATAATCACCTTAACGACCCGCTCCATACTGCTTGCATAAATATCTAGCTGGCTGCGGTCGCGCTGAGCCGCTGTTGCGCCAAAATTAAGCCCGGCTGCTGTCAGAACCGATACCCCTAGGGATAACAGCAGAAATGTAATGGCGAGGATAAATAACAATGATGCACCCCGGGTATCACGCAACATTTTCATCTATCCTCACCACCTATACATTATGGGTTGCTGCGTTGGAAACTATACCGGCTATGACAATGTGTAAAGGAGGTATCTAGTAGTCCGTTCTCGAATTAAAGTGTTTTTGCTTACGGTACTCAAATGCTCCTAACGACCGGTCTATGATTCCAATACGCCTATGTTGTAAATCCCTCTATTGCCAGCTACGCCGATTGATCCGTATAGCCTTGCTCTTCCGGCATTCCAGATGTTTGGCCCTAAACCGCCGGCCGTCACCCGGTTGTTTGAGTCGCCGGCTCCGCCGATTGTCCCGCCTGCCATATTGAAATTGAGGCTTATTCCCGCCGAACCGCCATTCCAAACTCCGCCGCCGTTATATGCGGTATTCCCGACTATAGAGCCGCCGAACATTTCAAAGGCTCCTGAAGTCATTACTCCGCCGCCATTTACTGTGGCAGTATTATCGCTGATCACGCCACCGGCTATTGCCAGCCTGCCGCCGCTGAGTATGCCTCCGCCGCTTCCGTCAACAGCGCGGTTGCCGCTGATAGTTCCCCCGCTGATGGTTATTGTACCAAGACTCCAAATCCCGCCGCCGGATGTAGCTCTGTTATCATTAATTGTACCTGCGCGCAGAATAAACGCACCTGTGTTCCATACGCCGCCGCCGTTACTGGTAGCCCTGTTGTTGTTTATTGTTCCGCCTGTCATTTCTGCTTCACCTAAAATATATATACCTGCACCATGCGTACCTCTGTTATCGCGAATAGACGTACCGCCGGCAATATTAAGCTTTGTGCCCTCAGATGCCCAGATACCGCCGCCGTTGCCTAATGACCGGCAGTTTCTAATCGTTGCGTTTGAGAGAGTCAGAGTGCGTGATGTAGTAAACTCCGCGGATATGCCGCCGGCTACGTCGCGCCCATGGACAACGACATTTCTGAAAGTAAAAGTAATATCGTTATTCCCTGAAACTATAAAGTGCCTTCCGTCGGATTCGTTACGCGTATTGAGCGTCACATTCGTCGTGTTGGATGATGCCAGGGTAACTGTGCGCCTGATTACGATTGGCACCCCGTTGCTGTTGATGATATAGTTCCCGCCTGAAGCGCTGCGGTCAATTTCGTCCCTGATTACCAATATGCCTTTTGTTAAGTCTTCGACGGCAACAGACGACGGCGTGCCGAACGGATAGATCACGATAGTATGATTGGCTATTTGATTTTCCTGTCCTATATTGATTGCTGTTCTAAGGCGTTCCCAGTCCGTATCAAAATCCGGGGTAGTTGCGTACCCAAAGCCAAACAGGAAGTACGGGTATGAAACGCCCTCTTCTATATGCCATGGACGGTTTTCATCATGCGGGGCAGTCGTGCTGGTCGCAAACCCCCAGCCTAAGAACGTCTCTTTGAGTACCATGCGGTCTGTAATCCGCGGCCTCGGGAATGATGTCTGACCATTGTACCCGGCGCTTGTGCCGCGTGTGTCACCCCTCCAATTACTCTCCGATACCGCACTAAAGCCGACATATGTGGGAATTGGGTTAGTGGCACCGGGGAATGGGTCAGGTGAGTTTACCTGATTGGATGACCAGTCATCAAAATAGTTTGTACCCCTGTATCTTCCCGCTGTGCCGGTGGCTACATGGCTTCCTGTAAATGCGCCTCTGCCGCTGGCGTTGACATTATTGACTGGTATCGATGTATATGCGTTTAAAACACCCGGCGCACTGCCATTGCTTGACACGGAGAGATAAGATGAGTGGGCGCCCGCAAAACCGCCGGTCATGTTATTGCCGCTCCCCTCAATAGTTGCCGGAATCATCCTGCCGTTGGAATCCTTCCAGATGCTAAGCCCCGGCCGCGGACCCGGCGTTGGGTTTTCCGTAGTCGGAACAGGCCTGGTCCAAGCGTTTGCGTAGTTATTATCGAGCCTCGCGCCGTCGTAAAGATGACCCACAAAGCCCCCGATAAAAAGGTTGCCTGACGAATTGTTTACCCTGACATTCGTGTTCTCGGCAAAGTTCTCCGTTACCCTCGCGTAATTATATATAAGCGCTGCAAAGCCGCCTGCATAGGAGTGATTGGCTGTAACCAAGGACTGGCTTACGCCGCACCTGCTTACTTGAGCAGAGTTATACAGTACCGCCACGAAGCCTCCTGCACCCGTAGTCCCGGCAGTTACGGTAGTGTTAACTACATATGCCCTTGTAACTCTTGCGCTGTTGTATATCGCGGAGGCAAAGCCACCGGCATTATACACACCCGTTCTGACTGTAGAGTTTGAAACAAGAACATCTGTCGCTCTTGCAGAGTTGTAAATTGCCCCGGCGAACCCTCCGGCGTAGTGTCCGGTTGTGTTTACATGTACTTCGTTTACTACGGCTCCTTCCACCCGGGCGCTATCGTACAAAGCGCCGACAAATCCACCCGGGTAACTGCTCCTGGCATTTATCACAGCGCGGTCGACCGAACTGTTTGTTATCCTTGTGCCTTCCGTGCTATACAATCCCCCGGCAAAGCCCGCCGCATAAGAACCCGGCGCAGCGTAAGCCCCTGCGAGCGTGCCTTCAATCCTGACGTTTGTAACATGGCAGTTATCTACTTTTGCCCCTACATATCCGACTCCCATGAATCCGGCTACATAAGACGCACCGCTCAGGCTGACATTTGTTACAGAGGAATTTCTAACCGTAGCCCTCTGTATAGCTCCCGCAAAGCCGGAAATGTAGTTCGCGCTTCCGGTAATCGGGCTTCCGCCCGGCGCAGCATTGTCAGTCCGTGCTGCGTTGGAAACGCCTATTACATGTACATTATCGACAATAGTGTTTGCGCCGTAAATGTTGCCCGTAAGACCGCCCTTGCGTTCGCCTGTGCCTGTTATGCCTCTGGCGTCAAGTTTGATAGTCAGATCCTTGACTATGCCTCCCTCAATTCTGGCAAACAGCCCTTGATTGCTGCCTTGCCCGCTGCTCCAGAGACCGCTTATGGTTTTGTTATTGCCGTCAAAGTTACCTGCGAACACATTTACCACGGTACCAATGCTGTTCCAGTTTATATGGCTGATGTCGATGTCATTTGCCAGCCAGTAATTGCCTCTGCGGCTTGCGGCGCTGTTTCCGATAGCCTGAAGCTCAGCTGCTGTACGGATGGCTGTGTAGCCGGCCGGCGGCTGATCGTTGGCTTCCGCTGTCAGCACAGGCATCAGTCCGAACAGAAGCACTGCCGCCAGAGCCGTTGCGAAAAGCTTTTTTGCGATGCTGCTTACGCGTTTTAAGGATATAATCTTTTTCATTATTAGAGACCTCCTTAGTCTATTGATGCTGTAGTTGATTTTATAGAATTACATAGTTATATGATATTCCCTGCTTGCCGCCTTGATTAGAGCGGATGCTCCCGCATATGTCAGAAGTCTTTACTTACCTCTATTCCTCGTCTTCTTCTGCTCCCGCTTCGGATGACCCTTCCGGTCCGGTTGTTCCCTCGGGTGCGATTATTGTCGTTTCTTCGTTTATTGTTGCAGAACTTCCCGATGACTCTTCCTCAAGTTCGTTACCATGCTCGTCTAAGGATTCATCTTCTTCCAGCTCTTCCGGCTCGGGTGCCGGCGCCGGGAACGCCAGCGGCCATTCGTCAGGCGGATCCAGTCTTTCCAGTATCGGATACGGGAACACATCCCTGTCAAGCAGGCTTTCTTCCGAAACCACTGTGGTAATTATCCAGCCCTCCCACCTGGCAATGGAGACGTTCATCTCGAATGTGGTGAGCGGACGGCCAAACTCTTCTCGGACATCAAACGCATTGTATTCGGGCGCATCCGGGAAATAAGCTTCTCCGTTCTTCGGGTAACTGGACAGATAGTACGCTCGAACTATCGACTCGTCCCCTTGGCTGACATCTGCAATCGGTGACTTCCCTGATGCGACTGCAATGAATAGTGCATCTATTATCATACCGTGGTTGTATCTGGTAATTCCGCTGACTGTGTTCTCAGTAGTATAAGGTTCTTCGTCATTTGCAATATACACGGCATTCATTACAATACCTACATTAAGACCTACGACTGCAGCTGCAGAACCGCCTTCAACATAAATAGTGTTGCCATCCAGATATGCATCCTTTATTATGCTTATGGTTGTTTCGTAGTTCGGATCTATTACTATCTCCTCAATATCCGGATCCCAAACTACCCAAGGCTCCGCCATTAGCTGCCTTCCGGCTATCCCGGCAACTGAGGCATGTTCTGTTTTTGCCGTAATTATACTATCTCTTACGGTTACGTCAAAAATACCTCCGTCATGTTCAGTCTGTCTGTAGAGCTTAGAGACATTCTTAGAATTCATATTTGTTCCTGCGATGCCGCCGGCAATGCCATCTTCTATAATAATCTCACAACTCAGCACAGAAGCATTGCGAATCAAGTCTGTGTTAGTGCCGACAATACCGCCTGCAACCAAGCCGTAAAAATCGGTCAGTGCGACACGGCTGTTCTCCACTACTGCTTCCTCAATTATTCCGTTATTAACTCCTGCAATGCCGCCTACCCCTTGTCCGCTTGCAACTTCCATAATGCTATCGTTCACGGTGACGGAAATGATCTGTCCGTTATTAAATCCTATAATGCCCCCAACATACCCTGTGCAATCCGGCCCGTCTATTGCCACCCTGCTTGATTCAAGATGTACATTGATAACGTTCCCATTGTTTTCACCTGCAAGCAGACCAATACCGGCGGCCTCTCTGTTGATTGTTGATATTTCGCAGTCTACAAATTTCAAGTCGCGTACAACGCTGCCGTGATTTAAGTACTCGAACAATCCTTCTTGCGCGTTTTTCCTCTCTGTTGAAACAATAGACAGCTTCCTGATTTCCCGCTCATTGCCGTTATATATACCTGTATAGCCATGCGTGACAACAGCTTGACCGTACTCCAGAGGATTGCCGCTCGGAGCAATGCTTCCGCCCTGCCAGCCCAGCAACTTGCGGTAGAGCGCAAAGTCAAGGTCGAGCTGCTGGGTAAAGTTTCTGCTGAGATACGGTCCGAGAGTGACCCATTGTACTTCTATCTCTACTTCTCCGTTGATTATTATCTCGACTTCCATCTCGACTTCGTAGAGGCCGACGTCGATATTGTCAATATGCCTCGGCGAGCGGACGAGCAGTTCCCCTGTGGTCGTTCCCGAAGGGGCAAAGAGCGGGTTGATTGGCTCCTCTGTTAATTCTTCTCCATCTAAGTATACGGTTATCGTATGGCCATATTCCATCAGTGCTGCTGATTCCATCACCTGATTGGGTATGAATATCCAGACAAACGTTATATCCCAGCCTTCGATGACAACCGGGCTGTCGATTCTTGTAATCCAGTTCCGACCTTCTATATCGACTAAGTAAGATCCGTTTGATTCTGAAAGCTCAATTGCGACAGACAGGCTGTTTCCTATGCGAAGTTCATACTCACCGGGGAAGTATGCCATTCTTACGGCGTAACCATCATTCGCTACTACCGCGTCTCCGTTTTTAAGCGGTAACTCGACATCCTCGTGCTCATAGCCCCAAGACCCGTCGCTGTATATCTCGTAATATGTCAGCAGCGCATCGGGCAGCGGGATATAGTCTTCGCCTTCTTCGACAATCGGCCAGTTCGCGTTCGCGGGAATAATGCGCAATCTGGATTCTTCGCTGTTCCAGCGGGGGATGAAGGGATATGGATAGTAGCTATAGTTATCAAGCGAAAGGACTTGCTCCATCGTCAGCTCAGCCGGCTGCGCCCATTTTATCCAGCCCGGAAGCGTTGCGCCTTCCGGCTGATTCAGGTATTCGTACAGCTCCCATGTCGCAAACGGGTCACCGATTTCTTGCGCAGCAGGCTCCATGTTGTAGCCGTTGCGGTCGCCGATTGTACCTGCTTCTATTGCATTATTTATGCTATCAACGGATGGGCGGATGGAGTCTCTGCCTGATAAGTAGTATACATTTCTCAATGCAGTCTCCAGGTTTGAATCGGCAGGCACTGTGGTAATCGGCACAATCTCCTCGCCGGACATGGGCGCCAGCGCCAGATATAAGGCGTTTTCTATAGTACCCAAAACAGGGTTGAACCAACCGACTATGCCGCCTGCGTTGTCGCTTCTGATATGTACCGAAGCAAACGGAGAAACGAATGTGACATTCTTGACTATACCGTGGTTCATACCCACTATGCCTCCGGCTGCTCCGCTAATACCGGCAAATGAGTTTGAAATGCGCTTGGCTGCATTGGGGTTGGTCAATGTATCGCTGCTGCTGTCATACCTGACGAAAGCAGAGTCAATTGTGCCGCTGTTGATACCAGCCACACCGCCCGCGTAGAGACGGCCGGATATGCTGGGATTGATAACGGATATATTCCTGATGCCGTTATCTACACTGTAGTTTATCCCCGCAACCGTGCCGGCTGCATAGGAAGTAGAAGCAATTCGCGGATTGTTAAAAGCAAGCCTCTCAACCGTTGCCCCTATGGCGATTTCGGAGAATAAGCCGGCGTTGCCCGCAGCGTTGGAGATGCTCATATTTCTGATTGCGTTATAGTTTCCGCTATAATAGCCAAAGAAGAAAGGAAGAGGCTCAAAATGGCTTACGGGCTCAAGGTCAATATTCTCCCTTTGCATAAACCTATAATCGGATAGCTGCAGATCAAGCTCTTCCGCTCTTACCAAATCGTTGATATGGCGGATGTTGTTGAGGTGACGGGCGGTGTTTATGATGTAGTTATTGCCGTAGGTTCCGGCACCTGTATACGGATACTTGGCTAACGACTGCGTGACGGAGCCAATCTCGATATCACGGACGCTGACGGTTATAAACGACATCGGGTCAGGGTCAATCTCGTCGAATCTGTCAATGCCCCGCAGCAATTGGTTTGTGTTGCCCGCTACATGATCGAGCACCCAGACAATACCGTAGCCGACAAGCTCGTATGAGAAAGGATCTTCTATTATGGCAATGAATATATCATCTCTGTCTGATGCTATATACATCCTGTTATTATATTCGGTGCGGGATTGTACGTTTTGCGGCGTAATGCTGACGCTTCTTAACTCATTTTCGCCGCTGCTTAATACCAGCACAAGCTCATGATTGTCCTCATAAGCCTCAGGCGTAATCGTAATAAGCGCATAGAGTGTATTCGTGTTGCCGATGGAGAAGCCTAACGCTTCTGTTGCCTCTTTGTCGTCAAAGCTATCAAAGACATTAACGCCCATTGGCTCGATTACCAATGGCAGAACGCCTGTATTCTCAACTCCGTAATAGCCTTGTTTACGGTTATGCGCCGAGTTCCTGCCATACTCGTTGTCTCCCATGACCCGGGAGCCGCGTACGTTTCTGGCATCACTGTCATCGCCGCCGTATTGGAAGCTCCTCTCTATGACCGGTATACCCGGGTCAGCCGGAAGAAAGTCGGTATATATTACAGAGAGTACTATACCTGTTTTTACATTAAACTCAATTAGTATAGCATGTTCAATCGCTTCGCTGTATGTAACTACTGATTTTAATAAATCCAGCGCAAAGTCCGCGCCTTTGTCGCCGGTATCATAAATGTATCCGGCAGGCTTATTGACGTAGTGTACATATTCTTCATTTCCTACATCCCGCCAGTTTTCTGAATCGTCTGATGCCCACCCAAGCGCCGCAAACACATTTGTTCTCATTGCGATGTATGGTGTATCGAGGTCTATCCCTGCATCCCTTACCGCATCGTCGAGGTTGCGGGTTATACGCAGCTCCGTCAGTTGGTTCTGCGCGGCAAGATAGAGCGACCTTGCGATACCCATGCGGTTTATCTGCCGGCCTGTTTCCACATATCTGAACACAGTCGGTACGCTGATTGTCGCAATAATGGACATTATAGCTACGACCGCCAAAAGCTCAGCCATTGCAAAGCCGAATTTTCTTTTCCTTAGTAATTTTATGATATTCATAGCTGTATCCATCCCTTTCGTAAAGGTTAGGCTGTCTTGCGCATAGCCTACTGTTCGCTGCCAAACTGCTTATGGTTCTGATATGATTATATCGTCTGTTTCCCCGCCGTTTGTCAAGTCCCCATTATCCGAGCCATCGTCCCCGGGGCCTCCGTCTATTGGATCTCCGCCCGTCGGATCTGTTGCTTCTGCTTCCCCGTTTGCTGTTTCTCTATCTATTGCTGCATCACCTAAAATTTCTTCGTCAAATAAGCCGTCTATCAACATTGTAATTTCAAAAATAATCGTTATTATATCTGTAGCAGCATAACCCTCTTCATCTTCTTCAAAATCAAATGCGACCCGGGTGACACGCATATATGTGATTTCCTCTACTGAGTTTAGTAAGTCTTTCAGGTGATTATACGGACCTCTAATTGTTTGCGTAATGGTCGCAGTAGCAAGCACTGCTCTCCCGGCAGCCGCTCCCATAGTAATACTCGTGGGAGGTGTTATTTCTTGGACGAGCGCAATAAACCCATGGTCTTCAACTAAAATCGTAATCTCTCGCCCAACCTCGCTGCTAAGGGATTCGCTAAGGAGCGTCTCGCGTAACTCAAGAAAACTGACAGCTGCATTTTCAAATTCTATCCGTAAATACGGCTCTGCAGCCAATGTTACTTCTATAAGCATCTGTTGATCAGACAAATCTGCAGCTTCAACCGTTTTATCTCCGAGCTCATTATTGAGCGGTATGATGACAAAGTTAATCATTAATAACAGCGGTCCGACTATTGCCGCAATCATAAGCAGCATCTTCTCCCTCTTGCTTAAACTCTTACCTAACTGCAGTTTCATACTTCTGCCCTTTCCGGTTAATCGTCATTATTATCTCCATCTTCTTCATCTTCTTCTTCATCTTCTTCTTCGTTATCATTATTCTCCTGTAACTCAAGAAGGCGTTGCTGCATTCTTTCCCTGTGCTGCTGTATTACTTCCGGGTCACGGTTAATATCCTCTATCATTACTACGTCAATAGCGAAAAAATACAGTTCTCCGTCCGTACTATTATACCCACGGTATATTACTCTATCTACAACACCGCTATCCAGCAGCGCATCTACATAGTAAGTTGATACTGTTGCATCTTCACATCTGGCGCCCATACGTGCTAAACCGGGTGAGTCCGTAAAATCGAATTGAGTTACGAATACTTCCTCGCCGTGATCGAAGATGATGGTATCAAGCATGAAGCTTGTGGCCTTTACCAGAGAGTCTTCCCACTCTTTTTTCGTCTCTCCCTGTAGAACAATGTACTCCAGTAAGTCTTTCTTTTCACTTAATTCGCTTATTTGCGCCAATCTTATAGCCACAAGCTCTGATTCAATATACGCCTTTGCCTGCGCTATATCGGCATCGACCAGACTCACTTCTATGTAGAGGTAACCGGCGGGGACAGCCATTGCTAGTATAAAAAGAATAAGAAACACAATCCATGATTTATTTGGCTTCTTTTCTTTGACATACCTATCGAGGTCTTTGCGTGCTGTGACAAAATTTATACATTTGCTGCCTAGCATCATGTTGAGGCTGCAAAAATGCGATTCGGGGGGCGTTGCTTTCCCGGGTCCGTCGTAGACCGCCAGCGGATACAGGCGAATCTCGGAATGCGGGTTATTTTCTTCCATCATCGCCACTTCGTCTTCGCTTAAGCCTAAGTAGAAGCTCCTTTTGATTTCGCCGAACTTCTGCGCCTGGGCAAATTGCTTGAGGCCGTTTAGGTTATCCAGTACATTATCGAGTATCTGGTCTTCATAATCGCTGTATAGCTTCGTGCGTGAAGTAAAAACATTGCTGCCGTTTACGAATAGCATTGTAAGCATGCCCATTCCGTCTATGATGTTAATCGCAATCGTGCCGCTTTGGAGCTTAGGTGTGGCGGCTATGTATCTGAGAACAGCTTCCGAGCCTATGTGGATGGAGGTTAGCGTAATGCCCGCTTCTTTGAATACGCTTATATATGTGTCTATTTGCTCTCTGTTAACCGCAAACCCCAGAATGGCGTTCTCACCGGCTGCTAGTTCGATGTGTCCGCAGACTATATCGCCGGGGCTCTCGATTGTGTCGCTGAACTCATCCCGAACCAAGGCTGTGTAGCGGGCACGGCTGAGTTTCGGCGTTGATATCCTGCGGTTGAGAAGGGTGCTGCCGTCCACTATAAGCGATACTTCCCCGCTAAATAGGCTGGAGTTCTTGCTTTTTAGGGCTGTCAGGGCTTTTACCATATACGGCTGGTCGATTATCGCGCCGTTTAGCACTACTCCTTCGGGAAGGGAGTACGCGTTATAGGTCTTTGGCACTCCGCCGTTATGACCGATTACTTGAATCTGTTCTGATGAAATATATGTAGATATTTTCATTCTTGCCCTCTTAACTCTGCCTGTTTATCGAATTATCGTTTATACGCCTAATGTCTCGTATATGGACATCATCGGCGTCATGACCGCCAGTATTACTATGAGAACGATTGCCGCTATGAAAATCAGCATCACAGGCTCTGCGTATGCTACCAATGCGCTTGTCGCCTCTTCTGCTTCATAGTCGAACATTTCTGCTGAGGATTCTAAAATCGCATCCAGACGGCCGGACTCTTCGCCGATTGACATAGTGCCTGTGAGCTTTTTTACAAATCCATCTACCTTACTCAGCGATTCAGAGAGCGGCTCGCCGTTTCGTACTTTTATTACCAGCTGTGGAAATTGCGATTCGATATACTTGTTGTTAAGCACCGTCCCTGTTATCTCTAGAGCCGCTATCATAGATACGCCGCTGCTGTAAAGAGACGCCAGCGTGCGTGAGAAACGAGCTGTGTATATGGTCCGCAGGGGTTTGCCGACGGCCGGCATCCGCAGCTTGAAGCTGTCAAACCATAGCCGGACTTTATATACCTTCAGGGCTTGCTTAATGCCTATGAAAACAGCTGCTACGCCGGCCGCAAGATGTATGATGTATGACTGCAGAAACTCTGTGAATGAGATGATTACCCGTGTCAGAAGCGGCATTTCGCCAAACTCGCGCAATGTATCAAAGAATGTCGGCAGCACAAAGAGGAATATAGCTACCACTACTATCGCGGTCAGTATGATGAGAATCTGCGGGTAACGCATCGCTGACTTAATCTTTCCGTTTAGTTTGTGTTCTTTCTCGTAATGGATGGCCATGTTGTAGGTTGTTTTTTCGAGCTGACCGCTTGCCTCGGCGGATGCGAACATATTAACAAGCAGCTCAGGGAATGTGCCTCCCTGCATCCGCATAACTTCCGAAAGTGTAACGCCCTTTAATAGCTCGCTTTGCATAAACTCATATATGGCTTTGAGCTTGGGCTTGAAATCGTTTTGAATCAGTATCTCCATAGCGCGGACTGCGGTTATGCCGCTGGCAAGCATGTTGTTTAGCTGGCGGCAGAATTCGGCTACTTCATTTGACTTCAATCGATATGAGGTACTTCTTTCGTCTACTTTTTCGTACCTAAGCGGTATAAGGTTCATGCTGCGCAGTATCTTACGCAGATCATCCTCGTCATCGGCATTTATATCCGATGTTACTTTATTACGTTCAATATCAATCGCTGTGTAACGGTAACGAGGCATATGGGCTCCTCCATTACGGCATCTTTGCCGAGTTAGTATCGTAAGAAAAATACTGTGGTTAAAATCGCGGCTTTGTTGGTTAGAACGTAAAAAATCCCAGATACCATGTGATTATCTCTTGTCCGAACAGTAAAGATGCGGCTATGCCAAAGCACAGATGCGGGCCGAATGGCATTTTAGCTCCTTTTTTTACTTTCTTCCGGAAAATCATCCGTATTGCAATCGACCCCGCTGTAACTACCCCTAAGAAAAACGCCAATAGTATTCCCTGCCATCCAAGTAAGAAGCCGCAGACTGCCATCAGTTTATAATCTCCGCCGCCAAATGCGCCTGGTATGATAAAAGCAAGTGCCACCATCGGAAGGGATAGGGTAAAAACTCCGATTATACGCTCCAGTAAGGTGACATCCGGATGGATAAAGAATGAGGCGATTGCAAGAGGTATCAGTGCGATGATAAGGCCGTTTGGTATCTCCATTGTGCTATGGTCAATAAGCGTAATGGCGAGTAAAATGAATATAATCACTATCGCCAGAGGTGTCATAAGACTCAGGCCAAACCATATCGAAACTGTTGCTGATGCAAAAGCACCGAATAGTTCTACTAAGAGGTATCGGGGAGATACGGGCTCTTTGCATTTGCGGCATTTCCCTAAGATCAGGATCCAGCTGATAACAGGGATAAGCTCAAACCAGCGTAGCGGCTTTTCGCAGCGGGGGCATTTCGAACGCCCTTTAATAAAAGACTCGCCCTCTGTGTACCGTATTGAAGCTGCGTTTATAAAACTAGCTGCACAGGCACCAAGCAGGGCGAGTAGTATTGTTACTGTTATTTCTAGCGCTTCCATAAAATCCTCTTGATTCTGTGCTTTTGATTCGTACCCCCACCGCACCCGAGTGTCGGGTGCGGTGGGGTGCTGTTGTTACGCAAATGGTATGTTCGCTGTGTCTTGCGGGGCTAAATAGGCTGCTTTAACTAGTAGCTGAAGCTGCAATCCTCACCAATACCGTTGATCCTGTAGGATTAGCTCTGCCAACCGTAATGTCAGTGTCACCACTGCGAGTGGTGCTTCCTACCGCTACAGCGGAGACTGCCATAGGCCCGTCAAAATACAAGTTCACATGCAAACCGGGTAATACATTGCCTCCAACGAGTTGTTTTAACACTCTTGCCTCATCCGGTTGTGACGGCGGTGTTTCATCAAGCGCGGCAACCTGCGCAGCCATTAGGATAGAGCGTACATCCGCTTCGTCAGCCGATCTGTTGGCTCTGCTGATAACACCGAGGATCGCGGGGGTGAGGGCTGCTACGAGGATCGCGAGGATAACGATGACTACGATGAGTTCTACGAGGGTGAAACCCTTTTTGCTGTTCGCTGACAGCCTTTGTCTTGCTTTGAGTAATTTGTCCATCTGATTTTGCTCCTTTATATTTTTTGATTTATTTTTATATTAACTCCGCTAATCGGAAATAATATACTGGGTCGGGGCTTTGCGGTTATATTGCGGGTTATATTCCGGTTGATTTACATTCTTGATACTTGCTGTATGAATTCGTTTTTATCATGTGCTTTGTCCTGTGCATCCTCCGGCCTGACTATCCCGCTGCGCACCAGCTTTGTGAGGTATGTGTCAAGTAGTATCATTCCCTGCTTCGCGCTGGTTTGGATTATGGAGTTTATCTGGTGGCCCTTGCCCTCGCGAATGAGGTTTAGTATGGCATCGGTCCCAAGCATTACCTCGAACGCTGCTATCCGGCCTTTGCCTGTGGCTCTGGGCAGGAGCGTCTGCGTTACGACGCCTTTGAGAACGTTTGAAAGCTGGGTGCGTATCTGTTGCTGGCTGTGCGGGGGGAAGACGTCTATGATACGGTCTACTGTGGATGATGCGCCGGTGGTGTGAAGCGTTGATAGCACCAAGTGACCTGTTTCTGCCGCTGTGATGGCTGCGGATATAGTCTCGTAGTCGCGCATTTCTCCGACGAGTATGACATCCGGGTCTTCGCGCATCGCGCTTCTCAGCGCTAAGTCAAATGATTCTACGTCTGTGCCGATTTCTCTCTGGTGAATAAATGACTTCTTCATTTCGTAGACATATTCTACAGGGTCTTCGATTGTGAGGATATGGGTTGCGCGGTAGCTGTTGATCAGGTCTATCATTGCCGCCAGTGTCGTTGACTTGCCGCTTCCTGTCGGCCCTGTGATGAGTACCAGGCCTCTGGGTTCGTATGCCAGATGCCGCAGCATCTCGGGGAGCTGGAGTTCTTCAAAGGTGGGGATTCTGGTGTTGATTACGCGGAGCACCGCCGCGATTGAGTTTTGCTGTCTGAAAACATTCACGCGCTGCCGCTGTCCGTTTTCCATTGCGTAGGTCATGTCAACGTCATTGCCGTCATCGAACCTCTTGCGTTGCTTTTCGTTCATCATTGAGTAGATTAGTCTGCTCTTTTGCTCGAAAGATAAGTCAAATTCGGTCTCGACCAGTTTGCCGTCTATGCGGAAAGCCGGGTTGCGGTATCTGGTGATGTGTATGTCGCTGGCTCTCCGTTCGCGCGCTATGTCAATTAGTCTACCAATATCCACGGTTCCTCCGTCTTATGCAGCCAAGCATAATCTTGATTTGAATTTGATGTCCCGGGTTAGACGCTGTATGTGAGCCTTAGCATTTCTTCGAAAGAAGTTTTGTTTTCGATTACATATCTCTTAACGCTGTCTTGCAGTGTTTTCAGTTTGTTTTCCCTGCTTACATATTCGTAGATTTCGTCTGTTGAGGTATTGGCTGATATCATGTTGCGTATCGGGCCGTCGATTGTAAGTATCTCGTGAATCGCTATACGCCCTTTGTATCCTGTGTTGGAGCATGTGTGGCACCCTTCGCCTTTTGCCAGATACGGGATGTCAATTCCTCCGAGGGCTTTCAGCTCGCTGTCCGCCGGCCTGTACTCTGTGTAGCAGTTCTTGCAAATCTTTTTCACCAGGCGCTGTGCCACGACACCGACGAGGGAGTTTGCGAGCAGATAGTCCTCGACACCCATGTCTATAAGCCGGACTACAGCGGAGATGGCATCGTTTGTGTGCAAGCTGCTGAGAACAAGGTGGCCTGTGAGCGCGGCGCGGACGGATATCTTCGCTGTTTCCGCGTCGCGGGTCTCGCCTATCATTACGATGTCCGGATCCTGGCGGAGGATGGAGCGCAGACCGCTTTCGAATGTCAGGCCTGCCAGATTGTTGACCTGAGACTGGTTTATGCCTGGGAGCATACGTTCGACCGGGTCTTCGATTGTAGCTATGTTGACGTTTCGTTTTTGGAGTGCTTGTACTACATTATATAGGGTGGTTGTTTTGCCGCTGCCTGTCGGCCCTGTAAAGTAGATGACGCCGTGAGGGTTCTGGAGGATGGCCGTCATTTTTTCAAAATCGTCCTGCACCATTCCGAACGTGCCTGCGTTATCTGATACCGAGCCCCCGCTTAGGAACCTGAGAACCAGTTTTTCGCCAAATACTGTCGGGAGGCTCGAAACGCGTATGTTCATCTCTATGTCGTTGAGCTTTGCGCGGAAGTGACCGTCCTGCGGGGCTCGTTTCTCTGCGATGTCCAGGCCTGAGATGACTTTGATCCTTGCGGCGATGGAGCTGTGCAGGGCGGAAGAGAGTGTTAGGAATTCTATTATCTGCCCGTCTACGCGGATGCGGAAGACTGTGGTTTTCTCGAAAGGTTCGATATGAAGGTCACTCGCGCCCGAGCTGTATGCCTTGAAAAGCGTGGAGTTGACGAGAGTGACTACCGGGGTGTCGTCCGCCGCGCGGGAGATGTCTACATAGGAGAGGACTTCGACTCCGGCTACGGTCGCGCTGGCTCCGGAGGCTGCCGTGCGGGACTCCAGTTCGGAATATGATTTGTTGATGGCATCTACTATTTCTTCTTTGTCGGTGATCTGCACTTCGACGTGCATACCTGTGATTAGTTTGATGTCTTCGATAGCGTAGAAGTTGAGCGGGTCGTTTATGCTGACTATGAGGTGTCCGTTTTCTATCGATACGGCAATCAGGCAATGTTTTGTGGCAACATCCTTAGGAATCTTCTTTACTGCATCCATGTCTATTATTACGCCTTTTATGGATGCGTATTTGATGTTAAGGCGTTTTGAGAGCGCTTCGTTGAGTGTTGATTCGGTAATGAAGTTGTTTTCGATAAGCAGTGCGCCGAGCCTTACTCTGGTCGGTGACTCCCTTTGGAGCTCTAGGGCATGGTTAAGCTGCGAATGGGTTATGTGCCCTGCTTCGAGCAGCACCGTACCTAATCTCAATTGTGCTCTTACTGCTGATCTCACGTCGATTACCTCTTGACTTTAAGGATGATATTGCGCTGTTTCGCGGTATTGTTTCGTGCTCTAACCCGGCTGTAAATTCATAGTGTCGAACCCTATTAGTTTACCATAACAGATGATTGGTTGTCAACTTTTGTTTGAGAATTTACACCTTTGCCCCGAGATTAGTGGTAACTATTCGTTAAGCTTGTGTCACATTTCGGGGTTTGTTACGCTTTGCTCTTGCGGTGACGTAACAATATCACATTTTGAAACAATTGTCAATAGGTAAATTGAAGTTTTTTAAAAGTTTTTTCATAGTTTCTTAACAATTCTGGACGAAAATTGTCAAGTAAAGCGACTATAGCGTAATTTCAAGGTACACATATTTGCTGATATTCGGGTAAGCAGCAGTCTTTGTGTATGCAGGATTGAGTATGTGCATAGCGTGAGTATGTGTATAATATACTCATAACTCTTCCGGAAATGCAATACTTTTGGTACAAGAGGTATTAATTTGGGAATAAGAGGTCTTTTTTTATGTAATTTGCGTTTTATGAGGCATCAGGGTAGTCTATTTCCAGGTCTATTTCAAGACGGAACACCCCGTCATCGCATGATAATGTCATTTCGCCTGAGTAGTTCCTTATAGCCGCCCGTATTGACTGCAGCCCTATGCCATGCCTGTGTTTTTTCTCTTTAGAAGTGGTGACATTGTTGTTTGCTATCTGCACATCGGATATAACGGGATTCTCGAATTTAATAAACAAGAAGCCTTTAGCCAATACCGATTTTACCGATATAACTTTATTGCCCTCAGGAGATTTCGCACATTCTTCGATGGCGTTATCGAGCGCGTTGCCGAAAATAACGCATATATCCGTGGTCTTCAAAACATCCCCGGGGACGCCCCCTTGAAAGTCAATCACCGCATTGACCTCAGACGCCTTAGCTTGCTTCTCATTGAGGAGCGCATCGAGTAAAACATTGCCTGTATCGTAACCCGTGCCCAGCTCCCCCGGAGCCATCTCATCAACCTCAAGGTATTTAAGCGCGCCTTCAATGTCGTTTCTCGTCAGATAGCTGATTATCCCTAGCCGGAGATTCTTGTAATCATGCTGAAATCTTTTTATATCCTCATTCATTGCCAGCATCGCTTCGTAGTGGGCCGCTTGCGTGCGTACCTGTTTGTCCATAACCCCGGTAAGATTTCTGTAATACGCGCTTGACAGGCTGTTGACAATCATCAGAAGAAAGATCAGCGCCATTAATGTAATCAGTACCGCATTAATCGTTCCCGCCAGTACGAACCCGGGTAAACTCGGAAACTCGATTTGCAGCGTGGACATTAAATATGCCAGCAGAAAGCTGAGCCATATCGAGCCAAGCATCAGCACTTTTTGAAAATCCTTGATATTGATGATATTGCGGAATAGTCTGCCGATTATACCTTTTCTCAGCGTGCTTACGCAGAAAGCCAGCATTACAGACAATATGAATATATCTACAACCTCCGAACGGATAGAAGCCGGCAGCACAATAGACAGCAGCCAGTAGAGCAGGGACGACGGCAGCAAAACCAACCCTACGGCAAGCAGCGATAGGTAGATTAGCAGTTTAATATGCAATCCCCTGACAGAAACCGCGAGCGAGATTACCGGTATGAATATTACCACCAGTAGGTTAATACCTCTTTGCACCACATCCGAAATGCTCCATGTTACCAGCTCCGAGCTCATCGCAAGCATCGCCGCAAGAAATATAGTAAAGCAAATCACCGCAGGGATTTTTTTTATCTGCAGCGGAACTGTTTGAGCCAGCGTAATAAAAACGACCAGCGTAGTCATGAGCGTAATGAGAAAAATCAACATTTGCTTCGCCTTCCGTATTAATATAATGTACTGTTTTTTATGAACTGCTTATATGCTGCTTTGAATGATGGCAGAAACTTACGGCTTACATGCACGCTGTCCCCGTTTCTGAAATAAATCATATCATTATCATATTTCTCTATATGGTTGAAGTTTACGATATACGCTTTGTTCACTCTGAAAAATATGCCCTCGGGCAAAAGCTCAGATACAGCTCCCATTGCCTTTGCGCAGTGCAGGCGCTCTTTTGCAAGATTTACATAGCATTTCTTTTTATCCGCTTCTATATATACAATATCATCTGTCTGGACGCAAATCGTTTCTCTGTTCACTGTGAGCTGCAGCGGATAGTTATTGCCGAACTTCTCGAAATAATCGTCCAGCGCTTTATGAAGCTCCTGAATGTTGAGAGGTTTCCTGAAAAAACGAAACGGACTCACCTTAAATGATTCAAATACAAACTGCGTATAGCTCGTAGAGAAAATGATGGTGCAGTTCATGTTTCTCTTACGCAGCGCTTCTGCTGTTTCCAGCCCGTTTATCCCGCCCATGTTGTAATCTAATAAGATTATATCAAATTCCGCTGCGGAAGCTAATAAACTCTCGCCTGAGTTAAACCTATCTATTTCCACTTCTAAGCATCGTAATTGCGAGTATTCAGTAATCGCCGCACTCAAGCCGTCAATAAATATCTGTTCATCATCGCAAATTGCAATCCTCACCTTATATACCCTGTTTAATGAATAAGGAATAATAGCATCTATGTCGTCTTTGTCTATAGTCCTGCTCATACAGCCGCCTCCATGCTTTCCTGATATATATAACTATAAATCCATCAAACGTTAAAGTCAAGTGTGAATAGTTTGTTTTCCTTGACATTATCAACGCGTTTATATAAAATACATATTGAAAAACAAGGGGGCAAGACCTCATGACTGGAAAGGCCGGAAATATATCACTCTTCTTATCAAAAGCCATGCTGCTTTTTGCTGTGCTTGGTGCTTTTTTTAGCGGACAGACTTTGTTTTACGAGCAAACCTTGTTTTTTTTCTGGGGAAACTATATTGTGCTTTTAGTATACGCCGTTAACTTGTTGTTAGTCAGCAGGGTCTTCAACGGATTTAACTTCGGCAGCAGCGAACTATACGAAATCATCCTTTCTTGGATATTGTGCCTTGTTGTTACAAATGGGCTTGCGTATTTATTGCTTAGTCTGCTGGAATATAGATTACTAAACTTCATCGGCTTCTTGCTTATTACGCTTTTTCAGCTTATCCTCGTTTTTCCTATGGCTATCATCATTAACTATATTTATTATCGTCTGCACCCGGCGCAAAAAGCAATTGTGATATACGGAAGCGAGCATGTCGCGAAAGAGTATTGCGCTATTATAAGCAAACATCGAAAGCGGTTTGTCGTACATTATGCGCTTTCACAAGATACTCATTTAAATGAGCTGATTGATCGCATAAAAGAGTCTGACACCGTGTTTTTTCTCGATGTGGATATTACTAATAAAGAAACACTATTAGAACATTGTTTCCGGCACGGAAAACGCACATACATATTGCCGACATTCTCCGGTGTTTTGCTCAATACTGCGGATATTTCCTGGATATCAAACTCCCCCTTGTTCTTATCAAATAGTTCGGCGATAGACCCAGTGCCTCTGTTTATCAAAAGATGCATTGACATATTCATCTCAGTGATAATGATTGCTCTGCTCAGCTGGCTTATGCTAATTGTCTACGTTATAATTTGGCTCTACGACCGCCAGCCCGCAATGTATAAACAACGTAGGGTGACCAAAGGCGGCAAGGAGTTTATGCTATATAAATTCCGCAGTATGAAACCTGATGCAGAAGCAGACGGTGTTGCGCGACTATCGGTTCAAGGTGATGACAGGGTGACTCCTGTGGGGAAGTTTATACGAAAAACAAGGATTGATGAATTGCCGCAATTGTTCAACGTGCTCTCAGGGGCGATGTCGCTTGTCGGACCGCGTCCCGAGAGGCCGGAAATAGCAAAGCAATACGAAGCGAAATACCCGAACTTCTCATTACGAACTAAAGTAAAAGCCGGGATAACCGGCTATGCGCAGATTTACGGTAAATACAATACCGCTCCGGATGAGAAGTTATTCCTTGATATAATGTATATAGAGAAATTTTCTATCTGGCAGGATATTAAACTGATTATGCAAACACTGAAAGTGTTATTTATCTCATCAAGCACGGAAGGCGTAGCTGAAGACTTGGAAACCGCATTAAGAAAACGCTAGAAAGGGGTTATATATGACAGATAACACATCTGAACTGAAAAACCATAAGGCCATACAAGACAAGCCGGAGTCCGGTGCATCTTTAGAAAGCGATAGTAATTTTGAATGTTGTGACGAGACTGCTGAGTCCGGGAGCGCACCGGCCGAGGCTGCCGAGTCCATGGATGAAGACAGTATACTTAGTTTCGGCAGACTGGATATTGATGCTTGGCAAGGGCGAATAGCAAGAATTCTTATATTGCTGGCGTTGTGCGCTCAACCGCTTTTTGTGACCCCTTCAGACTATGTTAGTCATTATTTAGACCTTGTTATTCGTAAGTTTGCATTTTTCGCTATATATATGTGCATCATCTTATTCGCAGTGTTACTAATTTGGTGTTCCCGTTTGCTTCGCAAGCCGCGTCTATTACCAAAAGGAAGATTATCGATTGCGGATTGGGCTATTCTGACGTTTGCTGCCGTTACTGTTCTATCGGCTATTTTATCTCCTTATGCTAGTGAATCCAGTTTATGGATTGGTAGGCCGGAGCGACATGATGGAGCGATTACACAGCTATTCTATATTGCAATCTACTTTATTATTTCAAGATGGTATAGGCCACACAAAAAAGATTTCGTGATATTTGGAGTGTCAGCACTCACCCTATCAATTATCGGTATTTTTCAGAGCTATGGGGTTGATGTTCTTGATACATTACTATCCGAGCGCACCGCAGAGCTTACTGTGATTATTAACCACCTATCTACAATTGGGAATACTAATTTCGTATCAACATATGCTATCACAGTTGCTTTATTTTTTGGGTTCATGTATATAAAGTCAACCTCAAAGTGGCAGGCTTTCCTTCTGATTACAAGCGCAATTTGCTTTTGGTTATTTATTTTATCAAATGCTGATTCAGGTCGTGTTGGTTTACTGGCAGCGTTTGCTTTCTCCGTATTATTTATCGTCGGGAACAGGCAAATCCTTGGACGTTTTACTACTCTTGGGGCATCCTGGGTATTGATTTATACGCTACAAGCACTTTTTTCAAGTATAGAAAGTCGCAGCATTAGCAATTTACCGGTATTGCTGATACAAACTGCTGTGTTTGCTTTATTAACCGTAATTGGTATGTTCCTTATTAAGTTTAGAAAAAAAGATATGCTTGTTGATAACGATGCACGAATTAAGTGGAAACTTGGCCTAGTTTTGTTTACATTAATTATAGCAACCGGCTTTGTTGGTATTGAGATATTTGGAAGAAGCGAAAACCGAGGTATGATATATGAGGCGCGAGAAATGCTCCATGGTAATTTTCAAGATGAGTTTGGTACATTACGGATTTTCACATGGCGGCATGGACTTCTCGCATTTACACAACATCCAATAATTGGCAGCGGACCCGATACTTTCCGTTCTGCACTATCCGCTGAAGCGCACTCAATAGGGATGTTCAGCTATGGATACATTTTCGACAAGGCACACAACGAGTATCTGCAAATCCTTGTATGCCAAGGTATTCTGGGGCTTCTTAGTTATCTGCTCTTCCTTGGATGGATATTTATCAAATCAATACCAAAAGCGTATAAAAATCCGTTGGTACTGGCAACTCTGATTGCGGTTACCGGCTATTTAGTTCAAGCGTTTTTCAATATCAGCATGCCTATCGCTAGTCAGATATTGTGGGTGCTACTGGGTCTGCTGATGAATGAGCGGGTTAGGAGCGGGGAATTCGATGCTCCCGCAAACAAAGATCATAATGCAATGCCTCCGGTTTCGGATTGATGTCGCGTGGTATGTTTTTCATTAAATAGATTATACGAGGTAAATATGAGGGGAAAATGTTTATATGTAGCGACAGTCACTGAGCATATTAAAGCATTCCACATTCCCTATTTGAAATGGCTGAAAGATCAGGGGTGGGAAGTGCACGTTGCGACAAACGGCGACGAACCAATCCCCTATTGCGACAAAAAGCATAATATATCCATACAGCGCTCGCCGTTTAAGCCTGGCAATATAAAAGCGTATTTTCAACTAAACGCTATCTTAAAAAAAGAAAAATATGATTTAATACACGGACATACCCCGATGGGCGGGGCGCTTGCAAGGTTATGCAGTAAAAAGCACAGAAAAACCGGCACAAAGATTATATACACTGCGCATGGTTTTCATTTCTACAAAGGCGCGCCTCTTATTAACTGGCTGCTCTACTACCCTATGGAAAAATGGCTGTCGAGGTATACTGATGCGCTTATTACCATGAATAGTGAAGATTACGAACTGGCGCAAAGGAAGATGAGGGCTAAAAAAATATACTGCATATCAGGGATAGGTGTCGATATCGACCGTTTTTCAATATCTTCAGCCGGCACAGAGGCAAAGCGTGCTGAGTTAGGTATCCCCTCGAATGCAACCGTTGCCCTTTCAATCGGCGAACTGATTAGAAGAAAGAATCACGAAACGGTAATAAGGGCAATTAACAAGATGAAAGACGCTAATCTGTTTTACGTCGTCTGCGGTAGGGGCGTGCTTATGGAAAAGCTAACAGCCCTATGCATAGAGCTGAATGTTGAAGACCGTGTAATGCTGCTCGGGTATAGGACAGACACCGCAGAGCTGCTGCACATGTCCGACCTTTTTCTTTTCCCGTCTTTTCAGGAAGGGCTGCCCGTTGCGCTTATGGAGGCGATGTCAGCAGGATTGCCCTGCATCGTGTCCGGCATCAGGGGTAATGTGGATCTAATAAAGCATGAGATAGGCGGCCTCTTATGCAGTGCTACAGACGTTGACGAATACTGCAGTGCTATAACGAGATTAGCTGAGGATGAGAATTTAAGGCGCGATATGGGCAGCAGTAATAAAAACACAATAAAGAAATTTGATTTATCAGTTGTTATGGAGCAGATGATACGGGTGTATGGCGAGGTTTTGCTATGAATATCAATACAACCCCAACAACGTACCCTATAAGGGTCTTACAGGTCGTCACTAAAATGGATCGTGCCGGCCTTGAAACTATGCTGATGAACTATTATAGACATATCGACAGGGGTAAAATACAGTTCGACTTCCTGACCCACAGAAGCGAAAAGGGTGATTATGACGACGAAATACTGTCCATGGGAGGCCGGATTTTCAATACCTATCCGGTCAACCCTCGTTGTTTTACAAAATATCTTGCGGACTTAAAAAAGTTTTTTGGCGAACACGAGGAGTATAGAATCGTTCACTCACACATTGATTCGCTCTCGGTTTTTCCATTGAGAGCGGCTAAAAAGGCGGGTGTGCCGGTCAGGATCGCGCATTCGCATAGTAACGATTTTGACAGAAATGTTAAGCTGCTTTTCAGATATGTCTGTAAGTCTGTATTGCTCAGCAAAGCCAGCCATTTCTGGGGTTGTTCTAACGCAGCCGTACGCTTTATGTTTGGCAAGGGGGTATTTAACGGCGGCGAATATACTGTACTCAAAAACGCTATTGATAGTGAACGATTTACATTTCACCAAGATACCAGGACTGCAGCGCGAAAGGAACTGGGGCTGGAAAACAAGTTCGTAATTGGCCATGTCGGCCGCATTACTTACCCAAAGAACCATGAGTTTCTGATTGATATTTTTGCTAAGATAAGAGCTAAAAACAAAGATGCGGTAATTCTTTTAGTCGGAGACGGTGAAAACAAGCAGAAACTCCGTGAGCAAGTAAAAAAGCTAGGCCTTGTTGAATCTGTGAGGTTTCTAGGCGTGCGCCCGGACATTCCTGAACTAATGCAGGCTATGGACGTGTTCATGCTACCCTCGCGATACGAAGGGCTTGGCATTGTTCTTATCGAGGCGCAGGCGGCGGGTCTGCCATCGCTGGCGTCGGATGCGGTGCCGGATGAAGCCGCAGTTACGGATCTGGTCAGGTTTATTCCGCTTAGCGAGTCTGCCGCGTTTTGGGCCGATGCCGCGCTGGCGTTGAAGGGCAAAGAGCGGATCAATACGTTTGAAAAACTACAGCAAAGCGGTTATGACATTGTCAAAGCGGCAGAGGATTTAGAGAAAATGTACTTATCAATGGCAGCCGTTATAAGCAAGTAAGTTTATATATTTTCTTTACATTGATTATTCGATACTGTAAACTAGTGGCGTGTATACGAAATAACACAAGGAGTCATTGTTATGCTTCCATTGATTAGCGTCATTGTGCCGGTCTATAATGTGGAAGCATATCTGCGCGAGTGCGTAGACAGTATAATTCATCAAACGTACACGAATCTGGAAATAATTCTCATCAATGACGGTTCACCGGATAATTGCGGCGCGATTTGCAATAAGTATTCGGTGAAAGATAAGCGAATCAAAGTTATTCACAAAGAAAATGGCGGGTTGTCTGATGCAAGAAATGTTGGCATAGACGCTTCCACCGGGGAATACCTGACTTTTATAGACAGCGATGACTGGATTGAATCAGACATGATCGAATCTCTGTATAATAATCTAAAAGATAGTAATGCCGATATATCATGTTGTGGATTCTATCAGGCTTTTGTAAATATGAATATACCGATGAATAACAACAAAGGCGTATTGTCGTTCAATAGAGAACAAGCGATTGAGGAAAGCTTGTTGTCACGAGATTTAAATTGCTTTGCATGTGGGAAATTGTATAAAAAGAGCTTGTTTGGCGCGATACGATACCCGATAGGAAAGCTTTACGAAGATGTGTTCGTTATTATCGAAATACTGTCGATAATCGAGAAAATCGTTATTAAAACTGCTCCTAAATATTATTATAGGCAAAGAAAGGGCAGCATAGTTAAAGGCGCATATAACGCAAAAATAGTCCATCTTGTCGAAGCCGCTGAAAAAAATCATCAATTATTGATAGAGAGATATAAACAAGGAAGATTAGTTGAAATAAGCGAATACCGTGTCATTCTCGCAAATGTGGAAGTGCTGAAAAGGATAGTTTTCTGTGCCGGGTTCAGGCAAATGCCGACATTCAAACTAGCTCTTGCTAAAGTGAGGAGTATTTCTTGTGCCGTATTTAATAATAAAAATTTCAGCACTATTGATAAAATATCGATAACTTCTATAAGAATAAGTATATTTTTCTTCAAGTTGATTTATATCTTTAACTCAAGAGTAGTCAAGCGTAAACATAAACACTTTGTTTAAATTTCTTAGTGTCCCTGATTACAGCGATTACTCTACAAACAGCTTTACAGGAGAACATAGCTATGATCAGCGTAATCGTGCCAGTGTATAATGTCGAGAGATATTTACGCTGTTGCATAGACTCGGTTATCACTCAGACGTATAATGATTTAGAGATTATTTTAATAGATGATGAATCCACGGACGATTGTGGGCAGATTTGCGATGAGTATGCGGCAAAAGATGAGCGCGTGATAGTAATACATAAGAAAAACGGCGGTTTGTCCGATGCAAGAAATACAGGGATTAACATTGCAAAAGGTGAATATTTATTCTTTATTGACAGCGATGATTGGATGCAGGCTGATGCGATTGAGTTGCTTTACAATAACCTAGTTAGCTATGATGCTGATATATCTGTTTGCAGCTACTATCTGTCTTATTTACATTGCGACATCCCATTATATGACGAACACAAAGTCTTTGTATTTAACAGCGAGCAGGCAATTCAGAGTTGCTTTAACAGTAAAGAATTTACTGTATCTGCGTGCGGGAAGCTATATAAAAGATTTATTTTCGATGAAATACGTTATCCGATTGGGAAAAACCATGAGGATACCTTTGTAATTGTTGACGTTCTTTCGAAGGCAAGCGTTATAGCAGTTGATACTACACCAAAATTAAATTATAGACAGCGCAAAGGGAGCATAATGAACGATGGGTTTAGCCCTAACACAATGCATTTTATCGAGGCTTGTGAACATAGTTTTGAAGTGATTCAAGGTAAGTATAGTGACTTATCATCTGTCGCAAAAGAAAGACTGCTTAAGGCATATTTAGGGGCATTTCACACAATGGTTTTTAGTTCAGGCTATAAACATATCCCTGATTATACAAAAGTCCTGACAACGTTGAGAGAAAATTACCGCATCATCATGAACAGCAGCTCTTTTACGAGAAACGAGAAGATAAAGGTTAAAGCATTGGTAATCAATGTAAAATTGTTCAAATTTCTTCAGTCGACTAACGATTGGATTAAGAAGAGCATATCAGGAAAGGCTAGAGTGCTGTTTGATTAGAGCGGAGGCAGTATGACTGAATTAAATGAAAAAACGGTACTTTATATATTTAACGGAGGCAATCTTTCATCACCGTATTTTTCAGGTGTTAGGAAAAAAATACTGGGGCAGTGTGCCGCTTTTAAAAGACTCGGTTACGCTTTTACCATACTATATTACGAAGATGACCATGTCAAATTTAGAACGAATACTAATGAATGTATATCGTATAGGTGTTCTCTTAAAATGTGGTCTCGTAGAAAATATATTTCGTTTCTTAAAGATTACTTGGAAAAACATCAGAGCGAGTTCGATCTAGTATATGCAAGAAAGAGCTTGGAAACACCTTCTTCGCTTGCTATTCTTAAAAAGCTTAGAAAGCACTCAAAGCGTATTGTTTCCGAGATACCCACATATCCGTATGATAAAGAACTTAAAGGTGATATTAGTAAACTATCTCTCTTACGGCGGATAAAAGCCGGTATTATGGTTATTTGGTGCGATAAAATCTGCCGCAACCTAATGAAAAGGCACATCGACTGCTTTGCAGTTGTAACGGATAAGAAAGAGTACACAAAGGTTTTCGGAGCTCCGGCAATTCCGATTAGCAATGGCATTGATATTGATAGCATAAAAATTCGCAATAGGATGCCAAGCGAGATAATCAGCCTTATCGGCGTAGCGAATGTAAGTTCGTGGCATGGGTATGACCGATTAATCCGCGGTTTACATGAATACTATTCGGACGGCGGAGAAAGAGATGTCGTTTTTCACATAGTGGGCGAAGGCGTAGCCCTCGGCGAACTCAGGCAGCTCACGCAAGACCTCGGTTTGGAACATCGTGTTGTTTTTCATGGGTTTAAGACCGGTGAAGAACTTGACACGCTTTTCGACAATGCTGATATTGGTGTTGGTTCATTGGGTATACATCGAATAGGGTTAAATAAGAGCGCTACGCTCAAATCTAGGGAATATTGTGTACGTCAGCTACCATTTATAGCAGAGGGAAGCGATATTACCTTTCCACCAGAGTTCTCTTGGAGGCATCAAGTTCCTTCTAGCGACGACCCAATAGATGTTGCTTCATTGGTTTCGTTCCATGATAGATGTGTTGTACATATTGGTAATATTGACGAAATGGGTATGTTTGCGAGAGAGTATTTATCATGGGACACGCAGATGAAAAAGATACTGTAAATAGAAAAGGAATCGTAATGAAAATATGCACTATAGTCGGCGCACGTCCACAGTTTATTAAAGCAGGTCCTTTATCCCGAGTTTTGCAACGAGAGCATGAAGAAATAATAATACATACCGGGCAACACTACGATAGCAATATGTCTTCCGTTTTCTTCGATGAGCTTAATATCCCTAAACCTAAATACAATTTAGGGATTTCAGGGGGAACGCATGCTCAGATGACAGGGAAAATGCTCTCAGCTATTGAAGAAGCCCTCTTGGCTGAGCAGCCTGACATGGTTGTCGTTTTTGGAGACACGAACTCAACGCTTGCAGGAGCATTGGCTGCTGTAAAGCTGCAAATCCCCATTGCACATATTGAAGCGGGATGTCGCGTACACGATTTGAGAAATCCGGAGGAGGTTAACAGGGTTCTCGTTGACCGCATTTCGAGCTTACTCCTCTGCGCAACACAATCCGCTGTAACTTCACTCGAAAATGAGAATCTAAGAACAGGCCTTCATTTTACAGGTGACTTGATGTATGACGCTGCTCTGTATTATGGCGACAAGGCTAATGAAATGGAAAACCATAGAATTGTTGGTTTCAACGATAATCTGGTGAACCTCCCACCCCAATATTATCTCCTAACCTGCCATCGTCAGGAAAATACAGAAACAGATGCAGCGCTTTTTCAAATACTCTCAGCAATGAATGAGTTGGATAAACCAACTATATATCCTGTACATCCGAGAAACCGTGAACGTGCAGACAGATTATGTACTCAGAACAGTTTTAGCAACATAATGCTTATTCAGCCGGTTGGTTATCTGTCCTCATTGTATTTAATCCGTTCCGCTGAGAAGATAGTGACGGATTCCGGCGGGGTGCAAAGAGAGGCGTGGTTTTTTAACAAGCAATGCGTAACTGTATGGAACTGGGTTGCATGGCCGGAAACACTAGAGGGAAATATTAATCAGATGGCTATGCCGCAGAAAGACGATATAATAAAAAAATTACAGGTTATTCCGGATTTTGCAAAAAAGGCTGAGTATTTCGGCGATGGTCATGCTGCAGAGAAAATCACAAAAGTTATAACCGATTTCTTGACAAATCGAACACAATAATTCTGACTTTTAACACAGTTCTTAATGTTATGAGCAAAGCCCTCATTAGATAAAGCACTCTCGAAAAATATTACCATTTCTAGAAAAGTGAAAATTAAAGTAGCATTACACATGAACTACTCACATGGAAGGTGTTGTTTAAAAATATGGAAAAACTCCAAGTTTTGGAAGCTGACTTAGCTCGGGCTATTAACTCCGCTGGCATTAGACTTATGAAAAAGATTAGCACATTGAATATTAACAATCTACCAATATCCGATTATAACAGGAAGTATTTCATGGACATATTCGGATTGCATAAACCCGAAGGAGTAAAAGCAAGTATAAAGCATTATATAAAACGCCGTATTCTAGGTCATATGTATAAATATCCAGATAGGTATGTTATCATACTGGGCAATTTGCTGCGAGGTAAAACGCTTTCCGATTTACAAAAGATGTGTTTTTTAGATCACGGCGGAGGGAGCGGTGCACTTTCACTGTTAGCTGCGGAGTTAGGGTATGGCCGGGTGTATTACAATGACATATATGAAGTATCTTGCGATGATTCTGCGTGTATTGCCAAAGCTTTAGGACACAAATCTATAATCCGAATACCTGGCGATATAAGAGAAATTGAAGACTACTGTGAAAGCAACGACATTACTTTTGACCATGCTGGCTCATATGACGTCATAGAACATATCTATGATATTCACGGTTTCATCAAGCGATTCCCCAAAATCTGTGCGCAAAATAGCAGAGTTTTCTTTTACTCCGGAGCGAACTCTTACAATCCACAAATTGTTCAGGAGTTATCTATTGCGCATGATAAAATTGAGCGGGTAGATAGGGAATATACACCCGGATGGAAAAACCGTGATTCATTACGCGCATATTCTACCATCAGAGCAGATATTATCAAAAATCACTATCTTGATTTACATCTGCCTGAACCGGAAGAATGCACATTGGATGTTCTAACAGAAAAAACGCGCGGCTTAATGATTTATGATATAAAGAATGCTATTGACACATTTTTAACAGATGGTACGCTCCCAGTGCCGGACACACGTTTTCCTAGCAATACTTGTGACCCTATGACGGGAAATTGGGCTGAGCACTTAATGGACTTTGAACAATTGCTTTCTACAGTGAACGATACCTTTGACATCTGTTACCTATACCCTGCGGAAGAGCATTTATCCAAAGCCAGAGCCGTCGGAATTTATGCAGAGCGAACAAGCAGAGCAGAAAAGAGCGTATGATATGCAGTTTATAGACCTAGCCGCGCAGTACCGCGCGCTTCAAACCGATATCGACAATAGAATAAAAACCGTTCTCACTCACGGTAAGTATATCCGGGGTCCGGAAGTCGCTGAGTTTGAAACAGAACTGCAAAGCTTCATTGGTATCAAACACGCCATCACATGCGCAAACGGCACAGATGCGCTTCAGCTTCTTTACATGGCTTACGGCATCGGAGCAGGCGATGCTGTGTTCTGCCCGGATGTGACGTTCATTGCTTCTATTTCGCCTGCCGTAATGCTGGGCGCTGTGCCTGTGCTGTGCGATATAGACCCCGGCACTTTCAACCTATGCCCGGACAGCCTGCTGCGGCAAATACAGGCTGTGCTGGCAGAAGGGAAGCTTAAACCCAAAGCCGTGGTGGCGGTCGATTTGTTCGGAAATCCCGCCGACTACGAGCACATTAGCTCTATATGCAAGGACTACAACCTTATCCTCATAGAAGATGCTGCACAGAGCTTCGGCTCATCTCTTAAAGGCACAAAATGCGGAGCGTTCGGCGACAGCGCGATTGCTAGCTTTTTCCCGGCCAAGCCGCTCGGCTGCTACGGCGACGGCGGAGCCATATTTACTAACGATGATTCCATTGCCGGTGTTTGCCGCTCGCTGTGTGTTCATGGTAAAGGCCCAGGCGGGAAGTATGACAACATTCGCATAGGCGTTAACTCTAGGCTCGATACGCTGCAAGCGGCGATTTTACTCCCGAAGCTCAAAGCTCTAAGCGATTATGAAATGGATGCAAGGCAGCGGGTCGCCAAACGCTATGACGATGCGTTTCAATCTCGGTTTGACTTGCAAAAAATTAAAAGCGGAGCTATTAGCGCGTATGCGCAGTATTCTTTACTTGCAAAGGACAGCGAAACGCGCAATCATATCATGCGCGTTCTTATGGACAAAGGAATACCGTCTATGGTATACTACAATATGCCACTGCATGCGCTACCTGTGTTTGAAGGGCGTAACGCGTACAGCGAGACGTTTGAGGCCGCAAACGATTACTGCGCGAGGACTTTTTCGCTGCCTATGCACTCGTATTTAAATGAAGAAGAACAAGCAGGTATTATTAACACGATGCTATATGCAGTCAGCACAATGATATGATTAGTAGAATTATAATTATGGTGGGCAATGGTCGGTTATAACATGAAAAGAGGTGCTGCATGGATTTTTTTATTAAGATGATATGGGATAGCGATATCAACAGATGGGCAGCAATAGGAAGTCCGGGGATGGGCTTGGTGCTTGAGTCAGATTCATTCGACACACTAATCGAAAGGGTTAAACTAGCGGCTCCGGAGCTGATTGAGCTTAACCTTAATTACAAGGGGCCTATAAACCTTTGTTTCCTTACTGACCGCGTGGAGCATTTAGAGGCGGCGAGTTAATGGGAGATTATACGAAAAAAGTTAAGAAAATCCTTTCAGATAATGGGTACTCATTCAAAAGACGCGGGAAAGGCGATCATGACATCTGGTTTAATCCTACTACAAATAAGAGCATTTCAGTGGACGGTGAGATTAAACTTCGCACATCAGCAAATGAGCTTCTGAAAGAAGCCGGACTAGGAAAGCGGTTTTGATGAAAGAATCACTTCAGTTACACAAATACTTCGCGCATGAATCCAGTTACATAGATGAAAACTGCAAAATAGGAAAAGGCACTAAGATTTGGCACTTCTGCCAGATTATGCCCGGTTGCGAGATTGGCGAAAACTGTAACATCGGACAAAACGTTGTTGTATCCCCTGGCGCAATAATAGGCAACGGTGTAAAAATCCAGAATAATGTGTCGCTCTATACCGGCGTAATTATCGAAGACGACGTGTTTTTAGGACCGTCATGTGTGTTCACAAACGTGATAAACCCCCGCGCATTCATCGAACGCAAGGAAGAGTACCGGAAGACTGTCGTAGGCAAAGGCGCGAGCATTGGCGCGAACGCTACGATTGTTTGCGGGTGCAGAATAGGCCGCTATGCTTTTGTTGGCGCAGGCGCGGTTGTGACAAAAGATGTGCCGGACTTCGCGCTAGTTTACGGCAACCCCGCGAAAGTGCGTGGGGCTGTCTGTAAATGCGGGGGTAAATTAAGCGAAAAGCTGCTATGCGTTTTTTGCGGCGAGGAATACGAGCTTAAAGGCACAGCTGTGAAGGAATGCAAAAAACTATGATTTCTAACAATATGAAAGCCGAGTTATTAAGCAAAATCAATGACCGCACCCTAACCGTCGCCGTTATCGGCCTCGGCTACGTTGGTCTGCCCCTTGCCGTGGAAAAGGCCAAAGCCGGTTTCAACACCATCGGCTTTGACGTCCAGCCGCAGAAAGTCGACATGGTAAACCGAGGCGAGAATTACATCGGCGACGTTGTGGACGATGATCTGACGGAGTTGGTCAAATCAGGCAAGCTGCGCGCAACGTCTGATTACTCCTTTGTTAGCCAGGCTGATTTCGTAGCAATTTGCGTGCCGACTCCGATTGACACGCATAAGCAGCCTGATATAAGCTATGTACGCGACAGTGTGAAAGCGATTGCTCCGTATTTAAAACGTGGGAGCGTTGTCGTGCTTGAGTCTACTACTTACCCCGGAACTACCGAGGAGCTTATTAAACCAATTCTTGAAGATGGCTCTGGGCTTGTCTGCGGAGAGGATTTTTACCTTGGCTTCTCACCTGAGCGGGTAGACCCGGGTAACTTGATTTATAAAACAAAGAACACGCCCAAAGTTGTTGGAGCAATCGGCAGTGATGCGCTTGAAGTAATCTCTGCCGTGTACCGCGCTGTACTGGACAGCGATGTTTTCGAAGCCAGCACCCCGGCTGTTGCCGAAATGGAAAAGCTGCTTGAAAATACTTACCGCAATGTCAACATCGCGCTTGTAAACGAGCTTGCGCTGCTTTGCGACAAAATGGGGATTGATGTTTGGGAGGTTATCGATGCTGCAAAAACTAAGCCTTATGGTTATCAAGCATTCTACCCCGGCCCGGGAGTCGGCGGGCATTGCATCCCGCTTGACCCATATTACCTAAGCTGGAAGGCGCGTGAGTATGGTTTTCACGTTTCCATGATTGAATCAGCGGCGATGATTAACGACAGGATGCCTGAATATTGCGTAGACAGAATTGCCCGGATACTTAACAGAAGCAAAACAGCCCTCAAGGGAGCAAATGTACTTATTCTGGGCGTGGCATACAAGCAAGACATAGATGATTACCGCGAAAGCCCGGCGTTGGCTATAATCGACGAATTAAGAAAGCGCGGCGCCAAGGTAGAGTACTATGATCCTTATGTGGAAAGCTACTCATATAGAGGCGAAAGCTCCCAAAGCATAAAGACTCTTGATATAGAAATATTACGCCAATATAATATTATTACTGTCACAACCGCACATACGCCTGTTGATTATGAACTCATTGCATCATCAAACGTGCCGGTGCTTGATACGAAAAACGCTATGAAAGATGTCGCTGTGCGCGGGAATATTGAGGTGTTATAAGATTATGCTAGAATATGCGCTTATAGGCTGCGGACGAATCGCAAAAAACCATATTACCGCTGCGTTTGCGCAAAAGAATTTGCGGATTGCCGCAGTATGCGACATCGTTCCGGAGCGCATGGATGCGATTGTTAACCAATTGCCTGAGAATATGCGCCGTAACGTGCGTAAGTATGCGAACTATCAGGAAATGCTCACCAAAGAGAGCCTCAACCTATGCGCAGTCGCCACCGAAAGCGGGAAACATGCGGCTATCGCGCTTAACTGCATCGATGCGGGCGCAAACGTCATAATCGAAAAACCTATCGCGCTCGCTCTTGCCGATGCAGATGAAATTATTAGACGAGGCAAAGAAAAAGACGTTAAAGTTTGCGCTTGCCATCAAAACCGGTTTAATTTGGCTATACAGCATATCAAAAACGCTCTGGAACAAGGGCGTTTCGGCAAGCTATCCCACGGCAGCGTGCATGTCCGTTGGAGCAGAGGAGAAGACTACTACAAGCAGGCACCCTGGCGCGGAACCCGCGAGCAGGACGGCGGCGTTCTTATGAACCAGTCGATTCATGCCATAGACCTTCTTTGCTGGATGATGGGGTACGAGATTGAGGATATCGCCGGCTTTACATCTAACCGTTTTCACCCCTACATCGAGTGTGAGGATATCGGTGTGGCGGTAATACGCTTTGGAAACGGCGCCCTTGGCACTATCGAAGGCACTGCCAATGTATTCCCCAGGAATCTAGAAGAAACGATGTACATTTTTGGCGAAACCGGCACGGTAAAGGCCGGCGGGAAGTCGATGAACTCTATTGATGTGTGGGCGTTCGCTGATGAGCGGCCTGAAGATGAGCAAATAAGGGGTATGATTGAAAATACAACGGATGTTTACGGGAACGGGCATTTTGCGCTGTATAATGATTTTACAGATGCGGTGCTATGCGGTCGTTCGCCTTACTTAGACGGAGAGGATGGCAGGCGAGCCTTAGATGTTGTGCTGAAAATATATGGTGAAGCATAGCATATAATTATTAATCACAGAAGTAAGGATAAGGTATATTTCGGATGAGTTTGAGCAATCTTCTAGAAAAAAAGGAACAGCAACAGATAGATTCTTGGATAAACGGTGTCACTTATGAAGTAAAGTTCTGGAACAGTTTCTTGCGTAAAAAGACCCGAAAGAAAATATTAGACTCGTTCCGTAACAAAGACCCATTTAAACTGCCTTTGCTCTCACTTGAAAATATTGGTATAGATTTTGAAAACATAGGGAAGTATGTGGTTCTTGACGTAGGTTGTGGAATGACATATTCTGTAATGCCTTATATTAACGGAGAGTCTATTGACTTGCATTATGTTGATCCGCTTGCTGTATTCTACAATGATATCCTAAAGAAAAGGAAGCTGAGCCTCCCGGAGATCGAGTTTGCCTTTGTAGAGTATTTATCCGGCTTTTTTGACACCGGGAGTGCAAACCTAATTGTTATACAAAATGCGCTTGATCATAGTTTTGACCCTGTTAAGGGCATCTTGGAGTGTATACGCGTTCTGAAAGTCGGTGGCATTCTATATCTAAGGCATACGGCAAATGAGGCTGAACGTGAGAACTACATAGGTTTTCACCAATATAATATCAATGCGCATAATGGCAGTCTCATTATTTGGAATAAGGATTCAAGGGTCGATATAACTAAGCTGTTAAGCGATATTGCACATATTGAGCTAACTCATAATGAGAATCTGATTACCGCAAAGATTATCAAGACATCCGATAATGTTAGCATCAATGATAGATATGATAAAGGCCTCCTAAGCAAGCAACTTCTGTATACGATTTACCGTTTTACTAAAACCGGCTTTGTCACAAAGTATCTCCTTCGTAAAAAGTGGCAGCATTTCTTCCACTTTGCCTCCAGCATTGCTCCAAGGTCACTAAAGAATCATGTAAAAGCAATCATTAGGAAAAGTGGGAGTACATAAAGGATACTATCATGGCATATCTTAAGCATAAGAAAAGAAGCTGCGGTTAAGCTCTTTACATGGAAAGGATTAATTCCTAATGCAAATCCTAAAGAAGCTGCGGAGAATATTCGACCGCGACACAAAGATAAAACTGATAATTATATTGATTGCCATCATCATCGGCGCACTGCTTGAGACTCTGGCGCTATCGCTGATTTCGCCCTTTATCAGCGTTTTGCTTGATAACTCCATTATTGAAACCAACAGATATATACGGTTTGCTTATGATTTCCTCGGTTTCTCAAGCACCGGCGCATTTCTTGCAATTCTGACATTTATGCTCGCGGGCGTTTACATATTTCGCGGGGCGTATCTTTATGCGGTATCGAAGCTGCAGTACCGCGTACTTGCGCGAAGGCAGGCAAATCTGTCAGCTACCCTGCTAAAGAAAATCGTTGGTTTCTCATATATCTACCACACCGGCAAAAACCTTGCGGAGCTCCAACGCACTATAGTTACGGATGTGCAGTATATGTTTGTGCTGATTACCAGTATAATGCTTTTGCTTACTGATTTTTTCATGACATTATTCATTATCGTATTTCTCGCTGTAGTGTCGCCGCTTATGACCCTGATCGTGGTCGTAATGGCAGCGTTTTGCGTTTTGCTCTATTTGAGAGTTTTCCGTAAACAAGTGCGGATTGCCGGAGATAAGGCAAGGGATGCGCAAATAGGGATGAATAAAGCCGTTAACCAGGTAATTGGCGGAATAAAAGAGGTCAAAACGTTACGTCGTGAGGATTACTTCATTAGGGGATTTATTAAGAGCAGCGATGTCTTTGTGAAACACTTTACACATTATCGCGCCCTCGATGCTGTTCCTAAGCTTGTCATTGAATCCGTCTGCTTCGGCGGAGCGTTTGTCATTATTGGTACACTGATAATAAGCGGGGCGGATGTCGCGGCACTTGTGCCGCAGCTTAGCGTGTTTGTTCTGGCTGCATTTAGGCTTCTGCCTGCTGTTTCACGGCAGGTCAATATGCTTAATCAAGTGATATTCTACCGCTCTTCCGTAGATGCTGTCTATAAGAGTTTGTTTGAAGAGGATAGCGCGGCTGTGGAGTTGCCGCCATGCGATGCTGGCATACCGGGGAGTACGGGCGATATCACGGTAAGCAATGTGTCGTTCCGATATCCGGCTTCCTCTGCGGCGGTTCTTGAAGACGTTTCACTGACGGTGCCGGATAAGACATCGGTGGCTTTTATCGGTTCTTCCGGTTCCGGCAAGACCACTCTTGCAGACCTTGTGCTCGGTGTGCTCGCGCCGGACTCCGGCGGTGTTTTCTTCGATGGCAAATCCATTCACCACAATTTTGATGAGTGGAGCCGCAACGTGGGGTACATACCTCAGCAGATTTACTTGCTCGACGAGAGCATACTTGAAAACATAGCGTTCGGCATAGACCGAGCCGACATTGATGACCGCCAAGTCTGGCATGTTTTAGAGCAAGCACAGCTTACAGATTTTGTGCGCTCGCTTCCTAATGGGCTTGAAACAATAGTCGGCGACAGGGGTATCAGGCTCTCAGGCGGCCAGCGGCAAAGAATCGGCATCGCCAGGGCGCTCTATAACAACCCTTCAATACTTGTTTTGGATGAAGCGACATCATCGCTTGATACGGAAACAGAAAAAGCCGTTATGGAGGCAATCGAGAAGTTCCAAGGAGAAAAAACTATGATTATAATCGCCCATAGGCTCAGCACGATTGAGAACTGTGATATTATTTACCGCGTTGAGGATGGCATGGTTATAAAAGAAAAATGACAGGATTGGTATATGGAAAAGATTCGCGAAAGCAACAAAAGCATTAATAATTATTTCATTTATAATACTCTGTTTGGTGATATAATTCTCGCATCCGACGGGGAAGCGATTATTTTTCTGCTCTTTAAACATACTCCGGCTGTACCGTGCGACAACAGGGCAAGCCCGCTAACCGATCTAGCCGCCATGCAGCTTGAAGAGTATTTTTCCGGAAAACGCCTGACGTTTGACCTCCCGCTTCGCCCGCATGGAACCGCTTTTCAGCTTTCGGTATGGGATGCGCTGCTGGCTATCCCCTACGGGGAAACACGGAGTTATAAGGAGATAGCGCAAGCTGTCGGAAATCCCAATGCGTGCCGGGCTGTCGGGCTGGCAAACAACAGAAACCCTATTTCGATATTCATACCGTGCCACCGCGTTATCGGCTCAGACGGAAGCCTGACCGGATACGGCGGCGGGCTTGAGATGAAAAAACGCCTGCTTATGCTGGAACAGAGCATTATGAATTCTTCATAATGAACGGCTTGCACGCTATTTGAACTATGTTGCAGTTTGCGGTAATTCAAACTGCATTAACGAGGTGCTAATATGGTAGACCCACAACTATTCTTAATCATCGCGCTTATTCTGCTCTCCACTAAGGTATTTTCCATTTTTATGCGCAAGGTGCATCTGCCGCAGGTGGTTGGTGCTCTTCTTGCCGGGGTCATCTTAGGCCCTGCTGTGTTTGGGCTGATCGAGCCGAGCGAGACGCTTATCGCCGTAGCGGAGTTCGGTGTTATTTTCCTGCTGTTCGCCGCCGGGATGGAGACTGATTTCAGGGAGCTGCGTAAATCACTTAAAGCATCGCTACTGGTATCTATACTCGGGATTGTTATTGCTCTGGGCGGTGGGTTCATTGCGGCGTTTGCTTTCGGCAATCCCACATTCGAGAGCTTTTTCATCGGGGTCGTCATCGCATCGATGTCAACAAGCATCACAGTGGAAACACTGATGGAAATGGGGAAGCTGAAAACGAAAAGCGGGACCACGATAATGGGCGCTTCTCTGTTTGACGATATTATCGTTATCATCATGCTCGCAATAATCATGGGCAGGGGAGAGGGCGAATTTTCAATCGGCGCGATGGGGATTCTTGTTATTAAGATTGTTCTGTTTTTCGCTCTCGCTGTTGGTGCCGGGTATTTCATCAGCAAGCTGTTTAACTTCATGCACAGCAAATACGGGGCAAAAAAACGTTTATCAATCTTTGCGATTGCGTACTGCTTCATACTTGCTTATCTGGCTGAAGTCTTCGGGCTTGCGGATATAACCGGCGCTTATCTTGCCGGAATCGCATTTTGCAGCACAAGATGCGTGGATTATCTGGAAACGAAAACCCACGAGTTATCATATATGTTCTTTACCCCTGTATTTCTGGCCGGCATAGGGCTTCACATTTCGTTTGACGGCATAACCGGTAATATAATCCTGTTTACCTTACTGCTGACTGTAGTAGCCATAGTATCCAAAGTGATTGGCTGCGGTCTGGGAGCGAAGCTGAGCGGGTTCGGCAACAGGGAAAGCCTGCAGGTAGGCGCAGGCATGGTAGCTAGGGGTGAGGTTTCTTTCATAGTGGCAGGAAAGGGCATAGTTGCAGGATACATAAACCCACAGCTCTTCCCGAGTGTTATTATAGTTGTACTCATAACCGTTCTTATAACACCCTTCTTGCTCAAGGCAGCATACGGAAGAGGAGCGGAAGAGGTTGAGAGTTGAGCGGGGAGAGTTTAGAGTTGAGAGTTGAGAGAGGAGAGTTGCTAAAATGTTGTCGTTCGGATTGCGTTATTTTGTGTGGATTTGACGTAGTCCCGCACACAAGTTTACATCACAGTGCAAATTTCCTCCGCAGTGCTCGTGTGTAACGGAGTCAAAGCCGTAGCCAAATAACGCAATCTGACTAGGCGCAAGTGGGCTGTTTTCGCCTAAAACCATCCCCTGACTCTTAATCCTCAGTTGCGGTGCGCAGACCGCGTAGAGGTATGTCATGTTCTTCCAGCGCTTTCTTTAGATCGGGGATTTTTATCTCGCCGAAGTGGAAAACGGAGGCTGCCAGGCCGGCGTCTATTTGGGGGATTTTTGTAAACAGCTCTATGAAATGAGCTATACTGCCCGCCCCGCCGGAAGCAACTACCCGGACTGACACCGCATTGCAGACCGCTTCAAGCAGCGGCAAATCAAATCCGCCCTTCACGCCGTCCGTGTCGATGCTGTTGACGACCAGTTCCCCCGCGCCGAGGCCGGCGCCGCGCTTCAGCCACTCGATAGCATCAAGCCCGGTATCTTCCCTGCCGCCTCTTGTAAACACATGATACTTACCGTTCACGCGCTTTACATCGGCGGCCAGGACAACGCGCAGGCTTCCAAATTTTTGAGCAGCCTCGCTTATTAGCTCTGCGTTTTTTATTGCGCCTGTGTTGATGCTTATTTTATCCGCGCCGCAATCAAGCATACTCTCAAAGTCCTCAATCGAGCTGATTCCGCCGCCGACGGTGAGAGGGATGGATATTTCTTTTTTAACTTGGCGCAGCATATCTGTAAATAATGTCCTCCCTTCCAGCGATGCTGTGATATCGTAGAACACAAGCTCGTCCGCTCCGCTGTCGTTATACAGCTTAGCGAGAACTGCCGGCGAAGAAACATCGCTCAGCCCTTCAAATCTGACGCCTTTCACGACACGGCCGTCTTTTACATCGAGGCACGGTATTATTCTTTTACCATTCATGTCTGTTTCCTCCATAATATATTAGGTATTTTATCAACTGATAGAATTTAAGAATTTTTCAATAAAACCCTCTTCATCGCTGTCATGCATTATTATGACAGCGATATACATATCATCCCCTCCGGAAAAACATCTGAACACGCCGGGGTTTCCGTTATGCTCAACATGCATATCCCAGTAAGTCTCGCTTCCTATAATCCCCTCAGACCAGCCTGTGACACGCATATCGCTTTCTAGAAAATTGACATACTCGCTCAAAATGGCTGTTTCCAGCTCGCCTGTCTGTCTTATTCCCGCATCAACCGCAAGCCAAATTCCATCATATACTATTAAAACAACCTCGCATTTCGCAGTAACGCTTTCGGCTATCACATGTGTCACTCCGGGCAAGTCGTCTAACGGCTCGGATTCTACCTTGATTCGCGGGTTCGGCATTTTCACCGTTACCATGCCGTAGCTATAATCTACCCAATCCTCAAAGCTGCGCCCTGCTGTACCCGCTTGAGTAAACCCATACGACATTGCTCCCAAACCAATGCAAGCCGCGACTATATACAGCACAACCGGCGCTGTTTTTGTCTTAGCTTTTTTACTCGCTGTATACTCAACCAGCCACGGATCCTCCGAAACCTTGTACTTGTTTCTTAGCTTGTGGTAACTGAAGCTTCCGGTTACACCTGAGAGCAAGCCTATTAAGAAAAAAGCTCTCATAAATATTGCCGGAAACATCTCATAGGATAACATAAGCATCATCACCGCATCCACCGCCAGCGCAACTAATGCCAGCACTGCGCACACGCGGCTGCGCCTGCCTATGCCTACGGATAACCCAAGAAACAGCAATCCGAATAATATATAACCAAAGCTGGCATCCGGATCGAACATACCGCCTATTGTAATTACATTCGGGAAAAACATTAAAAATGTGCCCAGCGCAAGATTCGCCACAGCAACAAAAGCCGATATGCCGGTCGCGCCTTTTATTAGATTTAATGCCTTATCAAATGCAATAATAGCATCCCCGCGCTCTTTTTCGGCAGCATCTGCCAAAATTCCGTTATCCATATAAGCTGTGTTTCTCCCATCTGCGGTTATTTGCCTTGATACTGCAATGCCTGCGATAATTCAATGCTGCCTGAATATAGCGCTTTGCCTAATATCGCTCCGTCAATGCCTAGTTTTTGAAGCGTTGCAATTTCCTCGAGCGTTGTAATGCCGCCTGAGGCTATTATGTTTATTTTCAGTTCTTTGCGCAATGTTGCGTATAGCTCCATATTAGTCCCGCTGAGCATACCGTCTTTTGATATATCTGTGCAGATAATAGTATGAATGCCCAGCTCTTCGACCGTGCGGCAGAAAGAACCTGCATCTATATCGGAAACCTCCGTCCATCCTTTAATCGCAACCAGCCCGTCTTTTATATCAACGCCGACAGCTATAGCATCGCCGTAGATTCCGGCTATATCTGCAAGAAACCCCGGCTCCGACACCGCCGCTGTACCGATTATAACACGCCGCACCCCGGCTTTCAGGTACCTATCAATAATTTCAACAGAGCGTATCCCGCCGCCAACCTGGATTTCCAACCCGGTTTCGGAAGCAGTTCGTTTTATTATATTAAAATTCGCCGGCTTGCCATCACGCGCACCCTCAAGGTCCACAATATGCGCCGCAACCGCCCCGGCTTCTTTGAACCCAACCGCCACACCTACAGGGTCTTCACTATAGACCGTCATCCGCGCATAATCCCCGCGTAAAAGCCGCACAGCCTTACCCTCAAACAAATCAATCGCCGGAAAAATAATCACTTAACGCTCAACTCTCCTCTCTCAACTCTCAACTCTCAACTCAAACAAGCATTCCTTTCGTTGACGGTATCTCCCCGCTTGCTTCGGCATCTATTCTAACAGCAACTCTGAGGCTGCGCGCCAGGGCTTTGAAACATGCTTCCAGTATATGATGAGTATTTTTCCCGGCGAGCATTCTTATATGCACTGTTATCCCGGCTTTTCTTATGAATGCGCCCATAAATTCTTCAAAAAGCTCCGTGTCCATTGCTCCGGCAGTGCGGTCCGGCAGGGTAACATCCATGCTCAAGCAGCTTCTTCCGGAAACGTCCACTGCGCACAGCACAAGCGCCTCATCCATAGGAACGGTCACGTCGCTGTAGCGGCAAATCCCCCGCCCGTCACCGAGCGCTTCGGCAAAAGCCATTCCGAGACAGATCCCTATGTCCTCGACCGAGTGGTGGTTGTCAACATGCGTGTCGCCGCTGCACTCTATACCGAGGTCAATCCTCCCATGCCGCGAGAACAGCTCCAGCATATGGTCTAGAAAGCCGACACCTGTATCTATCTTGCTTATGCCTGTTCCGTCAAGATTTAGCGATAACCTAACATCAGTTTCATTTGTTTTGCGCGTAATCTCACTCGTTCTCATTCGTATCCCCCTAACGCGGGCAAGCCGCTGTTATTAGTTTATAGTTGTCAGTTCTGAAGTTGCCCTGTTTTACAAAATCTCTTTTACCGCAGATATTAACGCGTCGATTTGATCTTTTGTGCCTATTGTTATTCTAATGTGGTCAGATATGCGGGGTTTGCTGAAGTTGCGGACTAAGATGCCTTTTGCCTTGAGCTTGGTATACAGTTCATAACCGCTGATATCGGGGTGTTTTGCAAAAATGAAGTTCGCGGAGGATTCCGTCATTGAGAAGCCAAGTTCTTTCAGCTTCGCCTCAGTGTATCCTCGCGTTGCTATGATTTCCCGGTGTTTTTCTTTGTAGTAATCATCATCACAGAGCGCAGCTTCTGCGGCGATTTGTGTCAGGCGGTTTACGTTGTATGGGTTAAAAGAGTATTTCATCTTGTTTAGGTCTTCAATAATTGGCGGTGAGGCTATAGCATATGCCATGCGGGCCCCTGCCAAAGAGCGGGATTTTGAATATGTGTGTATTATAAGCAGATTATCGTATTCATGCGTCAGCGGAATTGCCGACTCCGCGCCAAAATTAACGTAAGCCTCGTCAATTAGCACAACATAGCCGGGGTTGCTTCTCGTTATCGCTTCTATGTCGCTAAGCGGAAGGGTTATTCCCGTAGGCGCGTTTGGGTTTGCGATAAAAATATTTTTCCCGATTCCGCAGTAACCTGATATATCGATTCTAAAGTCGTCTGTCAATGGTATTTGCTCGTATGGTATACCATAAAGCTCCGCGTAAACCGGGTAAAAGCCGTATGTTATATCGGGGAATACCGCACCCCGCTCGCTGTCGCAGAAGGCTTGAAACGCAAATGCCAGCAGCTCGTCAGATCCATTGCCGATTATTACGTTCTCCTGCCGTACACCATAGAAGCTTGCCAGTTTTTCTATCAAACGCTTGCCGTCAGGATTTGGGTATAGGTTGAGCTTCCTTATCTCCGCCTCGCAGATAGCCGCGATGACCCCCGGCGACGGCGGGTACGGCGATTCGTTCGTATTAAGTTTGACATACTCCATATCCGCAGGCTGCTCACCGGGTACATAAGCCTTCAAACCCGATAATCGCGGAGACAAAAACTTGCTCATTTTATATGACTCGTCCCTTCTAAAAGGTAATGCCGGCGAACGTCCTATGTCCTTTTGCTTATGGATAGTGCATGGGCATCCAGTTTTTCTTCTTTGGCGAATCTTATGACATCGGGTGCTGCGGCTTTGAAGGCATCTGCTGTGTAGTATGTAAATGACGATTTTTTTACGAAATTATCGACCGACAGGGGGCCGGCAAACCTTGCTGTACCGGATGTTGGGAGGGTGTGGTTCGGGCCGGCGAAGTAGTCGCCTAGCGCTTCGGGGGTATTTCTTCCCAAGAATACTGACCCGGCGTTATTAACTTTGCCGAGATGCTCAAATGGGTTGTCCAAGAAAATCTCAAGATGCTCGGGGGCCAGTTCGTTTGATATGTCAAAAGCCTGCTCAATGCTATCCGCAATTATGATCATGCCGTTATTATCTATTGAGTTCCTCGCCTCGCCCTCTCTTGGCAATACCGCGAGCTGAGCTTCTAGCTCGATGCTGACTTTCTCGGCGTGCTGCGGGCATAGGGTTATAAGAATTGCTATCGAGAGTTCCCCGTGCTCGGCTTGTGAGAGCATATCTGCGGCGACTAGTGCGGGATCTGCGTTTTCGTCGGCTATCACAAGGATATCACTCGGACCTGCTATCATGTCGATGCCAACAATGCCGTATACCTGTCTCTTTGCCTCTGCGACATAGGCGTTTCCGGGCCCGGTTATCACATCGACAGCAGGCACGCTATCTGTTCCGTACGCAAGTGCGGCTACGGCTTGCGCTCCGCCTATCGAAAACACTCTGTGCGCTCCGCCTATCTTCGCCGCAGCCAAGATACCCGGGTTGACACGCACGGTTCCTTTCGCGGGAGGAGCTGTGATAATAATCTCCTCAACGCCTGCCAGCTTTGCGGGTATACAGTTCATCAAAACCGACGACGGGCACGCCGCCGAGAATGCCGGGATATGTATTCCGGCGCGTCTAACGGGTATGATGCGCTGACCGAGAACTACGCCGTCACATGAGGTCATCACAAACCCTTCGCGTATCTGGCGGCGGTGAAAATCTTCTATGTTCTTAGCTGCGCGCTCCATTACTTCGATAAACCTCTGATCGACCGTGCGACACGCGGCATCAATTTCATCAGGCAATACTTCGAGCGCCTCTAGTCTGCAGCCGTCGAACTTCTCCGTATAATCACGCACCGCCGCATCCCCGCGCTTCGCCACATCCGCGATAATCTCCGCCACAGTCTCGGTAACCTCGGCAGAACCGGATTGCTGCGCTGTGCGCGAAGGCTTAAACTCACTGGCATTGAGTATCTTTATCATTCAAAACTCTCCATTCTAAATTCTCAATAAAGTCGCTGAAAAACATGTTTTGTCATTCTGAGCGCAGCAAAGAATCTTTATGATAACACCGATAAAGACCCTTCGTTACGCTCAGGGTGACCGTTTTAGAGGTGCTCAATTTGCGAAGCCACTGCGGTGCAGAGGTTTGATATTGCTTTGTGGTTGAATCTAAAGCTGACCTCGTTGGCTACCAAGCGCGCGCTGATATTTACTATCGTTTCCACCGGCTCCATGTTGTTTTCCAAAAGGGTTTTACCTGTCTCTACTATGTCTACTATTACGTCGCTTAGACCCAGCAGCGGAGCCAGTTCGACCGAGCCATTGAGCTTAATGATGTCAATATCCCGCCCCTGCTTCTCATAATGGTTTCTTGCTATGTTCGGAAAGTTTGTCGCTACTCTAAGAATATGGTCGCTATTCTCAGAGCTAAAGCCCTTTTCCGCAGCGACACACATTTTGCATTTACCAATATCTAAATCCAGAAGCTCGTAAACACCCGGTGAGTTCTCAAGCAATATGTCCTTTCCGACAATACCTAAATCTGCCGCTCCGCGTTCGACATACTTCGCTACGTCAGAGGGCTTAACCCAAAAGTACCGTACACCGTTTTCAGGGCTTTCAAACACCAAACGTCTGCTCTGCTCATGTATTTCAGGACATCCATAGCCAGCCGCCTCAAAAATCGCATACGCTTTGTCGCCAAGCCTGCCCTTCGGCAATGCGATGCTGATCATTTCCGGCGATTGTGCCGGTGTTTGCCTATCCAGAAGATCCAGATAGACAGCAAAACCAATAGCGCCGGAACGTTTCCCGAACTTGCGCATGAGCATATCATACCGCCCGCCGGACAACACCTTCGCCGGTATGCCTTCGATGTACCCATGGAATATGATGCCGCTGTAGTAGCTTATGTCGTTTACGATCGAAAAGTCAAGGTTTATATCCCGTTCCATACCCAATTGCTTCAAAGCATCGCGGATGGATTCCAGCTCGCGGAGCGCAGAATTGGATTCATCATTATTACAGATGCTATACAGTATCGGTATTGCGTAATCTAAAGACCCATAGATTTCAGTAAGCGCGGTTATTTTGCTGCATAGCTCTTCATTTTGCTCAAACTCCGCGCACAGTTTATTAAGTTCAGATATGTTCTTTTCGCTCACGCACATAAGTAGCTGCTTTTTCTGCTTAGTCGTAAGCTGCGCATCTTGGAGCAGTCCGTTAATAAAGCCCATATGCGATATGTCAAGGCAGGAACGTCCGCCTAGTGTTTCTAAGCTTCGCTTTGCGAGCATCAGCACTTCGGCTGCCCGGTCGATGCCGATCTCCCCAATACATTCAAGGCCGACCTGCATATGCTCCCTGTACTCATTTCCATCCGACCTGTATACGTTTTCGTTATAATAAAGCTTCGCTTGCTCATTGCCGCCCACACCGGTATTTCTGACAATGGAAAGCGTGACATCAGGACGTAAAGCCATGAGCTTGCCGCCGATGCCTGTAAATGTGATTACGTCCCCTGAAGCAAGGAACGCTTTATTATCGGAATATAATGCATACTCTTCAAACCGGCTGGTTCTGTATTGCGTGTACCCGTATTGCTTGTAGAGTGTCCGTAGCTGCAAAATCATCCGTTCTTCGTTGGTCAGAATATACTCGGATAAATCCATATAGATACCTCTGATGCTATCGCTCAAAGAACATGGCATGTATCGCGTTGACGGCACGGTCCGCGTCGTTTTCGTCAACGAGGACGGAGATTTTTATCTCGCTTGTAGAAATCATGTTTATATTGATTTTAGCATCAAATAATGCTTCGAACATCTGCGCCGCCACCCCCGGCGCGGACATCATCCCCGCTCCGACAATGCTGATTTTTGCAATCTTGTTTGTCACGCTTATGTTGCTGTAGCCGATTATATCCTGATTATCCGCCAGGATTTTCATCGCCTGATCCATGTCTGCTCTGTCGATAGTGAAGCTGATATCTTTCTTACCGTCGTGTCCAATTGATTGCAGGATGATATCGACGTTGATTTTTGAAGTAGCCAGAACCCTGAATACCTTAAATGCGACACCCGGCTCATCTCGGAGCCCCATTAACGCGATACGTGCGATACTGGCATCTTTTGCGACACCGCTGATTTTTGTATGCTCCACTTTAATTACCTCCTTAACTCTTGTGCCGGGCTTTCTGACACTGCTCGAAAGCACCTCCAGATTTACATTATATCTTTTTGCCATCTCCACCGAACGGTTATGCAGAACCCGTGCGCCAAGAGAGGCAAGCTCGAGCATCTCGTCATATGTTATCTCCTCGAGCTTATATGCGTTCTTAACCAGATGCGGGTCGGCGGTATATACCCCCTCAACATCAGTATATATCTGGCACAAATCCGCATGAAGCACTACCGCTATTGCAACGGCTGTCGTGTCAGAGCCTCCCCGCCCGAGCGTTGTGATATCGTCGTATCTGTTAACGCCCTGAAATCCGGCTATAATGACGATTCTCCGGCGGTCGAGCTCTGCTTTTATGCGTTCGCCGGATAAGCCTTTTATCCTTGCGTTGCTGTACATGGAATCCGTGTGCATACCAATCTGCCAGCCTGTGAGCGAGACAACAGGCAGCCCGAGTTTGTCAAGTGCCATCGCCATAAGCGCTATAGATGCCTGCTCTCCCGTGGAAAGCAGTACGTCCATTTCGCGTTTTGACGGTTTTGGGTTAATCTCCTTCGCTTTTTCTATGAGTTCATCCGTTGTGTCGCCCTGCGCCGACAGCACGACCACTATGTCGTTTCCTTCTGAATACTTCTCGGCGATTATCCACGCCACGCGCTCAACGCACGCCGCATCCGCAACCGAGCTCCCTCCAAATTTCTGCACAATCAATGCCATATATAGCCCTCTCCTCCTAACGCGGTCTTAGACCGCAAGATATCAGTTGTCAGTTATTAACTATCAGTAGATGATGGAACGACACCTTGTTTTATTGTTCTTTGTCCAAGTCTACTAATGATCCCCTAATATTCTAAACAGAGACAGTGCGGGTATGCCCCGCTCCAGCATGTCCCGTACTTTTTTGCCATTCATTACGTTTGTCTTAAATGCAATCGTCTTGCTCTCGCCGGCGCAGCTGCTCGCTTTATCGTTCTTGGCTTCGCTGCTTGCGGCGAAAATAACGGCTCCGAACTCGCGCTCTACCTTTTCCCGCGCAGCATCTGTTCTGATGTACCACGCTGATTCGAGCATAATGGGGTCTGCAGCTATGTCTGCGCCGCCTTCATCCCAGCCTAGGAGCTTGCGCGCGTAACGGTGCTTGACTGCATCGATGATATCCGCGACCACCGCGCTCGCAGTCGGCAGCTTCCCCGCTCCCGCTCCGTAGAACATCACATCCCCGACTGCATTGCCTCGGATTACAACCCCGTTCATCACGCCGTTTACATTTGACAGCAGATTGTCGCAACTAACCAGATGCGGCTCGACATATGCGGCGACCTTGTCCCCTACAGCCCGTGATCTGCCAAGCAGCTTTATTTTATACCCCAGTTCTCCGGCGAAACGCATATCTTCCGTTGTTATGCATGTTATGCCCTGTGTCGGGACTTGCTCGGGGCATACATGCCGCCTGAATGCAAGCGAGGATAGGATGCAGATTTTCCTGCAAGCGTCATGGCCTTCGATATCCGCTGTCGGGTCAGCCTCCGCGTAGCCTTTTTTCTGCGCATCGCTGAGCGCGATGTCAAACTCCGCGCTTTTTTGCAGCATCTCCGAAAGTATATAGTTCGTTGTGCCGTTGAGAATGCCGTATATTTCGCTTATCTGATTGCCGGCGATGCACTGCGCTATCGGCCTTATTACCGGAATGCCTCCTCCGACGCTTGCCTCAAAGAGATAGTGAACCCCCTTTTCGCCCGCAAGCTTCAGCAGCTCGCAGCCATGCGTTGCGACAAGCTCTTTATTTGACGTGACAACGCTTTTACCCGCTGTCAGGCTGCGGCGCGTGTAATCAAGCGCAACGCCCACGCCCCCGATTGCTTCAACGACGATGGAAATATCCGAATCGTTTTCGATAATTTGAAAATCATTGACGAATTTATTTTTATGTGGGCTGTCCGGGAAATCCCTTATGTCAAGAATGCTTTTTACCCGTACCCGTTGCCCGGCGTTCTGCGCAATTCTTTCAGCATTCTTCTCCAGCACTTCAACCGTTCCGGAACCAACCACGCCAAACCCCAGCACCGCAACTTCTGTCACAATAAAACCCTCCGTTATGTTGAATCGTCAGATAACATTCTCAACTTAGGATAATATCATAACACAAGATTCTGTGCAACTTTTTTTTACAATGAATCTCTTATTAAGGATGCACAGGACTGGGCCGGGCACGCGAACATCTCGACGACAGCGGATATCTACACCCATATTCAAACGCAAAGCAAGAAGCGCCTGACCGGCTTCATAGGCAGCATTCTCAGCGGAAATGTTAGTGATTCTGTTAGTGATGGGCCAAATCCACATGCTTAGCCCAAAACCAAAACCCCCGCGAACGCTGTGTTCACAAGGGTTTCTAACTGGCTGGGGTGGCTGGATTTGAACCAACGAATGCCAGAGTCAAAGTCTGGTGCCTTACCGCTTGGCGACACCCCAGTATGAAATTTCAGCCGCCCACAACTTAAATCCGTTCCCCGTCTTAATTCTCCTCTCTCAATTCTCAATTTACCTTTGGGGTGGGTAAAGGGACTCGAACCCTCGACCCTCGGAACCACAATCCGATGCTCTAACCAACTGAGCTATACCCACCGCATCTGTAAACAACAGGGACGTTTATCTCACCGAACCTGAATTATAGCATATCTCGTTTAATATATGCAATACTTTTATTGCATTTTTTCCGGGTTTCTGATATCTTGTTGATGATTTCATTATTTCCAAGCATGATGGGAGTGGCTGCTCGGGTTGAAAAATTACTATACTAATCAAGAAAATAGCGGCAAAACGGCCTGTACTGTAGGCATCACAGGATATGGATCTAAAGGCGAAGGCGTTGCGCGTCTGGATGACGGCCGCGTTGTGTTTATCCGAGGCGCTGCCAGGGGGGAAACCTGCGAGATAAGGATTACCGAGGAGTCCCCGCGCAGGTGCAAAGCGGAGATTGTCAGCATTACCGAGCCCTCGCCTCACCGAATAAAACCCGACTGCCCGGTATATCCGCAATGCGGGGGGTGCGATCTCAGGCACATCACATATGATGAAGAGCTTACAGCAAAGCTAGCCCGCGTAAACGATGCGCTTCGGAGGATCGGCAATACAGACGTTCTTGCTGATGAAATACTCTCGACCGGTCAGATTAATGGATACCGCAATAAAGCAGTGCTTCATGCCGCGCGAGATGGCGCCAAGACCGAAATAGGGTTCTACAGCGCGGAAACGCACGAAATATGCCCTGTCAAACACTGCATGTTGCTGCCGGACGAGCTGAATAAAGCTCTGCGGGATTTATGGGACAACCCTCCCGCAGAAAAAAACATAACGCTCCGCACAGGCTTATCCGTCTCTGATATAAGCCATAACAGCAACAGCCCGTGCTTTGGTCAGCACTCTGCTATCAGCGCTCGGTTTGCTCAAACAAAGCCCGTGTTTGCGGAACTTGACGGGCTGGTTTTCCGCATATCAGGCACATCGTTTTTTCAAGTAAACTATGGCGCTGCGCTGCTGCTATTACAAAAAGCCCGTGAATACGCGGCATTGTCAGATAATGAAACTCTTGCGGATTTATACTGCGGTGTCGGTTCGCTGACTCTATTCATCGGGCGCGATGCCGGATATGCTTTAGGCATCGAGAACAATCCGGATGCTATTGAAGATGCTGTTTATAACGCCCGGCACAACGGATTTAGCAATATAGAATTTTTATGCGCTGATGCGGCAAACCCAAGCTTAAAAAGCTGCCGCCCCGACTGTGTGATTGTAGACCCGCCCAGAAAAGGACTATCAGCAAACGCTGTGCGGAAGGTGCTTGAGTTATCGCCAAAACGCATCGTCTATATATCCTGCGACCCGGCGACTCTGGCGAGGGACGTTAAGCTGCTCATAGGATATAGGCCGCAGCGCGTTTGTGCGGTGGATATGTTCCCGAGAACAGCGAATGTCGAATGCTGTATGCTGCTGTGCAGGGGTTTTTAGCAGGGCTCAATTATTAAGATTCCCTTAAATCAACCTGAAACTGTGATAAGCTCATTGACTAAATGCATAAAAATAAATATAATGTCTGACACGATAAGCCTCTCATATATTATGCTTTATGAAGAAGGGCAGGTGGCAGAAAGTGAATGAAGCGAGAAGAAAGCAGTTATACTACGCCTATCTGCCTGTATACTCTTTGCTTTTATTCATAGCGCTCGAAATACAGAATCTCAGTAGCGGTGCGCAAAACGCGGCTGTTTTCCTGATATCCTGCATTGTTCTTTTCCTGATGCTCATGCTCTTATTTGCGGTGACGCATAATATTTTCGCGGCAGGCGTAATTATCTCGGCTGTTTTGCTCCTGTTTTACACTGTAAGCTTCTACAAGCGAATGATGACCGGCGTTGTGCTTATACCTGCGGATTTGAATTTCCTGCGGCATATGGGGGGCTTGTCGGCATTTATCAACCTGACGCTTCACTGGCAGCCTGTTGCTTCAATTTTATGCGCAGCAGCGCTGAACATCCCGCTTTACTTCGCCTCTAAGCACATCCGCCTGAATCTTAAAGGACGGGCTACCGCATATATCACATCGGGGCTGATAATATTCGCATTATCATTTACCCGCCTCTCGGTAGACATACTAATGCCTATGATGGATGTGCAGGCCTCGGCGGATATGTCCGAAAATGACATCTACGAGCAAAAAGGCGCTCTGCTCGGATTCTTTACGCTGGGCGTGGGGTGGGACATAGACCCCCCGGATGGCTATAGCCCCCTTTTTATGGAAAGCCTTGCGGCGCAGATTACCGCAAACATAACACCCCGCATGGACACGACTGATATAAAGCCAAACGTCATAATTGTTATGAGTGAATCATTCTGGGACCCAACAAAACTACCCAACATCGCTTTTTCGGAAGACCCTATGCCGAACCTACGGCGGCTTCAGGAAGCTGCTACTGCCGGCAGCGTCGTATCGCCCGTGTTCGGCGGGATGACTAGCAATGTGGAGTACGAGTTTCTTACCGGCAATGCGATGCGGTTCGTGCGGTTCGGGGACTTCCCGTATTACGTCAGCGCCACCTATATTGACCGTGACGAAGGGCGCGCACTCCCGAACATGTTCAGGGCAAACGGATATAGAACCGTTGCCATGCATACATATGACGGTTCTTTTTACGACAGGGACCGCCATTATCCGAAGCTGGGTTTCGATATATTCATTGCCGATGAAGATATGCCGGATGCGCGTTTCAAGGGCATGTTTGGCGGGAGGAATATTATCTCTGACGAATATTTCGGGGACATTCTGATAGAGGTGATTGAGGATGCGGACAGGCCGCTGTTCCTGTTTGGTATAACGGTACAAAACCACATGCCGTATGCGGCTAATAGATACGAGGATGAGGTAACCCGAGGCATTACCGCCGACAGCGGAGGGATATTGTCGGAAGAAGACACGCTGTACCTTGAGACATTTCTTGAGGGGACATACGATGCGGACCTGCTGCTCGGCCGGCTTTACGATTATGTGATGGATTCGGACGAGCCGACTATCCTCGTGTTCTTTGGAGACCATCTGCCGGTTATAACACGGCACACTGAGCTTTTGACGGAGCTTGGCTTCATAAGCGGTAATGAGCTTAATAATTTGCCGCCTGATGAAGTGTTCAAGGTTTTGACTCCTCCGTACATTGCATTTTCCAACTATCTGGAACTCCCGCCGACTTGGGGAGATGTTAGCCCTTACTTCCTCGGCGCCCTGCTTGCGGAAGCGGCGGGGATAGAACTGAATTATTATTACCATTTCCTCTTGCAAACCTTTGATAGCTTTCAAGCGCTAAACAACCATATCTACATCAGCAATGGCGAGATGTCCCTGGAGCCGCCTGATAACGACCCTGCGATAGAGATGTTCGAAGCCCTCCAGTTTGACAAACTGTTCGGCAACGACTACGCCCACGAGCTCCTGGCATCATTTCCGTTTACAGAGCGATAGAGCTTCTTTGAAAACAACCCCAAGGGGTTTTCAAGGATGCTCCTCTCTCAACTCATTTTAGCTACGCTAACTCACCGTCACCGTAAAGCACTCGGTATCCTCTATATCCCCTATGCCCAGCATGATCATAAGCATGAATCCGGAGTTGTAGAATATCGTCATTTCTACGCCGTCATCATCGGTGAAATACCCCGATCTGGAAAAACCGTTCTGCTCGAGAATGTGATGGTAGTCCTCAATGATCAGATCCGCATCCTGCGGGAAACCACTCAGCGGGTACGAGAATTTTGTACCGTTGCGGGTGGTTTCTGTCATAAACAGCTCAATACCAAAGATGGCTCCGAAGTCCGGGGCAGGGAAAAATGACTCATAGTAAGAAACCTTCACAATGAGCGACTCGAACGTGACATAACGCTCGCTGCTGAGTTCTTTGTAGAAGTTAATCGGCACAGCGAGGTTTATGTTCTGCCCGCCAACGGCAGTCGCGCTCGTTACGCCGACGACCCTGCCTGATGTATCGAGCAACGCGCCCCCGCTGCTGCCGCTTGATATCGCCGCATCGAGCTGGATGAACTCAAAGCCTTCGACCTGCCGCAATGACTGGGATACAATACCCCTGGAAAATGATGCCTGCAGTCCGAGCGGACTGCCGAGGGCGTATACCGTTGCTCCCGTTTGGACCTTCTCGGAATCAGCCAGTTCAAGATAAGGGAAACCCCTGCCCTCAGCCTGTATGAGAGCGGTATCTTTCCTTCTATCATAATCATAGATGCCAAGTACATTGATAGTTCTGCCGCTGTCTGTTGTCAGGCGAAGGGATGATGCCCCGACGACCACATGGTAATTTGTCGCGGCAATCCCCGATGAGCTGATGAAGAAACCGCTCCCTGTCCTCATAAGCACCCCTTCCTCGTTGAATGCTTCGACAAAGACTACAGCCGGGGATGCCAGTCGGTATATCTGCTCGGCTGTCAGCGGCTGCGCGAGCGAGAGGCGCACGCGTGTGTTTGCATCGGCAATGCGCGATATGATTGCGGCGGCTTCTGCGCGTCTGAGTGTCCTGCCGGGGTAGAACACGCCCGCGCTGTTGACGCCCGTTAGCACCCCTGCTCTGTATAATTTGTAGACCGCCTGCCCGTAGCTGTAAATCTCCAGCACATCCGGGATCGAGCCATCGGCAATACGGTTGATTGGTGTAAGTGCTTCGTCCGGCAGCGCACCGGCTATGATAACGGCAAAATCAGACCTTGTTGCCGAAGCGTTGAGGTTTCTGTATGCGCCGACCGGTATGCCGTTATCTAAGGCATACTCGAGATACGGGGCATACCAAGGCGAGCCCTGCGGGAAATCCATCAGTCCGGTGTGGTAGCCTTTGTGCAAGACTGCCGCTATTTTTATTGCTTCGGCTATTGTGAGGTTCCCCATCGGGTCGAAGCTTCTCCCTGATTTACCGTCCATTAGCCCGCGTTCGTATGCGTTTATCACCGAGGCGTAATACCATGCCTCTGCCGGAACATCGGCAAACTGCCCCAGGTATGTCCGAGTAGGGCTAAAGTTCGACAGGCTCATAGCGCCAAGCGCAGGCGTGGCCATTGATAGTATGAGCACAAGGCACAACAGGGCTATAATAATACGTTTTTTCATTAATCCAACCGTTTCTCCGGCTTTTCGGCACTGCGGTATGCCATAACGCCGGGGTGTATTTCGTCCTATATTCTAGTATTTTCTCTGAAGAAAAGCAAGGTGTAAAAATCACTAAAAAATCACAATATGCAAATAAATAATTATTTTTCCGAAAATGCTTGACATTTGCCGCTTTTTGTTGTAGGCTTAATAAAAAGTTAATAATTTCAAACCGTTGAGGCAGGGGTAAAAACAGTACATGCGCATTACAGAGAGTCCGTGGAGATGAGATTCGGGCGGAAATGCAGGCTGTTAAATGGGCTGCTGAGGGCATGGTCAAAGATGCTTGATGTATCGAGTATTCCATGACGTGACACATACGTTAGTTGTGGGGGATATGCCGGTATCCCTGATAAGAGCACAGGAATCGCCCTGTGAACCAAGGTGGCACCGCGGATAACACTATTCGTCCTTGGTAAAGCACTACGCTTTACCGAGGATTTTTTCATTATAGGAGATGATGAATATGTACACCGCCAAGCAAAATCATAACAATCAGAAAGCGATATTCCGATGGCAACGGTTGGCAACAGCTTTGCGAATGCACTTTACTTGCGAGTATAACAAAAATAAGCGGGCAACACCCGCAATAGGAGGATAATACCATGTTGCAAAAAATAAAAGCCCCATATATAGGCAGCGGACTGCTGACTTTAGCCGGTATACTTATTATGATTGTACAGCCATTTGCCCTTGACGGCACAGGGCAGCTAATGCTGGGCGGCATATTAGTCACTTTAAGCATTTGGATATTCAAGCCGTTTAAGCTGTCGTATTCCGCAGGCGGGTTGTTTCTGGCATTTTTCGCGCTTGTCCTCGGCTTAGAGCGCGCCGTTGTGTTCTCCGGCTTCACGCACTCGGCGGTTTGGACGCTCATCCCGGCTCTCTTCTTCGGCTTCACCCTGCAAAAAACAGGATTAGGCAAACGGATTGCTATGGCGATAATAAGGCTGTTCAAACCCTCGTACATTTCTCTGATTGCCGCATTCGTGCTTATCGGCGTGGCTCTCAGCCTTCTGACACCATCGAGCACTGTCCGTATCGCCATAATGATGCCGATAGCCGTGCAGTGCTGCGAACTGTGCAAACTCAAGAAAGGCTCAAAAGGCAATTCACTGATTCTTCTGACCGCATTTGCTATGGCGATTATCCCCGGCTCCGGGTGGATGTCCGGCGTGCTGTGGGGTCCGATCATATCAGGGTTCTACGACTCCGTGGCAGGGCTTGAGGGGCTTGTCACGTTCGGCGAATGGTTTCGCGTGCTGTTTGTGCCTGTGATAATTACAACCTTGCTCTTAATACTCGGCAGCATATTTATTCTCAAACCAAAAGACAAGCTCTCAAAAGATGCGATAAAAGCTATAAAGAATGAAACGCTGCAAAAAATAAGCAGGTATGAGATAATCTCCGCAGTTATTCTTGTGACGGTTTTCGTGATGTTCCTTACAAGCCGTTACCACGGACTGCCCGATGCTGCGGTATGTCTTGGCGCGGTCTTCCTGTTATTCCTGTCCGGCGTTTTGGAAGCAAAGGACTTCAATTCGGGTGTAAACTGGGATTTGATTATATTCTTGGGCGTGTCTCTCGGTTTCGGCGCGATTTTTGAAGCAACGGGTATATCCGCATGGCTTGCCGGAATCGTCGTACCCGCGCTCCGGCCCATCGCCGGCAATCCTTATCTCTTCATGTTCTGCGTTATGGGCTTTGCGTACCTATGGAGGTTCTTCGATGTCGCTCTCTTCGTTCCGACTATTGCTATTCTAGTGCCTATCCTCCCGGCAATACAGGATGCATATCAGATAAGCCCGCTTGTATGGCTGTTCGTATTTGTCATGGGCGGCAATTCATTTATCATGGCATATCAAAACATGTGGGCGATGATGAGCAGGTCTATCGCCGGTGAGCGGACGTTCACCAATAAGCATATAGGCATATATGGCGCAATCTACATAGCGGCGAGCCTTATAGCGCTGCTGGCAGCTATCCCAATCTGGAACAGCATCGGGCTGTTTGGTTAAAATAATAAGAAAGGTGGTTTACAAAAATGATTAAAGAAGCTATAGTATCACTATCAAAGAAACAGGACTTGTCTTATGAGACTGCGGAGGCGGTCATGCATGAGATAATGACGGGCGAGGCGACGCCTGTCCAGATGAGCGCGTATCTCACGGCCCTAAGCCTCAAAGGCGAGACCATCGACGAGATAACCGCATCAGCATTCGGTATGCGCTCGCACTGCATACGCCTACTGCACGATGTGGATGCTCTGGAAATCGTCGGCACGGGCGGCGACCATGCAAACACATTTAACATCTCTACCTCAGCTGCCATCATCGCGGCAGCAGCGGGCACTCCTATCGCAAAACACGGCAACCGCAGCGCATCGAGCAAATGCGGCTCGGCTGATGTGCTTGAGGCATTGGGCGTGAACATCAACATCCCGCCGGAGAAAAGCGCGGAGCTGCTGCAGGATATCGGGATATGCTTCCTGTTCGCGCAAAACTACCATATCGCCATGAAATACGTCGCGCCTATCCGCCGCGAGCTTGCCATCAGAACCGTGTTTAACATACTAGGGCCGCTAACTAACCCCGCAGGCGCGAAGATGGAACTGATGGGCGTCTATGACCGCGAGCTGGTTGAGCCGCTGGCGCAGGTGATATGTAACCTCGGCGTAAAAAGCGCAATGGTGGTTCACGGCGATGACGGCCTAGACGAAATCTCGCTATCCGCGCCTACCTATGTGTGCGAAGTAAAGGATGGCTGGGTGCGTTCTTACACAATCAGGCCGGAGCAATACGGATTTGAGCGGTGTAAAAAAGAAGAGCTGTCCGGCGGCACGCCTGCCGAAAACGCTGAGATACTCAAAGCCGTGCTACGCGGAGAAAAAGGCGCCAAACGCAACGCCGCCATCCTCAATGCCGGTGCCGCGCTGTTCATAACCGGTAAATACGATTCTCTTGAAGCCGCAGTCAAAACTGCAGAGGAAGCCATAGACAGCGGGAATGCCATGAAAAAACTGGACGACTTCATACGATGTTCTAACGGCTAGGACGTAAAGCGGTTCTTATCTAGGAGCGCTCCTAGAGGAAAGGATTACAATGGATATTTTACACAATATAGCAGTACGGACGAAAGCGCGTATTCTGGAGCGGAAAATGGAGCTGCCGATTGAGAGGCTTATCGAAATGGCTTATCAGGCTGGCATCAGTAACGAGTTCCCGTTTGAAAAAGCCCTGCGGTCTGATGATATCGCCTTCATATGCGAGATAAAAAAGGCCTCTCCGTCTAAGGGCATCATATCGGATGATTTCCCTTATCTTGAAATCGCGAAAGATTACGAAGCAGCGGGAGCCGCCGCAATATCTGTTCTGACTGAGCCGTATTATTTCATGGGTGATGATGCTCATCTAAAGGAAATATCGGAGGCTGTGAAAGTGCCGCTGCTGCGCAAGGACTTCATTGTTGACAGCTATATGATTTACGAAGCGAAATTACTGGGAGCCGCCGCAGTTTTGCTGATATGTGCTATATTGGAGCAGGACACGCTTGCCGAATACATAAACATAGCTCACGGAATCGGCCTATCCTGCCTGGTGGAAGCGCATAACGGGCATGAGCTAAACATGGCCATATCCGCCGGGGCTCGCATCATAGGGGTAAACAACCGAAATCTCAAAACATTCAGTATCGACACCGGCAACAGCATACGAATGCGTAAGCTAGTTCCCCCGGGAGTAATCTTTGTTTCAGAAAGCGGCATCCGCACAGCGAAGGATGTCGGGCTGCTGCGGGCAAACAAGGTGGATGCTGTGCTGATCGGCGAAGCGCTGATGATCGCGCACGATAAGAAAGCTATGCTGGACACACTGAGAAAAGAGAAATAAGATACTGTTCATGGGGGTATTCTACTCTGAACCGTGCCTTTCGCTCGGACAGCTATTTCTGTGCCCCTTGTCGTTCAATGGCACATCCTGTGCCAATTCACGACCGCTCCAACATCCATGTATACGCTCTGCGGGGCACAGAAATAGCCATCCTCACCGGCAGTAGCGCTATCCTGAACCCCATGAAATGTAACAGAAAAGAGAAATGACAGATGAGCAAGGTGAAAATCTGCGGTCTTAGCCGGATGGAAGATATAGCTGCCGTCAACCGCGTAATGCCGGATTATGTCGGGTTCGTGTTTGCCCCGAGCCGCCGGCGGGTTGATATGATGGCGGCTGCGAAGCTGAAGGAACGGCTCGACCCGGCGATATCAACTGTCGGCGTGTATGTCAACGAAGATATCGGCGCAATAGTAGATATGCTTGAAAAAGGGATTATTGATGTTGTACAGCTCCACGGAGACGAAGATGCGCAGTATATGACCGGGCTAAAAAACACCTGTGGCTGCACAGTGATCAAGGCTATCTCCATTGGGGATTCATTGCCGGCCGATCTGCCATCCCTTCCGGATTACTTGCTGTTTGATGCTTTATCGCATCAGCGTGGCGGCATTGGAAAATCCTTTGACTGGAATGTACTGCTTGCATATAGTAATTTGCCGTATTTTCTGGCAGGCGGGTTAGATATTCATAATATAACACACGCGCTGACCTTGCTTTCGCCATACTGCGTGGATGTAAGCAGCGGTGTCGAGACGGGCGGACTGAAAGATGATAAAAAAATAGAGGAATTTGTGAACACAGTAAGGGAGATAAGCAAATGACAAACGGACGATTTGGCGGGTTCGGCGGTAGATACGCGACAGAAACGCTGATGAACGCATTATATGAGCTGGAGGAAGCATATAGCCATTATTCTAATAACCCGGATTTCACAGCCGAGTTAAATAATCTGCTGGCAGGCTACGCAGGCAGGCCTTCGCAGCTTTACTATGCCGGGAACCTTACGGCGAAAATCGGCGGAGCGAGGATTTATCTAAAACGCGAGGACTTAAACCACACTGGGTCGCATAAGATAAACAACGTGCTCGGTCAGACGCTTCTGGCAAAGCGGATGGGGAAGACACGCATCATCGCCGAGACGGGCGCCGGGCAGCATGGGGTCGCAGCAGCTACCGCCGCCGCGCTTTTGCAGCTCGAGTGCGAGGTGTTTATGGGGAAAGAGGACACAGAGAGGCAAGCCCTCAATGTCTACAGGATGAGGTTACTCGGCGCGACCGTCCATCCCGTCACTTCCGGCACAATGACACTAAAAGATGCTGTCAACGAAACAATGCGGGAGTGGACAAGAAGGGTCTCTGACACCCATTATGTGCTCGGTTCCGTGATGGGTCCGCACCCGTTTCCGACGATGGTGAGGGATTTTCAAAGCATCATAGGCAAGGAAATGCGCACTCAGACGCTTGCTGCCGAGGGGCGGCTGCCTGATGCGGTCGTGGCCTGTGTCGGAGGCGGGTCAAATGCAATCGGGGCGTTTTATGATTTTATCAGCGATACGGATGTACGGCTGATAGGCTGTGAGGCAGCAGGGAGAGGCCTGGATACGCAAAGCCATGCCGCTACTATCGCAAGCGGCTCGGTCGGGGTCTTTCATGGCATGAAGTCGCTTTTCTGCCAGGATGAGTTTGGGCAGATATCCCCGGTTTACTCAATTTCTGCGGGCCTCGACTATCCCGGCATCGGGCCTGAGCACGCATGGCTGCATACATCCGGCCGTGCGGAGTATGTGCCTGTCACCGATGATGAGGCTGTAGCTGCATTCGAGGAACTGGCGCGTACCGAGGGGATCATCCCGGCAATCGAGTCCGCGCACGCGCTTGCGTATGCCATGCCCCTTGCTGCCGAGCTGGGCGAGGGCAAGGTCATTATAGTATGTCTGTCCGGTCGCGGCGATAAGGATGTCGCGGCAATAGCCCGCTACAAAGGGGAGTATTTAGAGGAGAGTTGAGAGAGGAGAGAGGAGAGTTATGCATAAGATTATTGAGGCGTTTGATAATAAGAAGGCGTTTGTTGCTTATCTTATGGCGGGGGATCCTTGTTTGGAGGTTTCCCGGGAGTATATTTTGACTGCGCAGGACGCGGGGGCTGATATGGTTGAGATTGGCATTCCCTTTTCTGACCCTATCGCCGAGGGTGAGGTGATACAGGCCGCCAGCGTACGCGCGCTTGATTCGGGAACGAGGCTCGACGGGATATTTGACATGGTGGCTTCCATCAAGGACGATATGCGGATTCCGGTGGTTTTTATGACTTATCTAAACCCTGTGTTTGTATACGGTTATGATAGGTTCTTCTCCCAATGCAGTAAAATAGGGATTTGCGGCATTATTATTCCCGATATGCCATTTGAGGAGCAGGGGGAAGCGAGGGCAGAAGCGCAAAAACACGGCATCGAGATTGTCACGATGATAGCGCCAACGTCAAAAACCCGCATAGCGCAGCTGACGGGCAGCACGGAGGGGTTTATTTACCTTGTGTCATCTATGGGTGTCACAGGTATGCGCAGCAATATAGAGACCGATTTACCGTCATTGGTGGCGGAAATAAGAAAGCACACAAGCGTTCCTGTCGCTATCGGCTTCGGCATATCAACGCCACAGCAAGCAAAGCACTTCTCTGCAATAGCCGACGGCGTAATTGTCGGCAGTGCAATAGTGAACCGCATAGCCCAACACGGCGCAAACGCAAAACAGGCCGTATACGATTACATAAAAGAAATGAAAGAAGCCGTATCAAAATAACCCGACACAGCTTCATGCAAAACAATATTTACACTAACAAACTCTAGGAGCCTTGGACAAAAGTCCCGCGAGCAACACCCACAGCCTAAATCAATACCCCCGTCCTAACTCTCAACTCTCCTCTCTCAACTCTCAACTCACTCAATCTACTGCCTTTGTGGCTGGCCGGCGTACATGTCTTCGTCGAATGTTATTGTCAGCGTTATATCCTCGCCATTGCGCCAGACTGTGAGCGAAACGGTATCGCCGGCCCTATATCTTCTTAGTGAGTTTATTAACGCATCCCTGGAGTCTATCTTGTAATCCCCGAGCACGGTGATAATATCCCCGATGATAAGACCCGCTTTTTCGGCAGCGCTATCCGGCGAAACAGACACGACACGGCACCCCTCTGTCACAGTGGAGCCGTAATAATCCGCATGTCCGCTTGTTGCTGTCTGTGCTGTAATCCCCATAAGCGGACGGCCGGTTATATAACCATGAACAATCAGCTCTTTTGCAATCCCGATAGCATCGCCGATAGGTATGGCAAAACCTATGCCCTCGACCGAGCCGCGCATCAGTTTGGCTGTTACAATGCCAATAACCTCCCCTTGTGCGTTGTATACGGGACCTCCGGAATTGCCGGAGTTGACCGCAGCGCTAAACTGGAATGTGTTGATGCTCTTTCTGTCCACAGTAACTACTCTGTCAAGCGCGGACACAATCCCTTCTGTCATTGTGTAAACCAGGTCGCCGAATGGATTGCCTATTGCATATACCCTCTGCCCTACGCGGATGGAATCGCTCTCGGCAATCAGCACCGGGTTTAGCCCTGTAGCATCTATTTTTATCAGAGCAACATCGTTGTGAGAATCAAATCCTATAACCTCAGCCCCATATTCGTTCTCATTATGCAATACGACGCTGATCGTAAGCCCATTTAAGTGGGCTAGTTCTATTACATGGTAGTTTGTGAGTATGTATCCGTCGCTTGAGATAATGAACCCTGAGCCGCTCAGGGACGATGTTATTTCCTGATAGCTAAACGCGCTTGTGCTTGGGACATCTATCTTGATTCCGACCACCTGCGTAGTCGCCATATCATATATATCTTCAGCCGGCATCTCTACGAGCGCTGTTGTAATTGCATTCAGATTGCCATAATCATTACGCGAGCCTCCGAGTTCAACAATAGTCACACCCTCTGCTTGCGAAGAAATCTCCTGTTTGAAATCACCGCGGTAAATTCTGTATTCAATGACCCCAAACGTTGCGGCAGCGCTTATAACCGCACATGCGACCACCAACGCCGCAGCCCGCCAGAACGAGCCTTGCCCGCTATCTCCTGTTTCGGCACAGTTTTCGTCTTTATGCTCTGCCAAACGTCTGCGGAGATACATTTGGTCTACGCAGATACCTGGAGTATACATATTCTCCGGTGTTTCCTGATCTTGAATATACGGCGGCTCCCGCCAATACTCGTCCTCATCTATGAAGATTTCGTTATCATCATCATTATAGTTGTACTGCATCCGATTTCCTCCTGTGCGCAGTTTCACTGCGGAAACATGCTTTTGCGCACCGCGGCGCGGTATAGCCGTTTCTGACTGTATGCTTTATGATAGTGCATTAATATGTATTTTGCATGAATAAAGTGAAAAATTTTCCTCAATTATTGTTCTTGACATACTTATCGGCTGGTACTATAATACACGGATAATTATTTATCGATTGGAGTGATTACCATGCCTGCCTGCTTGTATGACGAACCTTCGCGTACTTTTAACGAATACTTGCTCGTGCCCGGCTATTCCGGCGAGGACTGCATACCTGATAATGTAAGCCTAAGAACGCCTATCGTAAGGTACAGCCGAAACGAAACCCCGAGTCTGTTTGTGAATATCCCGTTAGCCTCCGCCATCATGCAAGCCGTGTCCGACGATAAGCTAGCCGTAGCTCTTGCAAAAGAAGGCGGCGTATCTTTTATTTACTGCTCACAATCGATCGAAAACCAGGCCGCGATGGTAAGCAGGGTAAAGTCGCATAAAGCGGGGTTTGTCACCAGCGACTCAAACGTAAGGCCGGATTCAACCTTAGCCGATATCCTTGAGCTGAAGAAGTATACGAGCCATTCTACTGTAGCTGTTACATCCGACGGCACGCCGAGCGGAAAACTCGTCGGCCTTGTTACCAGCCGCGACTACAGAGTAAGCCGCATGGACGGCACGGAGCCGGTGCGCGACTTTATGACACCGATCGAGAAGCTTGTCATTGCGCCGGCCTCTACTACACTCAAAGAAGCCAACGATATTATTTGGGACCACAAGCTCAACTGCCTTCCCGTTATTGATGATAACGGCAGCCTGATGCACATGGTCTTTCGCAAAGACTACGACTCTCATAAAGAAAACCCGCTCGAACTGCTTGATTCGCATAAAAAATACGTTGTCGGTGCCGGTGTGAACACGCGGGATTATAAAGAGCGGATACCCGCCCTCATCGAAGCGGGCGCGGATATCCTATGTATCGACTCATCGGAAGGCTACTCCGGATGGCAGAAAAATACGCTCTCATGGGTACGCGAGAACTACGGCGACACAGTAAAGATCGGCGCGGGCAATGTCGTAGACGGCGAGGGATTCAGGTTTCTTGCTGACTGCGGGGCTGATTTTGTCAAGGTAGGCATAGGAGGCGGCTCGATATGCATCACAAGAGAGCAAAAGGGCATCGGCCGCGGGCAGGCAACCGCTGTTCTCGATGTCAGCCGCGAGCGCAATGAATATTATGAGCGCACAGGCGTGTATGTCCCGATATGCTCCGACGGCGGCATTGTACTTGATTACCACTTCACGCTCGCGCTTGCTATGGGCGCGGATTTTTTGATGCTCGGCCGTTATTTCGCGCGTTTTGACGAAGGCCCTACCAGCCGTATCAGCATAGGCGGCAGTTACATGAAAGAATACTGGGGCGAGGGTTCTTCCAGGGCACGCAACTGGCAGCGTTACGACCACGGCGGCGCACAGGGCTTGTCATTTGAAGAGGGTGTCGATTCATATGTTCCCTATGCCGGCAGCCTAAAAGACAACGTAAACCTCACCCTCGGGAAAATGCGCTCCACGATGTGCAACTGCGGTGCGCTCACGATCCGGGAACTCCAGGAAAAAGCGAAGCTGACCCTGGTCTCATCCACATCCATAGTCGAAGGCGGCGCCCACGACGTAGTTTTGAAAGAAAACGTATACCCGAAAGGCTACACGCAGCCATAGGGTGATGGCGCAATCGTGAACACGCCTCAAACCCCCGTCTTTTGCCGCTTTGTCTTCGTTATCGTCCTAGGGTGATAGCACAATCGTGAACACGCCTCAAACCCCCGTCTTTCAGCTCGTTGCCGCGTAGTTCCTTACCAGTTTTACGGCTTCGTCTACCACTATGTTTCCTTTTACCAGTTTTAAGGCGATTATGGGATGCGTTCCGGCCAGTATTTTTATGCGTTCGTTATATTCGGGCAGTCCGTACAGCCTTGTAAAGCTATGCAGATCAAACTCTGATAGCTTGAGCCGTATCCAGCCCTCTCTCTGGGAAATTTCCGTCACCCCGACAAGCGCAGCCTCCGCGCGCAGCATCGCGATAGAAGTCAGCGCAATGACTTCCTGCGGGGGATCCCCGTAGCGGTCGATCATCTCAGATAGCATTTCGTTGCTGTCCTCCTCGCTCCGTATGAGCGCAATGCGCCTGTAAAGATCCATCCGCTGCTGACCGGACGAGACATATTTTTCCGGAATGCTTGCAGAAACATTCAAATCAGCGGGACACTCCGCCTTCGCAGGCGGTTTTTCCCCTTTTTCCTCCAAAACAGCTTCCTCAAGCAGTTTCAGGTACATATCATACCCGACGCTGATCATATGGCCGGACTGCTCCGCGCCGAGCAGGCTGCCCGCGCCCCTGATCTCCAGATCGCGCATCGCAATCTTGAAGCCCGAGTTGAACTCCGCAAACTCGCTTATTGCGGCCAGACGTTTCTCCGCAATCTCGGTAATTGATTTTCCGCGCCTGAATGTAAGATAGGCATACGCCCGCCTAGGGGAGCGGCCTACGCGCCCGCGTATCTGGTGGAGCTGCGCAAGCCCGAGCTTATCCGCATCCTCAACGATCAGCGTGTTGACATTCGGTATATCAATCCCTGATTCAATTATCGTCGTACAGACAAGCACCTGTACTTCGCCTGCTGTCATGCGTTCCATTACATCACTAAGGCTGTCCTCATCCATCTGACCGTGGCCTACGGCGATATTCATCCCCGGCAGCATTTCGGATAATTGAGATGCTACACGCTCGATGTTCTCAATGCGGTTATGTAGGTAATATACTTGCCCCCCGCGTGATGTCTCGCGGCGTATAGCATCGCAGACAATGCTCCAGTCGTGCTCGAGCACATATGTCTGCACAGGGCGGCGGCTCTGCGGCGGCTCTTCGATTGTGGACATGTCGCGAATCCCCGATAACGCCATGTTAAGCGTACGCGGTATCGGTGTCGCCGACAGCGTCAGGACATCTACCTGTTTTGACATTTCCTTGAGCCGTTCCTTATGGGATACGCCGAACCGCTGCTCCTCGTCTACGACAAGGAGGCCGAGCTTCTTAAACCTGACATCTTTTTGCAATAGCCTGTGTGTGCCTATGATGAAATCCACCGCTCCGTTTTCCATATCGCGGAGCGCTCTTTTTATCTGCGCCGGGCTGCGGAAGCGGCTGAGGACTTCTATGTTCACCGGATACCCCGAAAAACGCCGCATCGAAGTGACATAGTGCTGCTGCGCAAGCACGGTTGTCGGCACCAGTATGGCCGCTTGCTGACCGTCAAGCACGCATTTCATAACAGCGCGGAGCGCGACTTCGGTTTTGCCATAACCGACATCACCGCATAACAGACGATCCATAGGTATGGGTTTTTCCATATCGGTCTTTATTTCCTGCACGCATTTGAGCTGATCATCTGTCTCCTGATAGCCGAACTTATCTTCAAACTCCGCTTGCCAGACCGGGTCTGTCTGGAACGCATGGCCTTTTAGGCGCTGACGTTCCGCGTATAGTTTAATAAGCTCCCGCGCCATCTCTTTGGCAGCTTTTTTCGCTTTTGATTTTGCTTTTGACCATTCTGTGCCGCCGAGCCGTGTCAGCTTTACCCCGCGTTTTGTGCCGTCTTCATCATCATCGGCGACCACTCCGCCTATATACTTCGCTACCATGTCCAGTTGCGTAGCGGGCACATACAAGCTGTCTGTGCCGGCATATGCGATTTTTACATAGTCCTTCTGCACCCCGTCAACAGGCATCTTTACGAAGCCGACAAATCTGCCTATTCCATGCTGGTCATGCACCACCAGGTCACCCGGCGATAAATCAGCGAAGCTTTGCAGGCGTTCCCTGTTTGATTTTTCCTTGACTTTTCTTGTGCGCCTCGGCGCGGCCTGGACAATGATCTGCCCTTCGGTTATAACAGCCAGCCTCAGCCCCGGGTACTCCATCCCGGCAGATAGGTCCCCTTCTGATATTACGCAATTTCCGAAGGCGGGCAGTGCCTGCATCGAATAATCGATCCCGGTGGTAATACCCCGTTCGTCAAGATACTCCCTGAGCCTCGCTGCGCGCCGTTTATCCTGGCAAAGTATCACGGCCCTAAAATCCGATTTGATATAGTGTTCGATGTCAGAGGCAGCTGTCTCTAAGCTCCCCCCGTAAGAAGGCAGCCGCTTCGCATCAATGCTGAACGATTTTTTCGGGCGCAGCGGATATGAGCGCGCAGCAAATACATCCGTCATTATTACAGGATAATCGCCGATTTTATATATAAACCCTTCCCAATCCTCCGCAAACCTGATAAGCCCGCTCTCCAATATGCCCGCTTCAAGCAGAGAAACGCTTTCGTCCGCAAGCAGTTTCAAAAAGCCTTCCGCCCGTTCCTTTACCCGCAATGGATCGCAAAAAACCACAATAGTATCATCGCTTAGATAATCAAGCACTGTAGCCATCGGGGAGATAAGCTCCATATATCTGTCCGCCGCAGGGAAGGAACGCTCGTTTCTCAGCCTGTCAATATCCGCGGCGAGATTGCTTATCAGCGTTGGATTGGCGGCCTTGCGTTTCTCCAGCCGCGTTATGTGGTTTTGAAGCTCGTTTGCCAGACCCTGCGCGCCCTCGCCGCCCGGCCCTCTATATAGTGTCGGCAGTGTCTCCGCAACGGGCATAATCACCGCCCTGCTCATCGGCTCTGCCCGCCGCTGTGTTGATATATCGAAAAAGCCCATTGAATCAACTTCATCACCGAAAAACTCACAGCGTACAGGCTCGTCATATGCCGGAGAGAAAAAATCGAGTATCCCGCCGCGTACCGCAAACTGCCCGGCGCCTTCAACCTGCTCACTGCGGCTGTAACCGCATAACACAAGCCTTTTCACAATATCGCTTAAATCATAGGCCGAGCCGGTCTTGATAGTCATGGAGATTTCGGCAAGCCGGTTCGGAGGCAGCGTACGCTGAAGCGCGGCGCTCATTGACATGACAACGATAGGCGCTCTTTTCTCAGAAAGAGCCGATAGCACCGCCACCCTGCGCTGCTCGATTTGACGAGATACGACCTCTGCGCTGTAAAAAGTATATTCCCTGACATTGAGCGCATACGCCTGCTCCATTGTAAGCGCGCCGATATCCTGTGCCAGCCTTGCACATTCATCTTCAGCCGCGCAAATGACCACTATCGGGCGCATCGTTTTTGCCCTTATAGCCGCAGCAATATGCGCACGGTGAATCTCCGACAGCCCATGAATGACTGCCGGACACGCGCCGGCTTCGATTCCTGCTATAAGTCGCTTAACTTCCGGTTCTTCAAGAAGCGATTTTGCCAATGTTAACATATCTCAACGCTCATCTCCCATCCATCATTTTTCCTCTTGCGATATAATAGCGCTCCGTGCGAGCGTATCACAGCGGTTATTATGTTCATTATCGGCGTGCCCTTTGACCCAGTTGAATGTTACATTGTGCATTTCAAGGAGCGGAACAAGTTTCACCCAAAGGTCGGGGTTTTTTACTTCCCCGCCTTTGCGCTTCCACCCCTTGTTCTGCCACGTCGTCAGCCAGCCCAGATTAATCGCGTTGGCTACATACTGAGAATCCGTAAAAAGCGATACCTCGCATGGTTCTTTTAGCGTTTCGAGCGCTGTTATGACCGAAAGCAGCTCCATGCGGTTATTGGTTGTGTTTGCTTCCGCGCCGCTTAGTTCTTTTTCCGTGTTTCTGTAAATCAAAACCGCTCCCCAGCCGCCCGGTCCGGGGTTCCCGCTGCAAGCACCGTCTGTGTAGATTGTAACGCTCTTCAGAGTCCCACCCCCTAAAGCGCTCTGCGGAGCGCAATTGATAATTGAGAGTTGAGAATGGAGAATTAGGTTACGAGGTTTTTGCTATAGTATACGCAATCTGCTTTTGATATACGAAAACAAAGATTAATATGTCATTATCTCAGAAACGTTCCCTGACCTAATTCTCATTTCTTAATTGTAGCTTAGTGACGGAAATTATCTTGTTATTTATTTACGTTTCATTCACTAAGTTACTAATTTCTTCTTCCTCTTCTTCTTGTTCTTCTTCCTTCTCCGTGCGGGCAATTGAGATCACTTGGGCATCTGCTGATGTGCGCATCAGGCGTACGCCCTGGGTTGCCCTGCCAATGGTGCTGATCCCGGAAGCCGCCATGCGTATGATCGTGCCATCGTTTGATATGATAAGCACATCGTCGTTATCATCGACGACCTTCACATCAACAACCTTGCCTGTTTTTTCTGTGATGGTATAATTCTTCCTACCATACCCGCCGCGGTTCTGGACTAAGCCATCCTCGCCGCGTAAATACTCGCTGATCTCGGTGCGCTTGCCATAACCGTTTTCTGTCACGGTAAGCAAGGCCCCGCCTTTTCTGGCGCGCGCCGCCCCGACACAGAAATCGTCCTTGCGCAAGCGTATGCCGCGCACACCGGCGGATGTCCTGCCTGTCGGCCGCACATCAGTCTCGTTAAAACATATCGCCATGCCGTTATGCGTGGCTATAAGAATCATTTGCTTGCCGTCTGTGTCGCGCACCGAAATGAGTTCGTCGTCTTCTGAGAGCACTATGCCTCTGATGCCTACGTTGCGGATATTGCGGAGCTCTTTCATCCTCATGCGCTTTACTGTACCGGCGCGCGTCACCATCACAAGGTACTCGTCCTCGCTGAACTCGCGCATCCGTATCATTGCAGATACCTTCTCGCCCGGCATCAGCGGCAGGATATTGACAATGTTCGTCCCCTTTGCCTGGCGCCCGGCTTCCGGTATCATATATCCTTTTTTTCTATATACCCTGCCTTGGTTTGTGAAGAATAGGATATAATCGTGGGTCGAGGCTGTAAACAGCGTCTCGACATAATCCTCCTCGCGCGTAGTCATCGCGGTTATGCCTTTGCCGCCGCGCCTTTGTGTCTTATATGTGTTTGCGGTCATGCGTTTAATATAACCTGCGTTTGTGAGCGTGTAGACACATTCTTCTTCGTCTATAAGATCTTCAATGTCGATCTCGTCCTCGACGACGGCAATCTCCGTGCGCCTCTCGTCGCCGAACTTATCGCGGATTTCCTCCAGCTCGCCGATTAAGACCTCATCAAGCAGTTTTTCGTCGGCAAGCAAGGTCAGAAAATATTCTATCTTTTTCAGCAGCTCGTTATACTCTTTTTCTATCTTGTCGCGCTCCAAGCCCTGCAGCTGCCTGAGGCGCATCTCTAAAATAGCCTGCGCCTGGATTTCCGACAGCTGAAAACGCTCCATCAGCCGCTCTCTTGCATTATCGTAGCTTGTGCGGATTATGTGGATGACCTCGTCTATGTTATCTACCGCAATGCGCAAACCCTCTAAGATATGGGCGCGCTCGCGGGCTTTTTTCAAATCGTATTCTGTTCTCTTGCGCACGATTTCCCGCTGGAATGTTATATACTCATCGAGCATCTGCCGCAGTGAGAGAATCCTTGGCTGCGACTGGTCATCGACAAGCGCAAGCATAACAATGGCGAATGTCGTTTGCATCTGTGTCTGCGCATAAAGGCGGTTGAGCACGACCTGCGCGTTTGCATCGCGCCTTAGCTCGATAACGATGCGCATACCGTCCCTGTCGGACTCGTCACGCATTGCCGACAGGCCTTCTATGCGCTTGTTCTTCACGTTTTCGGCAATCGACTCCAGCAGGCGTGCTTTATTGACTTGATACGGCAGCTCTGTGACGATAATGCGTGTTCTGTTTTGCGAGTATTCTTCAAACTCTGTCCGCGCCCTTACGCGCACCCTGCCTCGGCCTGTCGCATAGGCCGCCCTGATGCCTGCCCTGCCCATGATAATGCCCCGTGTCGGGAAATCAGGCCCGGAAATATGCTCCATGATATCATCGAGCTCCGCATCCGGGTTTCTCATAACGCAAATAACCGCGTTTATAACTTCTGTAAGGTTATGCGGCGGGATGTTGGTCGTCATGCCGACCGCGATGCCGCTAGAACCGTTTACCAACAAGTTGGGAAAACGGCTCGGAAGCACCCTCGGCTGCTTGCGTGTTTCGTCGTAGTTCGGATCCCAGCGGACAGTTTCTTTGTCTATATCGCGGAGCATCTCATCGGAAATCCTCGAAAGGCGGGCTTCTGTATAACGCATGGCGGCAGGAGGGTCGCCGTCTATCGAGCCGAAGTTCCCATGCCCGCTTACAAGCAGATAGCGCATCGAAAAGTCCTGCGCCATGCGGACGAGCGCATCGTAAATAGAATCGTTGCCATGCGGATGGTACCGCCCCATGATATCGCCGACAGCCGTCGCGGCCTTGCGGAACGGTTTGTCGTTTGTCAGGTTGCTTTCGTACATTGTATACAGTATACGGCGGTGTATGGGCTTCAGGCCGTCGCGCACGTCAGGCAGCGCTCTGTTTATGATGACAGACATAGCATAAGTGAGAAATGATGTTTCCATCTCTTTCTCCAGCTGGGTTGTTACTATTTTCTGTTCGGGAAAGCTAATGTCCCCCGTCTTTTCTTTTTTTGGCATACTACTCTCCGCTCTATTGTATGGATGGTAAGGATGCTATTATCAGCATCTCCTATGTATCTAAGTCTACTGCGTATTTTGCGTTCTTTTCGATATATTCTTTTCGCGGTTCTACCTTCTCGCCCATCAGGATCGTGAACACCTCGTCGGCGCGGATGGCATCAGAGAGCTCAATGCGCCTGAGCACGCGCGTTTCCGGGTTCATCGTCGTGTCCCATAGTTCATGCGCGTCCATCTCGCCCAAACCCTTGTTCCGCGCTATTTCGACCTTGCCTTTGCCGTCTTCGCCGCGCATCTCCGTCAATGCGGCATCAAGCTCGGACTCATCTAAGATATACCGCACTGTCTTACCGCGCGTGAGCTTGAATAGCGGCGGCTGAGCGGCATAGACATAGCCGCCTTCTACCAGCGGGCGCATAAAGCGGAAAAAGAAGGTCAGCAGCAACGTCCTGATATGGCTGCCGTCCACATCGGCGTCGGCCATAATAATTACCTTGTGGTAGCGCAGCTTCGTCTCGTCGAAATCCTCGGAGATGCCGGCACCGAGCGCTGTTATGACAGGCGTGAGCTTTTCATTGCCGTAGACCTTGTCGATCCGGGCTTTCTCAACGTTGAGCATCTTGCCCCACAGAGGCAGGATAGCCTGGAATCTGCTGTCGCGGCCGCCCTTGGCGCTGCCCCCCGCGCTGTCTCCCTCTACGATATATATCTCTGTGAGCGTGGGGTCAGTCTCATTGCAGTCGGCGAGCTTGCCCGGCAGGGCCATTCCGTCTAATGCGTTCTTGCGGCGGATGTTCTCCCTCGCTTTACGCGCTGCTTCCCTGGCCCGCGAGGCTGTTACGGCTTTGTCCAGTATTGCGCGCGCCACTGCCGGGTTTTCCTCAAAATATGTAGAGAGCTTCTCGGAAACGATATTGTCGACAAGCGTCCTGATCTCGCTGTTGCCGAGCTTTGACTTAGTCTGCCCCTCAAACTGCGGCTCCATAAGCCTTGCTGAGATAACGGCCGTCACGCCCTCGCGGCAATCCTCGCCGGAGAGCTTATCATCGCCCTTTAGCATATTCGTTTTTGTGCCATAGTCATTAAGCACTCTTGTAAGCGCCGCTTTGAAGCCTGTTTCGTGCATTCCTCCGTCGGGGGTGTTGATATTGTTGGCGAAGCTGAGCAAAAACTCATTATACACATCGCTGCAGTACTGAAGCGCGATTTCCGCAGTCGAGTCGTTGCGGTCTCCGGATAAGAATATCACATTGTCATGCAGGGGGGTTTTGTTGCGGTTGATATACTGGACAAACTCTATGATGCCGCCCTCGTAGCGCATTGTGTCGGATGTTTCCCTGCCTGCGCGCTCGTCGCGTGTTGTTATTCTGAGCCCGCCGTTGAGAAATGCCTGCTCGCGCATACGCTTGTGCAAAACCTCATAGCTGTATTCGCATTCGTCAAAAATCTCGTTATCCGGCTTAAACGTTACCTCTGTGCCCGAAATGCCTGTTTCGCCTATGATAGTCAGTTCCTGCACGATGTCGCCGCGCTCGAACTTCATCTCATAAATCTGGCCGTTTTTATGTACGCGCACCCTAAGCCACTCCGACAGGGCGTTTACGACCGATGCGCCTACGCCATGCAAGCCGCCGGATACTTTATATCCGCCGCCGCCGAATTTGCCGCCCGCGTGCAGGACTGTAAATACAACCTCAAGCGCGGATTTGCCTGTTTGCATCTGCGTATCGACCGGTATGCCGTGACCGTTATCAACGACGGTAACTGTGCCGTCATTGCCGATTGTTACCGTTATCTCGTCGCAGCGGCCGGCAAGCGCTTCGTCGATAGCATTGTCTACAATTTCGTAAACAAGATGGTGGAGGCCGGATGCAGAGGTGGAACCAACATACATCCCGGGTCTTTTGCGGACAGCTTCAAGACCTTCCAGCACTTGTATATGCGATGCGTCATATTCGTCTGCTCCGTTTATAACGCCATTTGTGATATCATCCGTCATGGACATATATTATGACCTGCTCTTTCCAAATTAATCAAACTTCATAGTCTCGGATCTTTTCAGCAATGTCTGCGACGTTAGCTGAGACAGATATATGGTATAGTCACTCTCTTTTCCGCAAAGCACGAAGGATTTGGGAATATCTTCAGACACATTGACAACGTTACCGCTTTTTTCGGCATCGCTGAGATATTTTCTGGTAATATGCGAACCGGTTGTATTATCAAGATCGAATATTCCGATAACATCTGTCTCCGGCACAACAATGTTTTGCCCTATGTGAAGATACAACCATCATCACTCCATTATCAGTTCTCCGTTTTCTATTTTCATGACCGCGCTGCCCGGGGCATTTAATAATATGTCCTCGTCACAGCAGGTTATGATGACCTGTCCTTGGTTTATTTTGCTGAGAATATAGTTTTTGCGCTTAGAATCAAGCTCTGAGAGCACATCGTCGAGCAGCAGAACAGGATATTCGCCCTTATCATCGAAATGTATATCACGCTCTGCGAGTTTTATGGATATCGATGCTGTTCTGGTTTGACCCTGGGATGCGAATTTGCGCGCAGGATTGCCGTTGATGTCTATTTCTAAATCGTCTTTATGGGCACCTGAAAGGCATAAACCAGTCCTGAGCTCTGCCTGACGGTGCTCGCGCTGATGCTTCATCAGATCCGGCATCAGTTCCTCCGGCTTCTTGCCCTCCGCAGTCATTCCTCCGACAGTTTTATAACGGACCGACAATGTTTCTGCGCTGTCGGAGAACTCATTGTGGATTGCGGCAGCCCTGCGGGACAATCCGCCTGCGAATGCCGATCTGTAGTATATCAGCTTTGCGCTCTGCCGGGCAAGGCGCAAGTCAAAATCGTCAAGCAGCTCGAGCAGCGACGGCTTATCCCGGCTGTCTTTCAATATTCTTGTCTTATGACTATATAGCTGATTGAACTCTGTAAGTGCTGCAAGGTAACCGGGCCTGAGCTGTGACAGGCAGTTATCCATCAGCTTGCGCCTGACCGCCGCGCCGTCTTTTATAATGTTCAGGTCATCAGGGCCAAACTGAACCGCAGTCAGTTTTCCTGCAAGCTCAGACGCGGTTTTTAGCTTAACTTCATTGGCATAGAGCTCACGGCGGCGGCCTCTGGCAAATCTGGCCTCCAGCGTTTGCTCCCTGCCGGAAGAAATAATTTCTGCTTTGATAAACGCGCTGCCGCAGGTAAAATTAATCATATCCTTATCTCCTGCACAACGCAGCGAGCGTCCTGCAGCGAGATAATAAACAGCATCTATAAGGTTTGTTTTTCCCTGTGCATTACGTCCGCATATTACGTTTATGCCGTCCGCGAACGTTGCCGATATATGGTTGTAGTTGCGATAATCCTTTACTGTTAATTTCTTTATTATCATAAAACTACTCTTTACTGTGATATAAACAGTACATGGCTGCCTATTCTTACCGTATCGCCATATCTTATTTTTTTTCCGCGCTCATAGCATGGGGCACCGTTTACAAATACCCCGCCATCATGGATTATCGCTTTTGCCTCTCCGCCGGTAGATGCAATTGCCGCAAATTTCAAAAGAGCATCAAGTTTAATATATTCACTAATGATGCGTATGCGCCTGACACCATGCAGCCTAGCTTTCATAACTCTTTAATCTGACAGGAAGAACCATATATAGGAAATTACCGCCTTCGTCAGCCGGCTTAATTATGCATGGATTGACGCCGGAATTAAGCTCCAGCATCACAATCTCGGCAGGCGCGGCTTTCAATGCATCAACAAGATATTTGTGGTTAAAACCGACTTCGATATCCTCTGCGTAGCCGTCTATCTCACATTCATCATTTGCCTTGCCTATAGCAGATGCACTGCTTAGTTTGATAATCCCGTCAGAAAATACGCATCTGACAGGGCTTTTCAGATTATCGTTAATTATCAGAGAAACCCTCTCCACAGAAGCAATGAAATCGTTTTTGTTTATTTTCAGATTATATTTTGAGGATTGGGGAATAGAATATTTATAGTTGAGAAATTCCCCTTCCAGCCTTCGTGAAATGAGTATTGTATCCCCTATGTTAAACAAAATATGTTTTGAGCCTAGGGTTACGGACATCATCTCCTTGCCGTCGGATGCGATTTTTTCCAGTTCATTTAGAGCCGTGCCCGGAACTACAAATGATAAATTCGGTAAAGCTTCATTATTTATGCTTTCGCAGCGCAGCGCAAGTCTGTAGCCGTCAGATGCTACTATTGTAAGTATGTCTTTGTTTGTTTCAAATAACGCTCCTGTCTGAATTGGCCTGGATTCATTATCGCTGACTGCGAATATAGTCTGAGATATCATCTTTTTCATTACTTCTTCGCATACTTCAAATGTATCCTGACCATCCACAGAAGGAAGCTCCGGATAATCCGATGACGGGGAGCCAATAATCTCAAACAGGCTCATATCGCTCTTTATTGTCGCTACAAAGTTTGCGCTGACGGTAATACTGATTTCATTTCCCGGCATTTTTCTGATTATTTCGCTAAAAAGCCTGGCATTTAATACTATTGCGCCTGTTTTTTCAATATCAGCCGGAACAGTTGTTATAATGCCTGTTTTTAGATCGTATCCGGATATTCTTATGCTGTCTTCATCAGTTTCCAGGAGCAGCCCTTCAAGCAAAACAACCGGGCTTTTTGATGCCGTTGCGCGCGATGATGTTATTATGGCGGCAAGGAGCATCAGCTTATCACATGTAAATTGCATAGAACGGTCATTCCTTTCAACATTTATAAATCAGTGTATATATAAATAAATATATTATTCCAGTAGTTATAGCAGTAGTAGATAAAAGTGTGGAAAAGCAGGAAATACTCTGTGTTACGGGTATTTAGCGTGTTGATATGGATGTTGAAAACATGGGGTAGTTATTAACATTAATCAACAGTGTTAAGTTATCAACATGTTATCAACAGTTATTGATGTTGATATGTGGAATGTGCGGTGTCGTAGAACTTAGATTTTGAGTTGATGTTGGATGTTATATCCCTGATCACACCCGAAAGCTCCTGTGAAACTGATTTGGTGGATTCGATGTAGCTAAGGGAAGAAACAACGGTGGAATGGTGGCGGTTGAAGACAGTACCTATGTCTTTTAAGGAGAAATTAGTGATTTTGCGGATGAGATACATAGAAACATGCCTGGCAAGAGCCACATCGCTTACCCTGCTTCTGCCTTTGAGTTCATCGGGAGTAAGGGAATAATACTTCGCGGTTTCTTCGATAATGGTGTCTACGGACGGAATCAAATCCTGAGACCCCTTGAACATTAGGTTTATCCGCTCATTGACATAGTCTACCGTGATATCGTTATCCATAAGGTCACGGTATGCGATTATAGCTTTTACGACGCCTTCAAGCTGGCGGACATTGGATGTAATATTCTTAGCTATACATTCGGTAACCTCTTCGGGCAAAACAACACCCAGCTGCTTTGCCTTGTTTCTTATTATTGCTATGCGCAGTTCGTCATCAGGCGGGTGTATATCGATGATAAGGCTGCCTTCCAGACGGGATTTCAGCCTGTCGGCAAGGAGAGTCATGTCGCTGGGCGGTCTGTCTGCGGTAAATACGATTTGCTTACCCAGTTCGTATAAGGTGTTGAATGTATTGAAAAACTCCTCTTGCGCGGTTTTTTTCCCAGCAATGAACTGCACATCGTCCATCAGGAAGATATCAGCGTTGCGGTACTTCTCGCGAAACTCGACGTTTTTACCATGCTGTATCGCATCAATAAGCTCGTTTGTAAAGGCTTCGCCTGTCACATAGGCGATTCTGAAATGCGGGAAGTTGCTCTCAACAGCATTGCGGATCGCGTACAGGAGATGTGTTTTGCCAAGACCGGACTCTCCGTATATGAAAAGCGGGTTGTAGTTTTGCTTCTGGCGCCCTTCCCCAACGGCAAGAGCAGCCGCATGAGCGAATCTGTTTGAGTTGCCGACAACGAAATGTTCGAAGGTATACTCGTCTATGCTGAGATAATCGGGCTTGGATAGCTCGTCTTTCATGGCATTTAGGCCATTATCGTCTATTATAAGGACCTCGAAATCACCGGAAAATATCTCAAAAAGGGCATTTCTAATAAAACCGATGAACCGGTTTTCGATAGTATTCCGTTTGAATTCAGATGGTGTATGGAGGATTAGGCGGCAATCCAACAGCTTAACAGCAGTACAATCATCAAACCATGTGGAGATAGCGGTCTGTGTCAAATCGTTTCTGAGTATTGCCAATACCCTATTCCATACATCGCTCGCGGAATTCATTATAACACCCCTTTAAAATACGCACCAATGATAAGACAGCATTGCCGATGTTCTCAGTCCGGGTATTTCAAAATGGAATACCGGTATGAACCGGGAACATTGGCACACTGTTATTATATACTGTTGAGCTGTTTTGCCATTGCGCTTTTTCTGCGGGCGGCTTTGTTCTTATGGATAAGACCCTTTGCTGCCGCGCGGTCCACTGTTTTCGCTGCGACATTGAATGCGGTTTTTGCCGACTCGCGATTGCCCTCGGTTGCTGCCGCGTCAAACTTTTTGATATTCGTTTTCATAAGTGTCTTGGATGCCTTGTTCTTTGCGGCTGCCTTTTCCGATAGCGTAATTCGTTTCATTGAGGATTTTATGTTTGCCATTTGCTGATATTCACCTCCTTTTAAACTAAAATGCTGTAACTGCATGGAGAGGTATTCTACCACTAAATAATAACTAATGCAAGCATTATTTTAGGATTTGATTTTCAATATTGCTATCGCAGTATCCGGTCATGCCCTGTCAGGGAAAGTCTCTGAGATTCACGATAAAATGCTTGCGGGTACGATGTTTCAAAGTTACTGCAATGTGAGGACGAGAATTTTCCCCCGCTCGCAGTCCGTTCCCCGCTTAGCATTTTTCGCTGAAGATTAGAGGCTTTTCATGGCAGGGCGTGACCGGATACTGCGATAGCGAATGGTTTACCCGGGGGATTTTCGCAGGGTTTTGAAGAAATCGGACAGCAGTTTGGAGCTTTCGCCGGACAGTATTCCGCCTGTGACCTGAACCGGATGACCGTAAGGCTCCATAAAAAGATTGATTACGCTGCCGCAGGACCCTGTCAGCTCATCGCGCGCGCCGTAGAATACTTTGCCTATGCGTGCCATCATGATGGCGCCGGCGCACATTGGGCATGGCTCCAGCGTGACATACAGCGAACATCCGTCCAGCCTCCAGTCACCAAGCGTTTTACATGCATTGGAAATAGCTTCCATTTCGGCATGGGCAGTTGCATCCATGCATTTTTCGCGGCGGTTGCGCCCGCGCCCTATTACCGTACCGTCAGCACTGACAACAACGCAGCCAACGGGCGTTTCCCCGTGCTTTCCGGCTTTTACGGCAAGCCCCAACGCAATCTCCATGTATTGTTCGTGACTTAACATTGCAGTTCATTCTCCATATGTGGTCTATGCCATTGAACTAAGCTTTGATATTACATCCATAAAATATTGCGGCATGTCTGCGCAGAGCTCTATGTGTTCATTGGTTGAAGGGTGAATAAAACACAGCTTCCGCGCATGGAGGCATTGCGATGACATACCCAGCTCAGGTTTTTTATACCCATAAACCGTATCGCCGAGTATAGGATGACCTATATGAGCCATGTGTACGCGGATTTGGTGTGTCCGGCCTGTTTCAAGCTTACAGCATATCTGAGTATAGCGTGCATATCTGGCGGTTACTTCATAATGCGTCACCGCAGGGCGGGAAAATTTATCGGTGACAGCCTGGCGCTTACGGTTCTTCGGGTCGCGGCCTATCGGCGCATCAACAGTGCCGGTATCGGCTTTAACTGCCCCCCGCACAACCGCGCTATACTCCCTTGTCAGCGTACGCGAGCTAAGCTGAGCCGCCAGCGCCAGATGCGATTTATCGTTTTTTGCCGCGATAATCAGCCCGGAGGTATCTTTGTCAATGCGGTGGACAATGCCCGGCCTCTTCACTCCGCCTATGCCGGAAAGACTGCCGCCGCAGTGGGCGAGCAAAGCATTTACGAGCGTTCCGTCAGGATGCCCGGGCGCAGGATGCACAACCATGCCGCGCGGCTTATCCACAATAATTATATCAATATCTTCAAAAACGACAACCAACGGTATATCCTGCGGCAGAGCCACGGGATCCAAGGGTTCGTCTTGCCGGACTGTATATATTTCACCCGGTTTTGTTCTGTGGTTTTTTCGCACGGGAACGCCGTCCCGCATAACGCGCCCGGCATTAATAAGCTTATGCGCCGCGCTTCTGGTAATCCCGGAAAGATTACAGGCCAGAAACACATCGACCCGCTCCCCGGAACTGCGGCAGATTAGTGTACTGGTGCGTTCCTGCACGGAGGTTGTTAGTTCATTCATATTATTTACATAAGCTGCATTAGCTGCCGTCGCTGTCAAAGCCATATTCGCTGAGCAGTTTATCAACATCATAATCCACAAGCAGCTCAGAATCAACAAGCTCCGACTCGAGCGCGGTGAGAACATCAAGCATAGAGGCGGTGTCGGCAGCAGCCGGGGCTTCTGCCTGCGGTTCAGGTACCGGTTCCTCAGGCGTATAATAAGCGGAATCCGGCTCAAAATACGTCTCGGGGCTATCGCTTACATATGGGTCTTGCTCAGGGAAAGACCCGGAATCATACAGGAGGTCAGCATCCTGCGGCGGTTCTTGGTAAAAGCTGTATTGCTCATGCGTATCGGAAGGCTCGCTGTATGCCGTATCCGCATCGGCTGTATCGGAAAACGCGGTAAAGTCAAACTCAGGGGGAATATATGATGATGGGATTTCCTCAGAGCTTACGGGGAAATCAGTCTCAGTCTCAGGGATGTCATCCTCATACTCAACAGGGATATGCGGGCTGTCGGCAGATCCGGCAGCAGCGATGCCGGCCTTCGCCGGAGAACGAAATGAAGTAATTATAAACTGCACTAAAAACGTAGCGAAACCAAGGGTGATAAAGACATCCGCGATATTGAAGATAGCGAAATTGACAAAATCAAATCTGAACATATCTACGACATACCCGAGAAAAACGCGGTCCGTCAGATTGCCGATAGTGCCGCCAAGCACGGCAGCAAGTCCGAGGGTACCCCAGAAACCATCTGTATACCGCAGCAGTATGGCAATGAGGATAAAAGCGGCAAGCAGCTGTATTCCGGCAAGAAGCCAGCGCTGGTCGGCAAGGAAGTTGAAAGCAGCGCCATTGTTCCGCAAATGAAACAAACTCAGCAAGCCGGGTATTACGGGAGACTCCTGGCCGACTTCAAGGGTAAGCACTATCCAGCGCTTAAAAAACTGGTCCAGTATGACAACGAGTATTGAAAATATGAAACGAAGCATGGTAAAAAATCACTCCAAACGTTAGCGGGTATAATAAGCAGGGGCGTTGTATTGCAAAGAAAAATCAGCAATCAGGAAAATAGGTACGGCAGAGCGCCGCGCATCTTGGGCATAGCTCCGGGTGATCGGGGCATGAACCAACGTCTTTGTCGTGAATCCAGCATCTGGCGCATTTTGGGTCGGTGCATGGCGCAACCGATACGGATGCTCCGGGAAACTCTGTCCCTTTATAGCAGTTTTCGAAACGCGAGGCATCATAACTGCCGCTGCCGGCAAACACGGTGATTACCGACGATACGATAAACAGCGATTTCAGATCCAGCTCCGCGATGTCTTCAAAAGCGGCAGCGGCGCTATCGTCGAATAAAATTGAAACCTCAGCCTCAAGAGGCTTGCCGATTATTTTTTCGGCGCGGGATAGCTCAAGGGCTTTGTTCACATCGGCGCGCAGGCGCAGCAGCTTATCCCACATCCTCTCGCTCTCCGGGGTGAGAACATATTGATCAACCGGAACAGGCAACGGGTTATACAGCACGCTGTCCGGCTGCGTACCCGCGTGATGAGGCATAGCAGCCCAAATCTCCTCTGATGTAAAGGCCAGTATCGGAGCGAGCATACGCACAAGCGAATCCAGAATGATATAAATCACGGTCTGGGCGCTCCTGCGTGAGAGGCTGTCCACCGGGTCGCAATACAGCCTGTCTTTGATTATATCGAGATAGAAGTTAGACATGTCGACTGTGCAGAAATTATGTATGCCATGATAGATAGTATGGTATTCAAACTTTTCATATGAAGCGCAGACGCCGGTTATCAGTTTGTTGAGGCGAGCGAGCGCCCAGCGGTCGAGCCCGGGCATATTCTCAAAAGCGACAGGACTGTCCGGGTCGAAATCGCGTAGATTTCCGAGGATAAACCGCGAGGTATTGCGTATTTTCAGATAGATATCGGACAGCTGCTTCAGAATATCCTTAGACATACGGACATCGGTTTTATAATCAATGGAGGCAACCCAGAGTCTTAGGATATCCGCGCCGAAGTCTTTGATAACCTCTTCAGGCGCAACGGTATTGCCCAGGGATTTGTGCATGGCCTTGCCCTCGCCGTCTACAGTCCAGCCGTTTGTGATAATGTTTCTATATGGGGCAACGCCGTTAGCGGCGATGCTTGTGAGCATGGAGGACTGAAACCAGCCTCGGTATTGGTCGCCGCCCTCAAGGTATAGGTCAGCGGGAAAACTCAGGTTCGGGAACTGCCCGTGAAGAACAGCCGCATGGGTGGAACCGGAATCAAACCAGCAGTCCAGCGAATCAAAGCATTTTGTAAAAGACCCCTCCGCGCCCTCCGCGCCTCCGGCATTGCAGTGCGGGCATATAAAGCCGCCGGGGAGGATATCCCGGGCTTCTTTCTCAAACCATGCATTTGAGCCCTCTTCTCCAAAGAGTCTCGCTACAGCTTCGATAGTCTCGGGGGTGCAGACCGGCTTTTCGCATATGTCGCAGTAGAATACAGGTATGGGCAGACCCCAGTGGCGCTGCCGCGAAATGCACCAGTCAGAACGCTCGACAAGCATAGCTATCATGCGCTCCTTGCCCCACTCGGGAAGCCACTTGATGTCCTCACAAGCCTTTACGGCTTCGTCTTTTAGCGAATCGACAGATGCAAACCACTGCTCCGTGGCTCTGAATATGATCGGGTTCCTGCACCGCCAGCAGTGAGGGTACGAGTGAATCAGCGTTTCTTTCAGGAACAGCGCGCCGCAGGCATCCATATCCTTGATTATGGCATCATTTGCTTTTGTGTAGTGATATCCGGCATACTGAAGGGCATCGTCAGTCATAATCCCGCGATAATCCACAGGCATCACCATCGGAAGCTGCGGGTATTTGCGGCATACATTGAAGTCGTCAACGCCATGTCCGGGCGCGGTATGGACACAGCCGGTCCCGGCCTCTACAGTGACATGGCCGCCAAGGATAACAAGGGATTCCCTGTCATAAAACGGGTGCTGTGCGGTCATCAGCTCAAATGCGGAACCGGGCAGCTTTTTAAGAACGGTGAAATTATCTATCCCGGCTTTTTGGAAAACAGATTCGGCAAGCTCAGAGGCGACGATGAACACTTCGCCGCCGGCATCGCACACCGCATACTCGATATCCGGCCCAAGACATATAGCCAGATTGCCCGGCAGCGTCCATGCTGTCGTCGTCCATATAAGGAAGCTGGCACTGTCAGCACCCGGAATACCGCTGAGCACGCCTTTTGAGTCCTTTACCCGGAACTTAACAAAAATCGCGGCGCATGGCGCATCGCTATACTCGATTTCGGCCTCAGCGAGCGCAGTTTCGTCATTCGGGCACCAGTATACGGGCTTAAAACCTTTATATATATAGCCTTTTTCGTACATCTTGCCGAATACGCGGACTTCCTCTGCCTCAAAAGCCGGAGTCATGGTTAAATAAGGATTATCCCAGTCTCCTATGACACCGAGCCGCTTGAACTGCTCGCGCTGCCTGTCAACATAATTTGAGGCGAAAGCATGACAGGCGCTGCGGAACTCTGGAATCGACATTTTCTTCCTGTCCAGTTTGTTTTTTTCTATTATCGCCTTTTCTATAGGCATACCGTGGTTATCCCAGCCGGGCGTATACGGCGCGAAAAAGCCAGACATGTTTTTGTGCCTGATAATGATGTCTTTGAGGATTTTGTTTAAGGCATGGCCTAAATGGATATCCCCGTTAGAAAACGGCGGCCCGTCATGTAGAATAAACGCAGGCTTTCCCGCGTTTTTCTCCATCAGCGTCTCATAAACCTTTTTCTCATAAAACACGCTTAGAAGCTCAGGTTCGCGTTTTGGCAGGCCGGCGCGCATGGGAAAATCGGTTTTTGGCAGAATTATTGTTAAGTTATAATCACGAGGCATAGCAGACTCCTTGCTTATAGTATGGATATCACAGTATAGAACACAGGATCCGGGGCTGAATAATGGCATCGCGGCCCCGTATCTGCAATGTTTCCATACGAACCTTTACTTATCGAAATTTGCGCCAAACTTCAGGTCGTCAAAATCAAACTTTGGCCTGGGAGGGATAGTGTCGCTGTCCTCCGAGACATTGTACGGTATTGTCGGTTCGTCCTCCGCGCCATTTCGCGCCGCCTGATCAAACTGGATTTGTGCCGGGTCAGGCTCGTTCGAAGCTGCCGGGTAGGGCGCAGACGGGTCGGAACCGGTCAGTCGTTGCATAGCATCGCCAATCTGATCGGCTACCTCAACGACCTGCTCCTCACGCGACGGCGATGCCGGTTCGGGGCTAACCCTGACCATGCGGCAAGCGGTTTCGAGTTTTGATAAAAACTCGGAGTGCCTGCGCATTATTGCCAGCGAAAGCTCGATGAACTTAGAGGTTTCTTTTGCGGCAACCTCCAGGCGCAGCTCCTCGTCAGCGACGCGCCTTGCGGTTTGCTCCAGCCGCGCCTTGATTTCCTCGCTCGCATCTCTTAGTACAGCTTCCCGTTGCTTATTTGCTTCAACTTTTATTTCCTCGCCGACACGCTGGGCGGTCAGCAAAGCCATGCGCATGGAGTCCTCGGTGGAGCGGTATTCTTCGACCTTTTCGACAAGGACCTTCAGTTTCCCCTTCAAAATGGCGTTTTCTTTGTACAGCGCAGTATAGTCAGCTGCAACAGCTTCGATAAAGGAGTCAACCCCTGTCATGTCATACCCGCCGAAAACGGCTTTTATAAATGCTTTTTCTGTAATTTCCTGCGGCGTCAGCATATCAGCTCAACCCTTTTCATTAAAAGTACATTCCGTTGTTTTCGAGTTCATCGATTAAATCGCCCAAAAGATCGACGTTGTATGGGGTAATGAGGTAGGTGTTGACAGCAACCTTCTTTATCTTACCCTCCTGCGCATACGCAACGCCGCTCAGGAAGTCAACAAGGCGGCGCGCAACGTCCTTGTTGGTATCTTCGAGGTTCAGTACGACAGTGCGGCGTTCGCGCAGATGATCGGCAATCTCAGCAGCAGTGTCAAAGCGCTCAGGCTTAACCAGTACGACCTGCAGCTGCGCCGTCGCGTGAACTTTGACAACCCTGTTGCTGCCGCGCTGCTCTTCGAAGCCTCCATAGGAACTTCGCGCCTGTGTGGTTGTCCTTGGCACGGGGGGCAGGTCTTCCTGCTTCGCTGGCTGGAAATCGTCGTAATCGTCCTCGTCGTCGTATGGTTTCGTAATTTTCTTCAGTTCATTAAACAGTCCCACTATCGAATGCCTCCTTCATAATGTGCGCTCGCCGAATATCGCGGAGCCTACCCTGACAATGTTAGCCCCGGCTCGAATTGCTTCAGAATAACTGTCGCTCATCCCCATCGACAAAAAGCTCATGGAGACATTATCGTATTTTTTTGCGCTCATGTCAACAAAAAGCTGAAACATTTTCTCAAAATAGTAACAATTATTTTCATTTTCGTCATTTATTGGCGGAATTGACATCAAACCAAGCACATTTACGCCTTTAATTTGTGATGCTGCGCTTATAATTTCGGAGGCTTGCCCGGGTAAAATTCCTGTTTTTTGCGGTTCGCTGCCGATATTTACCTCAATGAGCACATTTTGCGTGATATTCTTCGCCGTAGCATGTCTGCCGATCTGCTCGAGCAGAGGCAAGGAACCAACGGATTCGATAAGATCGCAAAGACCCACAACCCGCGATACCTTGTTCGACTGCAGATGCCCGATAAAATGAAGCGGCGCGCCTTCGTATGCCCCCTCGGCATGTTTCGAGGTCATTTCCTGAACACGGTTCTCCCCAACAGCGTCCACGCCTGCTTCTATTACTGCGCGTATAAAACTATAAGGCTGCGTTTTTGCAGCCGCAACAAGCTGTACCTCACCGGCCCCGCGCCCGGAAGCAAAAGCAGCCTCAGCAATGGCATGGCGGATAAATTTTATGTTATCTGAAATATAAATCATTAATTCCCCTGTCTCCAAACCCTGCGCCCGCTACCCTACCACTTTGCCGTGGAACAGGTTGTTGGCTTTGACTATAATCACAGCTCCCGCGCGCAGCGGCGTGCCGCTATCTGCTCCGTCGCGGACCAGATAGCCGTCGCCCGCTTCTCTGAGGATTTCCACATCCACCCGCTCTGCGCGGTTGCCGCTGTGTAAATACAGATATGTCGCGCCGTCATCGTCAAGATGGATAGCCTCCCTCGGCACGCGGATGCCGGTAATGGTGTCAAGAACCACATCCGCGCGCAAGCCTCGAAGCGCCGCTACGTTATGAATGCCGATATCGCTCGAAAAAACCACCACGCACCTATCGCCCTCGCGCCTCCCGATGCTCTCAACAAGCATATCAAACTCTGCATGGAATACGCCCGAAAACTGCACGGGTATACGCCTGCCGGCTGTAAAATGCGAAGCATCGGCCACATCCATCACGGATGCGTAATACCACTTAAATTCGGTAACCAGCTTACCCGCTCCCGAGGTAGATGAAGGCGCGGAGAATAAATTTTCAAGCACGGAAGGCACGATTTCGACAAGCACACCCGGGGCAATATGTTCAAAACCGTCTACAGTCTGCGAAAAGGTACCGCTGACAGATGCGCGGACAGCACGCATATCCTCGCTTCTTGCCTCCAGCACCCTAAGCCGGTCCCTGAGTAATGGCAGTTCCTCGCTTGGCGTAAGGCGGTTGTCTGTAAAAATATTGGCACGGATGCTCAGGGCTGCTTCTTCCAATCTGCTGAAGTCGCCGCTGTGAATAGACCGCGACAGGTTCACAACGCTCTGCAATGCGGCAGCCTCGATATCGCCGCTCAAGGATTCAAGATGCGCGATTCTCATATTCAGCGAGCGGATCTCCGAAGCTGTTTCGAGAGCTTCATGACCAAGCAGCTCGACCGCTACTACCTGACCCAGCGCGACTTTCTCCCCCTCGCTCACTATAGGCAGCACAGAGGACCCGGCATCGGTCAGGGCTTGCTCCGTGCGGATTATAAACCCATTCGTCGGAACGGTCTCTTCAATTGAATATCCAATTGCCTCGGTGGTCACAAAGGTAGTCACCACGGCATTATACACATATACCCCGACATAACTTGCTACGGCAAGAAAGAGCACCGCAGCTGTAAGCCGAATGAATAAGTCGCCTCGCTTCATATTCGCACATCCTTTATAAGCCAATTTATTTCCTTGTCGCGGCGCAGCCAGGTTAGCTGGCGTTTTGCGTAGCGGCGCGACTCCATTTTTATCTTTTCTACCGCATCATCCATACCGCACCCGCCGCGAAGCGCCGCGGCCAGCTCTTTGTAACCGATTGCCTGCATGGATGTGGCATTTGGGGCAACGCCCATATCGAGAAGCATTCGTACTTCATTCACAAAACCCTTTGCGAGCATCATATCAACGCGCATGTCTATATGTTCATACAATTTCGCCCGATCTGAAAGCATAAGCGCAAACTTCGCGGCGGCATAGCGCGGGGGCAACGCGCGTGTTTCCGTGTCGTGCAGGGAAATCGGCTTACCCGTTGTTTCATAGACTTCCAGTGCGCGGACTATGCGTTTTTTATCATTTGCGTGCAGCTTCTGCGCACAATCCGGGTCAACCTGATGCAGCTCACGCAGCATAGCCTCCCCGCCTGCGGCATCGTATTGCGCCTCCAGCTTGCGCCGCAGCGCCGCATCCCCGCGTTTTGAGAACACCCGCCCGCTAATCAAAGAATCAATATACAGCCCCGTCCCGCCGACAATCACGGCTTTCTTACCCCGCCCGAGAATATCGTCAACACACCCCGCCGCATCCTCTATATACCTCGCAACGGAATAATCCTCCCACGGCGGGACAATATCGAGCATATGATGCTTGATGCCGCGCTTTTCTTCTTCGCCGGGCTTCGCTGTGCCTATATCCATAAACTTATATATCTGCATCGAATCGGCAGAAACAACCTCCCCGCCGATCTTTTCAGCCAAAGCTGCCCCAAACGCGCTTTTCCCGACAGCAGTAGGACCGGTGATGACAAACACTTGGTGTTTGTCAAATTGAGAATTGAGAATTGAGAATTGAGAAGTTATGTCACTGAGTGTATCCATGCTCATCTTTCCTCTCAACTGGTTACAATTCACGGGGGTCATAGGATCTATTAACTGCCGGTGAGGATGGTTGTTTATGTGCCCCGCAGAGCGCAACCATGGACGGTGGAGCGTTCGCGAATTGAAACAGGACGTTTCATTGAGCGACAAGGGGCACAGAAACAGCCGTCCGAGCGCAAGGCACGGTGCAGACTATAATACCCCCGTGAACGGTTACCTCAACTGCGGCGGAACTGTTTTTCCAGGGTTGTTTTTGTTATCTCATAGGCTATGGGGCGGCCGTGGGGGCAGTGGGTTATTTCGCCGGACATCACTCTTGCGGCGAGAGACTCCAGCTCTTGCAATGATGAAGGCTTGCCTGCTTTTATTGACGAGCCGCAGGCAATTGAGCGGAAAATGCTGTCCAGCCGTTCCGAATCCAAGTAGGAACCGAGCCGGAGATGAGCGCAGATATCCGACAAAACAGCCTCCGTATCATCAAAACCGACCTCTGACGGAATACGCCTGACTGCCGCGGTATCTTCCCCAAAGCTCTCAACAGTGAAGCCTAAGCTATCAAGCAACGGGGCGTTATCAAGCAGCAGCGACACGTCCTCAACGCCAAAACGGCAAATCACCGGCTGTATAAGCGTTTGCGACATAGGCTCGTAATCGTCTGATTTAAGAGCGTTGAAATGTACCCTCTCGTGAGCTGCATGTTTGTCAATAAGCCATAAGGAACAGCCGGATTCCAAAATAATATAAGTGTTTAATGCCTCGCCGATGACGCGGAAAGCGGGATTGGGAACGCCGGTATCCGAGGCGATGTTCGGCGAATACGCAACGCCGTGCTCGCTTACAAATGAATCAGTCGGCGACGGCGTGAAATTACCCGAAGGCATCGGGGCAGCAAAAGAAGAACCATGCTGAAAATCCGAAGACCCGCCTGCTTCGCGCAGAGTGCGCGTTTGATTTATATAATGATGGCCCGGCTCCCCGCCTGACATCGGTTTTCCGTGCGTAAACTCCGCAGCAGCCCCGGGCAAACGCTGCGATTTCCGGTACTCATCAGCAGACATTGAGCGGAAGCCCCCGCCGGATGTCGTGGCAGACCCAGATTCTTCGCTCCCGGCGCTCAAATTATCATCAGCTTGCCGTAATGCACTGATAGAGGCAAGCGCCGCATAATAAATGCCGTCAAAGACCTGTTTATCAGAGACGAACTTGACTTCTGTTTTAGCCGGGTGGATGTTAACATCAACATCACCCGGTTTTATATTAACATAAAGCACACAGGACGGAAAACGCCCCGAAGGGATAAGGTTTGCGTATGCCTGCTCAAGCGCGGCCTGCATCATTCGCGACTGTACCGGCCTGCCGTTGACGAAGAAAAACTGGTAGCCCCTGTTTCCTCTGTAAGCATCAGGTTTAGATACAAATCCCGTTACAGAGAGGGATTCATCTGAGGATTCGGCGGCAATCAGCCCGGATGAGAAATCCCTGCCAAACAGGCTGTAAATACAAGAATCCGCGCGCGAATCCCCGGGTGTGTGGTATTCGGACTTTCCGTCTTTAATAAAACGGACGGAAACCCCGGGATGCGAGAGGGCGGAGCGCAGAACGGCAGATGCCACTGCGGAACTCTCGGCGCGGTTTGACTTCATGAACTTCAAGCGGGCAGGGGTGTTGAAAAACAAATCACGCACGACGATTGATGTTCCCTCAGGGCAGCCGACAGGGGAGATATCCTTAACAGTCCCGCCATCAAGCAAAAGGCGGATGCCCTCGCCCGCCCCGGCTTCGCGTGTCGTCAGCTCAATGCGCGACACGGCAGCTATAGCCGCCAGAGCTTCACCCCTGAAGCCCAGCGTGCCGATACATTCGAGCCCCTCTGCGCTTCGGATTTTGCTCGTAGCATGGCGCGAAAATGCTGTTTTGGCATCCTCCGGCGTTATGCCGCAGCCGTTATCGGACACACGCACGAAAGTCATGCCGCCGTCGGCAATCTCAACGGTAACAATACCCGCGCCTGCATCAATGGAGTTCTCCACAAGCTCTTTTACAACAGAAGCAGGCCGCTCCACGACCTCCCCCGCCGCTATTAAATCAGCCACATGCGGCTCTAACTGAAAGATTCTTGGCAAAACTATTCCTCTCTCAACGTATTAAACATATACGATAGGCAGACCTTTGACATTTACCGGATCGACATCCAGTATGGCTATATCGCCTACAGTGCAGTCTATGTCGGTTACGTTTACCATCGTGTGCAAAAGACCGACACTGCCGAGTATCTGCGCTTTCTGCCCGTTAATCCTGATAAAACCCTTCTTGCGGCGAAATCTCGAAATCTCGAACAGGCTTCTCTCCACAATATAACGGTCTACGCCGAAACCGTGATAATAACCGACGGAAATAATAGCAATCTTTGTCGGCGCTTTTGTAACAAAACCGCGCTCCGCGCCAATGGTGTGCCCTTTGGGATGCCAAACAACCTCTTCGATACCGGCTTCGATATGGCCGACCCGCGACAAGCCGGGGATATTCTTGCCGGGAATACGGCCTGATAAAGCAGTATCAACGCGCACGGCATCCATCAGCTCCATCTTGTACTTAAAAAGCGCGGCAGAATCGCACGCATGGGCAGCCCCCGGCTCAAGCCCCATGTCAATAAGCCGGTCAAGCACCGCATTGAACTTATCAAGCTGCAGAAAAGTGAGCTTCTTGTTGCGCCACGAAGAAGCGAAAGATGTGAATGTGCCTATTACCTTCAGGCTTGACATATACTTATATATAGCCGCAACCTTATCAAGCTCCGTCGCCTGAAAACCATACCGGCCAAGCCCCGTGTCAATCTTGACCTGTATGCTTGCCACGATACCGCGTGATTCCGCTATGCCGTTAATCGCTACCGCAGCATCATAAGAACCGGCAGTACAGACAACGCCGAGCGAAAGAAGCTCCGAAATCTCATCCGGATCCGCGGTACTGCGCAGCATCATAAGAAACTCTTTGGTAAAGCCGCTCTGGCGTAAGAGCCGGGCATCGCACGGATCGGATATGATAAAATTACGCACGCCCTCATCGCGCAAAAACTTCGCAAGCGGCAAAAGACCCATGCCGCACGCATTAGCGCCAAGATCGACATAAATCTGAACACCGTCAGCGCGGTCTTTTATCGCACGCAGATTGTTTCTAACGACGCGCAAATCAATTACAAGATTCTTCAAAAAATCACCGCCAACATTCTTGCTTCATTACCTTAGCTGCTAAAATCCTTCAATGCGCCCTGGGTGGTTTCGTAGACATCGGTTATCTCCGAATGGGCCTGCAGTATAGCTTTTGAGATATTCTCGACTTTACCGTTTATCTCAAAAACCGAATCAGTCGCCTTGCCGGAAATCTCGTCTGTTCTGGAAACCGTGGACCTTGACTTTTCTGCCAGAGACTTAACCTCCTGAGCAACGACAGCAAAAGCCTTACCGTGTACCCCCGCCCTCGCCGCTTCAATTGAAGCATTAATGGCAAGAATGTTGATGTTTTGCGAAATCGAAGTAATATCCTTAGACATTGTGCTGTACTGCCGGATTGCCTCATCAACATGCTGCACCGATGCGACGATATCATCAGAAAGAGTACGTATTTCAGAAATGTCGTCTAAAATCTTAGTAATGTTTTCCATATTTGACTTCGAGAGAGACATTATCTTAGCATGGTCAGCCTGAATGGTTGATTTTTCCTCTTGGATGCAGTTGCTGGGAACATCAATATCAAGGGCAATCTTCCGCGCCATGTCATAACAGGAATCCGACCCGCAAGCGCCGCAGTCAAAATTACGCCTTTCCTCGGTAGTCTTATCGAGCGCGATAAAACCTTTTTCTATCTGCTCCCCGGTTGCGATCAGGGGCTTAACGTTTCTGGGTTCGTAACGCCTGATAAAATCATCCAGGCGGAGCGCCTCGTCAAATCTTCTGTACAGATCCTCCAATTCCTCGCGGTCGCGCTCATCGGTTACGCTCTTTCGGTTTTGATCCATAATGGCGCTAACCTCAAACCTATTGCGCTCATGGACACAGCCGGTACCAATGTTGCAGCCTTCCGCGCAGTTGAGAACATCAAATATAGCCGGGAGGTCGCGCTCCTGCTGCTTGGAAAACAGGCTTAGCGCATCGTAAACGATTTCGGTGCCTTCGGCTTGGTCTATGCGAAGCTGCTTGCCAAGATAGAACTCAACATTCTCCTTTAGGCCGCCCGGCATTGAATACAGCCGCCCCAGCGCCGCTTCTTCGTGGTCGAACTGAAAAGGACCGCGAGGCAGCTGGATGTTGTAGCTTCTGATATATTCATAAAGTTTCTTAAGCGTCACGTTGTAGGTAACATAGCCCGTCTCGTCAAACTCATGCGCCTTAGCGATACAGGGCGAGAGAGCCGCGATTTTATCATTTACTTTGTCATACCTTTTCATATAGACAGCGGTGCAAAGCATAGGGCTGTGTACGGGTGAGAGGTATTTAATTAAATCGTGTTCATGCGAAAGGATGTAGTTTACAATAGCGGGGCAGGGCTGTGTTATGATAGTCTTGGGTTTGTTCTTTTGTATATACCTGATATGCGCCCAGGTACAGATATCCGCGCCGAGAGAAACATCGTATATTTTGCGTACGCCCAGGTTTCTCAGCCATGCAAGCACCCTGTCGCCGTCAATGCCGCCGGCACGGTACGCCGGGGCCGCGAACATGGAAATCGGCACCCCGTTTTGCAGATCGGTTAAGAAGCGCTCGGTATCGTCATCGTAATCGCGCACATCGTGGCGGCATGACGAGATACACGCGCCGCAGGCTATGCAACGCTCCTCGTTTATCCTGACCTTTATCTGGTCGCCTCTCTTATACGTCACGCTTGCCCCGTCAATCGGACATGCGCGTACGCATCTGTTGCAGCCTACGCATGTTTCGTCATTGTTGATAATTAGTTTTCGCATATCTGTACCTCTTTCTATGGTTGTATATTTCTTTCTTCGAGCTGCTTTGCGTTATGAACGTGCGGCGTTTGCGCAGGCAGGGCGCGTGTTCGGGCTGAATGCTCTTTTAGCTTAAACTGCGTAATCAGCTCCTCGAGCATCAAGGCCTGCGCGCTCATCTCCTGCGATGCCGCGGCGCTCTCCTGGGCAGTGGCGCTGTTTTGCTGTATGACTTGAGCCACTTGGTCTATACCTGTGTTGATATGCGAAATGCCCAATGACTGCTGCTCGGATGATGCCGCGATTTCGCTGACAATGCGGCTGCTTTCGTTTATGCCTGAGACAATCTCGCTAAGGCTTGCGGCAGTCTCGTCCGCGATATTCACGCCTAACTTCGCTTTTTCGATTGAACTCTCGATCAAACCGCTTGTATTCTTCGCGGCCTCGGCGCTTTTGGCCGCAAGGCTGCGTACCTCTTCGGCGACGACAGCAAAGCCCTTGCCGGCGGAGCCCGCCCGGGCAGCCTCGACTGCGGCGTTGAGGGCGAGGATATTCGTCTGGAAAGCGATATCGTCGATTACTTTTATGACCTTGCCAATCGAGCCGCTGGCTTTGTTGATATCATTGACAGCCTCAATCATTTCACCCATTTGCCGGCTGCCTTTTTCCGCGCTGCCTTTTATGCTATCGGCAAGTATGGCGGCTTCTTCGGCCATTTTCGCATTGTTTTTCGTTTTGTCGGCAATCTCAGCGATAGAGCCGGAGAGCTCCTGCACGGAAGCGGCTTGCTCCGTCGAACCCTGAGCCAAGACCTGAGCGCCGTTTGCAATCTGCTTGGAACCCATTGAAACCTGCAAGGTGGAGGCGTTTATCTCGACGAACATTCTGTTCAGATTCTCAAACATATGCTGCAGGGAAATACCCATAGTATCCTTATCGGACTGCAGCTTCATTTCATGCGTCAGATCGCCGTCAGCCATAACATAAAGAGCTTTGGAAATTTCCGAAATATGCCCTAAAAACGCCGCAACATCACTAATGACCTGCCCGGTTTCGTCGCGTATCTGTGAATATTTACGGATAGCCTCGGCTTCTTCGCCGCTGAGCGTGAGGTCGCCTGTCGAGGCCGCCTTTTTCATAATGGAAGAAAGCGCGACCAGCGGCTTACCTATGGGCTTGCCGATAGAGTACGCGACTACCAGCACTATCGCGTAAGCAACAATGAAAATAACGACGAAACGCATGACAGAAGCCGTCACCTCCGCGTTTACCTCGCTTGACGGCGCCATGACGAATAAGGTATAGCCGTTAGACAAGAGGCTCGCCGCTACCAGATAGTTTTTATCCAGGCTCAAATCAAACACTTCGTTGCTGTTTGCGCGGGCAGCTTCAATAAGGCTCGCCCGGTCGTCCTTTCCGAGCCGCTTTAGCGCATCGCCTGTGTCAAAAAAGTTGCCGAAGGGATCAGCAAGGAGCGCGAAACCCGTGTCGTACAGGTTGATGGACGACACTAAATCACCTATATGGTCAATGGAAATATCGACACCGGCAATACCCACAACCGTTGAATTGATAATTACCGGCTCGGCGTAGCTGACTAAATACTCGCCGTCATACTCATGTATGGATGTCCAGTACGGCTGCCCTGAATTGAAAGCAGGGTAGAACCACAGCATATCCTCAGAATCCTTCATCATATATTCTTCGTATGACTGAGGTTCTCCAAACTCAATGCCGCTGCCGGTTTCCTCCAGATAGACCTCGTTAACGAGCGGATAGCCCGCCAGGTCGGGGTCCAGTGCGAAATATGCCGATGTGATGAAATCAGAGCGGTCGATAATGTTATAAACATAGCCATCCATAAAGCTTCTGATGCTGTTATCAAAATAATTTTCAGCATCATTGCGGTATGCCTCAACGTCGAAGTTAGCCTCCGCAAGACTCCGCATGTCGGCGACCTTGTAAGCGGCATCATAAAAAGCCGCGCTGCTCTCGGTAGCCGAAGTTAATGCCTGGTATTGAAGGTTCAGCTCGGAATGCCGCCCGATTTCGGTTATAATGCGCGTCTGCATATAAAACGCGATGCCGCCCGCAACAATCAAAATAATCAACCCTATTATAAATGTGATTTTGAAAGACAGCTTCTTAAAAGCAAACAGCTTCTTCATGAGAACAAACCTCCGTTATAATTTTCCGTCACAAGGCACGGTAATGATTATACCCCCGTGAACAGCGCCCAATTACTAATGCAGACAAGCCGCAGTTGAGAGTTTACAGTTGACAGTTGAGAGTTGACAGTTGTTGTGTCTGCTCCGCAGACGGATTTGCTTAATTAGTTATTAAGGTACTAATCTGAAAGCAGCAGAGTCACCGGGCAATGGTCGCTCCCGTAGATATCAGGGAGAATACCGGCATCAGCCACCGCGCCCGACAGCTTGTTTGAAGCAAGAAAATAATCTATGCGCCACCCTACATTCCTCTCGCGAACGCCCGGCGAGTAAGACCACCATGTATAAGCGCCCTGTTTATCCGGATTAAGCCGGCGGTAAACATCATCAAACCCAGCATCAAGCAGTAGCGATAGCTTCTCGCGCTCCTCTTGGGTGAACCCGGCATTGCGCATGTTAGACTTAGGGTTTTTCAGGTCGATCTCCTTATGCGCGCAGTTAAGATCCCCGCAAACCACTACAGGCTTATCCGCATCAAGCCCGCACACATAGCTTCGGAAATCATCCTCCCAGCGCATACGGTAACCAAGCCTTCTCAGCTCCCCCTGCGAGTTCGGGACATACACATTTACAAGATAAAACCCCTCAAACTCCAGAGTAATTATCCGCCCCTCATGGTCATGTTCGTCTATACCCATCCCATAAGACACAGACAAAGGCTTGCTCCTGCTAAACACCGCAGTCCCGGAATAACCCTTTTTATCGGCGCTGTTCCAAAACTCATGATAGCCGCCCAAATCAAGCTCCGCCTGCCCTTGCATCATCTTCGTTTCCTGCAAGCAGAAAACATCCGCATTAATAAGCGCAAACGAATCCATAAATCCTTTTTTCAAGCAAGCCCGAAGCCCATTTACATTCCAAGACGCAAGTTTCATAAAATACCTCAGAGGGGTATGTGCTTAACTTCGTTTCCCCGCTTACAGGACATCTCTACTGCCGGTGAGGATGGCTGTTTATGTGCCCCGCAGAGCGTAACCATGGACGGTGGAGCGTTAGCGAATTGAAACAGGATGTTTCATTGAGCTACAAGGGGCACAGAAATAGCCGTCCGAGCGCAAGGCACGGTGCAGACTATATTACCCCGTGAATAGCAACCAGCAGCGTATTATACATCATTTTATCATTTTAATCAATTGAAAGTTTAATCAATTAATGATAAACTATTGCAGATAAAACAGGAAGGACGTACAAAATGGGCGGACGGAAGCAAATACCGGGCAGTGAAATCGAAAAGCAGAAAAAAATAATGAACACCGTCCGCACAGCAATGCAGGCGCGGGCGGCGCAGCCGCAGGCATACGTTGACACATACGGCTGCCAGCAGAACGAATCCGACAGCGAAAAACTGCGAGGGATGCTCGCAGAGATGGGCTACAGCATCACAAGCGACGAATTTGCCGCGGATGTAATAGCAATAAACACCTGCGCAATACGCGAAAACGCCGAAAACCGCGTATTGGGAAACGTCGGCGCGCTCGTCCATACGAAAAAAGCCAAACGGAAACAAATAATAGCCTTCTGCGGCTGCATGGCAGCCGTGCCGGAAACAGTCGAAAAAATAAAAGAATCGTACAAACATGTGGACATCGTATTTTCCCCGGGCGCACTGTGGCGCTTCCCGGAACTGCTTCACCGCGCGCTTGAGAATAAAGGAATGATACCGCCGCATGAAGAAAACGGGCAGACACCCCGCACCGGCGAAGAAGCACAAAAACGCCCCCGCGCAAGAAAAGGGCGAATATTCGACACAGACGAAGGAGGCGGCAGCGAAATAGCCGAAGGCATCCCCCTCCACCGAGACGGAAAAGTAAAAGCATGGCTGCCGATAATGTACGGCTGCAACAACTTCTGCGCATACTGCATAGTGCCGTATGTAAGAGGCAGGGAACGCAGCAGAAACCCCGCAGACATACTAAGCGAGGCAAAAAAGCTGATAGCGGACGGATACAAAGACATCACGCTGCTGGGCCAAAACGTAAACTCATACAACGGAGAAACCGGTAGCATATCAAACACAGCACAAAACACAGCCTGCGCCGGCACAGTCCACGCGGCAGACTTCCCCGGCTTGATCCGCAGGATAAACGAAATCGAGGGCGAATTTTTGATCCGCTTCATGACCAGCCACCCGAAAGACGCATCAAATGAGCTCTTCCGCGCAATGGCGGAAAGCGAAAAAGCCGCAAGGCATATCCATCTGCCGTTTCAAGCGGGAAGCGACCGTATACTAAAACTGATGAACAGGGGATACACAGCCGGTGAATACCTTGAGAAAATCGCGGCGGCGCGTGAACTCATGCCGGATATAGTAATAACAAGCGATGTCATAGTAGGCTACCCCGGAGAGACAGAGGAAGAATTTGAAGACACGCTGCGCCTTGTCGAAAAAGCACAGTTTGAGGCGATGTTCACATTCATCTACTCGAAACGCCCCGGCACGCCTGCAGCGAAACTGCCCGACAAGGTATCAAGGGAAGAGAAGCAAATCAGGTTTGACAAGCTGCTTGAAATGCAAAACGCCATCTCCGAAGCAAAACACGCCCAATATATCGGAAAAACAATGAAAGTTCTGGTAGACAGCCTATCGCATGATGAGCGCTACCCGCTGAAGGCGCGGACAAACGGCGGCAGGCTGGTGCATATGCTTGGAGAAGAGGCGCAGGTCGGCAGATTCGTGGAAGCAAAAATAACACACAGCAACTCCTGGGCTCTGTTTGGCGTAGGGTGACAGCGCAATCGTGTACATGCCTCACCCCTCGCCTTTTGACGCTTTGTCATCGTTATCGGCATAGGAAAATATTGAATGCGGGTACGCAATACCTAACCAATCAAGGCGCGGTATAGACTGCCTTTCGTAAGCGGTTACACGAAATACGCTAAAGTGCGTATAGTAATGAAATTTAGGCAAAAAAATTTAACATAAAACATTTGAAATTACGTTACTGATGATGTACAATAACCCTTTATTTGACATGAAACATTTATATTGCTGACACGAGAAACCCGGAGGCATTGACATGAGGAACGCACCAATCAGCGCCGGCGGCGGCAGCGGCGGCACCAAAGGTCTGGGGCGCTTGCTTAATAGAATAAACCTGAAGCTGCGCCCGAAGCTTATATTGATATTCCTGTTCGTAAAAGTCATCCCCATCGTTCTGCTGACCGTTATCGCGCTCACGCAGATAACGCATCTTGGCAATGTGCTCCGCGAAATGGCCGTTACCGACTCTACGAATGCCCTCAACGACAGCGCAAGGGACAATATAGAGAGAATGACCACAGATACAGCGATTGATGTAGCAAGGTTTCTCTACAGCCGTGATGCCGATATTCAACAGCTCGCAGCCATCATATCCGCACAAGGGCCGTCGGAGGAGCTGCTGCGGGCATATTCCGAAAGCAAGACCGGCAGGCTCAAGGAGATAGGCAGCTGGACACTGGCGGGAGACGGTATGTCATGGATAGAAGTAAGCCCATATACCTATGACGGATCGCTGGATGTATCCTCGAATATCGAAAACAACGATGAACGGCATGGCAGCAGCTTCAGCTACAGGCCGCCGGAATTTATCGACCGCCTTGACGTACCGCTATATGACGAAATAACATTTATCGGCTTGGACGGACACGAGCAGTATAAATACATTTCGCCCAATACGACAAAAAAGCACTATCCGCTAAACCCGGCGCTTATGAATGTCTCTGACGGGCGCAGCACCTATGTAAGGGCAGAGAACTATTTTACCGAGCTGCAAAAGCTCAAACCGGGCGAAGTATATGTATCCGATGTAATTGGCGCGTATGTAGGCACGAACTATATCGGCATGTACGCCCCCGGGGTATTCCTGAGCGAAAACCCGGGCATAATGAACCAGAACCACCCCAATCGCGCCGAGCTGATGGAGATAGCACGCTTATCGACCGAGGAATTCATCAAAGCGGCGGAGCGGCAGGCCTTCGCAGGACAGGAAAACCCTGTAGGGCAGCGTTTTGAGGGAATCGTGCGCTGGGGAGCGCCCGTCACAGACGAATCAGGCGCGATAACAGGATATGTGACCCTGGCGCTCAATCACGACCATATCATGGAGTTTGTAGACTACATCACGCCCATGCAGGAGAGGTATGTCCCCCTGTCCGATGCCTTTGAGGGCAACTACGCATTCATATGGGACTACCAATGCCGCAGCATCGCGCACCCGAGGCACCACTCCATAGTCGGCTACAACCCCATTACAGGCGAGCCGCAGGTGCCGTGGCTGGAAGGCACAGCCATGCTGGAGCGGGATTATGAAACCGGCGCGTTCCTGAAAAAAGAAAACGAAGACGGCGCAATGGTCACAATCCCCATATTAGACGGCAGCGGCCGTCCACAGCCCGCGCCCGACACGCCGTATCAATACTGGTACTCAAGCGGGGGGAACCTCTGGCTTGAAAACAACAGCACATGGCAGTCGGCAAACCTGAGCAAAATAGCAACCGGCGTAAACTGGTGGGATACGGATGCCGGCGCGCAGCCATCCCCGGGCACAAGCTGGGGCGCATTTTATGAAGCGTACGGCGATGACAGGGAGATTCTGCCGCGCTTCGGCGAAAGACCGCTGAGAGATTCCCAAGGCAACCAACTAAGGGGCTCTGACGGAAATATCCTGCTGGATTACCAGTCCCGCGACAAAACCCCCGCGGCGGCGCTCACAAAGGCAGGGTATGTAGGGCTGGACGGCCGCTACCTCAATAATGCCCCGCAGTGTACGGGCTGGATGGATCTGACGCAAAACGGCGGTTCGGGCTCGTTTTACATACTGTGGAGCGGGATATATAAACCCACCACCGCAGGAGCGATCCAATACTACACCGGCCAGTACAGCCGCGACAACCGGGACGGTTCCGGGCGCGGCTTCGCGTTTGTGACGATAGGCGCGAGCATCGAGGATTTCACAGCCCCCGCCGTAGAAACAGGGGATAGGCTGAAAAGCACGATTGACAGCAATCTGCTAAACAATGCGCTGCAGCTTATCGGCACTAGCCTTGTGCTGTTCGTTATAGTCATTCTTACGGCAATACTCCTATCGTCGTATCTGACAGATAACATAAAGCTGCTGCTGGGCGGGATATCGCGTTTCCGTTCGGGTGAGCGGCAGTTCCGCCTGCGTTCAAACATAAAAGACGAGTTCGGCAGCCTGGCAGATTCATTTGATGAAATGGCGGACAGCATTGTAGACAGCGTAAAATCACCGCTTTCCATTATCAACATGAACCATGAGGTTGTTTATATGAACGATTCCGCGCTGAGCCTGCTGGGTAAAACAATGGACAGCGTGATCGGAATGTCATACGATGAGGTAAGCATTTACCACCCGGGCACGCAGTCTGACCCAATTTCTGCCTTGCACGAAGGGCGCGAAGCGAGTATACTGCATATTAAAGACAGCGGGCACTTCTACAGAGGCGTGGCAAGCTATCTGCTCGACAGGAGCGGCAGGAAGATCGGCTACCTGGTATCAACAAACAACCTAACGGAAATAGAAACCGCCAGAAAGAACGCAGAACATGCAAGCCATGCAAAAAGCAACTTCCTTGCGAACATGAGCCACGAAATACGCACGCCGATGAATGCGATCATAGGCATGTCCTCCATCGGCGCCGCTACCCGGGATATAGATAAGAAAGACTACGCTATCCAAAAGATACAAGACGCATCCAAACACCTGCTCGGCGTAATTAACGATGTTCTTGATATGTCAAAGATAGAAGCCAGCAAGTTCAGCCTGTCTGTCACGGAGTTCGAGTTTGAGAAAATGTTCCAGAGGGTAATCGATGTTATCAACTTCCGGGTTGACGAAAAGCACCAGAAGCTGACGGTCTGTATTGACCCCGCGATACCAAGGGTATTGATCGGGGACGATCAGCGGCTGGCGCAGGTGATAACAAATATCCTGACTAATGCCGTAAAGTTCACGGCAGACAAAGGCAGCATCCACCTGGAAGCGAAGCTTCTGTCCGGGAAAAGCGGGATATGCACGCTGCTCATTGAGGTCACCGATAACGGCATAGGCATAAGCAATGAGCAGCAAAACCGCCTGTTCAGCGCATTTGAACAAGCGGAAGCCAGCACCACGCGCAAATACGGCGGCACAGGACTTGGGCTTGTTATCTCAAAAAATATCGTAGAAATGATGGATGGCAGAATCTGGGTCGAATCGGAACTGGGCAAGGGCTCAAAATTCTCATTTACCGCCTGCCTCGCCGGAATCTCCGACGATTCAAGCAGGCAAGCAAGCGCTTCTGCGGATAAAACCGGAATACCGGCAACAGACGGCGAGAAGAATGTCAGGCGTTTTTATGAAGAAACAGCGGAGCAATCAGGCACAGAAGCAGATTTCAGAGGATACAGGATTTTGCTTGTAGAGGATATAGATATCAACTGCGAAATAGTGATGGCAATGCTTGAACCGACGGGTATTGATATAGATTGCGCAGTCAACGGAGCAGAAGCTGTAAATATGTTTCTTGCAAATCCGAAAAAATATGATATGATTTTCATGGATTTGCAGATGCCGGAGATGGATGGCTACACAGCAACGAGAAACATACGCGCATCCGGCGCGGAAAAAGCTAAGGAAATTCCTATTTTTGCAATGACAGCAAATGTTTTCCAGGAAGACATTGAACGATGCCTGGAAGCCGGCATGGACGGACACTTAGGCAAACCTCTAGTATTCACGGATGTAATTAATATTCTCAAAGAAATCTTAACCCACAGGAGATGAGACAAATGAAAGATAGAATACTTATAGTAGACGACGTGGAGATTAACCGGATGATGCTCGATGCAATCCTCTCGGAAGAATACGACATCACGGAAGCGGCGGACGGACAGGAAGCTATAGCGCAGCTGAGAGACTTGGAAAGCAGCGCCTTACCTACCGCAATCCTGCTGGACATCATGATGCCTATAATAGACGGCTTCGGGGTCATGGCTTATCTGAAATCCACGCCGAGGCTTGTCAATATTCCGGTAATCGTCATCACCGCGGCAGAGGATAAGGAAACCGAAACAAAGTTCCTCAGCGAAGGCGCGGTGGACTTCATCCACAAACCATTCGAGCCCGAGATCGTCAAGGTACGCGTCATCAATGCCATCAAACTATACAAATACCAGACACAGCTGGAAGGCATGGTCGAGCAGAAAACGCGCGAGCTCGTTGAAAAGAACGAGAAAATGCTCGAAACACTTGCGACGATAATCGAATACCGCTCGCTGGAGTCCGGGGAGCATATCAGAAGGACATGCGAACTGACAAGGATCATCTCGACCCACATGCTCACAAGGCCGCTCTTTGCCAGAGAGCTCATAGAGCAGGACTACAACGCTATAGTTAAAGCAAGCGCGCTGCACGATATAGGCAAGGTCGGCATCCCCGACAATATTCTTCTAAAGCCGGGCAGGCTGACCGCAGAAGAGTATGAAATCATCAAAACCCACTCCGTCATAGGATGGAGCATCATAGACTCAATTAAATTTGAATCAGACGACTTATACATCAAGCACTGCAAGGATATCTGCCGCCACCACCACGAGCGCTGGGACGGCACAGGCTACCCGGACGGGCTTTCCGGCACCGATATACCGCTGTCGGCGAGGATAGTTGCCATAGTGGACGTATATGATGCGCTGGTCAGCACACGCTGCTACAAACCCGGCTTCACTCTTGAGAAGACCTACGAGATACTCAGCTCGAGCTCGGGCACGCAGTTCCAGCCGGAAATAGTAGAATGTCTTTTCGAGGTAAAAGAAGAACTATACGAACTGGAGCAAAGCATGAAAGAACCGGAGTTTGGTAAAGTTGAGAGTTGAGGGTTGAGGGTTGAGAGTTGAGAGTTGAGAGTTGAGGGTTGAGAGCTGAGAGTTGAGAGCTGAGAGTTGAGAGTTGAGGGTTGAGAGTTGAGAGTTGAGAGCTGAGAGTTGAGATTCCGGGAGAGTTTTGCTTACAGCGGGTGTATACATTTAATATTGGAGTATACTGGCTCCGGTCAGTTACATATAACGAAAATCAAAGGAGAAGATTAAAATGGAAAACGTATTTCTTAGGGAGAAAAAACACGAGCATTTCAAATGGAGCAACCTGGGGGACATCGAGGAAGGGCGCGGCGGCCTTGGGGTAGAGATGCCGGTGGTAGTATACCGGCTGATGCAGTATACGATGCTTGACGAACTATCCAGGGCATACGGTATTGACCAGGCGAACCTGCATTTCCGCAATGCGGGGTATCTGGCAGGGTCCGAGTTTGCGAAGAACGTCCTTGACCTGAAAGTTGATTTCGATGCGTTTGTTGCAAATCTGCAAAGAAGCCTGCATGAGCTGAAGATCGGAGTGCTGCGTATGGAAGCCTTTGACCCCGAAACCGGCAACCTCGTGCTCACCGTGGGCGAAGACCTCGATTGCAGCGGGCTGCCGATTACCGACGAGAACATATGTATTTACGACGAAGGCTTTATTGCAGGGATACTCGAGGCCTACACAGGGACAAAATACGAAGTACGCGAGGTAGACTGCTGGGCGAGCGGAGACAGAGTATGCCGCTTCAAAGCCAACGTCGTGCCTAAGTAGGATCGGCGGATAAATCTAATGACGCCGCTTTTGTCCGACGCTCCCGGCCTGAATCATTACAGGTCACGCAGTATTATAGTCTATAACGTGCCTTACGCTCGGACGGCTATTTCTGTACCCCTTGTAGCTCAATGAAACATCCTGTTTCAATTCGCTAACGCTCCACCGTCCATGGTTACGCTCTGCGGGGCACATAAATAGCCATCCTCACCGGCAGTGACAATATCCTATGACTGCGTGACTAGTAACCTTGAATCATCCCATTGAAAGGTACACAAATGGATCCTGTAGAATCCGTATTGTTCGATTATTTGCGCGATGTGATATATAAGCCGGCAGAGGCTCAGTTAGACATGGAAAAGCTGCCGGAGAACTTCCGTGAGTTTGCGCAGGGGCTGCAATATTTTACTCAATGCGTGATGGAAGCAAAGGAACTGGCGCTCTCCTTATCAAAAGGGGATCTGACAGACATGCTTCCGTCACGCGGCAACGAAATCGCCGCCCCACTGAAATCGCTCCATGCGTCTCTGAAGCACCTGACATGGCAGGCACAGCAGATTGCTAAGGGCGACTATCAGCAGCGCGTCAGCTTCATGGGCGATTTTGCCTCTGCGTTTAACTCGATGGCGGGGCAGCTTGAAGAACGCCGCAAGATAGATCTACAGGAGAAATCCGAGCTCCAGCAGTACCTTAACATGATTCTTTCGCACTCGCCCACAGTTATAATAGTATTTGACACAAAAGACAAAGCCGTCCTGGCCTCGGATTCGTACTACGGAGTATGCAACACGCCGTCTGACGAGGTTCAGGGCAAGGGTGTTTCCGAATTGTTCGACTGCCTTATCCAAAACGACTTTCTTGATAACATAAGCACCCTGTTTGACTTAGTGCGCGAAGGAAGAACCACGCTTACGGTAGAGCATGAGCTGGCGCTGGGGCAAGACGGCGAAGTAAGGCTGTATATAATCCGAATTGTGCCGCTGTTCCGCAATGACGAAACATTCATGGGAACCATGCTCATATTCGACGATGTGACGGAAATCATACATGTGCGCAGAGTCAACGAGCATCAGCTTGCCAAGCTGAACCTGATGGTAAGAGGCACAAAAATCGGCTTATGGGATATGGATGTCAGGCAAGACGACATAAGCAGCCCCGAAAACATCTTTACATGGTCAAACGAGTTCCGGCAGATGCTCGGGTTTGCGGACGAGAACGATTTCCCCAATGACATAAACAGCTGGACAGACAGGCTGCATCCGGAGGATAAGGATGGGGCGCTCGCAGCGCTCACCGCGCACTTGCTCGACACAAGCGGCAAAACGCCGTTTGACGTGGAATGCCGCCTGCTGAAGAAAGACGGCGAATACTCATATTACCGCACCACAGGCGAGACTATCCGTGACGAAGACGGTCTGGCGCTATACTTGGCAGGCGCTCTGATGGATATTACCGAGGCGAAAAACGTCCTGCTCGACACAGACAGGCAACGCCTCGAAGCGCAGGCAGCCAACCGCGCGAAAAATGAATTCATGGCGCGCATGAGCCACGAGATGCGCACGCCGATGAACGCTATAATGGGAATGGTGAACATCGGCATAAACGCAAAAGACAACAACCGCAGGGACTATTGCTTCCACAGCATCAACAAAGCCGCGCAGCATCTGCTGTTTGTCATAAACCAAGTATTGGATATGTCGGAAATAGAAGTAGATGATTTCAAGCTGCTTAACAGTGAATTTAACTTCATCAAAGCAATGGAGAACATCAACAGCCATACCGAAATGCAGACCCGGGAGAAAAAGCAGTCGTACACCTTCTATATTGACCCCGCGATACCGGCAAATATCGTATCGGACGAAAAGCGCCTGACTCAGGTTTTGCTGAATTTACTCTCAAACGCCGTCAAGTTCACACCCGAACTGGGCGAGATATCGCTGTGCGCCGAAAAGGTACGAGAAGCAGAAGGTCATTGCACGTTACGCTTTATAATTAAAGACAACGGAGTCGGGATACCTGAAGAACACCATGAACGCCTGTTTATGCCGTTTGAGCAGGTGGATGGCGGTACAACGCGAAAGTATGAGGGCGTAGGCTTGGGCCTGGCGATTTCAAAACGCATTGTGGAGATGATGGGCGGAAGCATTGCCCTGGAATCCTCGCCGGAATGCGGCACCGTATTCACCATAGAAATAGAAGTTGAGACCGGCGAGCATACAGAAGAAACATCCGCAGACGGGATATTCGCAGACAAGCGGATTCTGATTGCCGAGGATGTTGAGATAAACTGTGAGATTGTCGCCGCGCTACTGGAAAACACGGGCGTTGAAATAATATTCGCGTATAACGGAGTTCAGGCAGTAGAGAAATTCAAAGCTGCGCCGAGCGATTACGACCTGATTTTTATGGATATACGAATGCCCGAAATGGACGGATATGAAGCCTCAAAGATGATTCGCCTGTCGGGCGTGCCCGAAAGTGCGACAATTCCGATCATAGCAATGACCGCAAACGCATCAAGCGATGATATAGAGATGTCTTTCGCATCAGGCATGGACGGGCATCTTTGCAAACCGCTGGATATCGAAGAGGTATTACGGGCAATGAAGCAATATTTAGGAACTTAGTGATTGAAAAAGCAAATAAAACAAGAAAAGTTCCGTCACTAAGTTCCTAATTGAGAATTGAGAAAGGAGAATTGAGAATTAGGACGGGGAACGGCTTTGAGATAATAACATACTAACTTTCTTTTCGTAAATCAAGAGGAGATTATATGAACTATAACACATTCCTCGTAACCTAATTCTCCATTCTCAACTCTCAATTCTCAATTGCGCTCCGCAGAGCGCTATAGGTGGCTGTTAGTGCGTGCGAAAATTTATCAATCAGGCAGGTTTATATGCGAAATAGAGGGCAGGCCGGGTGAAACCCTGCTGCGGGGCATCAGCCGTGCAGGGTTATTCCTTGATGCCCCCTGCGGAGGAGAAGGCCGCTGCGGGAAATGCAAAGTCGGCATCGGACCCGGCAGCCAAGAGGTCCTGGCCTGCCAAACACACATCAGCAAAGACATGGAAATATCGCTCCCCGGGCTAAACTATACACAGCACGAACCATTAATCCTCAATTCTCAATTCCCCATTCTCAATTCGCTTGGTGTCGCGATCGACATAGGAACGACCACAATTGCCGCGTATCTTATAGCATTGGAAACCGGTGAGCGCCTGGCGGCCGTAAGCAGCATCAATCCTCAGAGAACCTACGGAGCAGACGTCATCAGCCGTATCAGGCACTGCGCCGAAAACGGCCACAAAGCCCTGACTGAGCTTATCCGGGGGCATCTGGCAGCACTGACAATGCAAATGTGCGCCGCAGCAAACGTGGGCTATGAGAATATAAAGATCATCTCAATCGCCGCAAACACAATAATGCAGCACCTTGCGGCGGGGTATTCCCCTGTCAGCATGGGCAAGGCTCCATTCACGCCTGTCAGCCTGTTTGGGGAAGAAACCGCGCTATGGGAGGGCTTCCCTGCGGCATCCGGCGCGAGAATCTACTACACACCCGCGATAGCAGCCTACATAGGGGGAGATATAACAGCAGGCCTGCTGGCCTCGGGACTGTGGGATGATTCGCAACTCACAACTCACAATTCACAATTATCAGAACGGATCAATGCGCGGCTTCCCGGTTTGATTACGCCACATTCGGATGGCGGGTGCGCGTTGTATCTCGATATTGGCACTAACGGCGAGATTGTGCTGCTGAAGGACGGTATCTATTACTGCTGCGCGGCTGCGGCAGGGCCTGCGTTCGAAGGCGCGGAAATTGAAATGGGCATGGCTGCGGTCGAAGGCGCAATCAGCCGCATCGAATGGGATGGCGAAACAAGCGGGCTGAAGCTGACGGTCATAGGCGATGTCCCACCTGTCGGCATATGCGGCTCGGGTCTTATAGATGTTCTGGCGGTCATGCTCGAAACAGGGGTGCTGGACGAAACCGGGCGGCTCGATAACAACTCACAGTACACAATTCACAGTTCACAGTTGCCGGGGTTGCCGGATATTTACATCACCGCGCAGGACGTTAGGAAGCTGCAGCTCGCGAAGGCGGCTATCGCGGCGGGGATACAGACCTTGCTGCATCATGCGGGGATTACGGAGAGCGGTATATCACGGTTGATCCTCGCCGGTGGATTTGGCAGTTATCTTGACAAGTATAGTGCCGCTGCAATAGGCTTGTTCCCGGAGAGCCTTTTGCCCGTAACGCATGTATTGGGCAACACCGCAGGGGAGGGGGCTGCTTTGGCGTTATGCTCAGAAGCCGTGCGCCAAACAATGGAGGATATACGCTCCCGCTGCAGGTACATTGAATTATCCTCAAGCAGAGTATTCAACGAGCAATTTATAGAGCAAATGACATTTTGAGGGAGGTAAGCCATGTTTAAGATTATCACGCCGCAGGAAGCGGCAGAGCTTATTAACGACGGAGACTGCATAGCCATAAACTCATTTCTCGCGCTCTCAAACCCCGAACAGCTCCACGATGCCATATACGAACGCTTTGCCCAAACCGGCTCACCGGGCAACCTGAGTATTTTCTGCGCAGCCAGCTTCGGGATATGGGATGAAAACCGCTTCGCAGACAGATACATAAAAGCGGGCGCAGTGCGGGAGATTATCGCAGGGCACTACAGCAGCGTGCCGACAGCGATAGCCCTGGCGATGGAAAACAAAATCGAAGCATACTGCCTCCCGCTGGGCGTACTGTCACATACAGTACGCGCCGCCGCCGCAGGAAGAGACTGGTATCCAAGCGAAATCGGCATAGGCATCTACTGTGACCCGCGCGTGGACACATACGGGTTAAACGAAATGTCAAAAAAAGAGCTTGTCACATTGCAGTCTATTAACGGCAAAGAATACCTGATATACAAAACCCCGAAAATCGACATAGCCCTCATCAAAGGCACCACAGTTGACCCAAACGGCAATATATCATTTGAAAAAGAATACCTGACCGTAGATGCGCTGGCTATGGCGCAGGCAACCAAACGCAACGGCGGTAAGGTAATAGTGCAGGTCGAGCAGGTGAGCCACAAGTTTGCCCGCCCGCGCAACGTAATAGTACCCGGAATACTTGTAGATGCGGTGGTGGTATGCGAGCCGCAGGCGGAAACGTCAGAATATAACCCCGCGCTCTCCGGCGATATCCATGTGCCCGCTACGCATATGGACTACTATATAAATAAACTTGCATCCGCAAAGCATAAGAGAATCGAAGCAGGCGACCGGACCGCTGATATCATTGGCGCGCGCGCCGCAAGGGAGTTAAAGCCGGGGCAAATCGTCAATATCGGCATAGGCATCCCCGAGATGGTGGGCAAACACGCATCCAAGCAGGGCATACTAAGAGAAATCCACACAACAGTCGAAGCCGGCGGGGTCGGCGGCCTGCCCGCTCCCGGTATCGCTTTCGGCGCGACTATCGGCGCGGACATGGTATGCGACATGGCATCACAGTTCGATTTCTATGACGGCGGCGGTCTGGACATATGCTTCCTGGGCGGTCTTGAAGCAGACGCGCAGGGAAACGTAAACGCCCATAAGCTAAGAGGCGGCTACGCGGGTATCGGCGGCTTCGCGAATATCGCGCACGCGACGAAAATAATCGTGTTCTGCATGTCTTTCAACACGAAAGGGCTGATAACCGGGGAAGAAAACGGCAAAGTAATCATTAAACGCGAGGGTTCGGTCCCGAAGTTCAAGAAGGAGATCTCCGCAATCAGCTTTTCGGCTAAAAACGCGCTCAAACGGGGGCAGAAGGTATTATACGTCACAGAGCGCTGCGTGTTCGAGCTGACAGAAAAAGGCTTAGCGCTGATAGAGACCTACCCCGGCATAGACGAAAAGGAACAGATACACAATAAACTGGAGTTTACAATCAACAATTAAAATTGTAAATTTTTTTAGAACAGCGGAGTTAACGCAAAAAAGTCACGAATTGTTCATAAATGGCTGAAATGATGTCCAAAATGTCACATAAATGTCACAGGAAGCGAAAAACACGGTGCAAAATAAAAAATTTGTGCCAAATCCATTGACAAATGTATTTAGTTTATGTGATAATCATATCAACAAGCACCGAAAATAATATGACAAAAATTCTCCAAATTAAAAATCCGCAAATTTACCCGAAAATGTTACCTAATTTTCTCCAGTAATAAAAAATACATATTGTAATTTATATAGGGTATGTGTTATAGTATAAGCCGTAGAGTTGGCTAAAGGCGGCGGAAAGCGGCGTTAGGTAACGGTTTTTTCGACTAAATCTTGAAACCGAATATGATAAGGTGGATAGCAATGAAAAACCAAACAGTGGAAATGAGCGCAGACAGCAATATATTAATAGTAGCGCACGATCTGGAAGCTTTGAATGCAATGTTTGAAAAACAAAGGCAGGGCAAGCTCCGGAAAGGTGCGCGCAGTGATGCTTTCGACGATACGCGCAATGATGTAAGCAACGATACGCGCTACGATACGCGCTATGATACGCGCAACGATACGCGCAACGATACGCGTTATGATACACACTATGATACACGCAACGATTTGAGCTATGACATACGCGATGATGCGCAGTCGCTGATACCGCAGCATGTTTTTGAGCGTTCCGATAAATCTGACAAAATAGAAGGACTGGACGAAATCGGCGCGGAGTTTCGCAACCGCAAGCAAAGAAAGGTCAGAGCCAGAATCGACCGCAGAAAGCTCAAAGCCATATCCCGTGCCTCTATTATAATAGTATTCCTCATTGGCATCTTCACAAACATCGTATACCGATACATAGCAGACATAGGCGAGCAAGCCGACATATCAGACAGGGCAAGAGATCAGGTTTCGTCCGCTCCCGCCATAAGCCCGCCGGTAATAAACAACACGCCGGAGCTGCCCGGGCAGATAGACGAAATGCAAATACCGGATATAGAAGTACCCCTGGCGCCCGGCCCCAGACCCATAATGGAAACTATAACAAATCTGCGCGAGGAGTTTGGGAACGATGACATCGTAGGCTATGTGCAAGTCGCCGGGACGGCCATCGACTACATGGTGCTCCAGTCAGACGACAACAGATATTACCTCAATAGAGACGTATACCACCGCACCACGGATGCAGGGTCAATATTCATGGATTACGAGAATGACCCATTCGACCTTGACAGCAACCGCAACACCATCATCTACGGGCACAACATGCGCGACGGCACCCAATTTCACAATATCCGCCACTACCGCGACAGGCAGTACTTCGACGAAAACAAGTATATCCGCCTCATTACCCCGCACGATGAAACATTATGGGAGATTTTCGCGTTCTACAGCACCCACATCAGTTTCAATTATATAGAAGTCGCTTTTCAGAACGATGCGCATTTCATGGCTTTGATAAACGAAATAAACCGAAGGTCCGTACACAGCGCCGATATAGAGATCGGCCCGGACGACCAGATTCTGACCTTATCAACATGCACAGGAGCCGACAGGGATACGCGCAACGTAATACACGCGAAACTAATCAACCGGATCAGCGCAGAAGAAATCGAAGCACAAAACTAAAATCATAGCACGGGAGACCGAAGCACAAACCAGATTCATAGCATGGGAGATCGAAGCAAAGACCAAATTCATACCAGAGGGAGATATCGACATGAAAAAGCTAGTAAACAGAGTGAAACGGATTATGAAAACCAGGGTGATGGCATGGCTGATGGTCATGGCAATGCTGGCGGGAATGATCCCAATCTACCATTGGGCCACGGAGAATAACACGGCGCTGGCGTCGGGTCCTGCGTCTATCTGGCCCATAGCCTGGCCTGCGCACGCGCCACAGGAGCTAAACCAGCTGGCTCCCTGGCCTAGCGGCATACAATGGATAGACATCAGTACTGTCCAGGATCTGATTGCCATAGGCAACAGCACCACAACGCTAGGGCGCAGCTACCGTCTGGTGAATGATATAGATATAAGCGGCCGGAACTGGAACGCAATCGGCTCGTTCTTCGATTCCGGTCACTTCACAGGAAGGCTTGACGGCAACGGCTTCACCATCAGCGGCCTGCGAATCGACCGCTATGCAAGCAATCAAGGCTTGTTCGCCCGCATAGACGGGCGGAACGCGGCTGTCAAGAACCTCATACTCGAGCTTGACTCCGCGGGCATCACCGGGGTCGGCGAGCGGAAGGGCACGCTGGCGGCGAACATCTACAACAACGCGCTGGTCGAGAACGTCCATGTGCGCGCGCCCGAGGGTGCTATTGTTGCAGGAACGTCCAACTACATCGGAGGCTTTGTCGGGGTCGTGCATCAGGCAACCATCAGAGGATGCAGCGTTGACGGCGTTACCGTGCGGGGCGATGCCGGTTCTGAGTATCAAGGCGGATTCGCCGGAGCTATATACGGCAGAAACAGAACCAGAAACAACAACGACTTAGGTCCCGCCCATCCGGGAGATGCGAGGCAGACCCTTATCGAGTACTGCCTGGTCTTAGACGATGCAAGCGTGACGAGGGGCTACACGGCAGGCGGCTTCGCAGGTATTCTTTACGAAGGCGCGATGATGTACAGATGCATCGCCTACGCTAACGTGACAAACCGCACACCGCTTGTCAACTACGCGGGCGGCCTGCTTGCAAAAGCACACAACGCCGCAGTGATTGGCAGCGTATCCACGGCTACTCCGTTTACGAGGGTCGAGCAGTGCGCAGCCTATGGCAACGTGACCGGCAGCGGCTATGTAAACGGCGGCCTTATCGGTGAGCTGCTCAACGCGATAGTCGGCAACGCTTACGCAAGGGGCGATGTTGTCGGAACAACAGGCGTGGCAGGGTTCATCGGATACGCAAGCGCATTGGGCGTAAACAATGTTATTTCCAACACATACTCCGCGGGCGGTGTCACATCCATCGCTTCGACAGAGTTATATCGCCGTGACGAGGTAGGCTCCTATCTGGGTCTGGCGAACACAAGGCTCAACGGCACCAACTACTATGACAGACAGACCTCCGGCGTTCCAAGGGCACACGGCACATCAACGCTGGGCACGCTGAATCCCCCCACCGGAGTTCTCATAGGCTACGACACAGTCCCGATGCAGTACCCGCCCTATGATGCGGCGGTAAGAGCTGCGATGGATGCGAACAATGTCTTCATGGGATGGGATTTCGATAACATCTGGAGAGTAGGGCTTGACGACGGCTCGGTAACATACCCCTACTTCCTCTGGGCTAACGCGCGCGGCGGTTGGGAGTATGAACCAGGTATCTCCGAAAGGCCGTTCATATACCGCACCGAAGCGGGCGCCGCAGAGATAGCGGGCACAGGCGTACCCGGTGCTACAGTTGATGTGTACGTCGTCCGCAACGGATCCGATGAATTCAAAGATAACGCAATCGCGATTTACATGAGGGTGCCGGTAGATGCAAACGGCGAATGGTCCGTGCCTGTAGGAAGCGGCATAGTCCTACAGGATGGCGATGTCATATGGGCGACACAGACAGAGCCGGGCAAATACGAGAGCCTGCCCGCTACCAGAACCGTAGGGGACATGGGCCCGCAGACACCCATCACGAAAAACGCTGAGAACCTTACAAATCCGGGCGGTACTTATAATATAGGCGACAGAGTAAAGTTCACAGTAGTCATAAACAACACAGGCTACGGCCCGTGGAACGAAGCGGTCATGCTCGACTCCCTGCCTGTCGGTCTGACAGTACATGCGGATACAGTCTTGCTTGACGGCGGCACAGACGGCATCGAGAGCGTTGTGTACAATCAGGCAGCCCGCGAGCTCGAAGTGAAGATTAAAGACGCGATTCCGGGCGAGAGTTCAGTTACGATTACATACGAAGCGACGATTGAGCCGGAAGTATACGGCAAAACGATAATCAACAAAGCAAGCATAATAGTCGAAGGCGAGAAAAAAGGCGACGACGGCGAACCGATTGACGTTGAAGGCAACCTAGTCGTGTCGAAAACCGCCTCGAACCTGACCCCCGACCCCAGAACGCCGGGCGAATACCACCCGGGCCATACCGTGCGCTACACAGTCACGGTCAAACTGCCCGACGATGCCCCTGCCGGCGCAATCTGGACAGATGCGGTAATGACAGATGCCATACACCAGTGGCTGGAATTTGACATAAACAACGTAAGCGTGCAAGGCGCAAGAGCCCCGCATGGCGCACCGTTCTTCAACCTCACTACGAGAGTGCTGACCGTGCCGCTGGGCGACATCCATGAAAACGACCTCATAACCATCACCTACACCGCAGTCATTGCCGAAGATGCGGTAGGTGTCATAAAGAACATCGCCGTTGTCGGCACGGAAGGCGAGGAAGAAGAAGAGGATGACGAAGACGACGAGGAGATCATCATCACAGAACCGCCTGACAGAGTGAAGCCGGATGACCTGGAGCTGTTCAAATCATCGCAGAACCCGGCAAACAACCCGGGCGGCGTAAACTACGAAGGCGACACGCTAGAATACTCGATAACAGCCGGAAACAATCATGCAAAAGGCGCGGTATGGTATGACGTGGTGCTCACGGACGTGCTGCCCGCAGGCGTTACCTTTACAGAAGGCAGCGTGAAAATCAATAATGTTTTGATTCCGGAAGGCACCGCCATTGACCAATATCAATACGACAGCGCGACACGCACGCTGACGGTCTATCTCGGCGATATAGCGACCGGGGCGGCCAATCGGAAGGTTGTCACATTCGAGGTGACCATCAATGAAGGCACCGCCGGCACAAGCATCGACCCCAACAACGCCATAGCTAAGGGTAAAGACAGCGAATCCCACGGCGACGACGTAGACAAAGGCCCCGTGGACGACGGCGGCGGCGGCCCGGTAGTGCCACGGCCGATCGTGTACCACACGGTGACGTTTGACATCAACGACCGTGATATACAGGAAGATGTGGAAGTCGCGAACGGCACCACAGTTTCCGTGCCGCAAGTGTTCGCAGATTACAGCCATACGGCTCAAATACTGACAGGGGACTACACACAGAGAATCCGCAGGGGAATTAAAGACTGGTATTTTGATAGATTCGCGGTCGACGATCCCGCTATGGATACTGCTACGGGATATGATTTCAGCACACCTGTGACAGATTCGTTCACGCTCTTTGCCGGATGGGAAAGACGTTACGACATAGTGTATCTCCCCAACGGCGCGACAAGCGGCACAGTGCCGGTTGACAGTGCTCTGTACAGGCTGGGCGAGAGCACAAGGGCAATGAGTAATGATTTCGGGTTGGCGAGGCCGAACTATGTATTCACAGGCTGGAACATAAACCACCCCATAATGGCGACGGCAGTGACTGCGCAGGGCTTTGTAAATGTGAACGGTAACTTTGACCTGTATGCCAGATGGATTGTAGATCCGTTTGCGACAGGCGGCGCATCAACTCCCATCAGCGGGGCTTCGGCCATTATGCCGTTCGGCGGGAACACCCTGTTCTCACCCGCAGCGCCGTTCTCACCGGCACCGATTACAAGGAACAGCCAGAACCTATACAGAACGATTAACGGCAGCGGGGACGGAGCCACCCAATACCATGTTGAGATATTCAGGCCATACGAAGTTCCGGGCGGTGTAATAGTCGAAGTGCCGGTAGCTGGTTCAAAAGCAGTAGTGGATATTATCCCCGATGCGAGCCATCCGTTTAACCAAGACCCGGCGATACAAGAAAGAATTGCAAACCTGCCCGCGATGGATGACCCCAACTACTATATCTTAGCACAGGGCATATTCGGTTATTGGAGCTATGAGATACCGGCAGGAATAGTTCTGCAAGCAGGCGATATAATCAGGTTCAGCTACTACGATGTGCCGCTTGAAGTATACTATGAATGGGGACTGCAGGAATACACCATTTACAGCTACAATGTAGACTTCAACTCAGATGGCGGCAGCGCGGTTGCATCCCAGGAGCTTTTCTGGAACAACAGGACGAAACCCGCATCAAACACGGATGAGTTCAAACGCCCGTTGTTCGTCTACGCAGTAGAGCCCGCAGAACCCACAAAAGCCGGATTCTTATTCGACGGCTGGTATACAGCGCTCGATCAGACGGGTACGCTCTGGAACTTCGGCGCACCGGTGACAGGCAACATGACCCTCTTTGCAAGATGGAAAGCAGACATCAGGGTCACGGAAGAGGATTTATACCTCTCCAAAGCCTCATCTAACCTGACAGCAAAAGAAGAAGGCCGTGTCGGCGTGAACTACGAAGGCGACACACTGGAATATGTCATAACAGCAAGAAACCAACACGACGGGACTGCCGTGTGGTATAACGTAATAATCACGGATACCCTGCCGGAAGGCGTAACATTCGTACCGGGCAGCGTTAAGATCAACGGCGCGGCGATCTCGGCAGGCAGCGGAGTCAATCAGTATCTGTATGACGAAGCTACCCATACGCTGACAATCAACCTCGGCGACATTGCACCCGGAACGATCCCGCAAAAGGTCATAGACTTCTGCGTGACCATTGATGAAGACATGGCAGGCAAGAACGTCGGCAAAAACATAGTCGTAGCGGAAGGCAAGGACAAGGATACAGGCGGCAATGACATCGTAGCCGGCCCCAAGGACGACAATGGCAACTACCCGGTTACGAAAAGACCGGAGAATGTTACCAAAGACGACATAGACGTTACCAAAGAATCCTACAACCCGGATGCGGATAACCAAGGCGGCCTGAACTTTGAAGGCGACACGCTTGTATACGAGATAACGGCATCGAACAATCATAAAGGCAGCGCCATATGGTATAACGTAATTCTCACGGACACCCTGCCCGAAGGCGTAACCTTTACAGCCGGCAGTGTCATGATCGACGGGATTGCGATTAGCGCAGGCACAGGCGTAGGCCAGTACACATATAACAGCGCAACGCACATACTGATCATCAACCTCGGCGACATCGGCCCGGGAGAGCAGAAGTTCGTTGAGTTCGAAGTGACAATCGACGTCGGCATGGCGGGTAAGAGCGTCGGCGCGAACCATGTCGTGGCGGTAGGCCAGGACAGCGACGATGAAGACATCGAAGACGACGATGACGACGACGGCGGCGGCGACGTGGACGATCCGGGCGACGACGACAAATTAACCGAAGACGATGTTGATGTTACTAAAGAATCGCACAACCCGGCAAACAACCCGGGCGGCGTGAACTACGAGGGTGACACGCTCGTATACGAGATAACGGCATCGAACAACCACACGGGAGACGCCATATGGTACAACGTGATCCTCACTGATACCCTGCCGGCAGGCGTAACCTTCAAAGCCGGAAGCGTAACTCTGAACGGTACCGCGATTGGCGCAGGCACAGGGGTCGGTCAGTACACATATGACAGCGCAACACGCATACTGGTCATCAAACTCGGAGACATCGGACCCGGGGAGCAAAAAGAGGTAGTGTTTGAAGTGACCATCAACGCAGGCACGGCGGGCACAAGCATCGGCGCGAACCATGTCGTGGCGGTAGGCCAGGATGACGACGGCGAGGATATCGAAGATGACGACGATGACGGCGGCGGCGGCGATGTGGATGTCCCCAAAATCACGGATGACGATGTGGATATAACCAAAACATCAAGGAACCCGGCAAACAACCCGGGCGGCGTGAACTACGAAGGCGACACGCTCGAGTACACAATAACAGTAAAGAACACCCACGATGAAGCCACTTGGTATAACGTGATTCTCACAGATGCCCTGCCCCCCAATGTGACCTTTACGCAAGGCAGCCTAAAGATCGGCAACACCGTTATAACCGAAGGCACGGGCGTAGGCCAGTACACATATAACAGCATCACGCGCATACTGATTGTCAATCTCGGCAACATCAGCGCCGGGGAGCAGAAGCTCGTTGTGTTCGAGGTGACCATCAACGAAGGCACAGTAGGCACGAGCATCGGCAAAAACGAGGTCATAGCAAACGGCAAAGATGCCGATTTCGGCGGCGATGACGTTGTTGCCGGCCCCGCGGACGACGGCGGCGGCGGACCTGTAGTGAAAAGGCCGGAGAAAGTAACCAAAGACGATGTAGACGTAACAAAAGAATCATACAACCCGGAGGCGGGTAACCAAGACGGCCTGAACTTCGAAGGCGACACGCTCGTATACGAGATAAAAGCCTCGAACAACCACCCGGGAGAAGCCATATGGTATAACGTGATTCTCACGGACACCCTGCCCGCAGGCGTAACCTTCACAGCCGGAAGCGTCAAGCTCAACGGAACTGCGATCGGCGCAGGCGCGGGTGTAGGCCAGTACACATACGACAGCGCAGCGCGCACACTGGTTGTCAACCTCGGCAACATCGGCCCAGGTGAGCAGAAGCTCGTAGTATTCGAAGTGACCATCGACGAAGGCATGGCGGGAGAGAGCATCGACGCGAACCATGTTGTAGCGGTAGGCCAGGACAGCGACGACGACGGCGAGGACATCGAAGACGACGATGACGACGGCGGCGGCGGCGACGTGGACGATCCGGGCGATGATGATGACAAGGTCACCGAAGACGATGTATTCCTATCAAAAGTGTCAAGATCGAAAAAACCGGACAACCCGGAGAAAGTTCACTACGAAGGCGACACACTCGAATATATTATAACAGTTAGAAACAATCATGCGAGCGCCATATGGTATAATGTGGTAATCAAAGACGAATTGCCGCTAGGCGTAACGTTCGTACCCGGCAGTGTCAAGGTCAACAATGTCGTGAACTACGGATATGAATATGACGAAGTAAACCGCGTACTGACAGTCAACCTTGGCAACGTACTGCCCGGAACACAGGGTCAGATGGTTATAGAATTCGAGGCGACCATCGACGAAGGCGGTATATTACCCAGAACGATCGGGAAAAACGTTGTCAATGCGAAGGGTCAGGACAGCGAAGACGGCGATGATGTCGACAAAGGCCCCGCAGACGATGATGGCGGCGGAACAGTAGTTGACAAACCGGGTGATGATGACAAGAAAGTCACCGAAGCGGATGTAAGCATCTTCAAGTCATCAGTCAATCCCGCAGCGCTCGCTCAAGGCGGACTGAATTTCGAGGGCGACACGCTGAGATACTCGATAACTGTAGCGAACAACCATACAGAAGGCGCGATATGGTACAATGTGATACTCACGGACACTCTGCCCGATAAAGTAACCTTCACACCAGGCAGCGTCACGCTGGGCGGAGTCGCAATCAGCGAAGGCAACGGCGTAGGCCAGTACAGATACATCAACCGCGTACTGACAGTCAATCTGGGCGACATCGCCCCGGGCCCCGCCAAAATCGTCACATTCGATGTCACGATCGATGAAGGCGCGGCAGGCTCTAGTATCGACGCCAACCATGTCGTAGCGCTGGGGCAAGACAGCGACGATGACGACGGCGAGGATATCGAAGTAGAAGACGACGACGGCGGCGGCGGATATGTGGATGAGCCTGGTGACGACGACAAGGTCACAAAAGACGATGTATACGTTTCAAAAACATCGTTCAACCCGAAAGCAGCCTCGCAGGGCGGCGTGAACTACGAGGGCGACACGCTGATATACACGATAATAGCCGGAAACACCCACCAGACGGCCACATGGTACAACGTGATCCTCACAGACACCCTGCCCGCGGAAGGCGTGACATTCACACCCGGAAGCGTAACCATTGACGGAACGCCAATCACCATAGGCACCGGCGTCAACCAGTATCAGTACGGGTACGATGATGACCTCGAAAGATACACGCTCGTAGTAAACCTCGGCGATATAGGGCCGATAACTCAGATAATCCTCAAGTTCGAGGTCACCATTGACGAAGGCACCGCCGGTACCAGTATAGATGCCAACCACGCCGTAGCGGTGGGACAAGACAGCGACGATGACGACGGTGAGGACATCGAAGAAGAAGACGACGACGGCGGCGGCGGAGACGTGGATGAGCCGGGCGACGACGACGATGACAAAGTCACCAAAGACGATGTAAACCTATCGAAAAGATCTTACAACCCGGCAAACAACCCGGGCGGCGTGAACTACGAAGGCGACACGCTGATATATGAGATGACCGCCAGCAACAATCATGAGAAGGCCACATGGTATAACGTAGTAATCACCGATGTGCTGCCGGCAGGCGTAACATTCAGGGAAAACAGCGTCAGGGTTGACGGCGATCCGCATCCATATAACTACGACAGCACCACACGCACGCTGACAGTCGTTCTTGGCAACATAGAGGGCCTGGACAAGAAAGTGCTCAGCTTCGCGGTGACAATCGATGAAGGAACAGCAGGCACTGACCTCGACCCCAACAACGCCGTAGCAAAAGGACAGGACAGCGACGATGACGACGGCGAAGATATCGACGATGACGACGACGACGGCGGCGGCGGCAAGGTTGAAGATAAACCGGCTGTGAACCTATCTAAGATATCGTATAATCTGGGAGGGGCAAACCTCGAAGGCGGTACGCTGACATACGAGATAAAAGCAAGCTACACCCATCACGAGGCAAGCGGCACATGGTATAATGTGATTATCACAGATACCCTGCCCGAAGGCGTAACCTTCAAACAAGGAAGCGTCACTCTGGACGGAGCAGCGATTACCGAAGGCACCGGCATCGGCCAATACCAGTATGATGCAACCGAACGCACGCTGACAGTCAACCTGGGCAACATCGTATCCGGCACCGAGAAGCTCGTAATATTCGAAGTGACCATAGATGCGGGCATGGCAGGCAAGAGCATCGGAGAGAATCATGTCAAAGCGGTAGGCCAGGATGAAGACGGCGAAGACATCGAAGATGAAGACGACGACGGCGGCGGCGGCGACGTAGATACCAAGACATACCAAGTGACGGTAAATAACAGCTCCCACAACTCACCCGGCGGCGGCCGGTACAAAGAGGGCGACACAGTGACCGTCCGCGCGGGAACACGTGCTAATTACATCTTCCTTGGCTGGACAGTCGAATCAGGCGGCGTGACGCTGGCGAATATAAGCACAGCAACATTCACAATGCCGGCCAACGACGTAACGGTGAGCGCCAACTGGCAATACGATCCGGGCCCGGGTAACCCCGACCCACAATACAGAGTAACGGTAGTAGACAGCTATGCAAGCAACACAGGCGGCGGTACATATTGGTCGGGTAACACAGTTACAATCAATGCGGGAACGCGCACCGGCTACTCATTCACAGGCTGGACAGTCACAGGCAGCGGAGTGTCATTCGCCAATGCAAACAACACAACCACATCATTCACGATGCCCGGCAGAAACGTAACCGTCACAGCCAACTGGGTCGAAAATCCCATAATAGATGATCCGTTCACACCCCTTGACCCGGGACCGTCCTATCCGGGACCGTCCGTACCGAATCCGCCCGGAGGCGGCGATACGGAAATCGATCTCACAGGCCCGCCACTTGACGAAGGCCCCAGAGACAACCCGCAGACCAGCGACACAATCTTCTACGCAGGCTATATCCTCCTTGCGCTAGTGCTGACGTACTTCATGCTGATAAGGAAAAAGAAGAAGTTCACCGTCGCCGAGGATGCCGCAGTATAAAACAGCGAAATAGGACTAAACAAAGGGGCTGTCGCACATTCTTAGTGCGACAGCCCCGATTTGCCCGGAAAACAGAAAAAGCCCCGGAGGAGCTTTTTCGCTACAACGTGGAACTCACATCTTCCCGCTTTCCCCAAGTGCCTCGGCTCTGCCAAGTAAATATACGAACACAAGCGCCGGGATTTGGAATACGGGGACCAATGTTTCGTGGCCGACGATACCGTAATCGGTCAGGCTCTTCGTTACTATAAATGAATTTGCGACTTTAGTGTCCTCTTCTTTTGAAAGCGCGACAATCGCATCCGAAGCGGTAACAGACGGATTGTTGCGATACTTGACTTCGCATAGGATTTTCTCTTTTGGAAGAGTAATTACTACGTCAACTTCTTTTTGGTTTTCCTGAGCCTTTCTGTAATATCCGGTATGCACCGAGGATGCACCTTGGTAGAATGACACAATATGCTTATATACGGTTGTCTCCACCATAATCCCCATTTCTTCATCGTCGGACAGCACATCGTCAAGCATCAGAACAGCGCTGCGGATTGCCGCGTCCGCGATATATATTTTCGGTTTACCCTTGAGTGCGGCTTTCTTGCCGACCATCATCGGGTTCGATATGTAAATAAGGTTAGATTTTTCAAGGAAGCTGATATAATCTTCAATGGTGGAAACAGAGATATGCTCAAGCTCCTTTGCGGCTGTTTGCTTGTTGAATATATTTGAAGATGTCATGCAAAGGTAGAGGAACAGCTTTTCCATTGATATGGGGTTTCTCACGTTATAGAGCGTCAGTACATCCCGCTTAATAACCTTGTCAACAACATCCTCGCGCAGCATACGGTGGGCATACGCATCATCGCCGGAAAGCACCAATTCAGGAAATCCGCCGATTGTGAGATATCGGTTGAAATGCTGCTGTAGCGGCGTGAAGCGATACATCAGCTCGGCAAGCTCACCTGTTGTATACATATGGAGGTCAGTCAAACGGATCCCCTCTTGTATTCGAGGCCTGTTTTTCAGTTCAAGCAATTCGCAGTATTCATAAAATGACATGGTAGGCACTTTCAATACGTTCCAGCGCCCCGTGCCACTGTCAGACGCACCTTTTTCAATTACGGGACTGGCCGAACCGGTAGCAGCTAGGTTGATATCGGCACGGGTATCGTACAATACCTTCATCCATAGCTCCCAGCTGTCGGTATAATGGATTTCATCGAAAAACAGATATTTTGTACCCTCTATCGGGTAAAGCGTCTCGTAGGTAGTCATAATTTCGTCTATATTTACCATTTTGATGATTGGATTGTCAAAAGAGACATACAGGATATTTTTTGACGGCACTCCATCATTAAGCAGTTTCTGAATCATCTGATATAAGACGGTGGTTTTTCCTACCCGCCTTGCGCCGGACAGCACGGCGAACCGGCGTATCGTCGGATGTTCAATTATTTTAACCGCTTCATGGTAGACAATCCGCTTATGCGGTTTTGACAACAGACGGATTAACTCAGGGGTTTTCCACCAAGGATTATACGCCTGCAAAACCTTGATTAATTTGGCTTCCGTGATAATAGCCATAAAACAACCTCCAAACTCAAGCGATATTTCCATGTTACGCTATTGATTTGTGCCATGCATTTCCATATTATAACATGGGTTTATGCGTTTTGCAAGAATGTTATTAGTTTTTCGTTTTTTCTTGTTTTGCTTGTATAGTTGCGAAAAAAGAAGGGGCTGCCAGCTTATATTTCGACAGACCCAAAACGAATCTAAAAAATAAGAAAGCGCAAAAAAGAGCGGCTGTTTTGCGGTATTGCAGAAAATAGCCTGACGCTTGGTCAAGGTATTTCCGAAATGCACCGCTAGGAGCCGCTCAGATGGACAATTACTATTATAGACTATTCCCGTCCAAAAATGGTGAATAGAGAATTAACAAAATTTTAACTTATTGTCACGCCGGAAAAATGAATAAACAATGAGGAATTAATGAAAAATTATCATTTTCCCTGTTGACAAACGCTTTCAAATGTGTTAACTTAAATTCGCAAAGAATGTAGATTAGAAACATTATGTGACATTATATAAAACCTAACTAAAGACAGAGCAAAACTGTTGAAAAACAGTGACGCAAAACTACAGGGCCTAATCACCGATTATATGACCATAACCGGTATTTGGCAGCCAGCTGCCGGCAACCCGCCGTATGCCGGTCTTTCAGCCCTGTAAGGAGATGAAAGATATTTTTTTGTAAGCAGCGGAGGAAGCGACCAATGTTGAAACAAGCCGAAGAGCGCAAAGCAAACAAGGCTAAAAACGATGTAAACAGCAGTAAAGAGACAGCGTTTGACACTGTTGTAATAAAAGCGTCGTCAGGCGATGCAAAAGCCCTCCTTATGCTATGCAGGGCGATAGCGATGGATGTGCTCTACCGCGCCTCGGTTCTCATAGGCAGCAAAACAGAAGCAGAGAAAGCATCGCAAGAAACCCTGTATGAGATATGCGCCCAAATACATCAGCTAAAAAACCCGGCGGGCTTCCACGGCTGGCACACGCGTTTCCTGATAAAAGAAACCGGGCGGCGCGCCGAAAAGATCATTAGCGACGAAAGCTGGACAGACAGCTACAGAAACGCAATTTTCGGGAACCGCAGCGGAGAGCTGCCGTACGATGATGAGGATAATGAAGACCGGGGCATGATAATCATTGATGCCATCGGTATGCTTCCCCATCGGCAGCGAGAAGCTATAATGCTTCACTATTACGACGGTTTTGGCGAGACCGAGGCGGCTGAAATCATGGGCATGGCAAAAGCAGAAGCATCAAAACACCTAAACCAAGCCCGGAAGGAGCTAAAAGCCGAGCTCGACCTGGCAAACAGACAAAGCGCATCAGGGAAAAAAACCGCGCCGCTGAGTGCGGCAGCGCTTGGAGCTCTGTTGTCAAATACCCTGCAGCAAGAAGCAGAGGCGTTCTCGTCATCAAATGCCCACTGGGCTAAGACAGCGGTTGAAGCCTGCGGCGAGTTCATATACGATTACGCTCCCGCGACCATAGCCGCTCCGGCAGCAACGCCCGACAAGCCTGAAAGACCCGCAATGCCCGAAAGACCAGAAAGGCCAGAGAGACCCGAAAGGTCCTCAACACCCGAGAGGCCCGAAAGCTCCGAAAGCACTGGAAGATTTGAAAGATCCGAGAGACCCGAGAGACCCGAGAGACCCGAGAGACCTGAGAGACCCGCAACGCCCGAAAGACCCGAAAGATCCGCAACACCCGAGAGACCCATTAGCGCGGCGGCTGAAACCGAACCGGCCCCAAAACGCACAAACGCCGCGAGAAAGCAATTAGCATTCGAAGAAGATGAAGAAGAAACCCCGGCATACTCAGCCCCGCCCGCAGAAAAAATAAAGATGAGGACATGGATAATACTATGCGCGGCGGCAGCAGCCCTGACAGCAATAATCGCAATAGCCAACTTCATGCTCCGGGAACCGCCGCCACCCCCGCCGGAACTGCCGCAGGCAGTTACAATCGAAGGCACGATAATATTCTCGGGAGGCATCGACTACGGCGAAGAGTACGCATATGTAAACCCAACGAACGCCGAACCGGTAGCCGCAGACTTCTCAGGCATAGAAGCGACAGCCCTGAACTGGTGGATTACACGCGCAGGGGATAACGAAATCCTCTACCAGGGCGAAGGCGACGAACTCCACGAGAGACTGCTCATAATGTGCGAGAGCAGCCCGGAAGGCAGCTACATACTACAGTTCAGAATCGAAACAAACAACGGCAGCACCTACAGAATGGGCCGCAGCTTCTACATATACCCGATGGATGATTGATAAGAACGAAAAACCGCCGGTTGACATATTTTGATTGTGAATGTATAATAAATGGTCTGCAATCAAAACGAAAAGCATAAATAGAATTTAATGATACACATATGACGGAGGGTGCATACTAATGCGTAAACTAACAAAAATGCTGATGATAGCCACTGTGCTGATATTCTGCGCCATAGCCCTAGCCGCAGCAGCCGGGGCCAACGCAGGGGGCTTCTCCGTAAGCCCGATCCTACCCCCGAACCAAGACCCGGAAACACGGGGATACTTTGACCTAATCGTAACCCCCGGCCAGGAGCAGGAGATTGCCATTACAGTCAGAAACGTAACAGAAGACGAAACAATGACACTCTCCATAAGCGCGATAACCGCCACCACAAACAGCAACGGCATCATCAACTACTTCGACCCCGACCGCTCAGACGAAACCCTCAAACAATCCCATAGATTTGAAGCAATGGCTCAAATAGAAGAAGCCAGCGTATTTCTCGAACCCGGCGAGGAAAGGAATATAACCATAAACGTCGTGATACCCGAAGAAGAGTTCGATGGCATCATCCTTGGCTCAGTCGCCGTACTCAGAGAGCTGACAGAAGAAGACATGGCAGCGGCAGAAATGATTGTTAACCGCCATAGGCATGTTCTAGCCGTAAGAATAAAAATGGCGGATTCCCCGATTGTAGAAACAGACTTCCTCTTAGGCAATGTCACCGCGACACTCGTCAACTACAGAGCGGCGATAGTAGCCGACATACGCAACCCCATGCCAAGGATAACCAGAGGCGTCGAAGCAAATGCGCAGATATATCCGCAAGGCAGCGAAGAGGCGATATTCGAGATATCGATACCGGATGTGACCTTTGCGCCTAACTCTGTCTTCCCGTTTTCAATGGTGGACGACGAAGGCTATGGCATCCGTGCCGGGCTGTATCTTGCGAAGATACAACTCTACCACGACGATAAAATATGGGAGTTTGAGCATGAATTCGAGATACTTCCCGAGCAAGCCGATGATATAAATCAAGGCTCAGTCAACCAGCAGCAACCGCCGCCCGAGCAAGAAGACACGACAGACAATAATGCAAGCGGAGGCCTAACCATATTCGGTATGGAACTGACTCTGCCGATTATATTAGGTTTCGGCACAGCTCTTGTACTGATTATCGGCCTCATAGTTTTCCTGCTTTTCAAAAAGCAAGGCGAAGGCGGCAAAAAACCGAAAACGAACTTCGCCAAGCGGATAGGCGGCATGAAAGGCGACTCGCAAGATGATGATTCGTTTGACGATGAAGAGTTTGACGAGTATGACGATTACCCGTCTCAAGCAGCCGCACGCGACAGAGACCGCCCAAGAAGAAAACCGCAGGCAGAGCCGGAGGATGACTTTGACGAGTTTATGCCCAGAGCGGCAAGCGGCTCCAGAAGGCGTCCTGCCGCGCCGATAGACGATGATTATGACGATTACCCGCAAGAGACAGCCGACCGAGGCAGGGAACCCTCCGGAAGACGGCCTGCTCCGGATTTCGATATGGACTTTGTTCCACAGGCAGCCGGCCGCGGCGGGGAAGCACCCAGAAGGCGCTCCGCCCCGGATATAGACCTAGACTTCGCGCCCCGGAAATCCGGCCGCGACGGTGAAGCACCCAGAAGGCGCACCGCCCCGGATATAGACTTAGACTTCGCGCCCCAGGCAGCGGGCCGTGACGGTGAAGCACCGAGAAGACGTTCCGCTCCCGATATAGACTTAGACTTCGCGCCTCAGCCCGGCGGCCGCGACGGGGAAGCACCGAGAAGACGTTCCGCCCCGGATATAGACTTAGACTTCGCGCCCCAGGCAGCGGGCCGTGACGGTGAAGCACCCAGAAGACGTTCCGCCCCGGATATAGACTTAGACTTCGCGCCTCAGCCCGGCGGCCGTGACGGTGAAGCACCGAGAAGACGTTCCGCTCCCGATATAGACTTAGACTTCGTACCCCAGCCCACGGGCCGTATTAGGGAACCTTCAGGAAGACGCCCCGCCCCGGATTTAGATATGGACTTCACGCCCCAGCCCGGCGGCCGCGACGGAGAAGCACCCAGAAGACGTCCCGCTCCGGATTTGGATATGGACTTCATGTCCCAGCGTTCCGGCCGCGACGGAGAAGCGCCCAGAAGACGTTCCGCCCCGGATATGGATATAGACATGGACTTCATGTCGCAGCTGACCGGCGGCCGCGACGGGGAAGCGCCCAGAAGACGTTCCGCCCCGGATATGGATATAGACATGGACTTCATGTCGCAGCTGACCGGCCGCGACGGGGAAGCACCCAGAAGACGCCCCGCCCCGGACATAGACATAGACTTCACGCCAAAAGCAGCGAGCCGTGATACAGAATCTACCGGAAGACGCCCTGCCCCTGACTTCGATTTCGACTTCCTAAAGCAAGCGGGCAGCAATGCGGAGACACCCGGCAGAAGACACGCTGCTAACCCGGATGCGGACTATTCCCCGAGAACAGGAGATCATGATGCGCCGCCGCCCAGGAGAAGGTCAGCCTTCGACATGGAAGCTGAAGATGCACCGCGAGCAGCCGACCCGGGCGGAGAAGCACGCAGGCCAAGACCGTCCGCTGATTTCGGAGCAGAACGCTCCCCGTGGTCAAGCAGCTCGGAAAATGACTTTGCAAGACCAAGGCAATCATCTGCGCCGACGCAGTTTACGAACCCGGAGCCTCCCGTACGACCCGCGCCGACAGCTCCTGCGGGCACGGAGTTCCCCCCTCGGGCTAGGCCGGCTGGCCCCCAAGATTCAGGTATGCCTCCAAGACCCAGACCGGCGGTCCCTCATGATTCAGCAATGCCCCCAAGACCCAGACCGCCCGCACCTCACGGCGCAGAGCATCCTCAAAGGCCGACAGGCGGCGAAAGCAATCCCCCAATACCAAACGCAAGCGCCGACGACGACTTGCTAAACCGCATGAAGGAACTGGCCGAAGAGTACGAGAAATCAAAATCCAACTCAGACTTAACCCAAGACCCGAGTTTAGATGCCTACTTCCTGCAACGCATGAAAGACCTAAACAACTGAGTCAAGCAAAGCCGCAGACGGCAGCAGCGTGTAAAATCTGATAATAGCTAAAGGCGGGGGCACTGGCCTCCGCCTTTGATATAGAGCATACAGGCACAGAAATATTCGCATGGATATCGATGGAATCGATCTTGTGGCAAAACAGACCGCAATATTATGCGGCGATTGAGGCGGCGCGGAAGGCGAACGATTCCGGCGTTTTCATCGAGTTTACGCTGTCTGCGCTTAATGAGGTTATAGCAGAACAAGAAAAGCACCAAGTTAAGCACCAAGTAGAGCACTAAGTTGAGCAGCATCATAGCCCCAAACCGGCTTATCTTGACAAAAACAGTCCATAATTATGAATAAAAAATAAAGAAAATTTGAAATTTTTTCATTTTACCTATTGACAAGCGCAAAAAAGTGTGATATCATTACGCCAGATTAAGAAAAAGCACGCTATTTTGTGACATAAGGAGCATATAAAACAATTTAACACAAGGGCAAAACTGTTGAAAGACAGTGACGCAAAACTATAGGGCCTAATCTAAACGATTTGGCAGCCAGTTGCCGGCAGGGAAACCAGCCGTACTCACACAGTCTTTCAATCCGCCCAAGGATATGAAGGGCTTTTTCTATTATCCAACACAACCTCGGCTCCGGCTAATCAACCCAATCCTCCTACTTACAAACGCTTTCTTCATTTTCTTCTTTCTTCTTCTTTCTTTCCTCCTCCTTTCTTCCTTTTTCGCAATACCCACCCAACGCGAATCCTAACCCACGCACCTACCCCTTGCGGCGGATGCCGCAAAACCGCCAACAGTGCCACGGGTGTGACCGGAATACGAAGCTGGCGCATCGTTTTCCGGCCACACCCGGGCAAAAACCAATAACACCAATACAAATTGATTACATATATAACCGCACCCGCACAGCGAATATCCGAAATCCCATGAAACACACATTTACTTCACGGAATAATCAACTCTAACAGGAGGCGCCAAGATATGAATAAATCAAAATTGCTTGCGATTTTCGTATCGATGGCTATAATCCTCACTTTCAGCGCACCCGGCCTTATAACAATCGTTAAAGCGGCATCAAGCGGAAACGCGGGAATCGAGTTTATAAACACAACCGCAAGGGTCATAGTAAACAATGCCGGCAATCCGTCGAACAGCGGCCAGGGAAGCTATCCGCCGGATACAACAGTCACAATACGCGCAGGGACGAAAGCCGGTCACACCTTTGTAATGTGGATAGTCAACGAGGGAAGCATAACACTGACGAATGACTACTCCGCTACAACATCTTTCACGATGCCGGGGCATAATGTAGAAGTATCCGCAATGTGGACGCCGGAACAGCCCAAACCTCCGGAACCACCGGAGCCGCCGGAACCGCCTAAACCGCCGGAGCCTCCTGAAGAGCCTGAAGAGCCCGAAGAACCCGAAGAGCCTGAAGAGCCTGAGGAGCCCGAACCGACCCCGACTCCAACGCCAACACCAACGCCAACACCAACGCCAACCCCCACGCCGACCCCGACCCCGTATGAACCACCGTACTATCCCCCGAACCCAACGCCAACGCCAAGACCGACATGGCCGGGCACGATACGCAATGACGACGATGACGACGACGATGACGATCAAGGTCAGAACCAGAACCGAAACCGGAATCAAGACCAAGACCAGTCGCGTGATGAGATAGTCACCTTAAATAACACCGCTGATCCCCCTCCCCCGCCATCCAACACAAACGGCAGCCCGCAGCCGCCCGCAGACATCAACGGAGGCAACGGACTCCCGCCGGATGAATCATTCATAATACTCGACAACGCAGTGCCGCTGGATATGATGACCGTAGAATCCAGGCAGAACAACGCCCCGCTGATAAACGCACCGAGCTTTCAGATAGCGGGCACTCAGATCCTCCTCTTCGCGCCCTTCGGGGAAGGCTCATGGGCTGTGATAAACCTGGCGCTCAGTATTTTCGGCATATTGCTCGCAGCAATGGTAGCGCATCAGGCCGTGAAGCAAAAGCGAAGCGAAAAAATCGACGACCCCAGGCAGGCGCATTACATAGCGGAGGAAGACGAGGATGCGCATAGCGACAAGAAATACACGACCCTCTGGATGAGCATAATAATGGTACTGGGAATAATCGGCTTATTTGTATTCCTGCTGACCCAGGAGATGAACAACCCAATGGCAATCATCGACCTATGGACCCTTGTAAACGCGATCATCGTTGCAGTTCAGATAACAGCACTGATGTTAATGCGTAATAAACCGCAAGAGCAAAATAAATTACAGGAGGCATTAGCAGTATAAGAAATAAAGGGAGGCAACATAATTTCATAAAGCACAACTCACAAAAAACCCAACCCTGCGGCGCTGCCGCACCGATACCACCGCACATAACCTTGTAATCTAAAAAATAAAAATATTAAGGAGAAACTCAAATGAAAAACAAGAAATTTTTAGCGGTACTATTATCCCTGGCAATGCTCCTATCGGTAGGCACCTTCGCAGCTTTGGCAGATGAACCACCTCCACCTCCACCAAATTCAGATGGCTCCATCGAATTTAAGGCACCTGATCAAGGTGACCCAGGTATTGTTGTTCCCCCCAATAAACCCCCAGGAGATGACGAAAACACAGAGCGCTGGAATGCAATAATGAACATGGATCTTAGCTTCGGTGTCGTGGAAGCAACTAGCAACACTAAGACTTACGAATCAATTGAAGCGATGAATAAAATCGGAGATGGCGCGGGATTGCTGCCAATTGAAAAAAGGGTAGCGGGACTAAGAATAGAATCAAACGATACAGAATGGCATGTTGCTGTTACTATTGGCGAATTTAAACACGAGGGTAATACTTATCTTGAAGGATTCAAATTTGCACTACAGTCCTATACCGGTGTTACACATTCAACAACAGGTCCAGACGCTCAAGACTACTCCGCACCGATTGAATTTGGCATAGCAACTGGCGGCGATTGGAGTACAGATGGTGCGACGAAGGCTAAAACAATAGGTGCATCAGACGGCAGCCCAGGCAGCCCAGCAATAATAGTCGCAGAGGGTAACAACCCAGGCAGCTCACTACTAAATGCCCATTATGGCGCGAACTACGAAGCATTCCTCGAAGTTCCCGGCGCTTCGGTAAAACCGGATGGTGAAGCACAAGCAGTGCTAACGTGGAATTATGTTGCAGCACCTGCACCGTAACATAGCACGGCTAGATACCTAAAAGCCATGAAACACCCCCCCACCCCCCCTAATCAAAAACCCTCCATGCGCTTGCCCCAGCTTGGGTGCTCGGGGCAGGCGCGCCTCCCCCAAAGGGATAGGGAACAGTATTAGGAAACCGGTGGAAGCTCATAAAGAGTAAATCCCAAGCGTACGAAAAATAAACAAAGAAACGGCTTGATGCCGTGACACAGTGAAAAACCCCATTTTGGGGTTTTTCACTGTGTGGAGCAAAATAATGGAATGTTACCGGTGCGTTGAGAGCGTTGGAGAAATGGAACGCTATGGAGCGGTTTTTCGGTTAGGGGTATAGCTGCTGCTTACTATCTTGCTTAATGCATATACTCCCGAATAGCTTCCTCTACTGTAGAGTTAAGGGTTTTTCCCTGTGAAGCCGAAAATAACGCAAGTTGTCTGTGCAGTGCAGGTTCGATGCGTACATTGAATAACATTTAGTAATCACCCAATGACTCAGGCTATACGCTTAAATTAATGACATTACTGCGTGACAAGTAACTAAAAACCCGGCTGTAGTATCATGAATATGGTTATTGTTGACGTTACGTTTATGGCTGTGGTATATTTAACAGGCAAGGACGGCAGCGTTTTAGCATTATGTATTCACTAACCAACAACTGATAGAAAGGGCTGGTTGTATATGCGCAGATTTAACGTCACAGGGCTTTGCGTGCCGGAAGAGGACTATATGGTTGACATCAGCGGCAAAATTGAGCAGATAAAGAAGCTGGTGGACGACCGCTCCTACTTTACTATCAACCGAGCCAGGCAGTATGGGAAGACCACCACATTGGCGTGCTTGGAGCGAGCATTAGAAGACGATTACCTGATTGCTTCGATTAGTTTTCAGGGACTTGGCGATGAGAGCTTTGAGTCGCCGAAAAACTTTTGTCAGATGTTCTTAAAACTGGTATACAATGCACTGATGTTCACGGATGCTCAAGAGGAGTACGCCAAGAGCTGGCTATCCTTGGATGTTGCATCATTCCAAGAACTGAGCGAGCATATAGCAAATCTATGTAAAGCCCATAAAGTAATTCTCATGATAGACGAAGTGGACAAGACGAGCAACAACCGTGTGTTTCTGTACTTTCTCGGAATGCTCCGCCAGAAGTTCCTAGACCGGAAAAGCAGAAGGGATTACACATTCCACAGTGTCATCCTCGCCGGTGTCTACGATATAAAGAACATAAAACTAAAATTATCAAGCGAGGGGGCATACACGCCGACAGCATCAGAAGATAAAATATATAACTCGCCGTGGAACATAGCGGTGGACTTCAGGGTGGATATGTCGTTTAGCCCTATTGAGATAGCCACTATGCTTGCGGAGTACGAATCTGACCACGGTACAGGCATGGACATCACGGCGGTTTCGGAGGAGATATACATCTATACAAGCGGATATCCGTTTTTAGTAACACGAGTCTGTCAGTGCGTTGATGAGGAGCTTGACAGAAGCTGGACTGTACATGGCATAAGGGATGCGGTACAGAATATTATTAGCAAAAGGAACACGCTTTTTGACGATTTGTTCAAAAACCTTGAAAACAATAAGAGCCTGTATAATTTAATTTACGACATACTGATACTTGGAAGAAAAAGAACCTATGCTATTGGCAACCCTGCCATTGATACAGCGGAGATGTATGGGATAATCACGGGAAAAGCACAGAGCACAGCGGTATCAAATAGAATATTCGAGATGGCGATATGTAACTACCTCATAGCGAAAGATGAGGATAAGAATGATAGGAGTACATATGGAATATTACAGCATGACGTAGTTGACAACGGACGTTTCGACATGGCGCTGTGCCTTGGTAAGTTCGCTGACCATTACGCCGAGGTCTGGAGCGAGCGTGATGCTGAGTTCATCGAGCGGGAAGGCCGGTTGCTGTTTCTTTCTTACCTGAAGCCGCTGATAAACGGGCAGGGGTTCTACCACATAGAGAGCCAGTTTACGGATTTACGCCGGATGGACATCGTGGTGGATTTCGGCAGCGATCAGTTCATCGTGGAGCTGAAACTGTGGCGCGGCGAGGCGGGGCATGAAAAAGCGTATGAGCAGCTTCTCGGCTATATGGCAAGCAGGGGCGCGCGCGAAGGCTACATGCTGACGTTCGACTTCCGTAAGGGCGTGAAAAAGCAGCCTTACGCAAAGTGGGTGGAGTTTGACGGGTCTAGGATATTTGATGTGGTGGTTTAGCGAGGGTTTTACCCACAACCTATAATGCGGAACAAATGTGCATATCGGGAGGGTTAGCTATCGGTTTTGCTGGCGTAGCTTAAAACAGGCTGAACAGTTACGTCAAAATCGGGAAAATATTAATATTCGTAAATTCCCAAAGTAAGTTCCACCGTTGATAGGGTGATGGAAGTTAAATCGGGAAAATATTAATATTTCTCGATTTGCTATTGACAAGCGTGTGAAAATGTGATATTGTAACGATGTGTGGACAAGAAATTAACCACTTCGTAACAATCGTCAAAAACCGAATATTGGGCAAAACTGTTGAAAGACAGTGACGCAAAACTATAGGGCCTAGTCTAAACGATTTGGCAGCCAGTTGCCGGCAGAAATGCCGTATCACAGTCTTTCAATCCCAAGCGGACGAAAGGCTTTTCTTGTTGACAAACCACCCCCAATGTGCTATCCTGAGTGTGAAGAAGGAAATAGGTGTTCCAAAACCTTCACCAATGGAAAAGCCCGGGGTGTACGACCCGGACTTTTCTTTTGTGCTGTTTACCGGATCACTCGCAGTCCAGCCACTTGCAGATGAGATGTACGATCACACCTGCTACGATAGCGAGGATGAGGTACGTTAGGTGTTCCAAACCTGTCACCCCCCCTTCAAAAGGAGACTCCCGGCACCCACAATCATAACACACAAGAACTCTACAAGTAAATCCACGTTTAATACATAAAAACACCCTAAAAACGTAGAAAAACTCTCCTCTCTCCTCTCTCAACTCAAAACAACCCCGGAGGTACATAGCTAATGAACCCAAGTAAGAACAGAAACAGAAAAAAGAAGAACAACGGATTCTTCAAAGGCTACAAACTGCGCGGCGACTACTTCGGTAGGAAACTCATCGCACTTGTTTCGCTTTCTGTATTGGTCATGGCTGCGGGTGTGTTTGCGTTTGCGGAGTTTGGTGAGGATGAAGACCTTGTTGAACCTATGCCTTGCATTAGTTGCGGGAAAATGGTTTATTTAGATGGTTCAATAGGCACAAATTTCTGCGAAACTTGGTTTCAAAGCGGCAATTTTTGCTGCGGCGACTGCTTATGTTCAGTCCCAACAAATTGCGAGTACTGCCCAAATGGATTGGACTGCCCATGCGCGGCGCAGGACAACTCTCCGTCTTTAACATCGCCAACACAGTGTAACTGGTTTGATGAGGATCCTTGCCGGTGTGAAGATAGAGGTTGCAGCCCATACGATTGCGAACCTTGTTCTATTGACCCCAGTTCCTGCCCATGCATGGAAGAACAAGGCGAAACACCGTCATCACCATCTGAGGGTTGCTACTGGCCTGGCCAAAATCCCAGCGGTGAGTGCTTATGTCCTGTACCGGAAGAATGTGTGGATTGCAATAATGGAGATTTCTATAACTGCCAATGCGCCATGATTTGCAGAGCCTGCGGCCCCGGATGTGGGTGCGGCCCTGACTGCGAATGCACAGGTGGCGAATGCACGCTGCCGTCAGACTGCTGTGTATTCAACGAACAAGAGCTCCGCGATGCAATCGCAAACGCCGGGACAACCCCGACGGAGATTTGCATCGGCGCGAGCTTTGAGATAACAGGCTCGGCAGTCACGATTGCAGTAAATCAGGATATAACCCTCACCAACCACACCGGCGAAGAGTTTGTGCTGACAGTCACCGATAATTTCCGTCATTTCGTAGTAAACGGCTCGCTCGAATTAGCGGCAGGTTGCGACATCGCCCTTACGAGGTCCGATGCGCTAAAGGATGCGAACAGTAACGGCGGGGGTGTGCAAGTAAACGCTAATGGTAGCTTTATTCTTGAAGGCGGCGAAATAAAGGAAAACCGCGCACTCAACGGTGGCGGTATCAATGTAAATGGCGGTAGCCTTACCTTGGGTAATGCAAAAGTAAAATATAATTCAGCAGAAGCAGCCGGCGGTGGAGTGTATATGGGTAACAACAGTAGCTTCACCATGTCGGGAGGTGAAATAAACGGAAATAAAGCACAGATAGTAGTACCCAATAGCAATAATACCCGCCACCAGAGCGGCGGTGGAGTATATATCGGTAATAATGGAACATTCGTTATGGAAGGTGGCGAAATCTGCAATAATGAGATAGTGAAAGACGCCGGCAGTGGCGGTGGTGTGCGAATGGGCGACGGCGGCAGCTTCACAATGATAAATGGCAAAATCAATAATAACACCATTCATGAACTTAGTAATCAAGGTGGTTTTGGCGGTGGCGTTATTACGGGGGCAAATACCGTATTCACTATGAAGGGCGGAGAGATTAGTGGTAACTATGCTTCGAGTGGAGGTGGAGTGTGCGCAAGTATCTTTATTATGGAAGGCGGCAAAATAACCGAGAATACATCAGGCGGTCTTTTTACCAGTGATGTTCTAGGCGGCGGCGGGGTGCTTATTAATGCGAGTTTCACCTTAAAAAATGGCTTAATTAGTGAAAATACTGCAATCACACACGGAGGCGGGGTCATGTTAAGAAACGCTTCCACTTCCGCTGACATCCAAGGTGGAGAAATCAGCGGTAATACAGCGGGTAGAAATGGCGGCGGCGTATATATAAGAAACATTGAGTCTTTTGAATTTGAGAAGGGAGAAATCTCGGGCAATACGGCACAAGTCGGCGGTGGCATATATGCGGAGAGAGTAAACAGTATCAGTAATATCAGCATAGATGCTGTATTTCATGGTAATGAAGCAAGCAGTACCTATCGGTTACTGGACACATCGACAACATATAACTTTTATATCACCAGGATTTTTACCGAGGACGGTAATTGGTCAGCCGCGCCAAATGATTATGTTGATACGATAGACGGAAACTTTAGATATGGGTTCAACTTCTATGATATAGGATTTCATTACGGTCCGGTGCAATATAACAGAAATGGCGGGGCAGCAGGCACCGAACCTGTCGACAAGCATAGCCCATACCCGGTAGGCATCTCTGTGCCGATTCTTGGCAGAGGCACGATGACACGCGCAGACCATGTGTTCACAGGATGGAGGTTGGATTTCGCTATTATAGGAGCACCGTATGACCCAGGTGATGAGGTTGTAATGGAGAGTACTAATAGACTCGACTTACACGCCCAGTGGCGCGCAATTCGCACAGTCACATTCAACGCCAACGGCGGCATAGCGGTAGAGGGCAGCGAAGCATCGAGAACCGTTCTTAACAATGACCCCATAAGCAAAGTCCCCACAAACCTCGAAGTCATCGATATCTGGGATATTATCTTTGATGAAACCTTTGAGCTGCCGTCAGAAGAAAACGGCAGGGCGCCAGTTAACTCCGGCTATAATCTTATCGGATGGAGCGAAGACCCGAACCACGACCCGGGGGTCACAGCGGGCTTGCTAACCGATGACTACGAAGTCACATCCAATCTGATTCTCTACGCCGTATGGGAACGCGCTGAGTATTTCAGCTTCGAAGTGACGACCACAGCGCCGGACCAGACCTTCCGCATCCCGCTGGCAGGATTCAGCGGTACACCGGAAGCGGTTATTGCCAATAGTATTACTATAGTTAAAGACCTTATTGATGGCAATTATGCTCATTCATATGATTGGCACATTACATGGACTGATGGCGCAGTTACGCACAGCGGTGATTTTTGGTATAACCTGAGTAATCATTCAGGTAACTTGCCGCTTCGTAGGCCGGGCACGCATCGTGAAGGAATAGCGCTAACATTTTCTAACCCGGGAACGCACACAGTTACAATAACTCCAAACGGTTCAAAAGACAGGTGGTTAGCGGCTTTCGGTTTTGGGTATCATTCTTTTCCAGGCACACTGAATGTTCCATTTCAGAGGAATGAAGCTACATTTGGTGATGCTAATCGTCAAATGTTTACTAAAATACTTAGCCCGATTACTCCTTTGATGACACGTGCGGTAAGCGATTTAAATGAGGCAGTTAATTTTGAGTGGGCAAGGGCTTTTAGCTCGCTAGACAATCTGACCATGGGAGATGAGTTCACATTTTGCCCCTATGCGTGGGGAGGAGTTACAAAGGCAGGAGCTGGTTTTGCTCAAGGCATGTTTGTAGAAACGGCTGGCCATTACTTTAAAATGAACGATATTTTCAACTTACCCACTGACTTCGTTTCAGTTGGAAGCAACTTTGCACGGCAAATGTTCGCCTCTAACCGTGGAGATGCCTTCAATATGAACGATGTTTTTACTATGCCTCAGGAGCTTACCACGGTAGGAGATAGTTTTGCGCATAATTTATTTCAAAGTGTTGCCAGTTCACGCTTTACTATGGGTTCAGCATTTAATCTACCCCAAAAACTGACATTGGTCGGGAATTATTTTGCTAATCAAATGTTTGTCTTAACTTCCGGCGATGCTTTCAATATGAACAGTATATTCAACTTGCCGCCGGATATTGTTTCGGTTGGCACTTATTTTGCAGCTAGTATTTTTGAACAATGTAATGGTGCTTCTTTTAAGATGAACGCTGTTTTCAACCTACCGCAAAATATTACTGTAGTACCGGATTATTTTGCATCAAACATGTTTACTAATTGTAATGGCGCCGCTTTTAACATGAACAACATTTTTACTATACCGCCTTATATAACTGAAACAGGAGATAATTTCGTCAGTCATCTTTTCTTTCGTAATTTAGGTTTTTCATTTTCTATGAACGCTGTTTTTGATTTGCCTCAAAATATAACATCAACAGGCGCAAATTTTGCATGGAACATGTTTACAAGTTGCAACGGCCCGAATTTTGTTATTAACGATGTTTTCAAGTTCCCGCTTTTAACTACCGAAGCGCTTGACATGAGGGATTTATCTCGGACTCCCCAAATGAACGCATTTCGCAATGCTTTACGCAACATCAGACCCGGGCAAACCCGTACAGCAATAAGTATAATGAACGGCAATAGCATACCGGCTGATCAAAGGAACACCTTCTCAGGAAACGCAGACTTTGGTCTCACAAATGACACCATCGACAACGGCGCGTTCTCCGACTGGGAGATGGTGCAGCATAACTGGGGCGGGCCTAACGGGCGTAAGGTCGTCTATGTGTTCACCGGGTTGGAGGGCAGCGGCTTTGACACATCCGCGCTGAGGAACCTGCCGGCTGACAGGATTCAGCCGCTGTCGAATGTCGTGAACCCGGCAAGCCTTATTACGACAGCCAATGGTTTCCCTGTGAATTACACAGTCCAATCTTGGTACACAAGCCAAGATTTAAGCGGCGTACCGTATGATTTCAGCACACCTCTGCCTGAAGGCGAGCTTGGGGTTATCACCCTCTACGCTTTCGACAACGTAGCTTTTGACAACACCTCGGCGCACCGTACGCTCAGCCCCGGCACGTTCGCGAATATCCTGATTGGCAACAGCTTCAATCTGGACAGCGTACTGACAGTAAACAGAGCCGTCACATACCACAATCTGGGCAGCGGGGCGAAGACCGTAACCGTGAGCGGCGATTACAGGCACTTCCTGATTAACAGCGGCGGCACGCTGAACTTCGCGGCGAATATAAACACAACCTTCACCAGAGCAACCGGTTATGACGGCGAGGGCGGTGGTGTGAATGTAAACTCAGGCATATTCAATATGAACAGCGGCACGATCAGCGGCAACAAAGCCGGAGAATTATCACAGGGCGGCGGCGTTTTAGTAACAACAGGAGGCACGTTCAACATGCACGGCGGGACGATAAGCCACAACGTCAGCGATAGCTACGGCGGCGGCGTATATATCTCTACCAACGCCCGCTTCGATATGTCCGGTGGCGAGATAAGCCATAACACAGTTGCTGCAACAAATGCCCAAGCACAGGGCGGCGGCGTATGGAACAACGGCGTGTTCAACATGTCCGGCACAGCCTCAATAAACAACAATACTGCCATAGCAACCCGCATCGAAACCATCTATGTTGTCAGCGGATTAGGCGGCGGCGTATATCTCAATACCAACAGCACGTTTGACATGTCCGGCGGCATTATAAGTCAAAACACGGCAAGCGGCATTAGTGACGTAACTTCAGGCGGTCATGCCCGTGGCGGAGGGGTTTATGGCAGCGGCACCATGACCATGAGCAACAATACTCTGATAACTAAAAATAAAACGCTAGCAGCAAACATCAGCGATAATTCAAGAGGCGGCGGGGTATGGTTTGACGGAACGCTTGAGATGCGCGGCAATGCGACAATCAGCGAGAACGAAGCTACCGAAGGCGGCGGAATCTACATAACGGGAGTTAATTCCACTCTAACAATTAGCGGAAATGCAGAGATCAGCGAAAATACAGTTAGCAGAAGGGGCGGCGGGATATTTGCTGCAAATGTTGGGTCTATCGTTATGAATGGAGGCAAAATAACCGGAAACAAATCAGCTAATGACGGCGGAGGAGTCTATATAAATCAGAGTGGCTCCTTTATCATGAGCGAAGGCGCAATCATCAGCGGCAATGAAATCACGGGTGTTGGCAATGGCGGAGGGGTTGCTTTAAATGGAAACTGTACGCTCAATATGACGGGTGGCTCTATTATCGGCAACGAGGCACGCAATGGCGGCGGAGTTGATATAGGTCAAGATTGTACATTTGATATGACCGGCGGTAATATTACCAGCAATACAGCCAGAGATGGAGGCGGTATTTCCCTAAGCGGTAGGGCGCTATATATTTCCGGAAATGCAAAGATACAGGGCAATGAAGCTAAAAGAGTAAACGGCTCGAACGGAAATGGCGGTGGTATTTATATTACGTCAAGCATAGAGGATGTTATGATATCAGAAAACGCCATAATCAGCTCAAATACAGCAGAAAACAACGGCGGCGGCGTGTTTGTTAGTTCTGCGGGTACGTTAACAATGACCGGCGGCGCAATTACCGAAAACAGCGCCAACGCAAGCGGCGGCGGAATCTATGCGGAAGACTATTCAGGTCTTGATATCCGAGGCGGCGCAGACGGCGCTGTATTCAACGGCAACACAGCAGGCGGCGGCGCGTTCGACTTCGGCATCTTCAACTGGGGCGCGGACATACCGGATTTCCCCGGCGGCAACCCGAAGAACATCAAATGGAGCCTGACCGGGAATGGTCTGAGTAGTTGGGGCAATAGCATCCCCGGTACGCATCTGCTAAATAACTACGATATAAACTACAACCGCAGCTTCACAGTCACATTCGACACTATGGGCGGCACTCTGCCGAGCGGTTTTACAAACCCGGTTGTACTTGAAACAATCACCGATTCCGACGGCGGGCGCATCGGACACGGCGGACGCATATCGGGCGTTGACCCGAACCGCCCGGCGGCTGATCTGGCGAACCTGCACGCGAACCCGAACACGCCGTACTACATCCCGGAGACCACACGGGAAAGCTATGAGCTGATAGGCTGGAGCACGGTAATGGACGATGCGTTGCTGGCGTTCAGGTTTGACGAGACAACACAAATAACCGAGAATACCACCGTGTACGCCCAGTGGAAGCGGCTGCCTATGACGATGAGCATTGAGAAAGACATTGATTTCGGGACGAACCTGATACAAAGACATGGGTTTGTGAAAATGGGTGACGGGGACGGCTATAGCCACGACGTTGACAGCGTAGTGCTTACGGTACATAACCCGCTTGAGAGCGGCTGGGCAATCTATGTAATGGCTACCGCAGTGAACCCCGATGATGAAAGTTGCTGCCACTGGTTCTTGGCTTCGAGGATGTATATCGGCGGCGATGATAGCGCAACACCTATTGGCGGTTCCTCAGCACCCATATTTGTATATGATCCGGACACACATCAGACGGGTGCTCAGATTGATGTATTGTGGGGCGACCTGGAAGGCGGCGGCTTGACTGTCAGAAACGGCAGCGACTTACAAGCCGGGGAATACAAAACAATACTTGACTGGAACATCATGCCTGCCAGCCCGCAGGGGTAACCAAGTTTGATTTTCAATTATAATGAACGGGGGCGCAGCTTACAGCACCCCTGTTTGTTCTATCTTCTTATGACATGGCGCAAGAAAAAGTGTGCCTGTACCGTAATTAAATCAGTCTTTCAGCTCATAACGGTTTTGCATAATTATTGCGTAACCGGCAGCTTTATGGTATAGTGTTTTCATTACAGCCACCATCATACGCCATGAGGTACACTGATATGAAAAGACTGCCAATAGGGATACAGACTTTCAGTAAAATTATTAACGAAGGCTATGTGTATGTTGACAAAACACAGTACATATACAATCTGACGAAAAACGCAAGTTATTATTTCCTGTCGCGACCAAGGCGATTCGGGAAGTCGCTGCTGACTGACACGATAGCGGAAGTTTTCAAGGGCAACAGGGAACTGTTCAAAGGGCTGTGGATATACGATTCTGACTATGCCTTTGAGAAGCACCCTGTTATAAGGCTGGACATGAGCAACATTTGTAACGACACGCAGGATATGCTCAGAGATGCGTTATTCTACGAGCTTAAAACACAAGCAAAAAGAGAAGGCTTTACAGTAGACGACAAAAGCCCTGCAAGCTTGTTTAAATTCCTGATTCAAAGCCTGCACGATAAGTATAACAAAAAAGTCGTAGTGCTTATAGACGAGTACGACAAGCCGGTAATCGACCACTTACATAACATAGAGATGGCAGAGGCGAACAGGCAGATAATCAGGGGGTTTTACGGGATACTAAAGTCAATGGACCCGTATCTCAGGTTCACATTCCTCACAGGGGTGTCGAAATTTACGAGGACATCCGTGTTCTCCGAACTGAACAACCTGACGGACATAACTCTGACAAAGCAGTATGCCGGCATATGCGGGATAGCGGTGGAGGAGCTAGATAAGTATTTCGGGGAGCATATCGAGAATTTCGAAAGACCGGAATGGTTCAAAGAAGACGACAGCCTGCACGATAAGATTCTTAAGTGGTACGACGGTTACTCATGGGACGGTATAAACAGAGTGATAAACCCGTTCTCGCTCCTTAGTTTCTTCGTCCAGCAAAAGTTCGGGGCATTCTGGTACGCAAGCGGCAGCCCGAAGTTCCTCATAGACTTGATAAAGAAGAACCCCGGGGAGTATACGAACTTAAGCGACCCGGAGGTAAGCGAGATTCAACTCGACGCCGCGGATTTCAAGTATAGGGACTGCGGCAAGGATGCAAGCGACGAGGATAAAGCGGCGCTCTTTGACAAGGCTCTGACAGAGGGCATGGATCAGATAAACACAAAGGGTTACCACAAGAAATACATCGGCAGCGGCAAGGCGATATACAAAGCGGTCTTTGCGTTCCTCGGCAGGGGAGACATAGAGATGCGGGTGGATGAGTGATAAGATACTGCTTTGATGAACGGCTATATGCAGCACAAAAGTGAAAAGTATCATTTTGATACTTTTCACTTTTGTGGGTAAATCAGCGGAAATAATAAAACACATTGATTGTTTGTGCCTTGAATTTTCTTATCTGTAATATAATGAAGGCCTCCATTTCAAGTTGGAGCTAAACCACCACATCAAAAATCCTGTCCCCGTCAAACTCCACCCACTTAGCGCCGGGCTGCTTGTTCGCGCCCTTGCGGAAATCGAACGTCAGCAAGTAGCCTTCGCGCGCGCCCCTGCTGCTCATGTACCCTAGAAGCTGCTCGTACGCATTCTCATGCCCTGCCCCGCCGCGCCACAGCTTAAGTTCCAAGATGAACTGTTCCCGCCCGTAGTCAACCACAAGATCCATGCGGCGGAAATCGGCGAACTGGCTCTCGATGTGGCAGAACCCATGCCCGTTGATCAGCGGCCTCAGGTATGTCAGGAACAGAAGCCGGCCTTCGCGCTCAATGAAATCCGCATCCCGGCCGCTCCAGACCTCGGCGAAGTAAGCCGCGAATTTCCGCAGGCACAGCTCCATGTCGAACCGCCCGTCTTTGACTATATCGATTTGCAAAACACCTGTGCTCCGCTTCTTGGAAGTGGTATCTTTTGACAGGAAGTAGTTATGCATACGGATTTCGAAAATCTTGTTTGCGATGACTGCTTTGTTGCTGTCGCTCTTTTTTAGGAAGCCGTACATGAACCCAAGATTGATAACCGGGTTATCGTAGCTAAACCCGGTTTCCCTGCCTAAAAAGAGCAGGTTGTACAGGTAGTCGTACAAGCCGCTGTTGTTTTCTAGGTTTTTTGACATATCGTCAAACAGCGTGTTGTTTTCATAAATAATTATCTGAACCGCGTCGCGCACTCCGCTGACCGTCCAGTTTCTATCAAGCGCTTGATTAATGTGCTGGCAGATTCTTGAAACTAAAAACGGATAGCCGCTTGTGAAGCTGTGTATTTCCTCTGAAACAGCCGCAATGTCCATGCCTGTTCCGTGGTCTGATTCGTATTCCGCAAGCATGGTGGCTATCTCAGCGGGATTAAACGACATGTCCACTTCGAAATCCACCGCTATGTTCCATGGCGAGTTGTATATCTTATCCTCTGTCTGCGACGGGGTGTATGTACCTTCGCTTACCATCTTCAGCTTGATATTCTTTATGTCGTAGACGCCCGCTAGGATGACGCTTTGGAATGTGTGATCCCTTCTGTTCTTACGGTCTAGGAATTTCTGACGGAGCATTCCGAGAAAATGGAGAAAAACGCGGTTGTTGCTCGTCTTGTCAACCTCGTCTATCATGAGCACGACCTTATGGCCCTTGCACATATTCGTAATATGCTTGCTTAAACCTTGTACTGCCATGCCATCAAAGTCAAGCCAGCTTTCTTTATAATCATCGTCGGCATCAGTGTACTCCAATGCGTCACGAACCAGCTCTAATAATGCTTGGCAAAAGCTTGTTTCCGACTCGAAAGCCTTATCGCCAATCCCCTGAAAGCTGATCGACGCGACCAGATATTCGCCCTGCAATGCCCTTTCCAGACATGCCAAGGTGGTGGTCTTGCCGTACTGCCTAGCGCGGTTGATCGTGAAGTAGCAGCGGTCGTCCACCAGTTTTTTGATCTGCTCTATCTTGCCGCTGATGTCGACCATGTAGTCTTCTTCGGGTACGCAAAGCCCCGTCACGTTGAATCTGCGCATACGGCAACTCCTCTCTCGTTTTGGCTTGGGGACATAAGGCATTCTACCATAAGCACGCATCGGTATCAAGCATCAGTTGTTGACAGCATCAGTTGTTGAGCACGTCAATTAAGGTGTAAATGCGGGCCGATGAGGGCCTCGGCCCCTGCGTAATGCGGCGAATGTAAACATTGGGAGCAGGGGTAGAGTAGGTGGGCGCCTCGCGACGCCACACCCCTCGACAGATCCGTGCGTGCGCAATTAACGCACACGGCTCCTCACAATCAGCTTTGATGAAAGTCAGCTTTCTTCTATCCTGTCCAGTTTTGTTCCCATCTCTTCTCCTATCCCTGCGTATAGCAGATGTGTCCCTTGGACAAGTCCTAACTGTGTGCGCGTCCTTCCCTCTCCCGGCGTTACCCGGTTTCATCGGTACTATGACGGCATCCGACTCCCGCGCTACCGTTTGGCTTCCTCTGTTTGTAGCATTGTTCGCCATACTCCCCCTGCGTGGAGAGCGCGCGGGTCTCCCGAGTTGCTGCATACACATTGTACATCATGCCTGGCTCTTCGACCCCGGGGCGGCTTCTGCTCGCTCGCCCTATCGCTCGCAGGAGTGTTGCCTTCCGGTCCGTCCAATACGTCGGCCCGCCCGAACAAGTTTTCGAGGCTCAATCACTTTCAGGCCTAATGCCTTGCTGTCAACGCTTAAACACACTCATTGCTGCGTGCGCTCCATGACTCGCTACCAGCGGTTTGGCTACTCCTTTCTGGACGGGGTTTCCTCCCGTTAATGTATGCAACCTAGGCTCGGTCGCTCGGACGGTTCTCGTGCTTTGTCAGCGGATGAGATGAGGCGGCGGTTTCAGAAGCAAGAGAACCGTCCCCCTGCTTCCCGCATGCTGTTGCGCATATTGCTGCCCGGGCGCGTATTGTGAAGTCATCGGCTGCATCTGTCCGGTCTGTTGCGCATACTGCCCTGCCACCGGCTGCGGTTGCCCGTACATCGGCTGGCTGCCGTAAGCGCTCGGGGCGGGCGGCGCTGCGGGTGCGGCACAACCTCCGGCGCTCCCCGCTGCGGATGGGGCATAGCTCGCCGCGCTCCCCGTTGCGGAAGGGGCATAGTTCGCCGCGCTCCCGGCTGCGGACGCCGCTGTCTGCGCCCCGGCTATCGCGCCTTGCGTGATGCTCTGCGTTATCGCTTGCATGATGCCGGACGACACGGCGGGCGAGAGTGCATGTATCTCGATCTGCTGCGCGATGAGCCGCCCAAGGCCCAGCATCGCGATCCCCGCGATGCCGTAGAATTTCTGCCCGGACATGCTCTCTTGCAGCTCGATCTCCGAGCGAATCGACTTGCGGGCGAGGGACAGCCGGGTCTTGACCGTCCCGCTGTTGCATTCCATGACCTGCGCGATTTCGTCTACCTTGAGCTCGTCGAAGTAGTACAGTATGATTGTCTGCTTCTGCACTTCGCTAAGGCTGTCGATAATCTTCCCGAGCCGCTCCCTCAAATCGTCACGTTCGGCGTAGACTGCCGGCAGAAGCTCGTCCGATTCTTCGTCTTCAAAGTCGCCTATTTCGTTTTCCGCGTCAAGGATTATCGCGAGGTTCTTTTTCCGCAATAGGCTGTAACAGAGGTTGAGCGTGATTCTCTGTATCCAAGTGCTCCACGCCGACGGGTCGGCGAGACGGTCAAGGTAGCGCCATGCGTTGATGAATGCTTGCTGCAATATGTCCTCCGCGTCAGAGTCGTTCCGCACCGTCGTGCGCGCGAGGGCGAATACTTTCTTGTAATAGTGCTCGTAAAGCTCCTCGAACGCCATGCTGTCCCCGGCTTTCGCGGCGCTCACAAGCGTGACTTCCCATGATGTCATAGCCATGTCTGTACCCCTCCTGTT
>Ga0099364_10000065_pt1 | contig 163924 bp, 126 predicted proteins | sample TergutTh196P3_FD_73070 | JGI IMG/M metagenome (GOLD analysis project Ga0099364, IMG submission 73070) | Microcerotermes parvus P3 segment gut microbial communities from Pointe-Noire, Republic of the Congo - Th196 P3 | ecosystem: Host-associated > Arthropoda: Insects > Digestive system > Gut ... | reverse complement strand
GAGTGTAGTAATTACCGGCAGAATTGACGGCGAAGGGAATTTCCGCCGGTTACGTTTAAGGGCATTGGACACAACATCGGCGCAAGTGGTTGGAACAGCTTCGGAAAGATTGTAAAATGCGGAAACGCGAAAGTGCCTGACACCGAAAACGTCTGCTTAGACAAATTAGATGGTGTCAGGTGCTTTAAAAGACAATGCCGCCCTTGAACGGCGACAGGTTCCCCAATTCCCTGCTAACTTTCTTCATAGTTCTGTCCATTCAATGGGATTAGGGAAATATGCGGTAATAAGCCGCCTACAACAGTTCCTTGCCGGTTGCCAGAATTTCCCGGACAAAAGGGTTGTCGCGTTGTATTTCGGATGTTTCAAAAATAATAGGTTCAAAAAAAAATCCACGGTACTTTTCGCCGCTTAGTCCCAGAATTTGTGCAAGTAAATCAACTCTGCGTTTCCCATAATAACTTTTCAGAAAAAAACATATATCAATGTCACTTTGCTCACTGGCATAACCTTTGGCATAAGACCCAAAAAGTACTGCTTTTTCTACCGGTAACTCCTGGCTTACATCTGTGGCATAGTCTCTGGCTATTCGGTTGATGGCTTCAAAGTCAACAGCCATGTAAACACCTCCTTGGTTTTTTTTAGCAAAAGTTCTGCTTCGTTTTTATTTATTTGAATGCGTTTATTAAAATCAGGATATCGGGATGTAAGATAATATGCAGAAAGGGAATTAAATAAAATATATGTATCTTCACTGGCAGTGACAGGTAACTTTTCTTCAAAACACAAAAAAATCTGCTTAATATCATGGATTTTAGGGACATTGTCACTTAGATATAAAGTATACAAACCTTTACATAGTTTCTCTATTGCCTGCTGGCACATGAATACCACATAAAACCATCGCCCGGAGGTAAACATTGAGGCGGCAGTATCAAGATCATACTGCGCCAATTCAAGCCAATATTCAAATTTTTCTTCTGATGTCATGTAACTACAGCCTAGATTACAGTGTAGCAGATATGGAAAGGCTATACAATGCATCACCCCGCTATTGTCAACGACCAGTAGAAATGTCACCTATTTCCGTTCAGTAGAAATGTCACATAGGTTAGGCAGCCTTCTGGGTTTCTAGGTCTTGTATATTTGTTATCTCCTTAACAAGGAGCTTGTTTCTATGCCAGAGGATGATCAGTTTTCCGTCTAGGGAGATTCGTATGGTTACCTTGTCTTTCGGCCTGGGCAACGGTTTTTTGGACTTGAGAATCTGGAACAGGCGGTTTTCAAACCGTATTACATAACTGTTGTCTACTGTGCGCTCATATTCAAAACACATGATGGCTTCCATGTTGGCATTCCCCAGCGGGACATGAGCGTTCTCCGGCTTTGCAGACGGGCGGGAAAACTTAGTATTCATTTTGGGCAGGTAATATTCTTCCAAAAACCGGTTGGCCTCGGCAATGGTGGAAATACCGGCAAGGCGCAGTTCCTTTATCAGCCGATCTTGATCTACACCGTGGTTTCTTTCCACGCGGCCTTTCGCCTGGGGGCTGTGGGCTGCTATCACCTGCGTGCCCAGTTTTTCGCAAGCACGCCCAAAATGGCTCTTAGGCTCGGTTATCCCGCGCAGCAATTCAGCATCCGTCGGTTCACGGGTTAAGACAAACGCATTTTTTTTATCGCAATAGAGCGCTTCAGGGATACCGTATTTCCTTATCCACAATGAAAATACCGACATAGCCCCTGCGGTCGTCTCTGCTTCAAAGAAGCGCGAAAGACGGATGTTTGTCGCATCGTCTATCATGGTGATAAGGCAGCAAATCGGGCCACGGTCTTCAAACCACCGGTGGTGGCTCCCGTCAAACTGAACAAGCTCACCGAAATGCGCTTTCCGTTCTCGGCGGCTGCGGTACTCCTTGGTAAGCCGGCACCCTCTCCATTCCCCTGCTGCAATCAAGTGCCGCCGTAATACACTGACGCTGATGGGTATCCCTTCCACCTCGGCCATTTTTTCTGCCGCAAAGGTTGGGCCGAAACCGCTGTACCGGGTGCGGTAGGCTTCAAGGGCTGCTTTCAGTATAGCTTCCGGGGTTCGGTTGTTTGACTGCCTCTGACAATTCCCATGAATGAGGCCATTGTCCCCTTCTAACCGATATGCGGCATAGAGCCGTATCCCCTGCCGGTAGCTGACTCTTAACATTTTAACCGCTGCTTTCAATGTCATTTTTCCCTGCTGCACCATTTCCAGTACTTTACTTCTTGTCCTTTCTTTGTCGCTCATTGGTAATCTCCTGGCCATCTTCCCCTCCAGAAGCAGTTTACCATGTGACATTTCTACTGGTCGCTTAGGGTGACATTATCAAAAATTTTCTACATGCGTCACCCCGCTATCCGGTCTGCAATCGTACGCCGCGGGGTGTTAAACCTTTTGTTTTCGCATTCGCTCGACCATGCCCGTGCAAGCACGGTCGCGATCTCGCTTCATTCGTCAATAAAAGGCCCTGCGTTCCCTTTTCACTTGAAAATCATCTTGCACTAATTTCCGTTTTCTGGTAGTATTTTTCCAATGACCAACGCCCACTCCCTCAAAGCAGAGTCCTCCATACCAGTCCCCAGTCCCCAGTCCCCAGTCCCCAGTCCCCAGACCCCAGTCCCCAGTCCCCAGTCCCCAGTCCCCAGTCCCCAGTAAAGTCGCAAGCTCCCAATTATATGAAAACTACCACTTAGATTTATGTCAACTACACAGATGTTTTTTCCTCAAAAATAATACCAATTTTTCGTTATTTTTCACACAAATCCAGCGCCTAAAACTCAAGTACTGGAAAAGGTACAAAGTTCACTCGCCTTTCAACGAAAGGCGCAGGACACAGAGTTTCGGGAGCAGTGCTCTGTGTAAAAAACAGCAACCAACAGCCCGTATGGGTTTGTTCATCTTATATGGAGTTTGCAGTATTGCCGCAAACTCCCAAGGTGTCCGGCTATGCCGGATACCCGCCGGCGGGCATTAAACGTAAAAATTTCATAGGAGGATTTTATGAAAAAAATGAATTTTTGGGTGATTTTAAGTTTACTGGCTGGTTTGTTACTGTCTTGTGCCAGTAATCCGTCAAATGAACCAGTTATTTATCTGCCCTCTACTTCGGATGATAATGTTATTGGTTCCGTGCAAGCGAGATTTGAAGGGCCATTAGCTGTAGACAATGCCAATAGAGGAACTTCCGCTGGTATAGCAGCAGTAAATCAAAGAGCTTATGCAGCTCTTTTGGAAGTCGCTCAACAGGAATTTGAAGGCAATATAGATATACGCGATATTACCTGGATTCAAGGAAACCAGATTCCACCACAAAATGTTAGGGAATTTGTTGCTCCAAATCATGAATTTACTGCAAACGGCAGAGTGGTACAGCGAGGCGCTGTAACTGCAGTAAATATGGAAAATGCTTTGGAAAGAGCGTCAGAGGATGTATCAAAAGACTTTCCAGCTGGGGCGCGAATAGCCATTGTGTATATTGCCGCTCAGGACAGAAGTACAACGGAATTTTTTACCGGTGAACTTGAACATATTTTACGAAGACTGGGCTATACTATTATCGACCGGTCTGAACTGGACAGAGTGCGTGCTGAACAGCAGTTTGGTTTATCCGGCGAAGTTGATGATAATACCGCCGCAAGCATTGGGCATATTGCCGGAGCGAGTGTAGTAATTACCGGCAGAATTGACGGCGAAGGGAATTTCCGCCGGTTACGTTTAAGGGCATTGGACACAACATCGGCGCAAGTGGTTGGAACAGCTTCGGAAAGATTGTAAAATACGGAAACGCGAAAGTGCCTGACACCGAAAATGTCTGCTTAGACAAATTAGATGGTGTCAGGTGCTTTAAAATACGATGCCGCCCTTGAACGGCGACATTGGACAGGTTTTTTCTTGTCATTTTTAGATAAAAGTGCTATATTTGACACATGGGAAGCAAGGAACCAAGCAGAAAGAAAAGAGCTACAAAGGAAGTTGGCAAAGTATTGGTCAATTTCGGAAACCTTACATTTGCAAGCCTTGTATTAGGAACTATTATCAGAGGCGATTATGATCACTTAGCATTACTTCTTGTCGGCGGAGGTATTGCATTGATATTAGTTACTACGGGAATCATTTTGCTGACATCAGCAGGAGGAGAATAATGAATTTGATAATTTTGCTCTGTATGCCTTTAATTCCAGCTATAATTTTCACTATTTACGCACTGACGGGTAACGGAAAAAAAGCCAAAAACAACGAGATGGAAACCGCCTAAAGCTCCTTTTTAAAAAAAAATATCACCATGACGCGTAAAGACAAAACAGCCCTTGAACGGCAAAAAACCCTTGAAATATTGATACTCAAATATCAAAAGTCATATTACGACGGCGAGCCGGAAATTTCCGATGATGAATTTGACATCCTGTGGGATGAACTGAAAAACCTTGCGCCTGACAGCGATGTGATCAATAGGGTAGGGGTGGGGAGCGATGCTGTTTTTGGCATTGACGGTTTTCCAAAAACGCGCCATATACTCCTCATGGGCAGCCAGGACAAAGCCGCCAACCCCGAAGAATTCCGCGCATGGGCAATCAAAACCGGTCTGTCGCAATTCATCGTTCAATACAAACTTGACGGGGCAAGCCTTGAACTGCAATACGAACAAGGCAGGCTGGTAAGGGCCGTTACTCGCGGTGACGGGATAACCGGAGACGACATTACCGCCAATGCCCGCCGCATGGCGCATGTGCCTGAAAAACTAACCCTGCCTTTTTCGGGCGGGGTAAGGGGCGAAGTGGTAATGCCCCGTGATGTCTGGAAAAAAAAACATGCTGATAATCCCAACAGCCGTAATATCTCCAGCGGGATCATGCGCCGCAAGGACGGCTGCGGCTGTGAAGACCTTATGTTCGTTGCCTATGATGCGGCGGCGGCAGGCGATGACGGTTATTTCTCCGATGAAATGCACAAAATACAATGGCTGGAAAAACAGGGGTTTCAGATTGCTACTACTAAATTATGCGGTAGTGTTGATGAAGTCATTGCCTTCCGTGATGATGTAGGAGCCAAACGAGACAGCCTTCCCTTTGGGATTGACGGCCTTGTCGTCAAGGATATAACCATTGATATGACCGACCTGCGCCGCACCCGGCCGGAAAAACAGATTGCCTTTAAGTTTGAACTTGAAACCGCCATAAGCATACTCAGGGTAGTTGCCTGGAGCGAATCCGGCGCGACGTATACTCCCATCGGCATTTTCGATCCGGTGCAACTGGCCGGAACCACCGTGCAGCGGGCCAACCTTAATAACCCCGACATGATTCGTTCCATGGATTTAAAAATCGGCTCTGCGGTGTGTGTGGTAAAACGCGGCGAGATAATCCCCAAGATCGAAAAACTCGCGCCGGAAGGGGCATTACCTCCGTCAGCTTTTACCTCTGGCTTTCAGGAAATAACCATCCCTGACCGCTGTGCTGTATGCGGCGCGGATTTAGTGGATGCGGGTACCCGTTTGTACTGCCCCAATGCCGCTTGCCCTAAACGCCTGCATCACCGGCTGGAAAAATGGGTTTCTGTGCTTGACATTCGTGAGTTAGGCGATAAATTACTCCGTCAGTTGTTTGATAAAGGCAGGGTGCGGCATATAGCGGATTTATACACACTAACCGCCGAAGAGCTTGCTGATTATGAGCGTATGGGAGAGCTTTCCTCCGCCAAGGTTATACGTCATATTCAAACGCCGAGAGAACTTTCACTGGCGGTTTTTATTGCGGGTTTTGATCTTGAAGGCATCGCTGAAACCACCATGGAAAAAATTGCCGCCGCCGGATTTGACACTTTGGCAAAACTCCGGGATGCTTCGGTGGAAGACCTTGCCGCCGTTCACGGTTTGGGAGAAATAACCGCCAAGGCAATTGTTGACGGTCTTGTTGAAACAGCCGCTGAAATGGATGCAGTACTATCACCTCAACCAGGTGCGGCAACCAGTATTATCAGCATTGCCGATCCGCCGCCGGAAGATTCTCTGCTGTTGCGCGGAAAGTCGTTTTGTTTTACCGGAGAACTTGTCTCCATGAAGCGCACTCAGGCCGAAGAAAAAGTAAAAGTATTGGGGGCGTCGGTTAAAACATCGGTGGTTAAAGGTCTGTCCTACCTCGTCACGAACACCCCGCAATCCGGCTCGGCAAAAAATAAAAAAGCCCGCGAGTTGGGAATACCTGTCATTGACGAACAACAGTTTTCGGCATTACTGGCGGAAACGAATAATACCGCGAGTATGAAGCCGTCAATACAGGGAGAGTTGTTTAGCTAAAGTATCGTTTCAATAAACCCTTAAAAGCGGCGCAGTGACGGGCTTCATCGCGGGCCATTTCGTGAACGGTGTCATGGATTGCGTCCAGGCCCAATTCTTTGGCACGTTTGGCAACGTCTGTTTTACCGGCACAGGCGCCGAATTCCGCCTCGATCCGCATCTCAAGGTTTTTCTTTGTGCTGTCGGTAATAACTTCACCTAAAAGCTCTGCAAACTTGGCGGCGTGTTCTGCTTCTTCCCAGGCCGCTTTTTCCCAGTACAGGCCTATTTCGGGATAGCCTTCCCGGTGGGCTACACGGGCCATTGCCAGGTACATACCCACTTCGCAGCATTCGCCGTTAAAATTCGCCTGCAAATCTTTTACAATGCCGGCATCAACGTCCTTGGCAACGCCAACAACATGCTCTGCAGCAAAAGCCGCATCAGCAGACTGTTCCTTGAACTTTTCCGCCGGAGCTTTACATTGGGGGCACTGTGCCGGCGGCTGATCACCTGTGTGTCCATAACCGCATACTGAACAAATCCATTTTTTCATCTTTAGTCCTCCATCATTGTAATTGTGTTGTTTACAATATACAGCTTTCTTTGTATCTAAACAATATCCGGCATTGGCATGGGGATTGGTTTATGTAAATTACTGAGAATATGGTGAAAATTTTACAAAATCGGTAAGAGGGCAGGTTATATCCTGTTAGAACAAGCCCCTTGACTAATAATAGTAGATAGCATTGACACAGGTGTGACGGTATCTTGTCCCCGGGTACACATCCAATATCTCAATAGTTAAAACATATGTCCATGTTTCATGATTAAGCTCAAAATCGCTCAATGAAATTGATTGAAAATGTGGCGTATCCAATAATACAATAATTCTTGAGTTTCCAAAATTATCTGATACACGAATTCTCCTCATTCGGGAATTATCTGTAAATAAATTTGGATTCGTAAATGATACAAATCCTGATGAAATATAGAGTTCATCACCACTCAACTGGCTGGCTGAACTAATTGTAAGTGTTAAACGCTCATTTAATTCATTAACCGGAACCCAGCACTCACCAATTCTTGTTCCCAATCTTTCCGGGGTATAAACCACAACCCTTCCGCCTATGGTTTCCCTCAATGAAGAAGACGCTCTAATCCAGGAATCATCTCCAATTTGTGCATAACCTGTCCAAAATGAATCATTATTTCCAAAAAATTGAATGGAATTTGATGTATATAAAAATATATCCCCTCTGGAATTGTTTAATAAAACTAAATATTCTTCCCGTGTACCGGAACTCCAGGAAACAGTCAGGAAATCCAAACCATTTCTATTACGAATGGAATATGTACCGGTTCTAATATTCCTCCTGCTTGGATTCTCATCCGGGACTTCATGTTGATCCCACAGTTCTATCCTGTTATTGGACGAAAATCGAATATAACTAATAAAATCACTGGGAGTCTGGGAGGTTCTGCCTCTATAGGTTGATCCAGGTATAATTCCGGAATTTTGCTGGCTGGCTAATTGTGCTATAAATAAACACATGATAAAACCGATTAAGACTGCTTTTTTCATACCAATTCTCCTTAATGCAGATGGTGGATAACTACAAATATAGGGGAAAAACTTTAAAATCACAATACTTTTACTACCCCCTATTACAAAGCACCCCCATTGATAACCCACTGAATAAAGCAGCAATGTATCCCCCTAAAGCATGATAAGGCGGGTGTCAGTGGCAAACGTGCCGCCCCTGCAAACGCTCCCCCTATCACAAAGCACCCTCTTATCTATCAATAAAGGAAACCTCAAACCAAATGCACTGGACACCAGACCGGCGGCGGCGGGGGAAGCGGGCCGGCAAAACATTTGCCGGATTCCCTGCTGGAGAAGACGTGTGAGTAAATGTAGAAATTGGAGAGCGAATAATTGCCCGGCTGCTTAAACCCGTATTCTTCGATAGAAAACATACGATATGTATTTAAGCAGCCGAGCGGCTTCGCAAGCAGATTCCCCGGCCTGTTTTGACGGACCGTTACCCCGCCGCCGCCGGTGTGTTACCAAGTCGATATATTAGATTGAGATTTCACTCAACCTTTATTTTCAAACGCCGATACAGATAGTGAGGAATCTCTCATGGAGGTAATGCAAGGATGCTATTCGATGAATGCAAGGGCATTTTACTGAAAGAAATTGAACTGATACAGCGTATTGAAACGCTGCAAAACACGATCATGGAAGCGGTTATGAACCGGGAATGGGTCGATTTTGATGTTCATTTTAAGGAACTGGACGGAACTCGGGAGGAATTTGCCGTTCTTGAAGATGAAAGGGAGCGGCTTTTTACCGGCGGTTTTTATACCTTTGTCGTTCAATTTCAGGCGGAACAGCGTAACGAGCTGACCGGAATTTACCGCAATTTGAAATTGGAAGCCTTAAAGGTTCAGGCGGCAGGTGATGCGCTCATGGGGTATATTGCCGGTGTGCGCGCTACCCTGGCAGGTTTTTTTGAAATTGCCTTCCCCGACCGGGGCGGCAAATTATACACGCCGCATGGGATACCTGTTTCTCATGATATGCGCAGCATGGTTCTCAACCGTTGTTTTTAACAAGAGAGGTACAACACTATGACATCGACTTTTATGGGAATTGAGATTGGAAAACGGGGCGTGCAGGCCCATCAACAGGCCCAGTATGTTACCGGGCATAACATCACTAATGCCAAAACCGAAGGTTATACCCGGCAGCGCGTAGAAATGTCGGCATTTGAGCCGATTTACCTTCCCGGACTGAACCGTGCAGAAACAGCCGGGCAGATAGGTCAGGGCGTTATTGTTGAGCGTGTGGAACGGCTGAGGGATCAGCTGCTTGACCGGCGCATTGTAGCGCAGGCATCCAATGAAGGGTATTGGGAAGCACGTGACCCGTACATTCGCTCAATGGAACAGCTGTACCTTGAGCCGGGGGGGAATTCCGTGCGATCGAAAATGGACGAATTCTGGGATGCCTGGCAGGAACTTTCAATATATCCTACGGATGCTGCGCCGCGTCATGCGGTAATTGAGCGGGGAAAGACGCTTATAGACGGTATACACAACCGCTATCACGGGCTCAAAGGCCTGCAGGATCAGGTGAACGGTGACATTGAAATTACCGTCGGACGGGTGAATGATTTAACACGTCAGATAGCAGCCCTTAACGGCGATATTCAACGGATAAAGGCAATGGGTGATAACCCCAACGACCTTATGGATCGCCGAGACCTGCTGGTTGACAGACTCTCGAAAATAATTGACATAACCATTGAAACGAGCGATCCGGATGAATTTATGATTCACACTGCCGGATTTACTGTTGTTCAGGGGCAGATAGGCCGGCAGTTTGATCTTCGCAGAGGCATTGACACTGAAGGTTATGCACACATTTTCTGGCAGGATACCGGGCAGGAAATACGTTTCCAAAGGGGGAGCCTGGGTGCACTTTTGGAGCTTCGCGATGTAACGATAAACCATGAAATCCAGACTCTGGACAATATGACCATGAACTTTGTTGATCTGGTCAATGAAATTCACCGAGACGGATACGGGATAAACGGCAATACCGGCATTGAATTCTTTTCCGAATATCCTTTTGTTCCCAATGTTAACGGCAACTACGACCGTTCCGGCGACGGTGAATTTGATTCCAGTTATATTTACCGGATAAACGGGCAGCATGTACTTGAAGCGCAGGCACAGCCCGGCCTTGAAGGGGTAATCACCCTTTCCGGTGCAAACGGCAATATCTTTGTGCCGTATAATTCAACCGACACCATAGCGGATATTATCAGCAGGATTAACAATTCCGGCGCCGAGGTTGTAGCAAGCCTCAATCGTGACGGCAGGCTTTCCCTCAAGGGAACTACGGCCGAGCCGGTGAACGGCGTTAGGGAAAACCCTGATTTTGTTATTCGGCATGTCAGCGATACCGGGCATTTCCTTACCGGGTACGCCGGTCTGCTGGGCGGCGTTGAAGGGGGAACATACGACTGGGGTACAGCCGATGCGGTAAACACCCTGCGTGACGGGGCGAGTTTCGCCGTTGCCCCCATTTCCCATCCATCCGGCTGGATCGAAGTAAATCCCGCCCTGGTCAGAGATCCCATGTCTGTTGCATCCGGTTTCGGCGTTAACGGTAACACTGCCAATCCCGGCAATGGCGATGCCGCTGCGGCAATTGCATCAATACGGAACAACCCGGTCATGGTCGGCCGTCATTCGACATTTGATGATTATTTTGCCGATTCTGTTGCCCGCGTCGGTTTACACGGAGAGCGGAGCGAGCGGTCTTTGACAACGGAAAATATTATCATGAAGGAACTGCGCGATATGCGCGACTCAATTTCCGGTGTGAATGTTGATGAAGAACTTGCCAACATGCTCCGCTACCAGCATGGCTACAATGCCGCCGCGCGTTTTATATCTACCGTTAATTCAATGCTTGATACATTGATGAGACTGGGAGCTTAATAGTTGTACATGGATGTACAAAAAAATAACAAGGAGTGTAGAGTATGAGAAGAATTTCGAGTGATATGCCGCATACAGATACGCAGTTTTATCTGAGGCAGCAGGAAGCAAGGCTTGCAAAGCTAAACAATCAAATTTCATCACAGAGCAGGATTAACGAGCTGCGGGATGATCCTTTGGCTGCCGCGCATGCGGTACGGTATGAATCCTATCTGGCACGGCTTTCGCGTTTTGAAAATAATACCCAGTACGCAAAGGACCATTACAATATTGTGCAGGCGTATGTGAATGAGGCTATAGGCATCATGCAGCGCACCCGTGAGCTTGCGGTTCAGGGAGCGAATGGTACATGGACAGCCGAAGATCAAAAATTAATGGCTATGGAAATTAATGAACTTATCAAGGAACTGGCCGCTATTTCTAACGCAACAGGGCCTGACGGCAAGCAGTTGTTTGCCGGTGATAAGGCATTTACCGAGCCTTTCCGCCTCGTGGAAGGTATGGTTGAAGGCGGCGGTGAAAGCATGGTTGTCAGGGTAGAATACCGGGGTGCCGGCGCTACACGACGTACCGAAATCAGCGATCGTTCCTTTATTGACCTTGATATTGGCGGAGGAGAATTATTTTGGGCAGAAAGAATGAACATTTTCTCCAATGTCAATGCAGCGAATTACCGGGTTAATGAACACGGCTCTTTTTTTATAGACGGTGTTGAAATAAAGGTGACTCCCGGAGATACATTGCCTTCGATTGTTGCAAAAATAAACGATTCACCGGCGCCGGTAAAAGCATCCGTTGATCCTTACACCAGAGGACTCATGCTGGAAGGGACAAACCCCCACCTTATCCGCATTGAAGACGGTGCCGAAGGGGCAACGGTTATGAGAGACCTGGGGATTATCCTGGGGAATATGCAAAACAATGCGCCTAATTGGGATACAACCCGTTCACGGGTTTCCGGCGGTTCGATGTTCGATATGATGGTACGTCTGCGTGACGCTTTATTCCGGGGTGATTATGATTTTATCGGCAGCCAGGGAATTGCAGGCATGGACCTTGCCATCGGCAACCTGACAGCACGTATAGCGGATATAGGCAGCCGTCAGGAACGCGCAGAAATGGTGTGGCAGCGGATTAACCGTGAGATACCCGATGTAACATCAAACCTTGCCCGTGTCTCGTCTGTAGATATGACCACTGCGGCTACCGACCTCCGAATGCTGGATTTTGCACACAGAGCGACTCTTCAGACTGCCGCGCGTACAATACCGACAACGCTTCTTGATTTTCTCCGATAGGACTCCGTTTCGTTTGAGGAGATGATTTTGAAAGTTGCTACCAAGGCTTACGGTTTAATTGATGTTGACGAGCGTCAAAAAATTGTATTTCCCGAAGGGCTCTTTGGTTTTGAAACATTACACGATTATCTCCTCCTTGATGCTGAACGTCAGCCGTTTTACTGGCTCCAGTCCATGGAAGTAGAAGAGGTTGCATTTGTACTGCTCAATCCGTTCCTGTTCAGGCCTGACTACGAAGTTAATATCAGCAATGAAGAACTGGCCGAGATTGACATAGATTTACCTGAAAAAGCCCTTATTTTTTCAATTGTCACTATACCGGCTGACGGCAGTTCCATGACCGCAAATCTTCAGGGCCCGATTGTTATTAACCGTGAAAACAGAACCGGTAAACAGGCTGTACTGGCTGACAACCGCTGGAAAACAAAGCATGACATTATGGCGGAACTGTCGTCTCCGGAGTCGTCGTCTCCTTCGGAGCCGTTGGGGACAAATTAATGCTCATACTATCCAGAAAAGTCAACGAAAAAATCATGATAGGAGACAACATTTCCGTCTCCATTATTGAAGTCCGCGGCGAACAGGTACGTATCGGCGTTGATGCCCCCAAAACAGTAAAAGTGTTCCGCCAGGAAGTGTATGATGCAATTATAGCGGAAAACAAAGCCGCCGCCGAATCAAAACCTGTCCTGCCCATCGTGGATTTTGGCGTACCCAAACAGGAACAGGCAACATTAAGTTTACTTACTTGACAGCAGGAAGTCGATAATATTCCTGAATACAATGCCTTCATGATCGGTAATATATGTTTTGTCCATTGACAATATGGTTTTTTCATAATTATCGCGGATTGTTGCAAGAGGGGCAATTTCCCTTTTTTTTACGCTTTCGTCCATCAAACTTAGCGTGACTTGAAAGTACTTCCGGGTATTTTGCCTGATGGCCAGAAAATCCACCTCGCTGTCGTACCATTTACCGATGAACACCTGATAGCCGCGGCGCAGCAATTCAAAGTAAACAATAGTTTCCAGCACATGCCCCATATCGCCGTCTGAATAACCCATAAGCATGTTACGGATACCCGTATCAGTTACATAGAACTTTGACAGTGTTTTTAGCTGCTCTTTGCCTTTGATATCAAAACGATCTGCCTGATAGACAATATACGCTTTTTCCAGAGTGGCAAGGTAAGATGTAATTGTTGCAGATTTAACGGTCTCCCCTTTTCCCTGAGAACTTAAAAAACCGCTTATTTTATTTGATGAGATGATATTGCCGGTATTACTGATAATATATCGAACAATTTTCTCCAGCAATTCTACATTCCTGTTATTGCTTCTTGCCACCACATCCTTGATAATGACGGTATTGTAGATCCCCCGTAAGAATTCATTGATTATATTATCTTCCTGCGGCAAGGTTGTAACAGCAGGCAGACAGCCGTATTTTATGTACTGCCGGAATTTATCTTCAACAGACATATCAGCCGGAAGATGGTCAAACAACAGGTACTCTTTAAATGAAAGCGGCAGCATTTTTATTTCCACATAACGTCCTGACAGCAGGGTGGAAATGTCAGATGACAGCATATATGCATTTGATCCGGTAACATACATATCAACATCAATATCAGTCTCTATACTCAGACTGTTTACCGCTTTTTCCCATTGATTTACCTGCTGAACCTCATCAAGCAGTACATAACACTTTCCCCTGGATGGGATCATTTCTCTCACTAGTTTATATAACCGGCGGTAATCCCGGATTTCGTCATAAGCCATCAATTCAAAGTTAATGTCAATGATATGGCCGGCAGCAATACCTGATTCCAGCAGTTCCTGCTTAAGCAATTGCAGCAACGTAGACTTTCCGCAGCGTCTAAGCCCGGTTATTACTTTTATCAGTTTAGTATCCTTGAAGGATTTTAGACGTTCCATATATTGAGTCCGTTGGATCATTGTAATCTCCCTGTAGAGTAATTATAGGGGAAAAACTTCAAATTATCAATACTATTTCCTCTATAGGGGAAAAACTTCAAATTATCAATACTTTTTCCTCTGCAAGGGAAAAACATTTTCAAGCATTGCCATTGACACACTATTAACTACAAGATACACTGCCATATAAGCGAGAGTGGTGGAACTGGCAGACACGCCAGATTTAGGTTCTGGTGCCTAAGGTATATGGGTTCAAGTCCCATCTCTCGCAGGCTTTTCACAGTATATTTATTATTCACGAGGAAAATACAGTGTCCGTAACGAAAGAAATCACCCGGCTGGAAAAATCAAATGTCAAAATCAATTTGACCATCCCTAAAGAAGACGTACAGTCCCAGTACCATGATCTAATCAAAGATTATGCCAAAAACATTCAATTACCGGGCTTTCGCAAAGGAAAGGTGCCGCAGGATGTCCTGGAACGGAAATTTGGCGAGGCGCTCAAGGGCGAAGCGCTGGGAAAGATCGTCGAAAAGGCAGTGGGCGAAGTATTTGACGATGAAAACCTGCCAAGGGACGAACGGCCGCTGCCGTATTCACAACCCCAGCTTCAGGAAGAAGACCTGAAACTTGACTTTGACAAGGATTTAAGCTTTTCCCTTATTTATGACGTGCTGCCAAAAGTAACCGTCGGTCAGTGGAAGGGGCTTGAAGTGGAAGTCCCCGATGCGGCAGTGACCGAAGAAGATCTAACCCGCGAACTGGAAGAGGTGCGGGAACGTAATTCATTTGTCCTTGACCGGGATGATAATGCTGAGGCGCAAACCGGTGATGTGGTAACAATAACCCACTGCGAACTGGATGAAAACGGCGGTGTAGTGCCCGATACCACCAGGGAAGATTTTACTTTTACCCTGGGTAATGTGCAAAATACCACTATGTTTGATGATGATATTATCGGGATGAAGAAAGGCGAAACCAGAGAATTTACCAAGACGAAAAAAATGAGGGTTACGCTGAAAGAACTCAAAGAAAAAAAACTCCCCGATCTGGACGATGACTTGGCCCAGGACGTTGATGAAAAATTCCAAACCCTCGATGATCTGAAAAACAATATACGAGAACGGCTGGAACAAAACCTCAAACAGCGCCTGGAAGAGATCAAAATCAACAATATACTCGAAAAAATAATGGAAAATACCCCCGTAGTCCTCCCTGAATCCATGGTCAGAGTAGAACTAGACGGCCGTTTGCGTAATCTGGCAAGGCGTTTTGGCGTTGATACCGCCAAACTTATGCAATTACTTGCTCATGACGGCCAGGGGCTTGAAGATATTCAGGGACAATGGCGGCCGTCGGCGGAAAAAGCGCTCCATTCCCGGCTTATTCTTGAAAACCTCATGGAAGAGCAGCAAATTGAGGCAAGCGATGAGGATATCGGCAAGGAAATGGAAGCGATAGCCGCCAGTTCGGGTGAGTCCCTTGAAGAAACAGAACAACGCTACGGTGAGGGTAATGCTCTGGAATACATCAAAGAAGAGATAAAAGAACGCAGGATGTTTGCTATGCTGATAGCGGAAAATACCATAAAAACAGGTTCCCGGATGAATTATCTGGACGTTGTGGAAAAAAACAGGTAAATTGTAGTATGATAGAGCAAATGAGCAATCTCGTTCCCATTGTTGTTGAGCAGACCGGCGCCGGGGAGCGGTCTTATGACATTTTTTCCCGGCTCCTTAAAGACAGGATTGTGTTTATTGACGGAGAAATAAATGATCTTAACGCAGACCTGGTTGTCGCACAGCTCCTGTTTCTGGACGGTCAGGATACGGAAAAAGACATTAACCTGTATATAAATTCGCCCGGAGGATCGGTGACTGCAGGCCTTGCCATTTACGATACCATGCAGTATGTAAAGTCCGATGTGCAGACGATCTGTATGGGGCAGGCGGCAAGTATGGCGGCGCTCATTGTCGCGGCAGGTGCGCCCGGCAAGCGTCTCGTCCTTCCTTCGGCACGAATGTTGATTCACCAGCCCTGGGGCGGCGCATCGGGGCAGGCACGGGATATTGGCATACAGTCCAAAGAAATTATCCGCTTAAAAAAAATGACTATTGATTATTTTGCAAAACACACGGGAAAGACACCGGAAAAAATTGCCGCCGATATGGAGCGGGATTTTTATATGTCGGCGGAAGATGCCGTGACTTATGGCGTAGCAGATCGCATTTTAACGAGGGAGAAAAATGGCACGGCTTAAAAACACAGCAGCAGCAGAGCGGGTTTGTTCGTTTTGCGGAAAAAGCGCCGACATGGCCCGCAGGCTCATCGCCGGACCCAACGATGTTTTTATTTGTGATGAATGTGTCGAAGTATGCCTTAAAATACTTTCCGATGAAGACGAAGAACTTTCATCCCAGTTTACCGGTGATATACCCACGCCCCGGGAAATTAAACTGTACCTTGACCAGTATGTGGTCGGGCAGGATGATGCGAAAAAGGCGCTGTCTGTTGCGGTGTATAACCATTACAAACGCATTGCCAATCCCATTAAAAGTAAAAGCAATACAATCGAAATTGAAAAATCAAATGTCCTGCTTATAGGCCCCACCGGAACAGGTAAAACCCTGCTTGCAAAAATACTTGCCAAAAAGCTCAAGGTGCCTTTTGCCATTGTAGACGCGACCACACTGACCGAAGCCGGTTATGTAGGCGAGGATGTGGAAAACATCCTCCTCAAACTGATCCAGAATGCCGGTGGGAATATCGCTGCCGCCGAACGGGGTATAATTTACATAGATGAAATAGACAAGATCGCCCGCAAGGGAGAAAATGTTTCGATAACCCGCGATGTGTCCGGTGAAGGTGTACAGCAGGCGCTGTTAAAAATTATTGAGGGAACCGTTGCTTCCGTGCCGCCGCAGGGCGGAAGGAAACACCCCAACCAGGAATTGATACGCATTGACACTACCAATATTCTGTTCATCTGCGGCGGCGCTTTTGTCGGTCTTGACAAAATGATTGCCCGAAGGGTTGTGCAGCACCCCCTGGGGTTTGGTTCAGAAGCCGGCAGCGGAGAAAAAAGCCTCAAGGAATTATTCGAAGCGCTGCATCCGGACGACCTTATCCACTTCGGCATGATACCCGAATTTATCGGCAGGCTTCCCATCACGGTGAGTCTTGCGGAACTCAGGCGGGAGGAACTTAAGCGGATCATCACAGAGCCGCATAACGCCATTGTCAAGCAATATCAGGCTTCACTCGCTTATGACGATGTGGTACTGGAATTTACGGAAGGGGCTATTGATGCGATTGCCGACACTGCGATAAAGCAAAAAACCGGAGCGCGCGGTTTGCGGGCCATTGTTGAACGGCTCATGACGGATATCATGTTTGAAATACCTTCGATGAAGGGCAGCAAACAGGTGACCATCACCCAGGATGTTGTTGAACATTCAAAAGTGCCGGAAATCCAGCTATTCCAAAAGAGCGCGTAGAATTGAAACATGGCGGCAGCTCAAAAAAAAACGGGTTCTCGTCGTTTCTTTCCGCGCTGAAAATAAAATCCGGCGGAGTACTATCGGCAGAAGAATTTACCCTGCTCCCTCTGCGTGATCTGGTTCTGTACCCCAATACCGTCGTTCCGTTTTTTATTACTACCCAGCCGGGAATGGCAGCGCTGGAAGAAGCTCTCCGCCGTGATAACCGGTTGTTTGCGGCCTGCATCAGAACGAATGATGAGCCCTGGCCGTTTGGCACCGTTGTCAGAATCATTCAGCACCTGAAACTGCCTGACGGTACTTTCCGGCTTGTACTGCAGGGAGAGTATCGTGCCAGAATCCTTGAGACGCACATAAAGGAGAATTATTCCCTTGTTACTGTCGAGCCCATTAATGCGGGTGTTTTTGCCGATCCGCCGTTCCCGCAGGATGTTGCCCTTCTGCGCGCCGTGCAAAGGTCGTTTAACCAATACGCCGAGCTTTCAAAAAAAGTAGGGTCGGAAACGCTGCTTGCCGTTGAACGCGCTGAAAACCCCGAACGCCTTGCCAATCTTATTTGCAATGCTATTCAGATAAAAACCGATAAAAAAATTGAACTTCTTGCCATATCGGATGCTGTGCAGCGGCTTGAGACGGTTCTGGAAACGCTTGAACGTGAAAATGAAATTTTCGGCATTCAGAAAAATATTTCCGGCAAGGTAAAAAGCCGCATAGATAAACACCAGCGCGAATACTATCTGCACGAACAACTCAAGGAAATTAACAAAGAACTGGGCAAGGATAAAAAAGAAGACGAGTTTGCCGATATTGAAAAAAACATTGCCGAAAAAAAACCTCCGCCGGAAGTAATCGCAAAAACAAGCAAGGAAATTGCCCGTTTGCGCAAACTACAGCCCCTGTCTCCCGAAGCCGGAGTATTGCGCACATACCTTGAGTGGATTACCGATCTTCCCTGGAGCGAATACAGCGCCGATTCGGGCGATCTTGACGAAGCGCAGCGTATACTTGACGAAGACCATTTCAACATGCGCAAGGCAAAAGAACGCATTGTGGAATTTATTGCAGTGCGGCAGCTGCTAAGTGGGGATCAGGGATCAGGGATCAGGGATCAGGGATCAGGGACCAGGGATCGTGGTAAGAAAGATAACCTAACTTCCGGGTTAACTCCCGGTAGTCCGAATACTGAACCCCAGTCCCCAATAAAAGGGCCAATTCTCTGCTTCGTGGGGCCGCCGGGGACGGGTAAGACCAGCTTAGGCAAGTCGGTGGCGCGGGCATTGGGGCGGCGCTTTGTCCGCATTTCGCTTGGGGGCTTGCGGGATGAGGCGGAGATTCGCGGTCACCGGAAAACATACGTTGGCTCGCTGCCCGGCAGGATAATCCAGTCAATGAAAAAAGCCGGTACCATGAATCCGGTTATCCTTTTTGACGAAATAGATAAACTATCAAGCGATTTCCGGGGGGATCCTGCCAGCGCCCTGCTTGAAGTGCTTGATCCTGAACAAAACGCAACATTCACCGATCATTACATGGAAGTGCCTTATGATCTTTCACGGGTGCTGTTCATAACAACGGCAAATTCCCTGCACGGCATTCCGTATCCCCTGCTTGATCGTATGGAAATAATAGACATTCCCGGTTATGGCGAAAATGACAAACTGGAAATCGCCAAACAATTCCTTGTTCCCAAGGCGCTGACGGAAAACGGCCTTTGGGAAGCGCATATCCGCTTTACCGATGACGCCATCAGGAGCATCATCCGTTATTGGACCATGGAATCCGGTGTTCGCGGTCTTGAACGGGAAATTTCCCGCTGTATACGGCGCATTGCACGGCGGGCAGTCGCCAATGGATATGGCAAAGACAAGCACATTACTGATTTTAAGAAAATTGTTAAAAGCGAAGGGCTGGAAAAACTGCTGGGCAGACGGAAATATAAAAGCGATGTTGTATTCCGTGAGCCGGGGGTAGGGGTAAGCTGCGGTCTTGCCTGGACAGAAACCGGCGGCGCCATGCTACCCGTGGAAAGCACCCGTTTTGAAGGCAGCGGCGAAGTTGCCATGACGGGAAATCTCGGCGACGTGATGAAAGAAAGCGCCCGTATTGCACTGACCTATCTTCGCAGCGTACAGGATAGTTATAACTATCAGGTAAAAGACGCAGGTAAAACCGATTTTCACATCCATGTTCCCGAAGGCGCCATTCCCAAAGACGGCCCTTCCGCAGGCATTGCCATTGCCGCCTCTTTGTTGTCAACCCTGTGCCAAAAGCCGTTGCGATCCGGTTATGCCATGACGGGCGAGCTTACGCTTACCGGGCGTATTTTACCCATTGGCGGTTTGAAAGAAAAATTGCTTGTCGCCATCCGCAACGGTATGGAAAAGGTTTTATTGCCCTGCGATAACCGCAGTGAATGGGAAGAACTTGACAAGGATATCCGCACTGCCATCACAGTCGAATTTGTCGATAATGCCAAAGACGCGTTTGTGTTATTGTTTGACAAGGACATTGTCAGGAAAAAAACGAGCGGAAAGAGAAAAGTTAATAGTTAAAAACTAAATAGTTAATAGTGAGAAGTGTTGTTGTATCGGGTTTTTCCTATGTTATGCTTTTTATTGTATTGATTAACTTCTTCTTTGAGCTTTTCTGGAATATCGCTTAAATAAATGTCATTTTTTAGCATTATTATCTTTTCCCATTCATATGGATTTACATACTCAGCCGCTGTCAATGCTTTTTTTACCCCGATAATATCCCTGTTTCCATATTTTTTTTGGTAATTTTTAAACATTGTTACAAGTGTTATTTCATTAAGTATATATGCAATATCTATATAGTCTTTTGCTTTTTTCCTTCCTTCGATTGCAAGCATTTTCATTGCTGAAATATCGTTAATCCCCAACATTGTTATCCCGTCATCTGTTATCAGGGGGTCGATAATATTGCCTTTTATACTGATTATATCAAGACCAGTTTCACCAATAACAGCCTGAATTGCATTCTCGTCATAGCTTAGAATATCTATACAAGTAAAAGTATTTCGTAAAAAATCCAGTATTTTTGTGTAGTCATGTTTTTTTACAGAAAATAAATCGATATCAATTGATTTTCTGTGTCCGATTTGCAATGCAAGGGCAGTGCCACCCGCAAGAAAAAAACCATCAAGCAAGGGCTCTGTTTGCAGAGTCCGGATAATTTCAATCATATCCAGTGTAACGGTTTCTTTCCGAAGCATTTGAATCGTTCCTTTTTTACTTTGAATATTGCGCTTAAATAAGCAATGGTATTTTCGCTTAAATAATCAATTTTTGTCACGGTTTTTTTTATTTTTTTATATGAATATATTTTATGAAGTAATATTTCATCGGATTGACGACCATAGGCGACTACTCTTTCAATGATAAAATCGCTGTCCTTTTTCAAATCAAGCTTGCTTCTGTCAACATCCCAGAATACATGAGAAGAAAAGTCCCGTATACAGATTCGGTCATGCATTTTCCCCGCTATCCCCCCGCTGTCTCCGTAATTATCTCAAATGTACGTTCAATACAGCGGTCCCAGGAAAAAAATTGAGCGCGTTCCAGGCCCAGCCGGCGGCATTCTTCGTATTGCACACGGTCGGTTGCAAGGGTAACCATGCGGTCGGCCATGTCTTCCGGATCGCGGGGGTTAAAGTACAGAGCGGCATGTTCGGCGGTTTCCGGAAGGGAGGCGGCGCGGGCGCAGGCTGCGGGAATTCCCGATGCCATCGCTTCGATAACCCCCATGCCGAAACCTTCATACATTGACGGGAAAACCACAAAATCCGCGCCGGAGTATAAATCCGGAAGGCTTTCATGGGGAAAATGACCGGTAAAAAAAATGTCGCTTTTCCATGCGGATTTGGCGGCTTCGGCATATACCCTGGATGCATTATTGCTGTCTTTTCCGGCAAGAATGAGGCGGTGGGGGCTGCCGGTGCGTTCTTTAAATATGCCAAATGCTCTGATGAGCCGGATATGGTTTTTAACCGGATGATCAATGCGTGACACGCAGAGTATATAAGGCCGGCGGAAGCTGAAAGGCTGTATGAGCAGTTCGCTTTCATCATCACTGTGGGGGCGGGGGAAAAAGGCAGAATGATCAATTCCGTTCTGCACTACCTCTATGCGGGATTCCCTGACTCTGGCAAGATCTATCAGTTCCTGTTTTACCCAATCACTTACGGCGATTATTCTGTCAAGGCGCCGCAGCGAGTTTGGCATGACTACCCGCAGGATAGCCCCTAAATGCTCCCTGGTCCGTCTGGTACCCCAATAGGCAGCCATGTCATGGACTACGCCGATAGCGGGGCAGGGGGATTTGTAGGGGGGTTGCCGGTGCGCTGCGGGGAAAAAACAGGCATTGTAGGCCCTATCTTGTGCGAATTGCGGGTATCTGCGCAGATGCCAAACTGCATTTGCCGATCTGCCGGTTATGGAACAACGTGCAATGAATTCAAGGTTAGGGGCAAATTCGCTGTAGATATATCGGTCGTATTCCCATCCGAATAATTCAAAACGGGCATCATTGGAAGGAAGGATACGCCTGAGCAGCTGCGTTAAATAAGTACCTACCCCTGACTTACCGCTATCGCAGGCAAAGGTATCAATCCCTATCTTCATTAAACCTCCGGAAAGGGGTAAGGAGACTTATTATATCATAAACTCAGCATTGTTCCTATCCCCTCATCGGTGAACAGTTCGATGAGTAACGCATGGGGCAGGCGTCCGTCGAGGATATGGGCTTTGTGGACCCCCCCGTCCAGGGCCAGAGCGCAGCAGTCAACCTTGGGAATCATACCCTTGTTTATCACGCCGTCCGCTTTCAGGCGCTCCAGTTCCGCCCTCGTTGCCGTTTTGATAAGGGAATTGGGATCGTTTACATCCCGGAGAATGCCCTGAACATCGGTCATTAAAATGAGTTTTTCAGCCGAAAGGGCAGCGGCTATTTGCGCGGCTGCAGTGTCGGCGTTTATGTTGAGTGCTGTATCATTCATACTGTCATCAATGCCGTAAGCCACCGAGGAAACCACGGGGATAAACCCCGAATCCAGCGTAGAATTGAGGATTGAAACATCGACTTCCGCAATCTCGCCGACGAGCCCGTAATCCCCATTTGCCATCCTTCGGGCTTTCAGCATTGCCCCGTCAATGCCGCACAGCCCAATGGCCTTGCCTCCTGCCTGCTGGATATGTCTGGTTATATCTTTATTTACTTTACCGCAGAGAACCATCTGGACAATTTCCATGGTACCGGCATCGGTGTAACGCAGGCCGTTGACAAAACGGCTCTCACCGCCGGTTTTTTTCAGCATTGCCTCGATTTCCGGCCCTCCGCCGTGAACGAGCACCGTGCGTATGCCGACACAGGCCATCAGCACCACATCCTGTATGACTGCAGCCTTAAGTTCATCGTTGATCATGGCGTTGCCGCCGTACTTAACCACAATGGTTTTTCCGTGAAAGCACTGAATATACGGAAGGGCTTGTATGAGTATATGTGCAGAGTTTGTCATAATATTATCCTATGAGCGGTAGTCGCCATTTATTTTAACATAATCGTAGGTTAAATCGCAGCCCCATACCGAGACGGCGTTGTTTTCATTGCCGATGGTAATAATAATTTCAATTTCTTCCTGCGAGAGTATGTTTTTTGCATCTTCTTCATAAAAGGGGAACGGCTCCCCGTTTTTAAATACGGTAATTTCCCCAGCGGTACTTTTGAATGCAACAGTGGTCTGAAGAGGATCGAATTCCGCGCCGGAATAACCCATGGCACAGAGTATGCGGCCCCAGTTGGCATCCGCCCCGAAACAGGCTGTCTTTACCAGGCTGGATGAAGCGATGGACTTTGCCAGGGTTTCCGCTGTTGCTTCATCGTCCGTGCCGTTTACAGTGACTGTCACCAGTTTCGTCGCGCCTTCGCCGTCACGCGCCATGGCACGAACCAGTTTGACACAGCAGGCTTCAAGTGCACCGGCAAACAGTTCATATCCATCGTCTTCTTCGGTAATTGCCGGAATGCCCGATGCGCCGTTTGCCATGACAACTACCATGTCATTTGTTGATGTATCGCCGTCTACGGTCAGGCGGTTAAATGAGCGGCTGACGGCGCGGTGCAGGCTTTTGTCGAGCAGTTCCCGTGAAATTGCTGCATCGGTGGTCAGGAAACAGAGCATGGTTGCCATGTTGGGATGTATCATCCCCGAGCCTTTTGCCATGCCGCCTATCCGCACCGGCAAACCGCCAATTTCGATTTCAACCGACACTTCTTTTTTGCGGGTATCCGTGGTCATTATCGCTTCAAGGGCCGCGGCGTGGCCTGCTTCATCCCCCCGCAGTGAATTTGCCAGCGCGCCTATGCTGTTTTCAATGGCGGCAATGGGCAGCGGCACCCCGATAACCCCGGTTGAAGCAACCGCGACATGCCGGGGGTTTATGACAAATTCATCGGCGGCAAGAGCGGCCATGCGCTGTGCAGCGTCCAGGCCCGCAGCTCCGGTGCAGGCATTGGCATTGCCGGAATTAGCGATGATTGCGTGGAGTTTCCCCGCGGCAATGTGTTCCATGCTGACAATAATGCTTGCCGCCTTTACCCGGTTCGTCGTGAACACAGCCGAAGCCGTACAGCTTTTTTCCGAATAAATAAGGGCAAGGTCTCTTTTTTGTGACTGTGCCTTGATGCCGCACCAGATACCGCCCGCCATAAACCCTATGGGCGCACACACCCCACCAGCTATTTCTTTCATCTTACCCTCTTACCCTCTTACCTCTTACTTCTTACTTTAAAAAAGTGCCGGAATATGTTCTAAACCGGTGCGTTCTTCATAATCAAAAATAATATTCATGTTCTGTATTGCCTGTCCCGCTGCGCCCTTAACCATGTTGTCAATGGCAGTGCAGACAATCAGTGTGGAGCCGCTGTGATCGAGGTGTACCGATATGTCACAGTAGTTTGACTGGCGCACCCTGTTCGTAGCGGCGGTAACGCCTTCCGGCAATACCCGGACAAATGGTTCATTGCGGTAAAAATCGGTATACAGGGCGCGAATTGCGGCGGTCTGCTGTTCAATTTCGTTTGATGGCGGGCGGATTGCTGTTTCTGTGCTTGCCGCACGCCATTGTGCGGAAAGGGGAATGTATATCGTGGAAAGTATTCCCCTGTTCATGGGGGCAAGGTGCGGGGTAAAAATAATTGCCGGGGAATTTTCATTTCCCGACATCGCGGCGAAATTCCGGGCAATTTCCGGGGTGTGCCGGTGCGAGCCGACTTTGTACGGGGAGACGGCATCGGCACATTCGGGGAAATGGAACGAACGAGAAGGTTCACGTCCGCCGCCGGATACGCCAGAGATCGAATCAATGACAATCGTTGTGCCGCCGGCAGGCAGCCCTTTTGCCAGTGCGGGAAACGCTCCCAGCGAAGCGCCGGTGGGATAACAGCCCGGATTGCCGATAATCACTTTGCCCGAGGAAGCAAGTTCTTTTATGCGATTGCGATTGAGTTCCGGCAGGCCGTACACCGTATGATCGCGGAGTTTCGGATATGTGTAGGGTTTACCGTACCATGCACTGAAGGCCGCTTCGTCATTGCCAAAACGGAAATCTGCGGACAGGTCGATGAAGGGGATTCCTTTTTCGAAACAGGTATGTGCATAAGGTTCGCCAACCCCGTGGGGAAGGGCGGAAAAAACCACACCGGCGGCGGCAATTACATCTTCGGCTTTTCCCAGTGACATGCTGATGCGTCCAAGAAAGTTGGGGTACACATCCTCAATGTGTCCGCCTTCAAAACTTACCGAAGAAAGAACAAGGCGGTCAATTTTCCCGTGCCCAGACAAAAGCCTGACCAGTTCCGCGCCTGCGTAACCGGTTGCCCCAACTACCCCTGCAATCATTGTATGTTCCTGCCATCGTCTGCGGCCAAAAGGCTGTATGCTTCATCGGCGTTTTTTGCGTTAAGCAATGCGGTGCGCAGTTCGCGGTCTTTCAGGTGGGCGCTGAAAAAAGAAAGTGTTTGCAGATAATGAGCGTGCTGGTTATAAGCTGCGCCTATCATGATGATCAGCCGGACCGGATCATCGTCAAGAGGGTTAAAGTCGGTAACATCAATGCTGCTTATCCCGACAGAAACAACAAGGTCGGTAATTGACTGAAGGCGTACATGGGGAATGGCAATCCCCCTGCCAATGGCTGTACTCATCAACTCTTCCCGCCTGAGTATCTCCATAGCCAGTTCTTTGCTGTTTTTTACCTGTGGAGCTGTCGCGAGATTTTCCGCCAGCGCAAGCAGAACGTCCCGTTTTGCCGGATAATTAAGAAATAAAATACGTTCGGGTGAAAGTATTGCCTGCATTTGCACTGCTTTGAGTTGATTGCTAAACCTGCCTCCGGAAAGGCGGTCGTTGACCCATTCTTCAATTTCGGTTTTTTTAAACCGCCACACCGTACCAATTTTTCCTGCGGGCAGCTCGCCTTTTTGGGCCCAGTCGTACACAGTGCGTTCCGATACCCGCAGATATTTTGCCACTTCTTCAATGGTCATGATTTCATCTTCTATCATAGCGATTATTTTAGTATGAAACCGCAAAGAATGCAACCAAAATCAATATTTGGCTGCCTGATAGACATGTATTATGACGGAGCTTTATTGAAACACACTATGGCGTGGTAAAGTCCACACATACGAACTTGTCAGCCAAGCAATACGGACCTGGCTGGACACGGGGTTAAATGGAGGAGCCCCCGGATGAGCGGCGATCCAGCCCAGGGAGTCGGCTATGGTTCCCTGTGTTGAAGCGTCTGTGAGCCATTCTTCGGTTTCCTTCGTTTTTTCCCGGTTTTTGTCGTTTCCGAAAGGAACTGCCCAGAGAAGCTCCGCCTGAATGCCGAATTCATTCCAGCCGGGGCGGCTGGGGAAAACATCCGCTTCAAGCCTGCTGGTTTCAAACAGCGGCAGTTGGCGGTTTCGGCTTAAAGGGGCATATACCCAGGCAATTTCGTCATCATCCAATAACCGGGGCCAAATCTCTTGCCAGCTAAATGTCCTTGCTCCTTGCTGGAACTGTCCGCCGCGAAAAAGCCGCTCCCTCGTGTGTTCCCAAATGACAATATCCCGTGAAAAAACACCCGGAGATTCCTGTAAAAACTGGGCGCTCCAGGCAGCTACCGCCTCATCGTCGCTGCCGGCCAGCAGCATGAGGCCTGCCTCCGCGGGGCCGTTATCAGCCTGTTCCCGGCTGAGGGGGAGAGACGTAAATTTGCGGAATACCATCCATGGATCAAGGGCCAGCAGCAGGGCTTCCCCGTACTGTCTCTGTTCTGTCAATCTTCGGTAAGTCGTGACAATGCTTTCGTCGTCATCAGAAGGGAGCACATCAGAACCAATGCGGTAGCCGTACCATGTGCGGGGCATCCTGGCAGGCAGGGCGGACAGCGGAATTATCTGTGTCCCCTCAAATGGTGAGTCGGCAATCGCCGCTTCCAATGCTTCGGCAAACCGGTCTTCTGCAATCCAGACAAACCGGGGCTGTGATTGAAAGAAAAGCACCATGCCGCCGGCCAGAAGCGCAATAGCAGCGCCAATAATAATAACTTTCTTCATAAAATCCCCCGTTAATACATTGTAATCTAAAAAAAGGTTGATAAACCACAATTAATGGATTATATTTTATATATTAAGGAGAAATACGTGATCTGTGTCAATACAGGTAAAAATAAAGGAGATTTATTATGAAATCCAGTTTACATGCCATTTGGAAAGGAATTTTTTTATCCCTGGCGGGGTTTATTGTTGTTCTTGCCGCGCTGCTTGTATCGTGTAATAACCCGTTCGTAGCCGGTTTGGGCGACAGGGTAGACCTTGCCCGCCCGGTTTTTAACTGGATAGAACCCGAACCGGGGCTGTTTGTAAGGGGTGAAGAAAAGCTCCTTTTCAGGGCGCATGTTACCGATGATATTGCCGTTGCCGATGTGTATATTTATTTCTGGCGGCAGGATGAACTGGAGCCGGCGGATAGTGATGTTACCCGGCGTTTCCTGATGACGAACAGCACGCAGGCGGCGGATCTGCCCTCCAATTTAAGGGATCCTGATGTCTGGATTTTCTACCTGGATATAGAGAATCAACTTATAAACGGTAAACCCTTAACTGACGGAGATTTATTAATTAAGGGTGTCGCTTACGATACTTCTGACAAGTCCGATTTTGCAAAACTGAACTGTATAATAAAAACGAGACCGCCTCTTGTTACCCTCAGCTATCCCTTTCTTGATGCAGATTTCTGGGAAACAGTTCCCGAAGTTTTTGACCCTGTATTTAATATTTATAGTTATGACTGGACAGGGTTTAGCAAACCGTTTGTTTTTTCCCGAAGTGCAATTTACGGCAGTGTATTTGATGCGCAGGGCATACGGCCCCGGCATCCCGAAATAATGTTCTGGAGATACGGCGAGACTGAACCTAATCCTCTGGATGACAGTAACTGGAAGTCAATGGATCAATACCAGGCAGTATCTTCCGACTGGCCTACGAGTGCGATTAATGCCCCCAACCTGCAACTGGTTAAAAATGTCGGGTTTATGTACGAATTATTTGAACGTGATGCCTTAGGTCAACCCAATCATGCCAGTCCGCTGCCGCAATCTGATACCCCTTACCTGTTCCGCGTCAGAGCCTGGGACTCGGGAAGGCTGGAAAACGGAGATATTGTACCGAACAGTCCCATGATGACGTACTATCCGCCCATTGGAAATGGAACCATCAAGTCGCCTGGCTGGTTCCCCGCAGCGGAAGTGTATATCACGGGCAATGAAGGGCCGCCGGAGTTAGAACTGTTCTATAACGGAGACCTCACCGCTATTCCCGGCGTGAGAGATGCTTATTTTACTAACGTACCCATACAGCCGATTCCCTACATTATCCTTAAAGATAATAATCCTCTCTCCCCTTTTGAGCAGAAAGAGGCGAGAGAGACGGAGTACACCATACATCCATTTGCCATTGAAGCCCGTATCTGGTTTTCCGGCAGGATTGCACAGGCCAATCTCTTTGTAAATGATATGCAGATGAAATGGGAACAGGACCTTTCCAGTCAATATAATGACAGGTTAATCTCATTTGCCGGTGATCCCCGATGGATGTCCAGGCATGGCACCGATAAATTTGGATACCAACTCTTGACCATTCCCCTCCAAAAGGGTGCTGTGATTAAAGATATAAACGACGATGATTTTACTTTCGACAGCGGGGAATACGAATTTTCTGTCCGTATACTGGAATTTGGAGTTACAGCGGCACCGGAAAATTTTATCAGAAAAGAAATCAGGGTGGTGATCAACGATACCCCGCCTACGGTGGAAATAACCGCCGTGTCGCCGTTTACCGATGATCATCCGGATTTACCTCCCGGTTCCATTCCTACGTACACAGTAAACGGCCATATTAACGTAAGCTGGATTGCGGATGCCGGGGTTGTCGGGTTTGATCCCGTTGAAAGCAGGAAATTTCTTGTCCGGCCAATTGTAACAGGAACCATAATCGAAACCGATTATGCAGACCTCTTTCATGATCCGGATGCTGTACCGTATGTCCGGTCCACCGTTCATTTTGATACCCTTAACGGCACATATAACGGCGATGTCATTCCGCCGGTCCCGCTCAGTGGTCCTGTACCCGCAAGTTGGGTTCTAAACACAACAACTAATATATGGGAACCCGTCAGTATTCCGCCTGCTCCACCTCCGCACATCCGGCGCTATTACCTGTACATCCTGGCACAGGACAGATCCGGGCTGTTTAACGGGGCGGTATGCGAAATTATTGTTGATCAAAGCAAAGACTGGCCGGAAATTACTCTGGATACGACTATTTTTGATAAACCCGATGCCTTCGCGTATTCTGATCTGACAAACACAATAACTGTCAATTTCCGGAACCCGGATATAACCCCTCTTCCTTCCCCTTTTAGTGTATCGGTGTTAAGGAATACCATTGGCAGCGGCGACCGGCTCAGAGCCGCTCTCATGGATGATGACGGTATTTTTTCCCTGGCAGCAGTTAATCCCACTGATGACCCCAATAATAATGATTTACTCAGGATGCAGCTTTTCAGTTACGATGTCGACTTAGATGAAAGTACTCTATTGCCAGCGCCGCCGCCGTTCCCCGATTTGTCGGGCAGAAACAGAAGCAGATCTATTGACCTTAACTATGATATTTCAACCCTCCCTGACGGAATATATTCGTTTAACTTTATACTCAGCGATTCCTGGATCAGAAAGAACCGTGATAACCGGGGCAATGTTTTTTCCGCTGATCAGCAGCCCCATCCTGCGCGGGTGACAACGCTCGCAGGCCCCCGTCTTGGCCCGCCATACACTGGGGCTGCGCATCCGGCAATATTTTTCAATGTCAGTACAAAAGAGCCCGATATTTGGGCAACAAGAACCGCTTTGCCTTCCGGAGAAAGATATTCTGAAGGAATTGTATATACATCAAAAACGCCGTTCCCCCTGACGATTCATTCAGACGATCATGAACTTGCAGCGCTCATCGTGCACCAGAGGGAGAGTGCCACCAATACCAGTGTTGTTATACGAAATGATCGCTGGCCGGCATTTGATTCCGGCGAAAGTTTTATAATGCCCGATCTGCCCAGGAACCCGTTGAACCCCGGCACCGCATGGGGGGTCGGCGCTCAGGACGGTAATTACTATTATACCGTATTGGCAGTGAACAAGGCAGGATTAATGACAGAACGCAGATACCAGTTCATACTGGACAACGGCGCTCCGATTATTGCTACTGTTGTTGCCGAACCCATTGTCATGTCTCCGAACTTTTCCGCTTCGGGAAGGGTGGTCGATCAAGGCGACCTTAGCCAGATAAGCCATGTGTATTATACTCTGCAGGAAGACCCCGATTTTCTCAGACCCGGCGGGGTAACCATGAATATGTCTACATACATTGATGAGTTTGGCGCGTTAATCAACCCAGCTGCAAATCCATGGGAGATGGGTTTGGTCGGTGGGAATGACTGGAACGCTCAGGTTACCTATCCGGGAAGCGGCGGCAGGATGTACCTGTATGTGGCTGCCAGAGATATAGCCGGAAACATCAGCAGCCCCGCTGCTACCGATATAGAAACCGGAAATAACTGGGCCACTCCCGGACCGTGGAACAATGCGTTTATCGGCAAGAGAAGTGTGTTCATTGATTTAAGCCCGCCGGAACTGGTGTGGGACAAGAGATGGCCTGCCAATGCTGCTCAAGCCTGGAACACAACGGATTATTTAACAATAACGACTGGGCAACTGAGTTTGGATGCAATGTTTAATGATCCTGATGATGATGCCAATCCCTTTAGCAGTTCTGTCAATAAACCGTTAGGTGATATAAATTATTTTACCAACGATGATTTTACCCTGACATTTACCGCCATTGATACCATTGCCCTCGGATCCGTTACCGTTCAACGAAACGGCGTTCCGGTGAACTTATCAGCCCCGGCTGTCAATGTAACCCTGTGGGGCAGAACCGGCGGAGTAAATACCACAACGACCGTTTATCCTGCCGGGTCGCTCTCCGACGGTTTAGATTCCTTTATTACTGCAGCCAGGTTTGTAATACCGAACGATGGCCTTGCCGACGGCCCCCACACATTCCGCATAACGATAACAGATTTTGCCGGCAGGGAGCGGGTAGTTCCCGAGTTTACCGTCATTGTAGATAAAGAACCCCCGGATCTTGTCATTACCACTACTTCCGCCGCTTTTATCGAAGATAATCAGGTAGCCGGGCAGCCGCTGTATACCGTAAACGGTGTGTTCCGTTTTGGCGCCAGCATTTCTGATCTCTGGGGCGTTGACGGCGGCAAATGGTGGTTGTTACCCAGAACAAGCCCGACAACCGATCCTGATACATCGCCTGTATGGAATGATCCAATTACGGCTGGAGGAATTGCTGCAGGACGTACCATTGCCGCCGCAGGAGACGGCGGTACCAGTCTGCTGGAATTCGTTGACACATGGGGCAGACCAAATTACACTACCGGCTGGCCTCAGGGCTTAATTGAAAATGGTCATTACACCCTCTATGTAATAGCAAGGGACAAAGCCGGCAATGAATCAATAGTAAAACGGTTTATTGAGGTAGATCAGGAAACAGACAAACCGGTAATTACGATTAACAGCCCGCAGAATGGTTCGTTTGTAACCATTGCCAGTAACTTAAGCGCAACCATTACCGATGACGACAATGTACACTCCATTGCCATTAGATATTCGATAGACGAAGGCGCGAATTGGGATGATGTGGTTGGTTACGAACTTGGTTCTCCTCACCTGATTTCTTCACCGGCTAGGGAATATCCATTTTTCGTAAACCTCAACACCCTGACAGGAATGAATTCTGACGGGGTAAAAATGCTTGAATTTACCGTTGGCGATCATCCCGAGTCAAAGCTGCCGGATACCGCGCCGTCAACCGGCGACAGAGCCCGGCCCGCAGTAACCACTACCCAAATTGTAACATTTACGCGGGACACAATTGATCCGGAGATAGAGGTTACCGGCGTAACCCGTGCCGGCGGATCGCTTATCGACACTGCTCCGCTGCCCAATGTCTTCAACACGGACTTTACCCTTTCGGGAACTTTAACAGAAATGAACCTGGGGCACATGGATGGTAATGAAACCAATCCGCCGAATTTCAAATGGACTATCGGTACCGGCGGCGGCGGGCGGGAAGGCTTTATCACTCCCGTGTTGAGCGGCAGCGCGCCTGATTATACCTGGAGCCTGGAAATCGAAATCAACCCCATGATTTCACCTCCTCTGGAAGAAGGCCTCCATACAATCCGCTTTGATGTAATTGACAAAGCGGGTAACTCCGGCTTTACCCAGTTTAACTTTATCAAGGACACCTCTGCTCCTGAAATTGATTTAACGAATATCGAGAAAGTACGGATTGATCCTGCCCTTTTTGCCCTTGGACCGACGAATCCGGCTTTTACAGCCGAAATGGATAAAGTACACACGATAGAAGAAACGAATGCGCTGATTCGCGGCTTCTTCTCCGATGAATTCTCCATGATTGGCAATGTTCTGGCGTTAAATTCGGTTACCGGCGTTGAGGAATACTTCTTTGAGTACCGGATTTACGACCAGGAACATTTAGCCGGCATTAAAACACCCATGCCCGAATATGCACGGCACTTTTTGGGACCGTCAACTAACAGATCGGTGAACTGGAGCATCCCTTTAACCGGTACCAGTCCCGGCGGTTTCTGGACAGGAGATGACGGCATTCGTGACGGCACATATTGGCTGGATATCCGGGTTTTTGACCGGATTGGCAACCCATTGACTCCACCTGCCGGCGGGCTTGTCCCACTTGCAGACGGCAGTTTGGGCGGTATTGGTTTATTGACGAACATGGTCTTTGCTGTTGACCGGCAGGCGCCGGACATTACCATTTTCCCCACAACTAATATTGAGCATCCGACTCAGGTTTCAACCCACCCTGCAGGCCATATCTTCGGCGTGCGGACAACTGACGTGTTTACCCTGCGGGGAACAGCCAGCGATGCTAATTTTGACGAATTAAGAATCAGGTTGAATGACAGCACTACACCAGACATCATCTCAGGACCACTTGTTGTTACAATTGGCCCGCCGCAGTTGCGGACATTAAACTGGGAATGGGTTCTCACTCCGGCAGTTTACAACACCCTCCCTGAAGGGCTTAATACCGTAACATTCACGGCATTGGATACAGCGGGCAGGGAAAGTGTCAGAACCTGGTCGTTCACGAAAGACACCACCCCGCCTGAACTGGAATTACTGAACCTGAGCTTTGCCGGTTCTACCGGGTTCGAAGGTGATGCTATTAGGCTGCAATCACTTGCCAATGATGACTTTGGTTTATTATCCATTGAGACGAGGCTTGAAAGACGTATTAATATTGGTGCGAATGTGGGAGACTGGGTATTTATTGATGACAGAACTGATGGATATACCGGCGCCCTTAACCCTGACAGGTTTACCATGCACCGGCAGGCCGCTCCGAACGGGAATCTGGGATTCACCGTAAGCTGGTTTAAACCCATTACTGATGATCCCACAGTTGGTACCGGAACAGATACGGACAGAGGCGTTGATCTGCCCATGGGAAGGTACCGTCTTATTGTCCGGCTGACCGATCGTGCCGATCCGCCCAATATCAGTTACAACAACAGGCTGTTTACCGATTTTACTTACAGTACCCTGCCTGCCGGTACATCAGGGGATGAAATTTATTTCAGCAGGGGCGGCAGTGTTCCGACGCTGACCGTTTCACCTACGGTTATGTACGCCAACGGGGACAATAGCCCCGCCAACCGGAATTTCCTCGGCATCACCTATACCCCGCAGCCGGAAACTGTCGGGTTGGATCCAACAGACCCGGATGACTTTGGCTTCTACATAACCGGAATAGCAAGCAATACGGAAGAAGGTTTAGACTCGGTTATAGCAGAACTTTTTGATGGAAATACGCTGGAGGGAACATATCCCTTCGACGGAAGCCTTCTTAGTCCGAATGAGCCATGGAACTGGTGGATACTCATTCCTGAGGAAGATTTGGATAACGGAAAAACATATACCGTACGAATAACCGCTTCGAGCGGGAGAAGTACGTCGCAAACCCGTGACTTTATTTGGGATGTTACCCCGCCCACGTGGGATATCATTACTCCGGGACGGTATGAACGGGTAACCGGTAACACATTTGTCCGGGGCGCTTCAGGCGATAACAACTCGGTAAGAAGGGTAGAATACCGGATCGGTAAGTCATCCGTTTGGGCAGACACATTGCTGCATACTTCTTCACCCGCTGCCGGTTTTTCAGGCGGCTTGTACAGTTGGACCCACGAATTTCCCAATATTGGTGATGACATTTTATGGGCAAATACAACAATGTCTGACAGGATTAATTTTATTCCCACTAATCCTCCTGCTACCCGGCCGGATACGGTTATTTATGATACTTCAATCAACGAGTGGCGGATGCCGTTCGAGATTCGAGTAACGGACATTGCCGGTAATCAGACAGTGAACCACATGACATACAGCGGCGATACCAATACTACGTACTACCTGTTCCTTGATCCGGACCGTGATATACCCACAGCCGAATTTATTTCTCCCAACGCTGACAACCTGAGAATGGGCGGTGAAATTTTAGTAACCGGGTTTGCCGAAGACAATAACTGGATGTACGCTGTTCTGATACGTACCTATAAAGGAAATATAGATCCTGACAATGTTGTTCACTACCCGGTAAACTCCAACGACACGCGCATTACCAGCAGGTCAACTGATCCCAATTATGACGGCTGGGCGCTGGCAACATTTTCCAACAGGGGACCTGTGGTGAACTGGAATTATCCCCTTAACCTGTTCGGAGAACTCAATTCCACAACCGGACCTGAACAGACAGTGAATATTGAGATATTACCTATTGATTCCAAAGCATTCGAAACTGCCGTTACGGTACCTTCAGAGACGGAAATGCGCTACTTTGAACTCAACCCCATGGAATATAGAATAGGTGATCCTGCTGTCCGGTTTTTAACCATTGACAGTTCCGTGCCGTCTATCGAAAGGATCCGTATTGAGCGGACAAATGATATTGTGGACTACGGGCCGGGTGTCAGAACTGCCGGCATCTTCACGATTCACGCAGAAATAATCGGCACGAACGGTATCAGAAATGCCCGGTGGCGAAGTGCCGGTCTTACACCAGGTAATACATGGGAAAATATGCTTACTGACGGGGTTGCCCAATCATCTACGGCCTTTACCGTCTCCATGCCGGTAACAGCTGCCGGCACTACCGCGCTGGTAAACTATCCGGGCAACACCCTTGAAATCGGCAGAAAATACATGATCGAAAACCCGGGATCAGGCGTTAGCTGGACGAGCATTGGCTTACCAACCGGCACTGGGGCAAAAGGTGACATTTTTGTGTATAACGGCAATCCGCTGTCAGGAACATTTTCGGTGTATGCCGCGCAAGGTCCGTTGCTAATACCGCCGCTGTCCGGTAACCCCACTACGGATCGTGATAATGCTTATAACCAGCGGTTCCACTATCCGGTAAGGATAACAGACATAGATTCCACCGATAGATTCCCCGTTGGTCCGCGTACAACTCCGCCGGTGAGCCCCTCCAGCGGTAACTTCCTCCTTGACTTGTTTGCCAGTGACTACACTTCACCCATTGCGTTCTCGGCACAGGCTAATCTCGTCATACAGGTTGACAATTTCTATCCATCCAGTATTTACAACGCGCCAAGAAATGCCGCTACCAGGGCATACTGGGTCCAGGGAAGGGCCCGTGACATAAATCTGGCGCAAAACTCCGGAAACATCGAAGGGATTTATGAGGTACTCGCCTACTTCAGACGGGGCAACAATTACTACAACCCGTACGGCATTCAATGGCCGGCTGGTCATGCAACAACGGTCAGAAATGTTAGAGATATGGATCCTAACAGCACTTTCAATGCACTGAAGGATTCGGATACCGATGTAGTAGCCAGTTTCAGTGAATACCCGAATATGGATGTTCCCATTGGCAACACAGATACTTTTACGGGAATTTTACGGCCCAACGAAATAGGCGGCGGTATTGATCTGTTCGGAGCGGCGCGCATCAGGATAAACGAGATGAGCGAAGATACCAACAATAACGGGTATGTTGAACGGTTCTCGGAACGGGGCGGCCAGATAGAATGGGGCTTTGAATTTAATACGTGGAATTTCCAGGACGGCCCCATTGAACTGCATTACATTGTCATTGACATGGCGGGGAACGCCACCCGCTACAAAGAACGGCTCTACATCCGTAACAATCCGCCGTTGATCTCTAAAATAACCCTCATGACGGATTATACATTTAACAACGTAGCAGGAACCATTCCGGCGGAAATCGGCGAATTCGCCTATCCGCCGTTGGGTAACCGGATACCGTACAAAACGACCGGCTTTATCTCCCGTAACTACCGGCTGAACTTTGATATTGAGACACTGGACGGATCGGGCATCGGTAATAAAACATTCCGCGTAACCCCGGTAACGGAGGGGACGATTACGGTCAATTCTACCGCTCTTGTTGAGGGTACGGTGTATGAAATTGTTACTGCCGGGAATACCGACTGGGCGCTGGTAGGCTCAAACTCCAACCTTGTCGGCACGGTCTTTGTCGCTACGGACTTTGCAAATCCGGAAACAAGTACCGGCGATGTAACGACAGGAACCGCCCGTGCGTATAACGAAATAGCCCCCGCTAAACAGCAGGGTGGGGTGTCAGGAACAACGGCTACCATTTCCTTCGGAAACGGAACACGATGGTTAACCGATCCGGACGACGACTTCCGCCAGACTTCGGGTTTCATACCGGATTCCCCCTCAGGCGGCAACTCGTACTTCCTGATCAAGGTATTTGACAGTACCGTACCTGCCGGACCTGGCGTAACTGAAGCGGATCAGCAGGCGGACGTTGTATTGGTCGGCCTGACCATTAACAATATTGACAACACAGCTCCGGTCGCCTTAATCGATCCGTTCCACTGGAGAAGCGCGAGCGACAATTCCCTTTTCCAAAACAACCGGAACAACGGCCACATTGAGTATGAGGGGAATTTCCCCGCAACATTCTTTAATCAGGCTAATCCCAAAGTTTCCGGCCAAATCAGCATCCGGGGAACCCTGGATGACAACAACGTAGCGGGCAGCCTGTGGGTGAATATGCAGGGCATTTCACTTCCAAGTTACGGAACCGGCACGACCGACACCATAGGTGCTGATACCTGGACCCGCATTGCTGTTTACGATACAGTCACTGCACAGATGACCGGAGTGACGGATCAATGGGCAACCAACGGCTGGAGAAGTTCGGTAACGCTTCTGAGCCTTGACCAGGACGGCCATAAACTCACCTGGCAGTTGGACATCGACACACGCAGGCATACGAATGTCGCGGCATTAAATCAGGCATTCAGGGTTATTTCCCGTGATATGAGTACGAACAACCAGGCTGCTTCTCCTGTAAACGGTACTCAAACAACAAGGGCAGCCAGATCGTCTGTGTACCGGATGGACATAGTACCATACATCACATCCATTGATACCATGGTCAGAACCCAGGGAGGTCTAAAACGGGAGAACATCCGTTCAGCAGATGGCAGATTCTCCGTGATCCAGGGAACGAACAACGCATTTATTACGGTGCGGGGCTTTAACCTTAACCCGGCTGCAACCTCAGGCAGCGTGCGGATCATGAACGAAACCCAGAACAACAATTACAGGACTCCCAATCCCACTACCGGTAATCCCGGTAATGCGGCAGTGGGAACAGCGTTTACCCCTTCAGGCATGGGGGCTCCGTATACCTCATTCACCATGTCAAATAACTCAAATGTTTCCGGTTATCTGACGGTCATTGTCAACAACATTGGTTCGCTGAACAACATCAACAACGACAATGCCCTGGGTGATTACCGGCTGAGACTGAGTACTCCCGATCCCAGTGTGGGTACTGTGTACCAGCTTATTCCCAGTACTGCTGATATAGAAGGTTCCAACGGCTCTGATGAAGAGAATATGCCGAACCGTAATGCAGACCGCTATATTACGAGAAACATCACCCTAAACGACGACCGCTACCTCCAGTTCTACAAAGTTGTCAAGACAAATGTGGCTAACGGCTACTACCCGGTGATGATGATGACGCAAAACAGAAGCGGCGCCGGCATTACCAATGTTGAACAGGAAGGGCACCCGGTCTTTGGCTATGTAGACCTGACAGGGGGAACAGGGACCGGAACTGCCGGAGCTGCAACCCTTGGCAATTCCGCTACCGGTATTGACTGGGCACCAACTTCAAATGTTGCATCAGTAAGAAACGCGGGTTCATACAACCCCAGCCATGCCATGCCCCAACGGACAATATTCAATATTGACACCGGGTTCAGGATAGACACGGAACATCTTATTAAAGCGAATATCTGGGATTCCATGGGAATGGCACGCGACGATTCGGGCCGGTACATCCATGCTTCCGCATATAACCGTGACAACGCCAGTTTCCACCTTGTGTACGACCGGTTTGCTGAATTGCATACCCAGGGAGCGGCAACCGATGTTACGAACTGGGGGACAGGCTGGGGGCAGGGAACCACGTACACCGGATATCCCGGCGTATCGGCCAGCAATGCAAATGCTATTGGTACTAATGCCGGTAGAGCTGAGAACAACAACGGTATTGCTCTGGAAACACATAATTTTGCTCCAGGACTCATGCTGGACAGATACACGTACCCCAAACTCATTGCACGGGGTAATTCCGTAACCGGTTTCGCCCGGTATTATATGTCGTACTATGACGCACATTCCCGGCAGATCATTTTCCGTCATTTCCGGATAGGCAACAGCTCTACAGCTGGTAACGGTCGTTTGTATACCACGAACACGACCACGAACCGTACTGATTTCCACGGGAGGAGTTACGATGGTTACACAAACCTTAACAACAACAGTGCGACTAACACCACCATTGATACCGTCAGAAGAATAGCGGTTGATAACAACGCGACTGAAAGCGCCTCCAGCCACTTTGCCATGGTGGTTGACAACGGAGCTTCGGCGAACCGGGCGGTCATTGCCTACTACGATGAAACTGCAGGCAGAATTCGAATCAAGTACTCACAGGCGCTGGACGGCACAGTAGGTACTTCTCCCACCTGGATATCTTCTCCGGCCATATTGCCCGATTACGTTGGTATGCACATTTCCATGGCGCATAGTACAACAAGCAATAGCCTGCACATCGCCGCTTTCAACGCCCTGGACTCAACACTCAGCTACATCTATATCCATGATTATCAGGCAACTACAGAGGGCGGCGCCGGCGTTGTTCATGTAACAGTAGATTTTTACGGCTCGGTCGGTAACTGGACACAAATCAAACTCCATCCCGGCAGACCCGCGGCAACGGGTGTTCCTGCCATTGCCGCAGGCACGCCGTACATCGCCTACTACAACGCTACCGAAACCGGCGGCCGCGAGTCCATTAAAATCGCCTGGGCAAAAGTAGCCATTAACACAACGGCGCTTGCCATTGCGAACCCCGGCGTAGACATCAACGGCTTTACCACAAACAGATGGGAATATCGCACCGTACCGGCAATTGACCCGCCGCAGGGCGGCTCCACGAAGTTCCAGAAAGTCAACCTGGACTTCCGCCCGAACGGTGATCCCATACTGGGGTATCTGGCCAATAACATTGAGTTCAGTTATCCGATAGGTGAGTAGGGGGTAAGGGGGAAAGTAAAACATTGTTATGTACCATTTTGAGCGGCCGCGGTTACATGAATTATTTTCACAAGCGGTCCGATACCCGGTTGTTGTTGTATGCGCCGGGGCCGGGTACGGTAAAACGAGCGCTGTGCAGGACTTTGTGCGGAAATACAAGGCTGTAACTTTATGGATGCAGCTTTCCGAACGGGATAATGTCGGCGCGCGTTTTTGGGAAAATTATACCCATGCCGTAGCGCAGGTAAACAAACCCCTTGCTGCGGAATATACAAAACTGGGCTTTCCCGATACCTCAGACAAGCGCAATCAATATGTGACGCTGTCGCGTGATCTTGTTTTGATGAAGCGGCGGGTATTGATCTTTGATGATTTTCATCTCATTGAAGACCGGCAGGTGATTCGCTTTGTGGAAGAATGTATCATTCAAAAAATGCCGCCGGGTACGTCGGCGTTTTTTGTTTGCCGGTCTGCTCCCGGTATCAATACCGCAGCGCTGGCTGTAAAAGACCTTTTGTTCGGCATCAATGAAAATGACCTGCATTTCAGCGATGATGAACTTTCCGGTTATTTCCGCCAATTGAACATTGCTGTGCAGCCTGATGTTATACGCAATATAATGCTAGACACCGAAGGCTGGGTTTTTGCCATTAACTTTATTGCACGGTCATACGAAAAAGCGCCGGGATACAAAGGGTATACCCGCAATGCGATGAAATCAAATATTTTCCGGCTCATGGAAACTGAAATATGGGACGGGCTTTCCGACCACCTCCGGCCTTTTTTGGTGCGCCTTTCCCTTATAGATCATTTGTCCGTTGACCTTATTGTACTTTTGGCGGGACATGATAAAGACCTGATTGCCGGGATGGAAGAGCAAAGCGCCTATATCCGCAGGGACAGTCATACCAATACATACCTCATCCATCATCTTTTTCTGGAATTTCTGCGCCAAAAACAGGATATTCTTGATGAAGATCAAAAATGTGAAGCGTACCGGATTGCGGGGAAATGGTGCGACAAAAATGATTTTAAAATTGATGCTTTGTCGTATTATGAAAAAACAGGGGATTATGAATCTATTGTACCAATACTGTTTGCTTTTCCTGTCCAGATACCGGAGAATATCGCAAAATTCGCCTTGGAAATTTTTGATCGCGCCCCTGAACAGGCGTTTGATACCGTTGATCTTCTTCCTGTGCTCCATGTTCGTTCCTGTCTGTGCCAGGGTCTCCTGGAAAAAGCAAAAGATCTGCTCGAATATTATGAAGCCAGGCTTTTAAAACTCGAAGACAGTGAATCAAAAAAACGCACCCTCAGCCGCCTGTATTTTTCCTGGAGTTATCTGCGCGCCCTGCTGTGCACAACGGATGATCGCTATGATTTTGATGTTTATGTTGAAAAATTCTGCACATGCCTTGGCGGACCGCCTGCTTCAATCGGTCCCGTTAATCCGGGTACATTTCCCGTGTATCATCCGGGAGCCTGGATTAACCGCGCCGGTTCCTCAAGGAAAGGCGCTCCGGAAGAATTTATTGCTGCGACAGCCCGCATGTCAGCACTTATATCAAAAAATATCGGCGGATTATTGTCCGGTGAAATAGAACTGGCGCGGGGTGAACTGAAATATTACCAGGGTGATAACCGTGCGGCGGAACCATTCGTCATCAGAGCGCTGAAACAGGCAAAAGAACACCGGCAGTTTGGCATTATCCACATGGCGTTGTTTTATATCCTGCGCTTAAGTGTTGCGCGCGGCAATTTTCCCAAAGCGCAGCAGGCAGTCCGGGGCATTAAGGATCAATTAAGTGAAACAGAATACCCCGATCGCTTTACGAATTACGATATCTGTCTTGCCTGGTATTACTATATTCTCAACATGCCGGAAAATGTTCCCGGCTGGTTCAAAGATGATTTTTCTCCTTACAGCCATGCCGGTTTTATGGAAAATTTTATTAACCGGATGAAAGCATATTATTGCTATATTACACGGGATTATAATCCTCTTTTGTCGTATATCGGAGAAATGAAACACCGGGAATCGTTTCTTTTTGAGCGTGTTGAGATGCTCGTGATGGAAGCCTGCACCCATTATAAAATGAAGGAAAAGTCTCTTGCATTTGCCGCGCTGGAAGAAGCATATAATACAGCGTCACCCAACAATATCATTTTACCCTTCATTGAAATGGGCAAAGACATGCGAACCCTGGCAGCTTCCGCTCTCAAGGAATCAGCATCCGGCATTCCCAAACCCTGGCTTGAAACGATCAACCGGAAAGCGGCCATTTATGCCAAAAACCGCGGACATGTTGCCGCTGAATACCGGCGTGTAAACAACATCACGATCAGCGCTGTTTTATCACCGAGGGAAACAGACATCCTTGCCGATCTTTCCCGCGGCCTTTCCCGCACGGAAATTGCCGACAACCACGACATTTCGGTCAATACCGTAAAGATGGTTATTAACAGCATTTATTCCAAACTGGGCGCCGAAAACCTGGCAGAACTAATCCGTATTGCGGTGCAGAAAGGGTTAATATAGTTACCCTTGACACTTCCCCGCTCTCCAAGTACAGTAACATTACCGGTTGCATAGACAGACTAGCTCATGTGGATAGAGCGTTAGCCTCCGGAGCTAAAGGTGGTGGGTTCGAGTCCCGCGTCTGTCAATGATTTTATTGAGCTAATTCCTTACTACATAAGGAATTAGCAAAACTCACATTACAGCAAGGTCTAAAATAAGGTACAAAAAAAAGCAAGCAGGGCAAGAAAAATATGGGAGGTTTCTTCTATATTATTGCGTCTTGTACATAGCGTATTGTTATGCCCCGCAAAAGCTCAAATAGACCTTTTTTAGACCTTGGTTTTTTCCAGCTTATCATTCTATACCAATTCAGAGCCTGCAAAGCATTAACCGTCAGCGAGGTTTGAGGTATAATGATAGGCACAGTTTTTATCCGGGAGTTTTCCCAGCTTCTATTGAAGCACGGCGCTTCTTTGGAGGATATATTGCATATGGTGTATACAAAAGAAGAGCTAGACCCTAAAACAGAAAAGTACAGAAAATACTTTGACCTTACCACAGTAAAACGTGAACCTGGGAAATTCTCAGAGAGCTACTCATATAAAATACGATACAAATTAGACTTGGCCGGAGAAAAAATACCCCAAGGAAAAGCGACATACACAACTAAAACCGCCTTAAGCGATGAGGCGGTGAAGATCGGTTTTGATAACCGTTTGGAAGTGCTGAAAAAATACGGGTTAAACAAAGGCAAACCGAAAGGCGGGAAAAGTTTCTATAAAATGCTGGAAAGCTATTATCAGGAAGGGTCAAAATACTTACAGGACGATTCCGTTAGTAATAAGCGTGTGGTAGTCACTAAATCAAGAAGGGATGCACAGACATTTATTGAATCTGATTTAATTCCCTATTTACGTGAAAATAAGATTTTTCGTATAGAGGAAATCACAACGCCGGTATATAACGGCTTGAAAACTTACCTCCAGGCCAAAGGGCTGAAAGATAAAACCATAAACAACCGCCTCAATTTTCTGACCCGTATTTTAGACTACCATCTGAGAAACGGAGGGTTGGAGAAACTGCCCTACACTAAGGGTACTGCATTATTGCGAATAACCGGAAAACAGGAAAAAGAGGATGCTGAAATGCGGGGTTACTGAAAGTACCTGCCAAGAGTAGGATGATGGTTACATAACAATACGCCCGTTATCCTCAATAAAAATAGCTTTATCGCCGTCTTTGGCTCCCATTTACTTATGCTCATTGTGCGATATGCAGATAATCCTTAAGCCCTTGTTGCAAAATCTGAGAAAAAGGCGCATTGGCCATTTCCGCCTTATGGTTAAGCCATGATGGAATTGAAAGAGTCTTTTTTATGGAGCGTGTATCATTCTGCCTACGGTATTCGTCTGTGTCGGCGGCTACAAGGCTTACAACCTGATCCTTTGATTTGCACATTTTAGTAATTTTTTGGGTATCGGATGCTTGGGGGATGGCCTCGCCGTTGTTTTCCGCATCCCATAGCCACATTTCAATAGCGTCTTGCGCCATATATAGAGCATCTGCCATACTGTTACCGAATGTGTGTAGGCCCGGTAAGTCAGGAACGCTTACTAAAAATTTTCCATCTTCGGCAGAAATAATTGCCGGATACACATATTTCATAACCCTTCCTCCTGTACCGCCCATATGCCTTATTAAAGGCCTGCGTCCTTTAATATTGATTTAACCGTGCCCATGGGAATGTCTCCAGCGTGCCTGGGTATCGGTATCTTTACCCCAGGTTTTTGCGGATTAGTCGCCTGATCATGCGCCCTGCCATGAGTAATCACCCAGCCAGCTTTTAGCAGTTTCTTTTCAAGCTCCCGCTTTGTCATGATTCATCCCTCTGTAAGAAGTACACGTATTATCACGTATTGTCAATAGGTTAGGAGGTTTATCGAGAGGAAATGTAATACAATAACGGTCTTTTCATAGAAATTGGTCAACATTCGCTATATCCTCGATTACTTCTTCCTCGGTCATGGAGACAACAGGAACGCCATATCGGATAAGCAGATCGTAAAAAGTGCGGTATGAAAGTCAGGCAACTTCAGCAGCTTTTCCAAGAGAGAGAATTTCAGATTCAAAGAGTTTTGTAGCGAATAGTATTTGGGCATCAGCCTGAGATAGATTAGCCATATCCGGAACTGTAAGGGTTAGTTCCATAGTATATTCTCCTCACATTTCATTTCAAAATATTAATATTTTTCAAGGAAATCTGCCGGGCTAATGATTTCCGGTTTTTCAATCTCAATACCTTTAAAATCACTATCACCGGTAACAAATAAATCAACATCCTCAATAATTGCCGAATACAAGACCGGATAATCGTCTTTGTCGGAAATATTGAAAAACTCATGGTTTTGCTCCCTTGGTGTATATACCAACTCATAGGGAAACCGGGTGAGAAACAAATCGACATGTTTTATCTTATCAGGAAATTTCCGTTCAATAACATCAAACAGTTCTTCAATAATATAAGATGAAAGAACAAGCTGGTGTTCCAATACAGCTTTGAATATCAGTGAATCCATCCTTTGGTTCGGAAAAATAATAGCCGAGACAAGAACATTGGTATCAAGCATGACTCGCATTGACATGCCCCTGTTTCTCCTGCCGTATTTCTTTGATCATAGCCACAATGTCCTGCTCATTCACCAACCCGAGACGGTCGGCTTCACCTTTGAATGCATCTTGTACATCCTTGAGGGCAACCCTAACCGAATTTTCCATAACAATACGCCCGTTATCCTCAATAAAGATAACCTTATCGCCGTCTTTGACCCCTAGCTTCTTGCGGATTTCTACCGGAATAGTTATCTGCCCCCGAAGGGTGATTTTTGCCAGTTCCATATTAGGCCCTCCTGTATGCATTGCATTGGAATCAATGCATCTACTGTAATTATAGTAAAACATTAATCCTGCTATGTCAAAGACGAATAGAGGTGTAGTTTTTTTTTGTAAAGTATGCTATAATTACCATACCCTGTTAGGGTCAGGCTCAATCGGCATGATTGATAAGCCGGAATTTGCCATATGGCACCTAAAAAAAGGTTAGACCTTATTTAGACCTTGCAAAATACGTTAATGTAAGTCTTTATCTAGTAATGACTTACGAAGAGAGATGTGGGTTCGAGTCCCGCGTCTGTCAAAAAACAATCATCTTCTAATTCTTCCCAAAAGCGGCGGGAGTCTCTGAAGAAACTTTAGTTTAACGGGATTTGGCCGGGTAAGTACAATCTCTTTTTCTTCATCTGTCCTTTGGACGGTTTGATCCACTATGTATGCCAGTTCATCAAAGGCGGGGTTGTTTGATACGGAATCCATGGGAATTATTTGTCTGTTAACTTCTTCCGCATAGACTGTCGGTAAAATATGCTCTAATTGCAGCGGTTTTAATGCAAGGTATAATAATTCAGTACAGTACACTTTGCTGTCGTCTGTATGATCAAAATCAAAGTCAAACAAACGGTCCATATACTGTATGGCCGTATCGGAAATTACAGTACCGTCAGCTCCCCGTAACCTGAAGATGCCTATTGCTGATGCGACTGACATAAAACGATACAGCGGTATTTCTTCAACGCCTAAATTCGGGTTCGTGAAAGAGCCCATTGACTGGATAATGGTTATTCTGTTATCCCGCATCCGTACTATGCCCAAATGGGAAAACCGTTTGTCTACCGGTGAATATTCGCGAAACACCATAGACCAGGTACCTTCTGCCATACGAAGAATAATATCACCGTCCTGTATATACGGTATTACATTGGAAAGACGCGGAGGGTGATCCAGGAATATTATTGGGCCTTTTATGGGGATATGCAAACTTTCCCCGGGGGTAAAAATCAGCAAGGCGCCAATGATAATTATCAGTAATGATATTGCACCAATAATTATGAGTTTCTTTTTTCTGATCATGGTTCAATTATTTACCGATGAATCTCCCTTGTCAAGGTATCAAATTCTCACTTGTTTTTTTTTCTGTGAAATGTCATATTATAGACCATACTGTGTATTTAGAAGGAGTGCCTTCCTATGGAAGAAAACAAGAAACTTAGTCCCACAACGGCGAAGCTGGAAGAAAAATTAAACGGCTGGCGCTGGATTATTAAAGGCAAACAACGGGGTGTTTTCTCGTTTGATGACCTCATGAACATTAAACTTGCCGATCTCAAAATAAAGATTTATCCCATGGTGCGCGAGATTCCCGCCTGGCAGATAAAAGAATGTATTCATACGGGCATTGGCGAATATAAATTTATCGACACCGAATGGCGCACGATAGATGTGGGCGACAACTGGGGCGGGGAGGGCAGAAGCGCTTTTTTCCGCAATAAAATAACCATTCCGCAGGAAATGAAGGGTAAACCCGTTGCCCTGATGTTGTATCTTGAAGGAGATTCCCTTCTTTCAATTAATGGCGTTCCGTACCACGGTCTGGACCCCTTCCGCAACAGTGTGCTGCTTGCCGAAAAAGCCAAAGGCGGCGAGACATTTGAGATTGATGTAGAGTCCTACTACAAATGGCATGAGGGCGAGAGTATAATAAAAACAATAGACTGCTCCTGTATCGCCGTTATTGACAGGGAAATCGAAAGCGCGTACTGGGATTACCGGGCCGTTTTCGGCGCCCTGGCCATGCCGAATGTAGATGAGTCGCTTCTGGAAACCCTCAAAAGCATTTTAAAAGAAGCGATAGCGTATGTTGACTTTGACGAAAAAGACCCTGCGGCATTCAGGGCGCTCCTGCTTGACGGTCAAAAAATCCTCCGAAAAAAAGTATTTGAGAATCCCCACTTTCATGTCCAGGGAACGCTGGACCTCATTGGTCATTCCCACCTTGATTTGGTGTTTTTATGGGATTACAAGGAATTTATCAGAAAAGCCGGGCGCACTCATGCCACCATGCTGCGGCTTTTGGAACAATACCCCGATTTTATTTTTTCGCAAAGCCAGCCGGTAATGTACGAGGAACTGCGTATCCATTACCCCGCGCTGTTTGAGCAGATTCAAAAGCAAGTAAAGGCAGGGCGCTGGGAGCCGGTAGGGGCAATGTGGTGCGAACCGGATTGCAACCTGATTTCCGGCGAATCATTTGTACGCCAGATTCTTTTAGGCACGCTGTATTATGAAAAATGGTTTAACGTAACACCACATACGTGCTTTTTACCCGATGTTTTTGGCAACAGTTACGGCATGCCGCAAATATTGGCAAAGTCCGGCATAAAATATTTTATTACCCATAAAATGAATGTCTGGAACGACACAAACCCCTGGCAGCACAGCGCATTTTGGTGGGAAGGCCCCGAAGGCAGCCGCGTGTTCGGTGTTGTGCCGCCCACCCATTTTATGGGAACAATGGAAGCGGACAGCCTGCGCGCTCACTGGAATAAGTTCAGCGAGAAAACAAGAGTCGGCGAATCCCTGTACTTTTACGGCTGGGGTGACGGCGGCGGCGGCGTTGATCCCGAAATGCTTGAGTTTATGACCCGCTACAGGAAATTCCCCGGGCTGCCCAAAACGGAACCACTAAAGGTTGAGGATGCACTGGAGCGTATGGTATCCAATGCCAAAGACCTTGTTGTCTGGAAAGATGAATTGTACCTTGAAGCGCACCGGGGGGTTGCCACAACAAAAGGGCTGCTCAAAAAATACAACCGCAGAGCGGAAAACCTGTACCGCGCCATTGAATTGTTCGGCGCTGCTGCCGAGCAGTTCGGCGGTGTATATCCGACTGAAAATTTACTAGAGGGCTGGAAGAAAATTTTAACGGCGCAGTTCCATGACAGTTTGCCGGGATCGCATATCACATCTGTGTACACAGACCTTTTAAAAGAATATGATGACATTTTCTCACTGGGTAATGAAGCGCTTACAGGCATTTTGGGTACGCTAACCGCACGAATCCCGCGGGACAGTGCACTGGGTCAGCCTTTTGCCCTGCTTAACCCGCTTGGTACGGAAAGCACTTCCGTCGCCATTCTCCCCGATGAGAACTGCGAAGTCTATTCAGGTGACGGAGCCAAAGTTCTGTCGCAGCCGGTAAAACGTCTGGATGGAACCTCCGGCACGGAATTTATTGCCCAGGCAGTTCCGGCGGCAGGATACCGAGTATATTACACAAAGCCCAGGGCGGCAGGTTCCGGGTTATCGGTATCCAATCCAAAAGACGGAACCATAATAGAAAATAAATTCTTCCGGGTTGCGTTTAACAAGAGTGCGGAAATAACGTCTATTTATGACAAAAGGGCGGACAGGGAAGTCCTTGCGGCAGGCGCCAAAGCGAACCGTTTCCGGATGTTTGAGGACAGGCCCGGCAAATATGAAGCCTGGGATATTGTTGCAACGTATGTTGACAATGAAATGACCCTGGCTGACGGAAAAATCGAATCGGTGGAAGAAGGTGAAAACAGCATTGTTGTCACCATTGCCAAACCGCTGCTGGATTCACTGCTTCGCCAGCGCATCGTATTGTACAAAGATCTGGATCGCATAGACTTTGACACCTGGGTTGACTGGAAAGAACGGCGCAAACTTGTGAAGGTTGAGTTCCCCGTAGACATATCTTCCCGCGTGTACACGAGCGACATTGCCTTCTCTACGATAGAGCGATCAACCTACCGATACAACTGCTATGACAGGGCAAAATTCGAAGCTACCGCCCATAACTTTATCGACCTTTCCGATGATGATTACGGAATCAGCCTGCTTAACGATTGTAAATATGGGCATGAAGTAGACGGTAACCGCATGATCATTACCCTGCTGAAAGGCCCCATGAATCCCGACCCGCAATCCGATATAGGCATAAACACATTTACGTATTCGATGTACCCGCATTCCGGCAGTTGGAAGCAGGCGGAAACCCTGCAGCGCGGTCTTGAGCTTAACAACCCCTTCATGGTGAGTAAACTGGACGGGAAGCACCAGAATGCAGATATGCCCGTTTCAATCATTTCCGTTTCGGCAAAAAATGTTACGCTTGAAGCGTTTAAGCGCTGCGAGGACGGCAAAGGCTATCTCGTGCGTATTTGCGAAAAAACCGGGCGCACAACTCCCATTGATATTACGTTCTTCAAAAAGCTGCAATCGGCATACAGTTGCAATATGATTGAACGGGAGAAAAAAGCATTTCCGATTGACGGGCAATGCCTGAAAACAAAACTCAAGCCATACGAAGTGCAGAGTTTTATCGTTAACTTTTAATGAATAAGGAGCGCAAAATGGATTTCAATAACCTGGCTGAGAAAAAAGCCGAGTTTGAAAAAAATAAATCCAATACTGAAAATGTCATTCTTTCATTCAAAGGCATTGACGGATTTGATGTGTACAACTGTTCAGTGCCGTTTACCTGGCAGGGACGCACGTTTATCTACGGACGGGTAGAAAAACGGCATGAATGGGCCCGTTCTCTGGTAAAACTTTTTACGGAAACGGGCAAGGATCAATACACCCTCGTGCCAAACAGCATGATCTACCAACTGGAAGATCCTTTTGTTGTTTCCATTAATGATGAAATAGTGATGGGCGGTACTCATGTTGTCTACAGCCGGGGAGAAATGAAAACGTATTACGGCTATTTTTACCGGGGGACCGACATTGAAGATTTACGGTACTTTACCACGGGGCCTGTCTATATGAAAGATATCCGGCTGGTACAACTGCCAAATGGGATAGGTGTGTTTTCCCGCCCCCGGAGCGAAGAAATAGAAAAGCAATACGGCTCCGCTTCCGTTATCGGTTTTACCGTTATTCCCGATCTTGACAGTCTGGATGAAACGGTGATTGCCAATGCGGAAATTATTAACGGCCTGATCGGTAAAGGCGAATGGGGCGGCTGTAATCAGTGCCATTTGCTGGACTCTGGTTTAATCGGGGTCATTGCACACAAAAGTTATCTGTCGGAAGACAATCTTGCCGTTTATATGAATACCTCATTTGTTTTTGATCCGGTCAAGCGCTGCATCCTTGATGATAAAATTATTGCCGTACGGTCTTCGTACCCTCCATGCCCCGCCAAACTGCCTAATCTTGTTGACTGTACATTTACCAGCGGCATTGTCATGCGGGATGACGGAAAAGCTGATCTTTACGGCGGTTTGGGGGATGTAGCGGAAGGACGGGTAGTAATACCGTATCCATTTGAAGGTTATGGAAAAATAATATCCATATAAACCGCCTGGAATAATCAGTAAAATTTCTTGAATATTTCATACCGGCATGGTATATTAGTCAATAAAGGAGATAAGTATGAATAAATTATCCGGCATAATGCCAATTTTGGTTGCATTTCTTTTATTCGCTGCCTGTGATTCAGGCGGCGGCTCCAGTGTTCCCGACCCCTACATTATAACCGGAGGCCCTACGGCATATAACGTAATCCGGGGCAGCCAATTGATAGGAGAAGCTGACCTGACCCTTGCCAATGCCCTGATCGCCATCAGAATACATGCTGCCGGCGCAGCCTGTACCATTCAATTTGGCGACGGCTCGGAGGCCATGAATATAGGCCCGGCAGCTGCTGTATTTAACAATTCCGGCGATGGCACATGGGGCGCGATAACATTGCGCGGGAGTATTACCGGAACCTATAATGCCGAACTTATTGGAATAATTCATATAACCGCCGGTGAAAACATTTCCATAACCAGTACTGCGGATATAACAAACACGAACACATCTGATACCCCCAACCGGGGCAGGGCTTTGTCCAACAGCGGCACCGGCACAGTAACCATTCGTGGCGGTACGGTTCATTCGGAAGCTGGCTATACGGTATCAAATTTTCAGGCTGGTGTAATAAACATCTCCGGCGGCACTGTTTCCTCAGGATACAGAGCGGCACTGAACAATGGCGAGGGGGAATTAAGGATTTCCGGCGGTACTGTCGAGACAACATCTGACTTTACCGTTGTAAACAACGGTGCAGGTCCCGTGAATGTCACCGGCGGCACGGTTTCGTCGGGAAGCAGTACCGGGCTCTTAAACAACAGCACAGGTACCATAGAAATTTCCGGCGGCACGGTACAGGCTGTTGGAGGCAGGGCGGTATATAACCTGAACCAGGGAAACATCATTGTCAGGGGAACAGCGCTGCTTACCGCGGGAGGCACTGCGGCTAATCAAGGTACCATCCATATTGCCAACGGAAGCGATATTGTCCTTCAAATGATCGGCGGCACGGTGCGAAATACCAATGAAGGCGGCGGTAACGCGATTTTCAACAATTCTTCCGGCGCAATAAATATCACCGGCGGCACGGTCTCAAAAGCCGGCACCAGCGGTTATGCGGTAAGAAATGACGGCATCGGAACCGTAACAATAGGCTCAGGCGCTACCATAGTTGGCGCAACGCAACTTTAAGCACAAAGAAAAATGCTTAATTAAAATACTTACACATAGGCCTGCTGCACACGGTTAGTTGTTCGGCAGGCTTTTTTATGGGGCAAGGAGTAGATATGTGAGAAAGGCCGTTGCGGTCAAAAAGTCATGCTGGACAGCGACTTGGCGGGGTTGTACGAGGTTGAAACTTTCAATTTGAATAAAGCCGTAAAACGTAATATTGGCCGTTTCCCCGGTGATTTTATGTTTCAATTAACCAAAGAAGAATGGGAAAACTTGACATTCCAAATTGGAATATCAAGCAAACAGCATGGCGGTAGGCGTACTTTGCCGTATGTTTTTACCGAGCAGGGAGTAGCAATGCTGGCAGCGGTTCTGAACAGCCAAAAAGCAATCGATGTTAATATCAGTATTATGCGTATATTCGTACAGTGTTTGCTTCCTGTGAGGAAGAAACTAATACTGATCCGAGGTTGAGAGGTACTTATGTAAGTGAAGCGCTCCATTTCGCGACAGAATACCAGTTTTCAGAATCAAGGCTCAGGCTTACAATATAAAAATAACTACTAACGTCGTGATGACGTAAGGAGAACTATAATGAGCGTTGACGCAGGGCCTGTTTATGCACAGATAAAAAATAAATTAGAAAAGCTGCCATTGGATATAGCCAAATACAATTTAGAACTGAATAAAATAACCAAAACCGCCAATGATGTTTCAAAAAGGTCAGGTAAAGCTTTTGAAACCATGAGTAAAAAACGATATTTAACCGTTTTACAGGGCGGAACGCCGTAAGGCAGTACCTAACCCTTATTTTCAGTGATAGCAAGGAAGGGAGAAATCGGGTATGATTAAAGCAAGGAGCAGATAGGTGGGAAAGGCCGTAACGAAGATACAAAAGATGATATTTGAAATTCGCGGCCAAAAAGTCATGCTGGACAGCGATCTGGCAGAACTGTATCAAGTTGAAGTAAAGTACCTAAACAGAACCGCAAAAAGAAATATAACGCGGTTTCCGGCGGATTTTATGTTTCAGCTTACCGATGACGAATGGGAACATTTGCGGTGCCAAATTGGCACCACAAAAATGGTTGGAAAAATCAGGTATAACCCTCATGTCTTTACTGAACAAGGTATAGCCATGTTATCCGGTTTATTAAACAGCGAAATTGCTATTAAAGTCAACATTCAAATAATGCGTACATTCGTACAGTTACGGCATTATGTTATGGGGCAAGATACTAACGCGCAGATAGCGGAATTAAGGAAATTGTTATTATTATACATTGAAAAGAATGACAAACGGGTTAATGACATTATTATCGCGTTGAACAATTTGATAGCCAAACCGGTGGAAACCAAAAAGATTGGTTTTGGCGCTTGATCACATATTCATTACATTTCCACAATCTCCGGGGATTTCATTATCCCCTGAGGCCAGAGTTGGTGTTCGTATGACCAGCCGGAGCCGCGGGGCCGCCAGGAATCGGGGCCCCACCACATGAAGTGCGGTTCACGTACTACGCGGTGCAGCTGCCCGAATGTATTTATCCTGTTGCCGAAAAGTTTAATGTCGATCTTGTGGCGGCCTTTTCCGGCGTTTATTTCCATTGCGTAGGGGGAATAAGCCAGGGGGCCGTAATCTTTTCCGTCTGTCTTTATCCTCAGCAGGTGGCCCCGGTAATTGGTAACAACAATGGTAAAGTCACCGGAAGTTTCCGCTTCCAAATGATAAATCAGGTTGCCGCCATAAAATGGCAGACCCTGCGGGGTAATATCGCCAAAGTGCAGCGAACGTACCGGGGGGGTAATGGTACCGGAACTTCCGGCTGCGTATACACCGAAATCGCCCAGAAGGTACATTGCCTCAACATCAACTTTACGTCCGTAGGGAATGCTTACTTCCAGGATATTTGTTCCGGCTTTAATATCCGGGAGGCTGCGTTTGCCAATACATTTATCCACATAAAAACCCGCTGCATCTCCCGCCTTTTCGCCGTTAAGTGTCACCGTTGCGGACAGGGCATTTTCCAGAGCAAGTTCAGCACCGGTAAACGGGATTTCGCTTGCAAATGTATAGCGGAGTTTCAGGGTGTGGGGTGTGCTGCCGTCATGTTCAACCCAGGGCTGGGCAACAGCGTTACAGCGCAGCGGCCATTGCAATTCCCTGCGCAGGGTATCGTCAATCCGCAGGATTTCTTCCCGGGGCCGGTAATCTTCATTGTCCAAAGCGTATTCGGCCATATCAAGCAGCAGCACGTTGGGTTCTTCCAGGGTAACCGGTACAGGACCGGAAAAACGGGAAAATGCGGCATCCGGCGAAAAGGCGGACTTTTTTCTGAGGGTATTGTTGGCGGCCTGGATCTGCGACTCCAGACTGGTACTGGCTGGTTTTGATTTGTCCAGTTTCAGCAGGAGGCTGTCGTGTTCCCAAAATGGCCGGACAATAACAGTCCAGCCGTTTTGCAGGCTTACCGGCAGCGGGGTAATTTCGCCGCTTATGGTGTCGTACAGCGTTGCCGCCCACTCGCCCCGGAGTTTCACCCTGATAAGCTCAGAATGGGGCGTATCGGGCTGCCCCGGTCTGTCCGCATGGACGATAAACAGCCAGCGGCTCCCGTTTTCTTCCTCCCTCAACTGGTAGAGCAAATCTCTGGTCATTGCCCCGGAATTGTCCCTTATTTCAATTTCCCGGATATCGTCCAGAACGCTCAGGACGGAAAGCTGTTCAAAGTGTGCCTGCTGCGCGTTTTCCCGCAGTTTTTTACCGCCGTCACTAGCGAGAGCATCTATGTATTTGGGCGCATCACCTAAAAAGACAATCCTGCCCCCTGCTTTTTGAAAAGCTTCCAGCCGTTCCAGAGTAGTTTTTCTGATTGTTTCCAGCGCGGGGATGATAATCACATCGTAGTTCATATCGCCTACAGGAAAGCTTTGTCCGCGAATATCATTAATGGCGCAATACCTGGGCAGAGTGGATTCACAGATATAATCAAAGTCAATAAGCCCCCTCAGCAGCCAGTCGCAGAGTTGGCCGAATTTTCTGTCCATTTCGTCACGGACTGCGGCGGTATTTTCCTTTGCCCCCCAATGCAGCCAATAACTTTCTATGGGATGAATCACCCCGACACGGCAGACAGCCTTACCCCGCGTTAACGCAGAAGCGGTCCGCGCATAGTGGTCTTCCACGTAAGGGTATTCCTCATACCAGGGAGCCTGGTAGTTAAAATTGGGAGGATAATCACGTTTTGCCTCTCCGTTCATGGAAACCCAGGAAAGATGAGGAACCCGGACGGTAACTCCCAGGGCAGCCTGCCAGTCGCCTTGTATTTTATGCCGCCGGAAATCAAAATTATAGTTTGTAACCCCATACAACTCCGACATGGTGCCGGGTACGCCCATTTGCCGTGCCGCAGACTGGGCCTGTTTGGCAGTATTAAATTCAAAACAGTCGCAAAGCATATCAATGCCGGGGAACTGGAACGACCGGTATGAACGCATTGCATCACCCAGGGCGCGGGTCTGGCTCCACAGGCTGGCCTCTTCCATGAGATGGCCGGAAAGCATGATATTGTGTTCCGCGCACCATTCGCCAATCTGATCGGCAAAGGCCGAGACAAAACGTTCGGCGGTGTGGTCGTGGTAGCGGTAGCGGATTTGAGAAACCTTGCCGTCCGGAAGATCCCAGAAAAGCTCAGGCAGCCCGTTAATAAGGCTTTGGCCTCCGTATGCGGCCTGATACGTATCTTCAATATCCATAGTCCAGGGCAGGGTGACATCTTTTTCTTCCTGGGCGTAATCCAGGGTTTCTTTCATTGAAACCTGCGGTTCATCGGTAAAAATAGCAGGTATGACGCCGCCAAAATCCTTACCAAAGCGTTTTTCATAAACTTCGTGGGTAACGCGGACAAATTCCCGCACCGATGCGGCATCCAGGGTATTTAAATAGGCCTGATTATTAAACCAGGGGGTAGGCGGGGCAAATTTTTGATACGCATACAGTTTGAAGCCTTGTGCCTTGTCGTTTTCATTAATGACAGAATAGCTCTGCAATTCTCCGTTTGCATGCAATACTACATCAAAACAGGCGATAAGTTTTTCATTTTCGCCGAAAGCGGTCTGAGCCTTGCGGGTCAGCAGCAGGTAACACTGCCGGTATTGGGGGTTTTTTGTTACGAGGCCTCCAGCGGCGCCTGAAGGCCAGCGGTCTTCATCGTAAAGCCATGCAAGCATTTTTTCCTGCCGGGCTTTTTCCACACAGGCACTCACCGCTTCCATGTGCTCATCGCTCATATATTCTGTGGCAAGGCCGGTTCGCACATGCATGTGGAAACCGCCAAATCCCATTTTTTTTAACTGCTCTATTTGCCAGACCAATTCATCTTTATCAAGTGCATTATTCCATGCCCAAAATGGCGTGGCCCGGTACTCGCTTGCAGGATTTTTAAAGTCCGCAGCGTCAAGGTTTTTTGTTCGTTTGGGATATAACATAGTGCCTCCGGCCTCTATCTTGCAGTTTCGGGTTATCCCTGTCAAGGCTTTCTATAGAAAAAGCATCTTAATAGAAAGAGCAATTGACTTTAATTAATAAATGCGGTATGATTTTCTGAATTAGTCTGCATTTCCGGCTTTATGCCATAAGGAGATTTTATGAAAAACACATTCAAAGCGTCGTTCCTGATTATCGCCCTTGCTGTGATATTCGTATTCGCCGCATGTGATGACATTGTTAACAATGGTCATGATCCTGACCCTGATCCCGATCCGCCGCCTTCCGGCAATGTTATTTTCGATATCAGTATTTTTATTACCGTCCCGGTTGTCGGTGAAGCGCCGGTTGCCGCCGCTTCAACAGTCAGCAACCAGTATACCAGCGGTAATATTACATGGCAGCCTGAAGTTACCGGCGGTCTTTTTGCCGCCGAAACAGCATATAGGGCTACCGTTACCCTTACGGCGGAGGAAGACTATACATTTTTGGGTACCGCCACACCGCTCATCAATAACGACCCGGCAGGGACAGAAATAAACATGGGAAATTACATTATCCTGTGGTATCACTTTGAAAGAACAGACGCTGAACCCGAACCGGTTACTGCAGTCACCCTTCAAATTACTGCTCCCGTAACGGAAAGGATGCCAAGTACCAACGCAACATTCACGAGCAATCAGTATACCGCAAGCGCCATAACATGGTCTCCCGCAATTGCCGATGCATTTCTCCCGCAGATGGAGTACACCGCCTCCGTTACCATAACGGCAGCATCCGGCTTTAACTTTATCGGTATGCCGGATTCCGTCATCACAATTAACGGGACGAATACCGGCGTGACGGTAACAAGAAATAGTTCTGTTATAATTACCCTATCGTATACATTCCCCGAGACAGACCCTGGTTATGTTGAAATAGCCGGTGTCAGCGTAACGTGGCCCATAACAGGCGCCGTACCGGATACTACCGTTACGTCTCCCGGATTTGACGGCTACAACTACACTGCCGCCGTAACATGGTCGCCGGCACATGCTACATTCGAACCATCAACTGCGTACACTGCCACGGTAGTCGTTACGGCAATGCCGGGTAATATCATTACCGGCGGCTTTACCGGAACTGTCAATGGAGAGGCTCCTGGTACTACAACAACGACCCAAACAACTGCCACCTTGATTCGTGAGTTCCCCGCTACCACCCCCACCCCTTACATCATCACAGCCTCTGGTGGCGGGTTTAATGTACGAAAAGACGGCACAACCATTGGAACAGATGGTGCTGCAATACAGGCCCAAATTGATGCCATACGGGCTCATTCCACCGGCGCAGTAGGCATTCAACTTGGAGACGGCGGAACAACTCTGAATGTCGGTACTTTCTCAGGCGGCGGCAATTCAGCAATTGAATTTGCCAACGGCTCAGGCGCCAATACTTGGGGCGGTCAGGTAACCATAAGCGGAAGAGTTAGCGGACAAACAAACGCGAATAATGCCGGAATTATAACCGGCAGGAACGGTGTTAACCTGCTTATCGTAGCGGATATAACAAACACGGGTAGTGGTGAGGCTTCTACGGTAATGCTCCGCGGTAACCCCACCATACATATCGCCGGCGGCTCACATCTCTCTAATGTAGGTGGTGAAGCTATGATGAGAATCGTAGATGGAGCCGGAAACTTAACCATCTCCGGCGGCAATCTTAGAGCACCAAGTGGCAGGGTAATGAAAATCGAATCCGGCAGTGCAACAGTAAGAATCATCGGCGGAACCATAACAAGTGGTCATGATAATGATGGTGAAGGTTTACTCTTCTTCCAGAACTCAGGAACTACTTTTACCCTGACCGGCGGCAGAATCGAAGGAACCGTCCGCTGTAATGTAATCCGGTACGAGAGCAATATCCATACTTTCAATTTAGGCGGGACGGCTCATGTAATAGGACGCCATAACGGCAACGAGAGGGGCGTAATACGTATACAAAGAGGCGTTACCATGACCATGAATGGCGGCAGGATAGAAAACCTCGATACCGGCGGTGGTAACACCATTTACGCAGGAGCCGGAGGAGGTCAGAACGAGGGAGTAACAGTAACCATCAACAGCGGCACGGTATTCAAAGCAGGCTCGGGTTTTGCTGTGAGGCAAAATAATAATGCAAATGTAACCATCGGTCCCAACGCCAATATTATTGGCTCAATTACCGGTAATATTACCGACAACCGGCCCTAGTGTGTATGAAAACAGGAGGAATTAAGTGAAGACCTCGAAATCTTGGATAATATGCCTGATGATGCTTTTGGTTGTTTTAGCCGCATGTTCAGTTTCTCCCGAAGATTCCTATCGGGCTCTTGCAGCCCCGGATCCGCAAATCGGCGGCGGAATCGTCACATGGAACGCTGTAACGGGGGCAATCGGGTATAGTGTCGGTATTGATAATGCGGAAGCGCCGGCAAATACAAACTATTATTTACTTACGGGTTTGGAGCCGGGAAACTATACGGTTAAAGTCAGAGCCATTGGCGACGGGATAAAATCAATTAATTCCTGTTGGTCGTATACCGTTGAATATGAAGCATCCGGAATTCCGCCAACATCCGGTCTGTATTTCACGCTGATAGAAGGCGGTATGGCTTATGAAGTTGCCGCAGGTATGGTAACGGCAGGCGATATTGTCATTCCGGCGATACACATGGGACGCCCGGTAACCGCGATTGCGGCTAGCGGATTTATCGGTTTGCAAAATATAACCGGCGTTACCATACCGGCCAGTGTGACCAGCATCGGCAATTTTGCTTTCGAAGGCTGCAGCAGCCTGACGAGCATCATTATTCCTGCCGGTGTGACAAATATCGGTAATTCCATATTCCGTGATTGCAGCAGCCTGACAACCATCACGATGAGTGCAACGAGTATCGGGCAAAATGCATTCCTGGACTGCAGCAGCCTGAGTACGGTTTTTTTCGGTTTGGCGGCATGGAGTGGAGTAACTGTCAATAATACGGGGAATACGCAGTTAACCGGTGCAGCCCGCTACTACTATTCCGAAACTCAGCCTCCCGCTACCGGCCTTTTCTGGCGCTGGGTAAACGGGGTGCAGACAGTTTGGCAGTAAACGTAAGGAGTATGGCATGATGAATATATTTAAACTGTGGGTCATAACACTGTATGCAGTAGTGGTATTGGCCGGCTGCGTAAACGCAACAACGGATAGTTCTACCGGATACCCCATAAGACCGATTAATTATGACATGATATGGATTCCGGCAGGCAGTTTTGAAATTGGAAAGGAGCTTAATCCGCTCCCGCCCGTTGATAATCCAAGCTACCATCCAGATTGGAATTATATGTTGGATATTCCCAATACGCATCAGGTAACATTTTCAAGAGGATTCTGGCTGGGTAAACACCACGTAACGCAGTTGGAATGGAAAAATGTTATGGGATACTTACCGGATTTAGTGGAAAAAAATACATTGTTTAAAGGTGATGATTTCCCCATATATTATATAAGCTGGTATGAGGCAATTGAATTCTGTAACAGGCTCAGCCGACACGAACGATTAACGCCTGCTTACACTATCCATAGAGAACAGAATGATCCCAATAATACCGATTCTTCCGATCCTCTTAAATGGCTGGTAATTCAAAATCCTGCCGCCAACGGCTACCGTTTGCCCACAGAAGCGCAATGGGAATATGCCGCCAAAGGCGCCAACAGGGGAGATACATTCACTTATTCGGGAAGTAACCAGATTAACAATATTGCAGTGTGGAGCGGGAACAGCGGAGGCGGCCCCAGTGTTGTAGGAACGAGAAACCCCAACGGTCTGGGTCTGTTTGATATGACCGGCAATGTTTCCGAATGGTGCTGGGACTGGTATGGAAATTATATAAGCGGCGCCAAGATAAATCCTGCCGGCGCTATTTCAGGGAATACCCGTGTGCGGCGCGGCGGGAGCTGGAATGACAGCAGAGATATCCGTTCTATCTACCGGGACAGCCGCAGTCCGGACAGCCGGGCTGATGACATCGGATTTCGTGTTGTTAAACCTTAGATATGGAGGAAATTTTTTATGAGGAAAAAAAACAATGTATTTCTGGGATGCCTGCTACTTATTCCGGCGGCTCTGGTATTTTTTAATGGGTGTAAAAGTCCTGTTGATGGGTTTGCCATGCCTGTTTCCAGAATAGGCGGAAAGACTACCGATTCCATAGCTCCCATTGCAAAGATCATCTATGAGGGGAATACCCCCGCGATTAAATTCAGCTGGACCGTAACAGCGGAAGAGCAGGGTAAATCGCAATCAGCATACTGGATAACAGTGTCGTCAACAAGAAGAAATGCCGATGCATTATTGGGTGATATGTGGGATTCAGGAAAAATTTTCGGGGAAAATAATTACGACATTACCTACGCCGGAAGGCCGCTTGCTTCGGGATCGGAATATTTTTGGCGGGTAGAAGTGTGGGATGAAAATAATGAGTCTCTGGGCACTTCCGTTATTTCCGTATTCGAGACTGTATTGTTAACGGAAAGCGACTGGGGGGGCGCCCGGTGGCTGCGCGGAACAGAGTCCAATTCCTCATCATTGTTCAGGAAGCAATTTTATGTGAACGGGAGTGTTGACAGGGCCCGCGTATTTATCAGCGGGCTTGGCATATATATATTAACGATCAACGGGGAGCCTGTTGACGGAACGGTTCTTAACAACAGCGTGACGCAATACAACAAGACCGTCCCTTACGGGATGTATGAAATTAGAGACCTTCTGCAGCAGGGTGAAAATGTTATTGGCGTGGAACTGGGGGATGGCCCTTTCAGCGACCGCGGCGGGTTTAACAATTTTTTCTACCGCATCCGGGGAGGTATTTGGGGTGATGAACAATGGACATGGCTTACCCCGGCTGATGATACGCATAGAATGTTGTTCCGTATGGATGTCCATTATTCCGGCAGTCCAACTCAAACTGTAGTTTCCGATAATACATGGCGCTGGACAGACACCGGACCCACTACCCGGAATTTCTTTTATGAAGGGGAAACATACGATGCGAACCGGGAAAAGCCCGGTTGGAATAAGCCGGGATATACCGAAGGCCCGGAGTGGCTAAATGCGACATATACCATAGCGCCTGAGGGAGGGGAATTAAAATTTTCATACATTGATCCAATGGAAAAAGTTATAGAGTATGAACCAAAATCAATAACCCGCCTTGATGACGGCAGTTGGGTCATTGAAGCGCCCGAAATGATGTCGGGCTGGATGCTTTTCAGAATAAACGCTCCTGCTTATACCCAGCTTACCATCCAATACGGCGAAAAAACATATGCAAGCAATGGCGTACACCCTCTTCATGGCTCATACCTTGCCGGTAGTGTAGAACCGCCGGTAGAATGGGGTTACGGAGCGAATGCAACTTTTCAGAGAGATATCTATATTGCAAAAGGAGAACCCGGCGAGATATATGAACCAAAATTCAGATACAGCGGTTTTCAGTTTGTGCAAATATTCGGTCATGATGCGATTATAACCGCAAATGATGTTCGGTTTTACCGGGTAAACAATGCACTCAGATCCACATCCGATTTCTCCACATCAAGCGCTTATGTAAACCAGCTGCACCACATGATGCGGATGACCCTTTTAAGCAATTTTCACGGCAGGCCGACAGACACTCCCATATTTGAAAAAATGGGCTATGGCGGAGACGTGGTAGCAGTCCTGCCTTCAATTGTATTTAATTTTGACTCAAGTAATTTTTTACTGCATTACCATGACGCACTGCGGGATTCCCAAAACTGGGACGGGCAGGTACTTAACCGTGCCCCCGGCACCGACCTGCACCACGATGACGGCCGCGGCATGGACCCCGCCTGGGGTTCCGTATATATTTTAATTGCCGATGTTCTGGCCAATGTGTACGGTATGCAAAATGTAATAGCAGAACGGTACGACAGCATGAAGCGTCTTGCAGACTGGTATATACAGCAAAGCAGGGACAGATTCGGCTGGACATGGGCAAATGACCGGTACGGTGACTGGCTGGCGCCGGGAGATTTGGATAATCCAAACTCGGCATCACATAACCCGGAAGGCTCTCAAATAACCAGTTCCTCGTATGTGTATTTTTCACTGCAAAAAATGGAACAATTCGCCATGCAACTGGGTAAAACAGCCGATGCCGCACATTTCCGCAGCGCCATGAACAGTATTGCCAATGCATATAACACGACTTTATGGAACGGTACATTAGGTTTTTACCGGGTAACGAATCAAGACAATAACCGTTTCCGTCAAACATCAAATTATCTGCCTCTTGCCATGGGCGTTGTACCGGATGACCAAAAAGACAGGGTGGTACAGAACATACTTAATGACATGGACAGAATCGGCTACCGGATTGATACCGGCTTTTTGGGCGCAGCTTTTATTTTACCGTTCCTGTCCGATTACGGCGCAACAAATTCGGCGTTCAGGGTTTTGAATAACCGGACATTCCCCAGTTGGGGGTATTGGGTTGAAAACGGAGCCACATCGTTATGGGAGGAGTTCCCGCTGCATAGCCGCTCCAGAAACCACTTTTTCTGGGGTTCTTATGACAACTGGTTCCATGAATACCTTGCCGGGGTAAGGGATATTAGAGACGGTTACCGGACATTTACCTTAAAACCGACATTCACGAGTGAATTACACTGGGTACGGCTTGAGCTTGATACGGTAAGGGGCAAATTGACGAGCAGATGGGAGAGAATTGGCGGTCTGGTTACATATACCGCGGGTATTCCGTTTGGCTCTACCACTACCATATATCTCCCTTCGGTCAACAGAAGTTATACGGTAAACAACAAAGATATCACTGCTCTGACTGCGGCTGACGGTGTGGTATACAAAGGAATGGAAAACGGTTTTGCCGTATTTGAAGCAAGATCGGGCACTTTTATTTTCAGGGAAGTAAGATAGAAACAGCAATGTCTGTCCGCAAAGTGATCGACTTTGCGGACAGACACTAATTATACCAGTTTGTTCACTTTTCGTTCATTAATTTCTCGCAGGATATCCGGATCGATTTTAAAATTGCGATCCATGTCCATAATACCGTTTATCTCCTGTTGAACATCGGTAACCTGGGTATAGCAAAAACCGCATAAACCGTTAACTTTTTTTATTGCTGTGGTAATTGCATCAAAACGCTTTATAAAGTCTTCTTTTGTTGTCACTTTATTGCCGTAACCCCAGCCCTGACCATCGTCAAAGGCAATGCCGCCATATTCGCTGATAATTATCGGCTGACCCCGGTATGTATGGCTGGAAGCAAAGCAGGCTCGGTGAAGATTCGGGTACAACCGGTTATTGAGGATTTCCTCAAGATGTTCACCGTAACGGGCAAAAAAATCATCCCCTTTTTCTTCATAATCATGGAGGGTTATAATATCCGAGACGGTATGTTCCCATCCGTCATTACAGATCACCGGGCGGTATTGGTCATAGGATTTCGTAAGATAATAAATCGTTTGGGTAAATGCCTGCTGGTCGGCGCGGTTTTTAATTGAACTGATCCCCCATGATTCATTAAAAGGTGTCCATGTAATAATGGAGGGGTGATTATAATGCTGTTTTACCACTTCCATCCATTCCCTCGTAAACATGCTTACGGCGTCATCGTTGAATTCATAAGCGCTGGCCATTTCGCTCCATACAAGAAGGCCCTTTACATCAGCCCAGTACAGAAACCGTTCATCTTCAACTTTCTGGTGTTTGCGGACGCCGTTGTAACCGGCGGAAAGTATTTTATCAATATCGGTAACAAGAGCCTGTTCGCCGGGAGGCGTCAAATGGCTGTCTTTCCAGTAGCCCTGATCGAGAATGAGCCGCTGATACAGGGGGTGTCCGTTGAGCAGTATATACCGCCCGTCAATACGTATTTCCCTCATGCCAAAGTATGAAAGAACCTGATCAATAATTTTACCGCTCTTTTTTAACGTAAAGGAAATATCATACAGGTTGGGATTTCCGGGCGACCAGGTATGCAGCCCCCATTCACAGACAGCGGTGGAAAAAACACCGGCGGATAAACAAAGGCGCTTTGCTCCGGCATCTGCCGTTAGTTTTGTTACCATTAAATCCTTAAAGCTGATTTGTACTTCCAGTTCCATGTCTTCGCACGGCGATTCAATTTCAGCCTCAATATCAAGGATTCCCCGTGACGGAAACGGTGTCATTTTTACCGATGCAATATGGCTGGGGTTTACATACTCAAGCCAAACGGTTTTCCAGATACCGGTTGTTTGAACATACCAGCACCCGTAACTTTCGTTTTTCCACCTTTGTTTGCCTCGGGGCTGGGAAATGTCAGGAGAGTCTTCGGCCCTTACCGTAAGGGTATTGTTTCCCGGTTTTACATAAGAGGTTATATCAAAAGAGAAACGTGCATAAGCGCCGTCATGGCTGCCTGCAAAAGAACCGTTGACCCACAGCTTTGTATGATAATCGGATCCTTCAAAATGGAGTATAACCCGGCTGCCCTGTTTTTGCCTGGGATGTAACGTCAGGGTTTTTCGGTACCAGACCACATCATGCCGGGAACTGTCTCCAATACCGCTGGCGGGGCTTTCATGGCAAAACGGAACAATGATTTCCCGGCCTGCCGGAAATGTATTAAACCATTTTTTTGCGATACCCTCATTTTTATCATCAAAAGAAAAGTCCCACGGGCCGTCAAGGTTTTCCCATGATTGCCGATCCCGTACAAACTGGGGTCGCGGATAACCGTTTTGATAACATTTCATAAAAACCTCTTAATTAAAATATTGCGCTATATTGTTTTTTTCCCGCTCTGCTGGTATTATAAAAAAAAAGGAGGAGCCTGTATATGAAACAAAAAAAGAAATTAAAAATCGGAATTGTCGGAGCCGGGGGCATTGCCCATGCGCACATGAAGCATTATATGGACTTTAATGATGTTGAGGTTGTCGGTGCATGCGACATCATTCCGGGCAGGGCGCGGGAATTTTTGGATAAATACAATCTTATCGGGGCTCCTGCGTTTGAGCATGTAAAGGATATGGTAAAAAATGTGCAGATGGACGGCGCAAGTGTCTGTACATACAATACAACTCATGCGGAATGCTGCATTGTCCTGTTTGAAGCAGGGGTACATGTTTTGTGTGAAAAACCCATGTCGTTTACCCTCAAGGAAGGCGTAGACATGGTACGCGCCGCGCGTAAAGCAAAAAAAATTCTCACCATTGGTTTTCAGCCGCGCCATGATTTTATGCATCAAAAGGTGGACAATCTGATTGGCTCCGGCGCAATCGGGAAAGTGTATTATATGCAATCCGGCGGCGGGCGCAGGCGGGGCATTCCCGGCGGTACTTTTGTGGAAAAAGACAAGGCCGGATTTGGCTGCCTGGGCGACATTGGCTGTTATTCCATCGACCAATGCCTGAATGCCATTGGTTATCCAAAACCTCTGACGGTATCGGCCATGGCAACAAACTATTTTGGAAAAAATCCAAAATACTGGCCGGGCGCAAAAACATTTGAAGTGGATGATTTTTCTGTAGCTTTTGTGCGCCTTGAAGGAGATGTTACTTTTGTGTTTAAACAGTCCTGGGCCATGCATGCCGACACACTGGGGGATACGCTCTGGCTTGGCACGGAAGGGGCAATCAAGGTAACAACGGGGTTTGAAAGCCACAACAAAGAATCGCGGATTATGTATTACACCGATGTCAACGGACAGCACATCGATTCTGTTGTACTGCCTACCATCCCGTTTAACGCCTATGCTTCCGAAAGACCCATGGATATGTGGTTTGGCAAAATGAGGACATTTGTCGATGCAATTCACAAAAACGGCCCGGCGCCCGTTCCCGGAGAGCAAATTCTGTACAACCAGGCAATTTGTGACGGGATATACCGTTCAGCAAAGCTGGGAAAAGAAGTTGAAATAAAAATACCAAAAATATAAAACGGGAGTCATATATGGTAAATGTATTGATGCTGTCTAAATGGCATGTTCATGCCGACGGCTATGCAAAAACGATCAATGCCCAGCCGGATGCAAAAGTATCCTGCGTCTGGGATGACGATGTAAAACGCGGCGGGGACTGGGCAAAAGAGCTTGGTGTGCCATTTGAGCCTGATCTGGAAAAAGCCCTTGCGCGCAGCGATGTGGATGCGGTTGTTGTCGATGCGCCGACGAGCGATCACCGCCGGGTGATGATTCTGGCAGCGAATGCAGGCAGGCATATTTTTACCGAAAAAGCGCTTGCCCCAACAGTGGAGGACTGTAAAGCAATTGCCGATGCAGTCAGAAAAAGCGGCGTCAAATTCTGCATTTCCCACCCGCACCTGACAACTTCCATTGCGCAATACTGCAGACAGGCCATAGATGAAGGCTGGCTGGGGAAAATCCACTATATGCGCATGAGGACGGCACATGACGGATCGGTTAATGCCTGGCTTCCCGAATACTGGTATGATGCACAAAAAGCCTGCGGCGGCGCCATGATGGACCTTGGCTGCCACCCCATGTACACAGCGGCATATTTACTGGGCAAGCCCAAACGCATTGTTTCCATGTTCAACAATAACTATGCGCCGCAATCCGTGGATGATAATGCCGTTTCCGTTGTTGAGTTTGAAAACAAGGCCATTGCCGTACTGGAAACTTCATTTATTTCCCCTTTCCAGGCTCAGTGTTTTGAACTGCTGGGTACAGAAGGAGCCGTTACTTCAGTAGGCGGCGAAGTGAAAGTGCGCTCGAACCGGTTCAAGGACGGCTGGTTTATCCCCGCAAAACTCCCTGATCCCCTGGATGTATCAATACGCCTCTGGCTGGATGGTATTATTAAAGGCTCGCCCATTCCCTTTGATCTGGACAAAGGCATTGCCCTTACCGAACTGCTGGAAAACGCCTACATCTCCGATAAAGAACAGCGTATTGTCGTGTTATGACCACAAAAGAACGGTTGACGCTTGCTTTTGAACATCGGGAAGCGGACAGGATTCCCATAGCAGACCATCCCTGGGCAGGAACACTGGCCCGCTGGAAACAGGAAGGAATGCCGCCCGATGCGGATTGGCGGGATTTTTTTGATGTTGATAAAATTGAAACAATTCAGGCGGATAACAGCCCCCGGTTTGAACGGAAAATAATCGAAGAAAACGACCGTTTTGTTATTTCCACTACCGAATGGGGCGTTACCCTTAAGAATTTTAAGATCCCCGATTCTACGCCTGAATTTCTTGATTATACCGTTACCGATCCGGCATCCTGGGAAAAGGCAAAAGCCCGTATGAAGCCTAACCGGGACCGGATTGACTGGGATTATCTCAAAACGAATTATCCCCGCTGGAAATCGGAAGGCCGCTGGGTGCAGGGCTTGTTCTGGTTTGGTTTCGATGTTACCCATTCATGGATGACCGGTTTTGAACCCATAATATACGCGCTCATGGAAGAACCGGAATGGGTTAAAGATATATTTGAAACATATCTTGATATGTCCATTGCTCTTTTTGATATGATCTGGGATGAAGGTTATCATTTTGACAGCATATTCTGGTTTGATGATATGGGATACAAAGACCATCTCTTTTTTTCCAATAAAATTTATGAGGATGTTCTGCAGCCTTTCCACAAAAAAGCCATTGATTGGGCCCGCAACCGAGGAATTAAAACCCACCTTCACTCCTGCGGGAATATTATGCAGCGTGTGCCTCAGCTTGTTGAAATCGGCCTTGACTGCCTAAACCCTATTGAAATTAAAGCCGGGATGGACATTAAAACCCTTAAACGGGATTTTGGCGATAAGCTCGTGTTACATGGCGGCGCCGACGCCCTCCTGATGGATCAACCGGAAAAAATTCTTCCGTACATCGAAGAAATACTTCCCATTGTAAAAAAAGACGGGGGATATATTTTTTCATCGGATCATTCCATTCCCAATACCGTCAGCCTGGAAACATACCGGAGTATAGTAAAAACTGTAAGAGGTCATTCATGACAGGAAAAGAACGATTTAATGCAATTGCTGCAGGCAAATCCGAAACATGCGGTTTCTGGCACGGCGAACCAAACCATGCCAGTATTGAAAATTTGTATGCCTATTTTGGAGTGAACAATGATTTTGAGCTGGGACTTAAGCTTGGATCATGCTGCCGCTGGGTCAGACCGGAAAATCACCATGCCTGGGTCAAAAATGAACCAATGTTTGACACCCTTGGCGGCAGGGATCGCAGTTCACTGAATCAAAACGGCATTTTTGCAGAGACAGAAGATCCTGCCGAAGTTGAAGATTTTCCCTGGCAGGATCCGCAAAGCCTTGACTTCGGCGAAACATTGCGTGAAATCGATAAAACCATACAGGCGGGGCAGGCGGTGTTAAGCGGCACATGGAGTAGTTTTTTTCATGTTGCCTGTGATTTTTTCGGCATGGAACAGTATTTCATTAAAATGCACACCGATCCCGATGTTGTTGATGCCGTTACACGCCATATTACGGATTTTTACCTTGCGGCAAATGAAAAACTATTTAAGCTGGCAGGAAATAAAATTGACGGTTTTTTCTTTGGCAATGATTTTGGAAGCCAGCTTGATCTGCTCGTTTCTCTGGAACACTTTGACCGGTATATCATGCGTTACTTCAATGAATTTATCGATCAGGCACGCCGTTATGGGTATAAAGTTATTCTGCATTCCTGCGGAGCCATAGACAGGGTTATCCCCCGTTTTATTGAATCGGGAGTTGATATACTGCATCCGATTCAGGCGTTGGCAAAAAATATGGACGCGCAATCCCTTGCGGAAAAATATAACGGGAAAATTATTTTTATGGGCGGCGTTGATACTCAGCATCTTCTTCCTTTTTGCGGGCCTGATGATGTCCGCAATGAAGTAAAACGGCTTAAAAACCTGTTCGGACCCAGTTTCATTGTGTCGCCAAGCCATGAATCAATTCTGCCCAATGTGCCGCCGGAAAATATTGCAGCCATGGCCGAAGCAGTGCAGTGATGGGCCTTTCACCTTGACCGGTATTGTTTTTGACATCCAGCGTTTCTGTGTTCATGACGGGCCGGGCATCCGCACAACGGTTTTTCTCAAAGGATGCTCCGCCCGCTGCGCCTGGTGTCACAACCCTGAATCATTTTCCATGCGCCCGCAGGTTCAGTATTATGCAGACCGCTGCATTAACTGCGGTACATGTACCCGTATCGGTAACCGCGGCTCTCTGGAGTGTCACAGCAACGCTCTGGTAATGTCCGGTAAAGAAATGGATGCCGATGAAGTCCTGCGTCAGGTATTGGACGATAAACCGTATTACCGTGAAAGCAGCGGCGGTGTGACCCTTTCCGGCGGCGAGCCTGTTTTGCAGGGAGATTTCTGCGAAACCCTGCTTAAGCGCCTCCGTGATGAAGGCATTCATACAAATCTGCAAACAGCCGGTTTTTACCCCTTTGCCATGCTTGATCGGTTGGTGCCATTTCTTGACATGGTTATGTATGATATTAAAGGCATCAATGCCGCTATTTATAGCGATTACATTCATGCCGATCGTTCCCTTGCGCTGGATAACCTCAAGCGCCTTGATGCAGCCGGCGTACCGTTTATTGTCCGCACTCCCTGTGTCAGCGGTGTGAATGATTCTGAAGATGAAATCGGTGCAATTGCACAGATGCTTGCAGGGTTACAGAACTTGCAGTACTATATGCTCATACCATGCCACAGTCTGGCTAAAATAAAATACGATATTCTGGAGCAGGAATACCATCATTTCCGGGCGCCGGAGAAAGAGCGTATGGAAACCCTTGAACGCCTTGCAGCTCGGCACATTAGAGTAAGGAATAATTATGGCGAGTTACCGGGATCGCATTGACGCTCTGCACCGTCAAAAGCTGGAATTCAACGAAGAAAAACTCCGCCGCCGAGGCGGCAGCTACGACACCGATGACCATGGGTGGATACCCCTTGATCTAACCCGCCCGGTGCAGCGGTTTGAGGATCCAGCCTGCAAAAAATGTACCGGCATGGAGGCAGTTAGCCGCGTTTTTGCGGACTATCTTGATGCCCATCCCTGTTATGCCCACCCCAAAAGTGCCGTTGCCGGGTGCTGGATAGGCAATTTGCCGTACATGGATGAAGGCTGGCGGCCCGAGCATCTGTTTGAATGCGCAGAACCCCTACTGCAAAAGTATAACATCACTTCACGCGGCCATTATGCGATGAATCATTCTGCGCCGGATTTGGCTATCGGCCTTGATCTGGGGTGGGGCGGCCTCCTTGCAAAAATCCGCACATGCCGCGCGCGTCTTCCCGCAAGCTCAGAATCAAATGAATTTTATGACGGCGAAGAACGCCTCGTAAAGGCATTGCAGCGGTACATAAAACGCACGGCGGATCATTGCAGAAATACAGCGGCGGCTGTTTCGGATTCTTTTGAGAGACAAAACCTTCTTAACCTTGCTGCCATGAACGATTACCTGTGCGAAGGGGCGCCGCGCACCCTTCGCGAAGCAGTGCAGTGGATTTCATGGTACGATGACATTGACCGCATGTATTTTAACGGCGGCGCCGGGCAGGAAATTGACACGTTATTGTACCCCTACTACCAACGCGACCGGGAAAACGGATTGTTATGCGATGATGAAGAAGCGGTCTGGTATTTTGCCTCAATGTTTTTTAATGACCCGCATTACCACATGATTGGCGGGCAAAATCCCGTTGACGGTTCGGACGTATCAAATGCTCTTTCGTTCCTTGTGCTTGAAGGGCAGCATCGTTTGGGAATCCCCAATAATCTTGCTTTGCGTATTCATGAAAATACCAATGATGCGCTGTTTACCCAGGCAGTTAAAAACCTGCTTGAAGACGGAACGGGGGTGTGTTATTCCCTGTCGAACGGGCTGGACAAAGGGTATATGCGCAATGGATATCCGGCGGCTCTTGCACGGATGCGTTCCAAAGTCGGCTGCAACTGGACAGCCCTTCCCGGTATTGAATATACCCTGCAGGATGTGACCCGTGTTGATCTGGCAAAACCGCTGTTGCTTGCCCTTGACGATCTTCTCTCATCACCGGGCGAACATTCCATGGAAAGACTCTGGGACTTGTATGCAGAACATCTGAAAACCATTGTGCAGGTCATAAAGGACGGCGTTGACTGGCATGTACAGTATAAACGCCATAATAAACCGGAGCTTGTGTTAAACCTGCTCTGTCACGGCCCCATTGAACGCGGCATAGATATGTCCGCAGGCGGCGTGGATATTGTCAATTTTGCCTGCGATGCCGTTTCCCTGGCGACTGCCGCCAATTCTTTTGCCGCCATTGAACAGCGTGTTGTGCGGGAAAAACGTCTGAGTATGGAGCAACTCAAAAAAGTGCTTGATGCAAATTACCGGGGTTATGAAGAAATACGGCTCATGTTAAAAAATGTTCCCCAGTACGGTGCGGGAAATACTCCTGCCGATGACTATGCCCTTCGTCTATCCCGTCTGTACACCGATTTGATGCGCAATACGCCGACAAAGGACGGTTTTACCGTACTGCCCGGCATTTTTTCACACGGTGATGTTTACAAGCACGGTAAAAACCTGGGAGCAACTCCCAACGGGCGTTTTGCCGGAGAGCCAATTTCCCACAGCGCCGATCCCGATCCGGGTTTTCTCCCCGGCGGCAGTTCCGCCCCCAGCGCAAAAGCAAATGCTGTTGCCCGCGTGCAGTCCGGCTGGGGGAATTCTACGCCCCTGCAGGCCGACATTGACGCTGCTTTTGCAAAAGAAACCGGCGGCATTGAAAATATCAAGGCGTATATCAGGGCGCATAATAAAATGGGCGGCACGCTTGTTAACATTAATGTGGTATCAAAAGAAAAAATACTTGCGGCGCACAAAGATCCGCTGAAGTTTCCCGACCTGGTCGTGCGGGTTACCGGGTACAGCGCGTTCTTTCGTTCGCTGTCACCGGAGTACCGTCAGCAGGTTGTTGACCGCTGGCTGGCAATGTAAATAAACCTACCGGGTTATGCGCAATGTGCAAATACCGAATTCTCTCATATCAATGTTTACAATAGCTTTACCGTTCTCCCGTACCGTATCCGGGCGGCATATCGCAAGACCGTCAAGTTCGACCAATTCCACAAGGCCGGCTGCTTTTTCGTCAATTGCTATCTTTGCGCACACCGCCCTGCCCGGATTGAACAGGCGGACCAACATTCGATCCTCGGCATCAAGATATGCGGCGCTCATCTGCACCTGTCCGTCCACTGCGATCAGTTCGATGTGCTGCAGAGCGGGTACGCGGCCTGTTACACGCTGCGCCATGGGAACATGCAGCATCTTCTGATGTTCATGCCAGATATCGCCGGTGCGCCAATCACCCGCATGGGGCATAATTGCATATACCAGTTCGTGAAAACCCTTTAACTGCCGCCTGCGCCACCAGAATCCTGCGTCCCAGCCCCATGCCATCGTCAGCCCCAGCGGATAGCCGTCTCCGTGGGTATATGAGGTGGTATGATCCGCCATTATTGCCAGGCCCTGCTCGCCGTCTGAAACATCCACCCAGCCAATCAGGATATTGTGTTTGATTTCATTCCAGTGTTTAAAATGGGTGTTTTCATGATTGCTTTTACAAACATCGTAAGCGGCATCTTTATACAATTGTTTTTGCTCAAACAAAGTGGGGAACCAGGCGTTGAGTTTATACCTGCCGTCATGGTGGGAGCGGTATCCTTCTGTCCGGTTATTCTCAAACGGGATTTCATGCGGTTCGCCTATGTATGTTTTTTCCGGGAAATGGAAAATCACCCTGACATTAATTTTTACATCGCCTTCCGTTACGCTGATCATTTGCGTAAAATGAGATTCGCCTATGCGGCCCTGTATCAGCAATGCCGCGTACACCGGACCGCAGGCCATGACCGTTGCCTGTGCTGCCTGTTCTGTACTTGAAATATACCGGGCTTCATTGATAAAGTAGCCGCTGTATTCGTTGAATTTACGTTCGTTTTTTTGATCGGTTACTTCCGCACCGCGGCGTTTATCGTACAGTGAAGATATGGTTCCGCCGGCCTGTAAATCAAATGTTATGCGGTAAAATGTATTTTCAAGATATGCGAAACTGTCTGTAACTGCTGCCGAGGCTGAATCATTTTTATCTTCCGCAGAAAGCAGATGTTCATTCCCCTGAGAACATTTTGTCTGTATCTGCGGCGCTTCGGGCGGCAATTGCTGTATGGGAATGGGCGCTAATGCCTGCATTATTTTAAAATAAATTCGCTCCCCCATGAAAATATCCAGCGGTTTATCGCGGGGTTCTGCTTTTGTTGAAGGCTCTATTCTGAATGCCTTTGCGCCAAAGCCCGGTAGTGGTGCGTTAAACGTCAGGTAACCGGCGTTTTTACTGCCGTCTTCATGTTTTCGGGTGGGGATATATTGGCTGGTAATTTTTTCATCGCCGTCATACACATCAAAACTTTCGATTCCGCGCGCGCTGGTAATTTCCGCCGATACTGTTCGTATCTCCGGCCTGGCAAGAGGGTTGAACACGCTGATCATCTCGGATGCGTGATCTTTAACGGTAACAGGGCAGGTAAATTTACCGATTTCATACAGGGCTTTTCGTTTAATGGGATCGGTCAGCCTTTCTGCGGCGTATATTTGAGCGGATGTTTTCCACGCCCAGTTGCGTTCGCCCGGTCCCGCTCCGGCGCATATCCATGCGTCATGGTGCTGGGTCATTAACAGGTGGCCCCATGCTTCATCCAGCCGTGACCGGGAATCATCGTCAGTCTCGCCGCCCAAAAATTGTGAGAGTGCGTATATGCGTTCACTGTTCAGTAATGCCGCTTCACCGCGCCGTACCTGGCGGGCCATGCGAACAAGAACACGCTCACCCCAGGGAAGCGCTCCCTGAAAAACTTCCTGCGATACATTCCATATTGCTTCCGGCTGTCCGGCGATGGTTTCAAAATATTCCCGCCATGTTGTGTATTCCAGATAATCGGGAAAAAATGTACCTTCATAACCGGGTTTGTTTTTCATTCTGGGTCTGGCAGGCCAGCCTAAATCCTGAAAATACATTCCGGCGGGGCGGGGGATTCCGTTGGCAATGCACTTTTCGGCAAAATCCTTATCGCCGTAGACCGATTCTGTTTCAAATACATTTTTTAGTTCTTCACAGGCGTAACGCGGCACCATGGGGATTTGCGTACCGTCAGGGCCTTCCCATAAACAAACTTCCGCGTTAAAACCGGCGCTGTATCCGCCCCAGGCAGTGGACGGGTTTTTCAGTACCGCTTGTTCAAAACGCAGTGATTTAAGTATCTGCGGCATTGCGCTTGTCCAGCACGGTTCCTGTACCGCATACGTTTTTATTTCAATCCAGGGAAAATGTTTTTTTAAAGTATTTATACCCATTGTCAGATGCCGGATATTGCTTTCGCCGTCCGTGATCCACCCGTATGGCTGGGCATAACTGCCCGCTACCATTTCAATGCGGGAACCGATGGATTGATCGCGGATCATTTCGCGTAACTCGTCATACGCTGCCGGATCACGCATCTTTAAAAAGTCCCATGAGACCGGCTCTACATCAATGCCCAGCTTCCATTGCGGGCAGTTTTTGAGTGCTTCAAGAATGTCCCGCCAGCACCCCAGCGGCATGTGGCCTCTTATACCGCCATGATACCCGTCTATGTAATACAGCAATGTTTTTTCCATGTTATACCTTAATCTTCAGTGTTACGATTTCGTACGGTTTAACAGTAAGTTTTACTAAATTCCCGTTTTCAGTTTTAATCGGCGTTTCTTCCTCTTCGAGCATATTGCATACACACACTGACTTAAGCGCAATGCCGAATTCCAGCCTGGCAGCAGTGCGCCGGTTATGGCATTCATAAAGCCGCAGAATAATGCCGCTGCCGTCTTCGGCCTGTTTTATTGTTTCAACAATGACATTCTCACTATCGCAGGTAACAAGGGAAAAATTATTTTGCATGGTGCCGCCGGTATTTTCCTTGACCGCTGCGATCATGGGGTTGTTGAAAAAAGCTGCCTGCTGTACTGTTCCTGCTTCCCGCCAGCCTTCACTGTGGGGATACAGCGAATACGAAAAAACATGACGTTCCCTGTCAGCATCGGGATTCGGAGAGGTAGTAGATCTGAGCATGGTAAGACCAATAATTTTATCCTGAATGCTTACACCGTATTTACAATCGTTAAGTATGCTCAGACCGTACCCTTCTTCCGATACGTCAAGCCATTTTTGCATGCACACTTCAAACCTTGCCGCATCCCATGAAGTATTCTGATGTATTTTACGCTTGACATTGCCGAATTGAATGTCAAATGCTGCTTCATCGGTATTTATATCAAACGGAAAAAGGGATTTTACAAGAATTTGTTTTTCTTTCCAGTCAATATCATAACCAATGTCAATTCGCGGTATACCGGCATACATGGTGATATACTGCGTAATGGTTGAATTGAGGTATTTTCGATCAATGCGCAGTGTCGCATATACCAGCCCGTGCGCCGTAACGGATATGGATTCTATCTGGTCTATTTCCCATGACTGTTCAGTATAAAAATGGTTTATATCCCATGCATCGCCGCCGCATGGTTTATCTTCATAGGACATTATTACATTGGCGCATTGACCTGCGGGCAGTAATTCTCGATTCGCTGTTTTATCGTAAATCGAAGAAAATTGCCCCTTGCTGTTGAGTTTTATTGCAAAATATATATTTTCCATGCAGTCAGCGGAAATTTTAATTGAGTGCGCTTCTGCGGCAGTTTGCCCTTCTTTTAAGCTGAATGATTTCCAGCCTTTTGCCGGAACGCCTTGCGCTATAAATACCGCTTTTCCGCTGCCGTCATGCTGGGCGGTGATATCTTTTTCGCCGCTGCATACAACAGGGTTTTTCAATGATGTTTCAAAAGAAACAGGCGCATCACATTCCATGCCGTTGAGGTTAAACACAATAAGCGACTGGGCCGGTGTGTTTATGTTATTTGTAAGATTTGCCAGTTTGCCGTGCAGTATTTCATTGCCTGTTTTCAGCACCGCTTCATATTGTTCATTACTGTCTTCGTATACTTCTTTAATTGATGTACCGGGAAGAATATCATGGAACTGATTAAGCAGAATGGTTTCCCAGCCTTCAAATAATGTCTGTGCCGGGTATTCGGATGCGTTAAAAATTGAATCCATTACGGCAATATTCTCGGCATTCTGATAGGTAATCTCCGATGTACGGTTGTATTTTTTATTGCGCCCCATTGTAGTATAAACGCCTCTGTGAAATTCAAAATACAGTTCTCCCGTCCATGAAGGCAGGTATTTATTGTTTGAAACATCTTTTTCCAGTTTTTCAAAGTAAGAACGGGCCGTACCCATCTTTGTTACCGGGCAGCCGGGGATGCCTTGTGCGAAACGCCTTTGCATTTCCAGCATTTCTCTTGTCGGTCCGCCTCCGCCGTCGCCCCAGCCGAATGAACACAGCAATTCCCGGTTAAGATTTTTTTGCTGGTATCGTACATACGTACCCATAATCTCATTGGCGCTCATGATGCAATTAAATGTCGTTATATTCTGATTGGGGCTTCCGAAATACCACGTGCCGTCATCGACAATGCCCCTTGTGGAAATAAAATGGGTAAGAATACTTGTCCCGTCAATGCCTTCCCACATAAAAGTGTCGTAGGGCATTTTATTAAATTCATTCCAGCTTATCTTTGTTGTCATAAAATATTTGATGCCGCATTTATCCATAATTTGCGGCAAAGCAGCGGAGTAGCCGAATACATCGGGAAGCCATAAAATAATATTGTCTTTTCCAAATTCTTCCCGGAAAAACTTTTTTCCGTGGACAAATTGCCGGATAAGCGCCTCGCCCGATGAAATGTTGCAGTCCGCTTCAAGCCACATGCCGCCTTCCGCTTCCCACCTGCCCGAAGCAATACATTCCTTTATCCGTTCATAGAGTTCAGGTGAGTTTTTTTTGACATATTGATACAGCTGAGGCTGGCTTGACATAAAAAGATACTCAGGATATTCGTCCATCAGTTGTAACACTGTGGCAAAACTACGCAGGGTTTTATCCTCGGTTACAGCCAATGGCCACAACCATGCCACGTCAAGGTGGGTATGGCCGACACAATGAATTATTTCAGAGTTGTTTACATTGCAGCTTTTTTTATAAAATTCCCGTGTAATATACTCCTGCGCCCTGTCAATAGATGCATAATATTCACCGGAAAAAACAACCCGAAGATCAAGCAGATTAATGGTTTCATTGAGTACGTGAATGATGGTAATAAATTCACGGCTGTCATGCGGGTGAATAACAGCAACATCATACGGTGTTTTTAAATCGTAATACAGTGTATTTGTTTTTCGATCAAGAACTTTTAGAGATGTTTTCATTTTTTGGTGAAAAGTCTGATTGTCGGTATAGGCGCACAGTTTAATGTTAAAACGCTGTCCGGCATACGCTGTTTCTTCAAGCAGTACTTCATTATGCTCCCTGTCTATTCCCTGAATAAATTTTCCGTTTAAATAAAAAGAAAAATCATCATGTCCTCCCTCAATGCCGGTTTGCATATTAAAAAAAACACATTTACCGTCAAATTCGGGAAGGATAACAATGTCTTTCTCAAACCAATGGTATTCACGGGGACCTTCCTGGGGTTTTTCTTTTGATAGTGTGTAATCACAAACGGGAATTTCCTGCGAATATCTTAGTGATCCCAGTTCATGCAGTATTTTGTCAATTCTCCTGTGCAGTTCTTTTGTTAACATCATGGCTGTACTCCTGTATTATTATTCGCCCGTTAATCCGGCGTTTTCAATTCCCCTGATCAATTGGCGCTGTACAATCAAATATAAAATAAAAAGGGGCAGTATGGATATAAGGGTGGCTGACATTTTGTACGCTTCATTTATGCGCTGCTGTTCCTGACCGGCAGTTCCGGCAGATGCCAATTGTTCAAAAATGCTGTCGAATGATGCAAGACGGGGCGGAAGCAGGGGGATTTGGCCCCTGATAAATGTATTGGTGATATACGTTTCATTCCAGTTCCATACGAATGAAAGCAGAAAAACCACTAAAATGGTACTGAGGCTTAATTTTAGTATTACATGGTAGAATATCTGCAGGGGATTAGCCCCGTCTATGGCTGCAGCTTCATCGAGGACGCGGGGAATAAGCCTGAAAAAATTATAGAATATCAAAATAAGTATGGCCGAAAAAATACCCTGCCCGGTCAGTGCCATCAGCAGCTGGGGGTAGGGGGTTCCGATCATCTGAAAACCCAGAGTTTCCCTGACAGATACCGCCATCATGGTACGGGGTATGAGTGTAATCGGTGTGGGCAGAATAAACGTAAGTATAACCATAATGAACCAAAAATTTTTAAACTTAAACTGAAACCGTGCAAAAGCAAATCCCGTCATTGCCGAAACAAGTGTCTGACACAGGGCCAGTAAACTTGACAGTAAAAGTGAATTTACCAGGGTGGTTTTAAGATCAAGCACACCAAGAGCGGTGCGTAAATTGCCAAATGATGTGGTTTTGGGCAGCCAGTTAACGGTTGGGTTAATAATGTCTTCCTGGCTCATTAACGATATGGTAATCATCCTAAGCAGGGGATACATAAACTGATAACTAATGAGAATGAGTACCGCATAAAGGGCCAGATTTAAGTATTTTTTCCGTTTTAGCATCTGTCTAACAGTAAGCAATTTGTTCGTCATGTCCGGCCTCCTGTTATAGTTCCCTTTTTTTTCTTGCCCGCATTTGATCTTCTTCAAAATTTTCCCGGGGATTTTTCAGAAGTGCATAAGCAAGTCCCATTAACGCCAATACTGCTGCGGTATAAATCCAGGCAAAAGCACTTGCCAGCCCAAGCCCGTGGGCCGTGTTATATATCGCACCCTGCACCTGGGATAACACCGGATTAATGGAATATGTGCCTAGCTGCACAATGGTTAATATTATTGACACAAGGGCAATTGGCCTGATAATGGGAATTATTATTTTCCAGAGAATCTGCCATGAAGTTGCAGAATCTATTCTGGCGGCTTCCAGCATGCTGATATTGATTTTTTGTAAACCGGTTATAAACAGGATAATGGGGATGCCGGTAAACCATAAAATCATGGCAAAGTTTTGAAAAAGAAAAACAAGCGCATTGGCAATCGGCTGGGAAAACTGCGCCACCATTCGGAATAAAACCATATCGTCTATGCCGGTGAATGTCAGGCCGCCGGAATCCATCAGCTGGTGCATTACCGGGCCGCTCATGACAATAACGGGCATGAAGAACAATGCACGAAAACCTGATCGAAACTTTATTTCCTGATTCAGCAGCAGGGCGAGAATAAAAGCGATTACGGTAATTACCGGCGCGTACGTAATTTCCATAATCACAAAAGAGATGAGGTTTGGTACAAATTCCGTATTCCTGAAAAATGCGAGGTTATAGTTGTCAATGCCGGTAAATCTTGTTTGCCAGCCCTCAATGGTAAGCTGGACTTCGTGAAAACTTAAAAAAACCGTGTACAAAAACGGCCAGACCGTCAGGACAAAAAAACCGATGAGCCAGGGTAACAGAAACATATAACCGAGAAAATTCTGCCTTTTTGCAAAAACGCCTGTTTTTTTCATAATGGCTGCCCATCCCGTAATACCGCTGCAGACAGGGCGCCAACGGCGATGCCATCATAATGGTATTCATCATTCGTATAATTAATGACAATTGCTGCTCCTTCGCTGTATTCGTTTAAAATAACCCCTTCTGCAAGAACTGTTCTGTTTATCCATTGCCGGCCTTTAACCGGGGAAAGGGCAGCGGATACTTCGGTATACACATGTTTGATAATATCACGGTATACTTCATACTCAGTTGAAAAAAACTTCAGCGAATTTGTGCTGGAGAGCAAATGAGCAGGTTCCTGCGTTAACACAAAAGAAGGGTACACATTGTAATCGATCATCCGTAAAATATCCCGCTGGGTATAAAATGAAAAATTGGCATAAGGAGCATACATTTCCATTGTTCCGTGCAGTACAAGCTGTAAAAACGGAACGGTATCGGTCTGTAAAATATACTGAGTCGGAAATACCGGGGTTTGTAAAAAACGGAATGTATGTTTCCATAAATACTGGTTTGGTATTATTGCATTTACGGGAAGGGGGCTGTCTGCAAATGTTTTTTCAAATAAATCTATTGTTTGTGAAGCGGATATGGAATCGATCCTGCCCCAATGGCTTATCAGGTTATTCGTAATGCCGAAAGCGGTAATTGACAGGGCGCCGAGTTCCGCCGCTTTATGTGCCTGACGGGTAAACCAGTCCGCACTGCGCTGGGGCCGTGCAAATGAAATTTCCTGGACTGGCAGGAATGTGTTATAATTATCCCGAGCCCGTATGCCCCACCGGTTTTTATGGTACGCCTGGTTGCGCGGCAGGTTCATCTGGATTTTGTTTATGGTGAAATAATCCTGTGAAAAAGAAAGATCGGCGCCCAGTGCGGCAGTTTCCGCAAAAAGCCTGCGGAAATCACCGGCGGTTCCAATTGCACGGGTAAAATTAAACCCCCAGGGTTTCCCGGTTGTTATGCCGCCGTCCTGATAGCCCAAAAGCCCGCCGTTTATGGAACCAATGCCGTTATGCAGCATATCGAAGATAATATTTTTCACATCTGCTGCCTTTGTTGTTACTACATTTGCCTGGCCTATAATATTTTTTTTAACATCGCTCATAATAAAATCGGTACGAAGCGGTACAGTTCCGTCTGCGGTTACTTTGCCGGGGATTAATATGTTATTTTCAATTAAGTGACTGCGGTAGGCCAATGCCATACCGACATAGTTCGCTTCTTCTCCCGTGAGAAAATGGTAATCAATGGAAATGTCATAGCGTAAACGGTCGGGATAAAGACGGAAATACCCCTGGCCTTTCCGGTTATACACTTGATGTATTTGCCGGTTGTATACAAAACGGGGGTATATAAAATTATAATTCGTGATATTTTCTTTGGGGGACATGACAATTTCCATGTTTTCTCCGCCCTTGTCGGCCCATGCTGCAAAACCTTTCTGGTTATTGCCCAGTGCTGCACCGAAGACCGGCATTACCGGTTCTTTTTTCCGCACGGCATAGGCAGTATCATCGTAATAAAACATGGCTTCTGCGGGATTGTCTCCGTATACATTCCCCGTATAGCGGTTGATGCTTACCGTATGGTCCTGATACCGGATAAGCGCCCCGCTGCCGTCCGGAACAAACGCATAACCCGGCGTCATGGGAACAGGAATTTCTTCTCCGTATTCTCCCGTATCAAAATTATAGTATTGTCGAACGCCTCCCGCAGCGCACAGGAATGGGGATATGATGACAGAAGCCATCCTGTCCGCTCCCGCCCCTTCAATTTCGTTATCGTAGATACGGTATTGTATTCCCCGGCTGGATAAATGAATATGCAGCCTGATGGTTAAATCAATATCAATAAACCGGACATCAAGGCGAAAATGCCCTTCATCGATTTTTACCAGCTCAGATCGTGTTCCCCGGCGGGAAGCCGATGAAGCAATACTCATATTAAAAACATGATCGTACAGTTCCACACTGAGCAATGAATTGGCAAAACCCACATACGTTGCGTTCAAACGTACTTCCCTTGGCTCGGCGGCTTTAATTCTTTCATCCATGGTCTGCGCTGCTTCAATGGCACGATCCAGATCCTGGCCAAAAGGCGCATCAAGGCCTGTTTTCCAGGTATATCCATTTACAAGGTCTTCAATTAAAATTATGTCCCGGTCAGAACGGTAGTAATACGCTAAATTTTCAAAACGGCCCAGCAATTCATAGCCGTCTGTATTTATTATTTCCAGTTGAGCCTGCGGCGGCGGCAGCCGTGTATCCCTGTTATTTGGTAAAAAATCGGCAAATACCGATGAACATAAATACAGGATGAGGAAAATTGCAGATGTTATAATGGCTTTTTTAATACATTCCGGTGATATTCGCATAAGCCTCCCTGACAAAAGATTCAATAAACTGGGCAAACTGACTGAACAATATTGCCATGTTAAAAAGTACAACCAGTGCAATTAACATAAACAGAGCGGTAAAAATGAGGCTTTTAAATGTATTGGTAAAACTGTAATTATGCACTTCCTGCAAACCAAGCCATAAAAGTATCCCGCTCCATGCAAAACCGCCGATTAACATAAATACCAGCAGGAAAACTTCGTTTTCCGTTAACACATGCGAAATTACCGTAACAGCCAGTAATGTAACGGATAGGGGGAACATGGCATAAGATACGAGTTTGAAAATATCAAAAAAGCCGCCTTCTCCGTCATTAATTGATGTTACCAGATAATTGCAGATTATAAATAACAGGTACAACCCCAAAAATCCGCCGATGATCACGCCAAAATCCATATCTTCAATTTCTGCAAACTGTACGATAAAACCTTTTGAAGTCTGAAAAATCATATAGGCTGCAAAGAACAGCAGAAAATTAACCGCTGCCCCCCGCACAGAACCTTTTTCTTTGCGTTTAAGATAATAATACGAATCCAGCGGGCGGCGGGCAACGGAAAAAGCGAACAGGATATTGCCGATATACTGTGCGTTCATTACCGCATTTCTGCTGTTTTTAATACCTGTTTTTATTATCTGTTTTTTATCAACATTTTTTACAATAAATAAACCGGTAAATAATACTATGAAAGCTGTAAGTATAAAAGACATATTGTTTAACAGCCACATATTTCTTGTTTCCCAAAAAGCCTGGCTGTAAAATTCCCTGTTGCCCGCCACAATAAATTCATGCCGGGCTTTTTCGTATTCTTCCTGGTATAACCAGGACTTGCCCAGACCGTTATGCGCAAGAACGGACATCTGATTAAAACGCAGTACATTGTTCCATTCAATGCCGGCTTCAATGTAATGACCTTCATTGAAAAGCTGCTGCGCCCGGTAAATTGACTGGGTGTATTCTGTCGGGGTGTAGCTCTGCAAAAACGCCTTTGTGCCGTCAAGCGTCCAGATATGTCCATGCGAAGAAACAGCTATCGAAATAAGGTTTGTAAACCAGCCGGCAATATCTTCGCTGCTTAAATGCCCGGCACCAAAGAAAAATATTTCTTCACCGTCTGCGGCGTTCACCTGTATCCAGCCTTCGGTGGATGTGGTAAATATATTGCCGTAGCGGTCAACGGTAATATCGGTAAGGGACATTGTTGTTGTGGTTTTCAGCATATTGCGGCCGGCCATATCATATTTTTTTATAGCCTCGCCCGTCCGGGCAATGTCGCGCCCCATGGAAACGGAATAGACAATGCCGCGGGGATCGGCAAATACATTGGAAAATGTAAGGGGCAGCCGGTCAAGCAGGCCCTGCTTCTGCCGTTCGGTAAAAAAAATGTTTTGCAGGAACTGTATAAATGTAAGCGCGGTTTCGTTGGATGCGAAAAAGCCCAAAAATTCGCCTTCACCGGAAAGATGAATGATCCCGTTGTATACGCCTTCGCCGATGATATACATACTGCCCCGCGGGTCTACTCCTATACGGACGGGGGCAAATGGCGTATCCCCGAATGCAATGGAACGGGGAGCGCTGATGGTTTTAATAATTTCATCATTGGGATTGAAAATGAATACCGCTCCCGCAATGGAATCCGCCACATAAAGCATATCGTCCGGCGTTACAAAAATGCCTCGCGGTGCGCCGAAACCTTCATACCTGATTTCCCTGACTATGTTCCCCGAATTTACGTCAAAAAGTACGATGCGCCTGTTTCCCGTATCGGCAATATACAGAATATCGTTATTGCCGAATGTAATGTTTTCAGGCCTGTTTAAACCAATGCCGGTGATATTACGGTCGGGAAGATAGCCGTCCTGGGTTGGCACAAACATACCGCTTCTGTTTGCCGCAAAATTGACCGTAGTGGATTGCGGGAAAACGGCAAGGGCGCCGGATGTCGCAGTGAAAAAAATAATTGCCGCAATCTTTTTCATTTTATCCCCGAATGGCTCATGGTATTCATGACCCGTGACTGCATGGCAATAAAGATAATCAAATTTGGCAGAAACATGATAAGCGAAGCCGCCGCCTGTACCCCTGCCATTGCGGGCGTATTCAGGGTGGCAAGGGTTCCAATATAAAATGCAAATGATTTTAACGTATCGTCTACGAGATATAAATTCGAAGCTTCCGTTGCTCCCCATACTATCTGGAAACACAGGATGCCCACTGTGGCAAGGGCGGGTTTAATTAACGGAAAAACAATTTTGAGCATCACGGTAATTTCTCCGGCGCCGTCCAGCCGTGCCGATTCAATGAGGGAATCCGGCACTTGATCGACAAATTGCTTGACGAGAAACAATGCCACCGGCATGACCAGGAGGGGCAGAATATGCACGAGAAAATTATTGTTTAGACCAATATTCACAATAATTAAATAGCGGGGGATACCTACGGCGGCAGGTACAAACATCAAGGCTGCCTGGTTCAGTCTGAACAGCCATTCTTTGGCGCGGAATTTTTTCTTGGAAAATGCGTAAGCGGACATTGCGGTAATTAACACAGACAAGCCCACCGTGAACACGGTAACTATGATGGTGTTAATTAAAAACCGGGACATGGGGATTCCGGTACCGGAAGTAAGGTCCATAATCATGCGGAAATTCAGCAGGGTAGGGCGGCGGACAATAAATGTGGGGGGGAAACGGAACAGTTCTTCCAGGGGCTTAAATGCCTGGTTAAGGATGTATATAATCGGCAATGTCATGAAAAGGGCGACAGGTATTATCACAAGATAAAATTTAAGCTGTGATACATGAAATTTTTTTGGGTTAATTTTCATGCCCTGAAAGCTTGCCATATCAGTCCTTCTCCCCAAAAAATGTATATGCAAGTTTTGAGAACACCCACACCATACACAGCAGGGCAACGGACACCGCTGCCGCATAACCCATTTCGTATCGCAGGAATCCATAGTCATCAATGTGGTTTGTAATCAACTGCCCCGAATACTGCGGTGTGGGGTTTGCGCCGGAAAGCGCAACGCCGATTGCCCCGTTGTTAAATGCTCCTACAATGGCCATTACCGCGCCAAAAAGCATTTGCGGTTTCATGGACGGGATCGTGATGTACACTATTTCCTGGAAACGGTTGCGCAGGCCGTCAATATAGGCCGCTTCATACAGTTCTTCATTTATGTTTAATATGCCGGCCAGCATTGCCAGAAACCCGATGCCCATTGCGCTCCACAGTGAAACAAGGATCATGATGCCCATTAAAAAATCCGGCGACTGTAAAAATTGAACAGGGGTTTGGATAATATTCCAGCGCAAAAGAATCGCATTAATATAACCGGATTGGTTGCCGGAAAAAATTGTCCGCCATAATACGCTGATAAACACGCCGCCGGCCAAAGACGGCGAATACAAAAGAAGGGCAAGCACCGTGCGGGGAACTTTTTGTATCTGGGAAAGCATCCATGCCATCAGAAAGGAAATGACATAACCGCCCGGGCCGACAATCAAGGCAAACTGGATTGTGTTCGGCAACACATGCCGGAAAAAAACCGTATCCTGGGTGAGCAAAGTAATATAGTTGTATAAACCGGCAAATGAAGGCGCCTGTACCAAATCAAAATAGGTAAATGATAAATAAATTGCCACCGCAATGGGTATGGCGATAAACAGGGAAAACAACACCCCATAAGGTAACAGCAGGCCAAGCGCATGCAAGCCGTCTATTGCTGTTCTTGACCTTTTTTTATTTTTCATCTCTCTTCCCTTTTACCTTGCGCTTTCTATCTGCTCAATAACCCAGTCAATTTCACGGACTGTATAGGGTTTGAGTTGTTCTCCCAGAGAATTTATAAAACCGAATTCCGTCATTTTCTTTCTGAACTCACGCTGTATTTCAATTACCTGCCTGTCGATAGCGACTCTTGCCGGAGTTCCGTCAAAAACAACCGTGTTCCAGATATCGGACAGGCCCCTTTCCAGTAAATAATGCCCCGGGCTGCGCGGCACATCCCGCAGCCACATAACCGATTCCAGAATTATCCGTTTGTCCCTGTCGTCAATGGGTATGTTCCGCAGGGCGCCTTCATTGGAAGGCATATAAAATATACGGTAATTAGTATACAGGGAAAATGCAAAATCCGTCTGCGTTTCTTCGCTTAAGAACCATTTCAGGAATTGCCAGCACTCGTCCGCCTGCCGCGTATTTTCAAAAATAACGCTGCCCGTGCCGTTGGCGATATACCAGCGGGAAATGCTGCCGTCTTCCTGCACTGTGCCGGGGTAGGGTATTATTCTCCACTGGCCCAGGAGTTCCGGCGCGGCATAGTTCAACAGCAAATATGTTTCCGCATCAATAATTCCCACCGGGGTTTGCCCAAGCCTGAATGCGTTAAAATAATTCGGGACCTGCTCCGCCAAAGCATAAGTGGTAAACAAATCCCCCAGAAAAGTAATGCCGCGAACTGCGCTTGTTTCGTTTATTACTGTGCCTAAACCGTCGCTGCGGTACAGCAGGCCGTTGTTCTGGTAAACAAGGGGGGCTGTTTGATGAAACCCTTTCAGGCTTATGCCGGAGGCAATGGGCAGATAAAAACTCATATCAAAGCGCTGCAATTCAGCCATCATTTCGGTAACATCCGTCCACGTATCGGGCGGCGGTATGCGTAACTGGTTTAATATATCTTCACGGTATGCTGCAGCGGCAAACGTAATGGTTTCCGGAATTGCGTACACGCCTTCATTGAAGATATAACTGACGACCGAGCCCGGCACAAAACTGCCCATGAACTGCCAGAAATCATCAAACCGGGTAAAGTCAAATAATGCGTTACGCAGGGCCAGATCAAATGGCATCCCCGAAGCCATGCCCAAAGCAATATCCGGGTTTGTCCGGGCGGCCCGTGCCATTATGAGCTTTGTAGCATCGGGCATAACGGAAAGGTTTACTTTGATGCCGGTCTGAGGGGTAAAGCGGGTATCAATGAGTCTTTGCAGCATGTCAACCTGCATATATGATGATGCGTACCACACATTGAGTGCGTCATCCTGGTTGCGAATTCTGAATTTATCGGATGTGTAACTGTGCCATAATTTTCGCAGGCCGTCTGCAATCACGGTGAAAAAATGAGCGTTTTCCCTGGGCAGGTTTTGGGCGCTTCCCGCATATACGGCATTTATTCTGATGACATTATTGTAAAGTGAATCCAGAGCGGCGCCCGCCTGCTGCAGCACCGATGCGTCCTGTCCGCTCAGTGAGCGAATATACAGGGGAAGCTCGTCATATTTTTCCCGCAGCCTTTCCAGGTACGACACTGCCTGTACCATGGGCGAAATAACGGAAGAATTCATCCCCCTGGGGCTGTATTGGGAAACTTCATGAATAATATCCCGGAAAATTATATCGTAAGCGTCTAAATAATCCTTTATTTCGGGGATGTATTCGGACAGCCGCCATGTGCGGTTACGGTCTATGGTTGTTCCGGTAATTTTCCGTATCTCAATGGAAAATTGATTTATATGGTCAATGAGCAGCCGCAGGCCGCGTATCTGGCGGGCAATGGGCGCAATTTCGGTTTTTACAGAAAGCGTGTGTGTCCCCTGTGATAAATGCACCAAATACGGGTTCCCGTTCTCATCCGCCAGGGTATGCAAACGCCATCTGCCGGCGGCAGGAAGCAGGGGGTATGACGCAGTTTCGGCAAAAGGGAACTCCCCGTTAATTTTAACACTGACAAAAGAAGCAAAGTCCTCTACCTCAGTCCGATAGCGGAAAGTAATTGCGTAATAGCCGTCATGGGGTGCAATGAAATCAAAAAAAACTTCGTTGCCCGACCGGTCAAATGTAAGCGTATTGATTTTTCTGTTTACCGGGTCATAAGGGGTAATGTGAGGGCTGGAAGTTGATTCACTGAAAACACTAAAAGAATTTTTTATCACATAATCGGCGGCATTTATGCGGATGTTTTCCTGTATCACACTGCCGGATGGCGTACGGTATAGCGCAGGCTGACGGTACGTAAATGCGCTTAATTCCCCCAGCCACAGGGGCTGCGAGGTTTCATTCGTTATTTCAATGCTGTTAATACCCTGCTCCAAAAGGAAATTCAGGGGAATATCCGATGTGTAGCTCGTGTCAAAGAGATATACCGTGTAAGGGCCGGGTATCTGTCTTTGCATGGGGCGCGATTCATCGCCGTATTTATCAATAGGGTATATTTTTGATTCATCTTCCCAGAAAAATGGCAGGATGATGGTGTTTGCCTCGGCATATTGCAATTCCCCGTTAACCCGTAATGCAATGGTTATATCGTTAAAACTGGTGCTTAAGGCATTATAGGCAAGGGAAAAAAAATACATGCCCCCCTCGGGCGCATCAACAATAAATGTTGTACGTTCATTTTCACCGAGGCCAATATCACCATGGACAATAACGGTGTGTTCAGCCATCATTACCGGCGGATTATCGGTGAGAAAATCAGTGTACGTATAACGCGGGTTTGTAAGGGAATTGCGTAAAAGGGTATATGCGGCATCGGTGCGGCTGCGGCTTTCCGGAATAATGTTTACTGTGCGGGCGCTGAATAAAAATGCAGTAACCAAACCGGTAAGGGCGCAGACAATTAAAATCAGGACAATGACTTTAAATTTTGACACCCTTTTCCTCTTTTTTAAGGTCTGGGATAATAGCGGTCAAGCGCCTCTTGTAATTTTGCCGTTTCATCTTCCCATCGCTGGTTAAAAGCTGTGTTCCATTGGGGCAGCCGTGCATATACCTGATCGAGCCAGTTGGGATCGGTGCTTAAAGTGCCCACATAATCAGGATTTGCTGCATTATTCCATTCATGGATAATCGCTCTGCGGTTCCCTTCAAAATCGTAGTTCCATGGGTATGTTTTATCGGATATATCCCAGAATTGACCGTTTTCCCACAGTTCAAGTATGTAATGGAAACCGGGCATTTTTTCTCTGTCCCTGAAACGCTGGTGTATTTCGGGGGAGAACCAAATTTCCATTTGGCGCTGGAATTCCGGGCCGGTAACAACGGGAAAAGAAGGGTGCAGGCTTGATCGTAACACCTCGCCTTCACGGCCTTCCCGGTACATCTGCCGGGCGCGGACTTCAAATGAGCGGGTGTCGGCTAAATAGAATTTGAGAAAATCCCAGGTTGCCCTGAGTTTTGCTTCTTCTTCGGCGGAAAGCTCCGGATTGCCGTCATCCATGGCGTAATTGCGGATAACAAACGGGGTAATATCAACGCCGACTGTGTTGGGCATATAATCCGTTGATGGGCGGGGGTAATAATCCCAGTCGGCCATTTTTGCCGAGCCCCAATGGTTGGGATCGGGATGAGCCAAATCCTGCAGATTCCAGTAATGCCAGTTATACGTCAGCATTTTACCGTTTACAAAAAACATATAACCGGCGGATTCGTTTGCATCCATAAATTCCTGCGATATTCTGCCTAAATTATAATTTGCCTGTACGGAGTTATGCCGCCATTGGGCCGCAAAACGCAGAAGATTCCGCGTAGCAGGAGAATTGATGTTTACAAAAGGTTCGCCGCTTTGCCGGTTAAGCAGCATATAGGTAAAGTCCCGTGTGCCTGTTATGATAATGTCCATATCAAGGTCAAAATCGCCGTTGCTCCCGTAAAATTCATTCGGTCTGGAATTATTGATAAAACGGGTAAACTCGGCGATGGTCCAGTCGGGATCCGGTACGTCGATGTTGAATTCTTCGGCAAGGGACTTATTGATAAATATACCCTTTGGTAAAAGAAATTCCGGCACCCCGAACTGGCGGCCTTCCACATTCATCATGGCCATTACCCGCGGATGAAAGCTCTGGTATACGGGGTCGTCTTCAAAAATTGACAGGTCAGCAATAAGCCCCCTTTGCGCATCGCTGATTAAGTCGAGTGTCGTCATGATATCGGGGTATACGCCGTATTCCATGCGGAAATTTTCACGGTGCTGATCCCATGAAAGGTAGGCCCAATCGCTGATGCCGTAGTAGTTAATGGCAACATTGGGGTTGATGTTTTTATATTCTTTGGCAACTGCATAGGCCATAGCGAGGTTCATAGCCCGTAAATCATCCGGGCGCAGGTTCATACTGCCAATATCCCGGTAGAATGTGTCGTCTCCGCCCCATTCCATGATGGTGATCTCGATAATATCCCCTGAGATCGCTCCGGCTCTGCCTCCCTGCCTTGTGCAGGCGGTAAACCCCGCCAAAACCATGATGCAAACAAACACAAAACCATAAAAAACCGTTTTTTTTGCTTTCATATACCACCCCTTTGCCGTTTATTATACCTTGTTCGTTAAAAACCAGTCAAGGTTTGACTATCTTCCCTCTCTGAATATATAATTCCCCGAGCCTGCTTCATACACGGCAAAGCCGTTCTCCGTTCCCTTGTAAACCGCGCCTTCATTTACGGTATACGTTCTTCCGCCGTCTGCGGGAAGATATATGGCAGCGGTTGACCCAAACGGTACAACTGCAGTATACGTAATTACGCCGCCTGATCTTTCCCAATGGCTGATGAGTTTGCCCCTTACCGTGTCAAGCTCAAGCCGTACCCAGCTTAATCTGTCCGTTATTGCGGGTTTTAACGTAAATGTCCGGTAACCGTCCCTGATATCCCTTACCCCGGCAAGGTATTCGTGGAACCAGTTATCGTAGGAACCCCAGAAGAAATGGTTTCTGGAGCGGGTGTGCAGCGGGAACTCCTCCCATAGCGATGTAGCCCCATTTGCAATCCAATACCCCCAGCTGGGGAAATTTGTGTTGTTTAAAACCTTAAACGCCGCATTATCGGAACCGTAATCAGACAGGAATGGCAAAATTAATGCTGCGCCCAAAAAGCCGGTGTCAATCCGGTAGAAAATTCTTTCCATGTCATTAAGAATGTTCTGTACCACCCGCTCTTTGCGGTCAGCAGGTACAATGCCCATTGCCAGAGGCAGGTAATTTGATGTTTGGCGGAACCGGCCGGAAGACTGACTGCTTACCCGGTAAAACCCCAATGTTTCATTCCATAAATTTGTGTTAAATGCATTGGCAATATTGTCCATGGCATCACGGAAATGTGCGGCATCGGCTGTTTTGCCCAGCTGCCGGGCGAATTGCTCCATTTTTTGCAGAGCGAAATACACATAAGCGGCGCCGGTTATTTGGGAGCCTTCCGGGCTGCCCGATGTTGAATCGGGGTTATTTATATCACCCGGCGCCAGCCAGTCCCCGAATCTGTTACCCGCCCATGTCCAGTTAAACCGGTCCCTGCTTTGCTGAATATACCAGTCCGCAAGGGCTTTCATGCTGTCATACCGTTCCGCAATGATGTTTTGCATGCCGTATTTATTCGCCAGAGTATCGGCAATAAAAATGTATACGGAACCCCAGGCGGGATCCAGGGTTGCGCCGTCAGGCTGGTGGCTGTCGTTGCCGGGGGCGCGGTTGAGTATTTCGCCGTCCTGCCCCTGCGTATCCCGCAGTGCATCATGATAATGCAGCAAAAACCGGCTCACATCAAAATTGAATGTCATGGAAGGCAAAACCGCAATTACATCCCCGCCGTACCCCTGTTTTTCAAATACGGGAGTGTCCGTCGGTCTGCCGTGGAAATTGCTTAAAAGCGTCATCCGCATCATGTGATGCAGTTGGTTTAGATAGGAACTTGATGTAGAGAAACCGGATGTGGTTCTGACGGCATTGTTTACCCGGTAAAATGTAATATCATCTTTTGTTATTTCCCCGCGATAACCGTTGATTTGAACAAATTGAAACCCGCTGTACCTGAATCTTGGTTCATACACCTCGCCGGGCTCTCCTTTTGCGATATAAACATCCTGCTGTAAAACAGTTCTTGTTCCAAAACCTCTGTCTATCGTGGGTTTTACGCTCCCGGCAAGGTACCGGGTTCTGTTTTCCCTGCCCGCTGTTTCGTTTAACATTTCGCCGTACTGTATTACAATTTGTGCACCTCTCCGGGTATTTAGCCTGAGTGACATCCAGCCCGACATCATTTCGGGGGCAGCTATGACCCAACTGCCGTCAGAAAGGCGGGTTATTGATTCCGGCTCGTAAGACTGGACTTTTTCCATGGGGTCAACATACGAATACCGCAATGCTGCTCCCGCAGGTGCGGACGTATACGCCGCATTCCGCCACTGCCAGCCTTCCGTAAAACCGGGACTGTCCCAGCCGGGCATTTCCCGCCGGGCATCGTATGTTTCCCCTTCCCAAAATTCATTCCGGGTAATGGGTCCGGAATCGGAAAAACGCCATGTGTCATCGGAAACGATTGTTTGGGTTGGCCTGTTCGAATAATTGATATCCATTCGGAGCAGTAACCTTTGGGTGTCATCGGCCGGGGTAAGCCAGGGCGCCCAACTGCCGGTACCGTCCCAGCCGCCCCGGAAATGGTAGAAAAAATTGACGAATCCGCCCCGGTCGCTGAAAGGGCCGTCTCCCAGTTCCACGCCTATTACATTTTCACCCTGCCGCAAAAGGTCTTTTATGTCATGCATCCCGTAAGGGATGGTTTTATTGTATTGAGTCACGCTGCTGTTCAGAACCGATCCGTCAACAGGCTGTCCGTTGACGGTTACCAAATACAATCCAAGTCCGGAAATAAAAATACGGGCCCTTTCAACACTGCCGTCCACCGTAAATTGCTTTCTGAACATGGATGATGGCGGGTTAGCCGTGCCGCGCAGCCACCGGGCTCCCCCCCAGTCGCTTTCCGTTGCCAAAACTGTCTCGAATGTTGATACAGCGGATGTGCCCAGGGATGCATTTCTTTCATCCCACACCTCTACACACCAAAAATACTCTGTTCCCGCAGCAAGCGGCCTTCCGGCATAGGTAATGTCATAATTATTCTGCCCGGAAATTCTCCCCGAATCCCACATATCTCCTGTAAATTCACCGGAATTTGCCCTTGTTGATGAAACCATTATCCGGTATGCCGATTGGGATTTTCCCTGCCCCGGCGCTGTTACCAGCCAGCTGAATTTAACAACGGCGGAATCACCTTCATAGATGATCCGTGCAATAGGGGTTATGAAACCGTCAGCTGGGATGACCGCCGGAAGCAGCAGCAGGCATCCCAGGAATATATTGTTTTTTTTCTGCATAAAATTACCTTTCATCACTATACCTCACCTGTTTGGAATTGTAAATAGAAGAATATATTGACAAAACGGCAAAAATGCATAAAAATTAATATAATGAATAGAAAGTTGGCTAAATTGACAGCGCAAAAATACCTGTATTTAATGGTATTACCCGGCTTTCTGGTTGTGTTTATTTTTCACTACATCCCCATTTACGGGGTGCTTATCGCTTTTCAGAATTTTGACCCGCGTGCGGGCATTTGGGGCAGCGAGTGGATAGGATTGACCCATTTCAGAAATTTTTTCAGCGATCCCATGTCTTTCAGGGTCATTAAAAATACCCTGCTTTTGGGCATTTATTCCCTGCTCTGGAGTTTCCCCGTACCCATTATCCTGGCGCTTCTGTTTAATGAACTAAAAAATCCCCATTTCAAGAAAGTGACCCAGACCATTTCCTACTTCCCCCATTTTCTCTCTGTTGTCATCGTTGCCGGTATGCTGCGTGATTTTGCATCAAGGGACGGGCTTTTTAACCAAATTCGGTTACTGCTGGGCATGGATCCGGTTCTGTTTTTTCTCGATCCCATTTATTTCAGGACTCTTTTTATCATTTCCGGTATATGGCAGGGCGCTGGGTTTGGTACCATTATTTACCTGGCCGCCATTTCCGGCGTAGATCCTACCCTGTATGACGTGGCGGCAATTGACGGGGCGAACCGGTTCAAAAAAGCGCTGCATATTACCATACCCCACATGCGGCCTACCGTAACGATTCTGCTTATATTTGCCATCAGCGGTATTTTGGGGACAGACTTCCAGAGGGTATTGCTGTTGTATCATCCGGGAATTTACTCTGTTGCCGACGTTATCGGCACGTATACATTCCGGGTTGGCCTGGTAGGGGGCCGTTTTGAATTTACCGCCGCTATCGGGTTGTTTAACTCTGTTGTCGCCTTTGTATTGTTGTTAATGGCAAATTTTATCAGTCGCAAAGTGTCAGATACGAGCCTGTGGTAGGAGGGGTGTTATGCGCGCAATGAAAGTAAGAACCAGCCTGGGCGACAAAATTTTTGATGCCTTTAACTTATTTATCATGTTCTGTCTTATCGTTGTGATAATCTATCCGATATTAAATGTTATCGCCGTTTCCTTCAGCGATGCCCTCAATGTCGGCAGGGGGCAAATTACGATCTACCCCAAAGGTTTTACTACCGAAGCATATCATCACATTCTTAAAGACGGCACAGTCTGGATAGGGTACCGCAATTCCATATTTTATTCGATTTCTTCAACGCTGATTATGCTGCTTTTAACGAGTATGTTTGCATACCCTCTGGCTCTCAGGGGATTCGCGTTAAAAAAAGTCCTGACGGTGTATCTGGCCATTACCATGTTTTTCAGTGGCGGTATGATCCCCACATTCCTGCTCATGCGTAACCTCAACCTGATCAACAACCCTTTGGCCATTATTGTTCCCGGAGCGGTTGGCGCATGGAATGTATTTATATTCCGCACATTTTTTCAAAGTTTACCTGTAGAGCTTATTGAATCGGCCAAGATGGACGGCGCCAATGATTTTAGTATTTTGTTTAAAATTGTGCTGCCGCTGTCAAAAGCGCTGCTGGCTACTTTTGGTTTGTTCGGCATAGTGGGCATGTGGAACAACTGGTTTTCCGCCCTTATTTATTTAACTGACAGGGATCTGCATCCTCTCCAGTTAATTCTGCGTGAATATCTGTATGTTGTCAGCGTACAGCAGCTTCAGGCCAGGGCGGGAATGGGCGGCGGCGCATCGAACCCGGCATTAATCCAGCAGCTTACCCCACGAGCCCTGCAGATGGCCATGGTTGTTGTTACCATGTTTCCCATTATGGCAATTTATCCGTTTTTCCAGAAGCATTTTGTAAAAGGCGTCATGATTGGCGCAATAAAAGGATAATGGCGCGTAGACCGCTGTTATATATACCCAAGGAGGATACAGTATGTTCAGATTCGTAAAAATTATTATCGCCGCAATGGCGGTAATCGGGCTTTTGACACTGGCGGCTTGCAGCCGCAGCAGCGGCAGGGTCCGGCAGGAGGCTCTTGGTGCAGGAGAACCGTTCATTATAACGATTACCCTGGAAGGCAGCGCAGACTCCAGAACATCAATGATAGAAGACGCATTCCAGGAGCTTGTTTCGCAGAAAATGGGAAGGCCCGTGGAAATTCGCTACACTTTAATACCGGGTGGTGATTACGGGGAACGGGCGGCGCTTCTTTTGGCCGCCGATGACATTGATGACTTTTTCCAATTGCCGTTTTTATTTGATGCATCACGGTTTGCACGGGCGGGCATGTTTGTGAATTTGCTTGACTATGAAGATCAGCTTCCCCGCTATTTTAATTATCTTGATCAGACACCCGCAGGACGCGCCGGTGTAACAACGGTTGACGGCCAAATACACGATATAATCGGGGTTGGCCTACCGAGGTTTGAACCGGACAGGGGCATTCTGCCTTCAAATGTGAGCAGTTACCGCTATGATATATTTGAGCAGCACGGAATCCCCATACCGCAAACCCTTGAAGATGTGTACACTGCCGCACTCCGTTTAAAAGAACTGTATCCGAATGTGTATCCGATTAATTCCCGGTGGCGGGATTTACGCTCCCTGTTTGCCGCCAACCATGTGGTAGCAGACATATTCTGGAACGGAGAAGAATACGTATTCGGCCCCCTTCTGCCCGGATACCGCACTGCGGTGGAATTTGCCAGAAGGCTGACGGCAGACAATCTCCTTGATCCCGAATGGATACTTGATTCCGATGATTCTTTAAGAAGCAAACTTTTAACGGACAGAACTTTTATCGTATTGTGCGATTGGTTTACCACACCCGGCGAACTTACCCGCCTCAGCGATTCCGGGCAAATTTTTGCCGCTACCTGGTTCCCCAATAATCCGGCAGCCGGCCCGTACGCATGGCAGACAGTAGAGAATGTAAACCAGATAGCCCGCAACCCGTTTTTTAACGGCGTTATCAGTTCCCGGGCTTCTAACATGGATTTGATTATGGAGTTTATCGATCTGCAATTTGATCCGGAAATAGTACAGCTGTTAACCTGGGGTATAGAAGGAGTCACATTTTACTTTAACCCGGATGGCAGCAAGTCATTTGTGGATGAAATCATGAGCGCCAGTGACCCGTGGATAGCAGCCGATGCCTATGGCATGCGCGCCAGCAGGAATATGCGCCCCGGTCTGGGTGTTATCGCCGACGCTACCGCCTTTGTCGCTTTGGCGCCGAATGACTGGCTGTTTTATAACGGCGCACTGCACGTAGAGCCAATAGAATTATCCCAGATGACATTGAGTCTACCGTTCCCGAATCATCCGTTTGTGCCGCCTACATTCCATGAGCCGGTCCTGATGTTCTCCACGGAAGAAAGCGATGAAATAGCCCGAAACATGCAGGCCATTTACACATTTATTGACGAAAATGTACTGCGGTACATAAACGGTTCGAGCGGCTTTGACACGTGGGACAGTACATTCATTGCCGGCATCCACCGTATGGGCAATATTGAAAGGGTACTTGAGCTTTACAATGCAGCAGCAGACCGTTTCTTTGCAAGATAAATAACACGAAGGGTTACCACACGGAGAGGGACACAGATTTTCACAGATTACGCGGATTAAAGATAAACATTATATTAATAATCCGTGTTAATCTGTGTTTACCGGCATCCAAATCGCAAAATCGACGTCGGGCGGGGCAGCGTGCCTGCAAAACATGCTGGGGAATCTGCTTTCGAAGCCGCTGCCCGGTATTTATTATCCTTCATGTATTCAGGAATTGTGTAAATTGGTGTTGTCCTCATGCTTTATGCACCGGGCAGCATTTTCTGTATGCTATTTTTGATTTTTCTCGCTCGTCTTCTCCAGCAGAGATGCCTGCAAATGTTTTGCCGTCCCGCCACCCCGCCCGCCGCCGCCTTGATTCCAGGTATGACGGATTAACTTTCAAGAGCAGAAGATGCGGGAATGGTGACCGGGTAAATGCTGACTGGCACAGTGAGCATGACTGAAGTACACCACTTTCATGGCAGATTACACGGCTTAACAATCTATGTTAACTGTCTGTCTTTTATTCTTTTATCTATATCTTTATATATTGCCATTTTATCTTTTTTCCCAATACCCCATATTTCAATTATTTCAATTCCGTTTTTGATTATTCTATAAACAATCCTATATGTTTTTTTTCGAAAATATAGTTTATAAAATCCAGTCAAATCCATATTATACTTATTACCTAATTCTTCACCAAGGTAATGATTTTTCTTAAGTTGTTCTAATTTTTTATCTGCTAATATTCTGATACTTCCATCAAGCGATTTATACTCTTTAGCAGATTCTGGAATAAATTCTATAGACATAATTTATTTGTTTTCCCTTATTTTATCCCAAGAAATATTTTTTTGGGGGTTATAGTTTTTTAATCGGGTATCAACCATATTCTTTATTTCAAAATGTTCAAAAATCTCCTCAATTTCCTTTAAATATTCATATTCCTGGTATGACAGTAATACGGCTTCCATATTATTATTCTTTAATATATATACAGCTTCTCCAGAATCCGATAAATTCCTGATTGTTTGAGTGAGTTGTTTTTGTAATCTGGTTATGGGAACCATTTGTTTCGTTTCAACCAGCATAATACTCTCCTTTTATATGTATTATTCTACTGAGAATTATTTATACTTTATACATATTAGTCAAGTACAAAATCTTGATCTAACATTTTGTCTGGTAACAAATCGACGTCGGGCGGGGCAGCGTGCCTGCAAAACACAGGTATGACGGATTAAGTTTCTTTCTCATACAACCCCCTACCATCATGTTTGCGTTTATATTGTCTATACTGGCCCTCTGCTGACGTTTGTGGGTCAAGTTTGGCGTAAACCCCCTAATTCTCCAGCTCTTTCCAAAATATTTAGATAGAGTACATCCGAAATACGAAAGCCATTTTTATTTAATACATCCAATAGCGGTTTGATTTGAATAATTAACCCGCGTTGTTTGGCAAATAACAGAATACCCATTGTCCCTATAATTTTTATTTTGTTTCTCTGAGCTATTATTCGACCGCGTTTCTCATCGATGAGCAAAAAGTCAGCATTGGTTTCCCAATAAAGTGAAAGCGCTTCTGATTCACCGGGATCAAGACTTATGGAAAAGGCCGCTATTGCTATAGTATTTCTGGCAGGAACAACTTTACCATCTGCCCATTCCATGATCTCCCTTGCTCTCGGTTTGTTAGAGATAGCCAATTCGTTATATACGGCTTGTGGTATACTTACCCGATCAAATAGTTTTTCCAGCAAATCAAGTTTATCGCATATTGCCAGCGCGATGATTGGCGATGAATCACTAACTATAATCATTTAATTGTGCCAATTCCCGATCTACATCTTCTATATTGTAATCTATTATTGGGATATTCGCCTGAGAAGTGAATGAGATAAAATCGTAAATACTCATGCCGCAAAAATCGGCTCCCTGGGCAAGAGTAAGTTTCCCGTCACGAAATGATTTTAATGCGAATTCTTTACGCATAGAAAAGGAGAATTCATCTGCTTCCATGTTCAGGGAAGTTAATATGCTGTTGGAAACAGGTATTGTTACTTGTATCATATTCCATTATCGCACAACTGCGGGTACCTGGCAAGCGGCGTTAAATAAAAAACCCCGCCGAAAAGCGGGGTTTTTTGTGGATTATGCGCGGGCATTAATTGTTGCGGGCATCCATCCAGGCAAAGTAGTACGATCTTAATGAGTTAAAAAGGGCTTGAAGTTCTTCTTCATCTTCTTCTTCATCGGGGTCTTTGGGGACTTGCAGATTGTAATCCTTGTGGGTGGCGCCGCTGTGTGCATATCCGTATTCGTTTCTGATTGTGTAGTCCCAGCGTTCTGCGGTAAGGGTTTGGCCGTCCATTGAGATTTCTGCAACATACTCAAATGGCGGGTGTAAATGGCTGTAGCTCACTTCGTGGAAGAAACCTTCGCCTTCTTTTGTTGTGCCCCTGTACCATTGTACTGTCATGACAATTTCACCGCCGGGTTCCAGGCTGCCTGTCCAGGTGCCTGTTTCAGCGACATCGCCTTTATTATAGTGATGATTATACATATAATACTCGCCGTTGTCGTAGAAATAAAACACTTCTTCCAATATTACGGTGTCTTCCCAACCGGCAAATGCTTCCCAGCTGCTTACGAGGTTGCCGTCGTTGGGATATGTTGTGGGCTCGCCATAGTCAATACTGGTGCAGGCGGTTATGAGCACGATACATGCCAGGAGGCTCAATGCTACTGTCAAGGCCAATCTCAATTTATTCATACATTACTCCTTATCCTTATGCCGTATTAGTTGTTACGGGCGTCCATCCATGCAAAGTAATATGCTTTTACTGCGCTAATGAGAGCCTCTTCTTCTTCTTCGGTGAGGGGTTCCTGTTCACCTACGAGCTGCAGGATGTAATCCTTATGGGTTGCGCCGCTGTGAATAAAACCATATTCGTTCTTTAATGCATAGTCCCAGCGTTCTGCGGTAAGGGTTTCACCGTCCATGGAAATTTCTGCAGTATAGGTAAAAGGAGGGGCTAAATGTTTATAGGTGATTTCGCCGTATAAACCGCCGTCACCCTTTCTGTCGCCGCCCTGGTACCACAGTACTGTCATGACAACTTCACCGCCGGGTTCCAGGCTGCCTGTCCAGGTGCCTGTTTCGGCAACGCCGTCCTTTAACGGATGGTAATTGTGCATGTAGAACTCGCCGTTATCAAAGAAATAATATACTTCTTCCAAAGCAGCTTCGCCTTCATAATCCGCAAATGCTATCCATCTGCCAATTACGAGGTTACCTCCACCGCTGTACGTGGGCTCACCGTAATCAATTGTGGCGCATGCTGCAAGAAGTAAACCGAATGCCAGAAACCCGGCTAAAACCATCATCATCTTTTTCATTTTAAACTCCTTGGGATGATACTACCATAGATTCAGGTTAGAGCGCAACCCTCTAACCTGAAATCTTTTGCTTTAATTGGCCGGTGCAGGCGGCACAACTGCATAACGGACAAAATGAGGCCGGTACATGTCTGCAAACATGGCCTCGCCGCCGTTTGTATTATACGTCAAGATCAATTCGCCTTCGGGGGAAATTGACGGATGTGCTTTTCCGTTGTACGTATACATGTCTTTGTGGCCTTCGGGCGGAATCGACATGAACGGGTCTATTGCAAAGAAAATCCGCCTCATATCAGTAAAATCGCCGTAGGGGGAATCGGCAACCCTGACGCGGAGCCACCGGTCAAAAAACTGGGTGTCCATATACACATGGTAAAATTTACCCCTGTCCGGTCCCCATTGCATCTGGTGTATGCTACATTCCCCGGCAAACTGCGTTTGATTGCCCGGATTTAAGTATTTCTGGTTTGTGACTGATTTTCCCCAGGGTTCATTGCGCCATGTATTGTCGTTCCAATAATACTCGATTTTTGTGAAATCTTCCACATTCGCTTCCTGAACGCGGGCGACAATGAGCCTGCGGGCGGGAAACTGACCGGCGGGAACGCTGGCGACACCGTACAGGTAAATATACCCGTCCGGGTTAATGGCGCCGTTTTGTACGGTATTTTCAAATACCGCATTGCCTACGCCCCAGTCGGAATTTCCCCGCTGGCCCGGTGATGCTGTCGAATTCGAGAGATACCTTCCCTCCGTTGCGTCATTAAAAATGATTAAAGACGATTCATCAATTTCGCCGTTCACGATGGTAAACCGCGCCAAATCATTGCCGACGCCGAAGAATCCCCATTCGCCGCCGGTTGAATTGTCAACTTTACCGCCCAGGATGTACAATTTGTCGCCGACAACAAAGTTGTCGCCAATCCAGTAAAACTGGTGGGGGACGGGCGGGTCCGGCTTTATCGCCTCTGTATTGAATGTCAGGTTGAGGTGGTGGGGGTTGCCGGTCAGGACGGCGCGGGTGTTATTCGGCATACCGAAACCCATCCGGGCTGCGGTTATGGGATTCACCCGTGAAGTTATCGAATCCTGGAATGTCCACAGTGTTTTTCTGTCTTCCGGTCTTCTGGCAGGATTAAAGTCCCTGCCATCCAGGTTGACGGAAAATACCCCGTCCGCTCCTGCCCATTCTGAATTGGATGTAGGATAAACGGAAAACAACGCTGTCCAGTCTGTGGCGCGGTCGGCAAACCAGCCTTCCCCGACATAAACCCGGACGGCGCTTAAGCCGGCATTCGGGCCGCCTCTGTTCGCGCCGGATATTCTGATAAACCGGGCTGCTTCATTGTTCATGGGAATGGTAACCGACGGTCCCATTCCGTTCTGGCCGGTTCCCGCAGGAATGGCCGTATTGGAAATGAATGTTGTCCAGTTTTCAAGATCATCTGAAAGCCGTACCGTGATTGATTCCAGGCCCCAGTTGGTATTTCCCGCTTCGTTATAATTCCAGATTACGATTTTTTGAAGCGGGTATCTTCCGTGCGTATCAATATCAAATGATCCCTGTCTTCCCGAAACGGTAAACATGTGGGCAGGCTCATTGCTGTGCTGGGCATCCGCACTTGTGGGATGCGACAGGCCGACGCCGCTCGTCAGGTTTGACGCTTCGGCCGGGGGCAGCCTTCCCCGTAAATCAAAAATGGGGGTAGAGCCAATATATGAGCCCTGATATACGGCATGGCGGTAACGGGAAAGCCGTATTTCGCTGAGGCCGTATTGTTCGCCGCCGTAATTTGATTCGGGAGCAATTTTAATGTACCGGGCTGATGCCCCGTTAAAGTCGATGATGGAATTGTCAACAAGGTTTGTTGCCGACAATGTTGCCGTTCCGCCGCCCTGTTTGAGGGTAAAACTGCCCAGTTCTGTGTACTGCACATTATCTTCGGAAAATGAAACGGTAATATCGCGCAGACCGTTTGCTCCGGCGCCGGCGTTATGGTTCCAGACATTCATTTTCCCCAGTTGCTCTGTGCGGTTCATGTCAAAAATAAAATCCTGTATTTCGCCCGCATACATGTCTGCGGGGCGGTTGTTATGGAAATGGATGTTTCCCACCGGTGAGCCGCTCATCCCCGAATTATTTGTGATGGAGACATACGCCGGGTCTGCCGGTGTTAACTGCACAAGTTCCAGGGGGAAACTGGGAGACGGCACGGGAACGGATGATGTTATCCGCCGCGGCGTGCCTGTCCCGCATGATAACAAAGCCGCCAGCAGGGTCATGACTGCAATTGTACGCACTGTTTTATTCATTATCATTTGACCCCCGCATTAGAAAGAAACACTTGCGGTTAACTGCAAGGCATTCGTGATTAATGGCTGGGAATTCCTGTATTCCGTAGCACCAACATCCCTGAAGTCACCGCTGTATTTACTGAACTGGATCATGTTGAATATATATTCTGCAGTAAAGCTGAAGCCTTTTTCCAGGAACCTGCCGGTAAAGTACGTAAATGACGGTTTTAACGCTATGTCGTAATTGACGATCCCGGGCCACCATGTTATGGGGATACTGATACCGGCATGCATGCCGCCGGCCGGAAAAAAGTCAAGAGAGGGCTGGACTGTATACATAACTTTCGAGAGGGATCCTTTTGCTGAATCAAGGTTGTCAAAGTCGCGAATAGAGGTTACATCATCAAACCTCCATGCAAAACCATCCCTGCGGTCATCGGGGATGTTATATATTGTCTGGATTGCACTGAGCGAAACCCCGCCGTAGCGCCAGCCCAGTTCATACGATACGGTCTGGTTTAACTGTATTTTGCCAACTTCGCTGAATGCGCCCAAATTGGAGAATTGCCCGCCGAGTTTAAAACTCCACGGCTGAAAATGCTGTACATGTACCCCAAAGTACGCCTTCATGCCCCTGCCTATATACCAGTCTATATTATTCTTATCGATATCATCCGGTAAATTGGGTGCTGTTTTGGGACCTACGGGCCCGTCAAATAAATTCCACAATCCGTGCCCAAAATACGGGTTCCAGTCGACATCAAGCGCATCTACGGGGCTGTCCAGTTTAAAGCCGACGGCGGCATGGAGGTTTTCTGTCCGGTATTCACCGCCGATGGTGATATTTTTTAAAATGTCTATCAATTTTACATTCTTGGCATTTTCCATCCAGCCGTTAAAACCTATTTGCTGCCGGTAATAATTTACCGGCCTACCGGTTATCTCGTCAACCATCCACATTCCATTATTTGAATCCCACGCACTGTCCCCCATGTAATATTCGTGGTACAGGTCGGGAATAAACAACCCAATACCCGCATTAAGCCCCGGAATGCCGGTATATTCAATACGCAGGCCGTCTCCTTCCGAATAGCTGTATTCATGATCCTTTGCGCCCGGCGCAGACCACAGTCCGAAAAGAGCTTCAATGTAATCGCGGCCCTGGCGAAGGTTCACATGGTCTTTTACCCTTCCCAGTTTTAATGTAAGGTCATCGTTGAGGAAACTGTACCATAAATATAAACCGTGGAGTTCAAACGGGTTTTCCATAAAAAGTATAAAACGCGCCGATGCGTAAAACCCCCAGTTTCTATGGGTATACATTGCGTTTAAGTCAACATAATTACCGTCGTCACCGCTCGTTAATGTTAAGGCAGGGGCATAGGGTTTACGGTTAGTATATCCCCATGTCCAGTACTCAGGCTCGTTAAAAAGGATGCCTTTTTCATTAAAGGATGTGTTATAGTCAGGACCATCCCAGTCACTCTGGCCAAAGCCGCCGAATGTGGTGAATTTAAGACCTGTTGTTGCGCTGCCCCAGAAATCCCATTCCTGTGCGAACAATGCGCCTGCGGTAAGAAACGCCAAAACCAAAACCAAAGCCAATGTCTTCTTCATAGTTACTCCTTGTTTGTAATTTAATACGGGGCGCGTTTGAAGCGCCCCGTATTTAGTGATTGTCTCTTTTTATTTAGCAGACCTTTTTAAAATGCAGCATCAAGATCTTGTGGGCCTATAATTTCGACATCTGGACCGATAGTCATCTTACTCCCTACATTATCTCTTTGACTAATAGTAAAACCCTCACCGCCTTCTCTTACAATTATCGTTTTGCCGGAGATGTTGATTTCTGAATTTATGTTAGTGTTCTGGTGCCTTATGGTATTACCACTGCTATTTTCTGCATCACCTGTACCGATATTTTCTATCTTTCCGCCGGAAATATTAACATTCCACGTTGCAGAGCCTTCGATATGTAGCACACCTCGTGCCCAACCCCAGTCTCCACCAGCTATAGTACCGATAATCCATGCCGTACCCGATATGTCAAGGTTTCTCGTTGCGTCCGTATTACCGCCATGCCTGTAGAGAGCCCAATTGTTATCTCCCTGTATTTTACCACCGGTAATATTTACTGATGTTACCCAATCATTAGTATTAGGGGCTATCATCGTATCCCCGTTTGTATGGTGAAATGTGCCGCCATGGATGTTAAGTCTGAGATGGGTTGTAGCGGAACCGCTATTTCCATTAAACCTGATCCCTTGACTGCCTCCTGTTACATTGAAAGTACCTCCGGTAATATTTACCGTACTGGACATATGTTCAAATCTTACTATGGCACCTTGAGTATTTGAGGAGGTTATAGTCCCGCCGGCAATGGTTAATTCAGCACCGTCATTGACCTGGAAAGCACGACCAGAGCCGGTAACATTAACATCCGCTACAGAGGTGAGTATCCCCTTAGGATCAGTATTTTGCACTTGTATGGTTGTATTGTTCCCATCTATGGTTGAGGTTATTTTCCCGCTCATGGTTACCTGGCCCCAGTTACTGCCGGAAAATACCACGGCTGCTGAGAGAGTCAGCGGGTCAGTACCATTGCCGAATTGTATTGTTACAGGAGGACGCTCATCTTCGAAATCATCTCTGATAGCTTGAAGAGTGTTAGTCATTGTTCCGGCTGTATTCAGAGGTTCGGTTTCGCCGCTTTTGGTGGCAATAAAGTTTGTGCCATCGGCAGTGATGATGTACAGTAACTCGGTGGTAGCGGGAAATGTATAACTTAATGTGGCGGTATTGCCGCCATTACCTATGACTACCCCTGCTTCCTCACCGTTAATTTTTACCCATTCAAAGCCGGCGGCAGTAAATCTTGTTTCGTCCGTATCTGCGGCGGTAATGGTAACGGATGCTTTGTAAACGGTATCGGCTTCAAATTTGCCGCCTTCAAGAGCGGGCTCCCATACAACAGGGCCCAATGTGTATTCATCAATATGCCAGCCGTTAAATGCGGCGATGGTTGATCCCGTAACACCGGTAACGGGGTGGGTTACGGAAATACTGGCCACCTCAATAATCGCCCTCGTGTCAGGGGGCGGATTCGAGCCGTTGCCTCCGCAGGCAACCAATGTGATAATCGCGGTAAGTGCGATAATTGCGAACAGTTTGACTGTGTTTTTCATAATAATCTCCTTAAAATTGCGGTGTCAGACACCTTTTTTTAAAGCTGCGAACATTGTTCGCAGCCTGTATTAATGTATTCTGCGCCATGCGCTGATTACGGATAAAACCTCTCGTAATCGGTAAATTCGCTTTGAACCCAGCGGGGTTCCATTCTGAAACGTAAGTCGGATGTAGCCGGAGGAAAGGGTGAATCACTTGGACGGGTGCTAGCCGCAGTTACGATTTCCCCCAGGAGCGGGTTGTTAGCCTCAATGGTAATACGCGGACCGGGTGTTCTGGGGTCGCCATCTACATTTGTTCTTTGATCAGGATCGGGAAGAGAACCTGCAGGGCCGTCTAACGGTAATCCGCCCCTGTTAGCACCAAGTGCATTATCTATTATTGTCCAAGGACTGTTAACATTCTCGCCGGTAACTATTATCCTCTGTCTGCCGCCGCTGCCGCCAATTTCATGCTGACCGGCTGCGCCCCAGGCTTCCACCAATGTCAGCGTCATTTCATACGTATCTCCCTCATTGAGGCCGGTTCCCGTATTTGTATAATAACCTTCGGCGACGACATAACGCCCGCCTTTATTATGGCGGTTGTTTACTATGCAAAATGTGCCGTCATCATAAAAATGCACCCAGTAAAAAGCGGTACCGCCGGTAACGGTTTTATTGGTTATATTAATTGTTCCGGGATTCAGAGGAGCTGCTCCGGGGCCGGTGGGATACCCTAAACCACTTTGCCCCCCTTCATCGCCGTGGGCCCTCCACCATGAGGAAACAAGGGTCGGTGTTTCTATGGGGTTAAATGAAACTACTACCGTTACTGAAGTCGCGGTAGGGACACCTAATACCTCTTCCCGCCAGGAACCAAAGTAATAAAAGTCCAAACCTTCTTCGGTTAATGAAAATGTATAACCCCCGATTGCCGTCAGGGTGACAACTGCATCAATAAATGCGTATTGGTCAGCCTGAAATACATTACTTGACGCACTTATATTTGCCGTATAACCGTCAAAATCCTGCCTCCATTGAATGGCCCCATTAAAATTAGCGGAGGTAAAACTCGTCACCAGCGCCCTGCGGTGTTCCGGCCGGGGAAATAATCCAGTCAGGTTAGGGCCTGTACCGGGGTCAGTAGTTGGCCGCTCGGGTTGCGGCTCGACCTCATTGGGGGGGGGCGGGGGCGGGGGTCCAGAGCCGTTGCCGCCGCAGGCAGCGAGTGAGAACAGCACTGCCGAAAGCGCTATAACTCCCAGTAATACAAATGTCTTTTTCATAAAAAACTCCTTGGTTTTTTTCCGTTATACAACGGATATTTTATATTAACGAATCCCGCCCGGACGCAACGCGCCGCAGCGGAACCCGGTTATTTAATTATCGGCCCATTGCGGCACAATCGCGTATCTGATGAAACGCGGCCGGTATATATCCCCGCTGCCGTTGTTCCAGCCGGTCCCTCCATTTACATTGTACGTAATAATCAGCTCATTTTCCGTTGACAGCGCCGGATGGGCCTTGCCGTTGTACGAATACATAAATGTTGAACCATCCTGGAGGTGTTCCGGGATTTCAAAAAACGGATCTATGGCATAAAAAATATCCCGTGCGCCGGTAAATTCGCCGTAGGGAGAATTTGCCGTCCGCACCCGCAGCATCCGGTGAAAATACCTCGAATCCATGTATACATGCCAGAATTTGCCTTTGTCGGGGCCAAATCGTACCTCAGATACACTGCATTCACCGGCAAATTCGTAGGGGGCTTCGGGGTTTAAATACTTTTGAACACTGGTAGATGCGCCCCAGGGTTCTTTTTGCCATGTATTGTTGTTGTACCGGTATTCGTATTCGCTCCAGTTTTCAATATCGGCAGGTTTCACCCGTGCAACAATGAGCCGGCGCTGGTCGTTGTTGCTCGCCTGGCCGTACAGGTAAATATACCCGTCCGGGTTAAGCGCACCGGCTTCTGCGGTATTTTCAAATATCGCGCTGCCTATGGTCCATGTTATGGCGCCCGGCGCAGTCGGCGCTGTACCTGTTGTTGTATTATAAAAATTTCTTCTGTTTACATCACTAAACCGTTCCATAGAACCGATACTGCTGCCAGTGATGGTATACCGGATTAGATCGGTGCTGTCATGGTAAAAACCCCAGTCCCCGCCGGTATTGCCAATTCTGCTGCCAAAAATGTACAGCCTGTTCCCCACTACAAAATTGTCGCCTATCCAGTAATGCCGGTTGTTTACGCCCGTGCTGATAAATGTATTCCTCGTAAAACTTAAATTAAGGGCATTGGGGCTGCTGCCCGTATGCATGGCCCTGACATTGTTCGGCATGCCTGAACTGGACCGTAATCCGGTAACCGGATTCACATAAGACTGTACACTGTCCTGGAATGTAAACAGCGTTCTTTTATTTGCCGGGTTTCTCGCGGAATCGTAGTCTTTTCCGTCAAGATTAACCGAAAAAAAGCCGTCCCCGCCTGCCCATTGCGTTTCGCTTGTCCAGGCGCTTTGGGGGTAATTGGAAAGCAGGCCCGTCCAGTTGTTCAGTTTGTCGGCGTAATACCCTTCGCCGACATAACAGCGAATGGCGCTTAAGCCGGTTAACGCCGCGCCTATGCTGGAGCCGCTTACCCGGATAAATCGGCCGGAAAAATTAACGGACAGTACCGTAGGCCGCAGCCCGTTTTCTCCGGTTCCCGGAGATAGCGGAAATGTTCCCCTGGAAGTAAAGTTTACCGCATCATCAGAAGAACTTATGGTAACGCTGCTCATGCCCCGGGCAGTTCTGCCAGGTTCATTGTAATTCCAGATCGCTATTTGCTGTATGGGGTACCTGCCGTGCAGGTCGATGTCAAATATCGCGGTGGAACCAAAGATAGAATACATGTGATTGGGGTTATTGTCGTGTACAGCCTGATGGCTTGCCGGATGCGATAACCCCGCGCCGTTTGTCAGGTTAAAATATTCCGGGGGGACCGCTTCCCTGCGTATATCCATAATGGGCGCCGCTGCAATATATGCGCCGCGGTATACGGCGTTGCGGTAGCGGAACAGCCGTATTTCGCTTAACCCCCACTGCCCGCCGCCGTAATTTGTATCGGGAGCAATTTTTATATACCTGCCGGGTACTCCGTTAAAATGGATAAACGAGCCGTTTTGCAGGTTTGATACCGCCTCCCGCTGTGCGCCGGTTGCCTGTTTAAGGGTAAATTTGTCAAGTTCCGTGTAACTAACATTATCGGCGGAATAAGAAATTGTTACATCCCGCAGGCCGTTTGACCCGCCGCCGGAATTGTAGTTCCATACATGCAGTTCACCAAGCTGGTCTATTCGGCCAATGTCAAAAATTAAATCCTGTTTGCTGCCCGCATACATATCACTCGCAGAGTTGCTGTGAAAATGGATATACCCCATCCGCGAGCCGCTCATCCCCGAATTATTGACTATTGTTTCGTAAGCGGAATTATAAGCCGTTAGCCTGATAGCTTCACCGGGCTGGGCGGAAGGGTTAAACGGGGGAGACGGTGTACCATTCTCCGGTCCGCCGGGGCAGCCGGAAACAAGGGCTGCCAGAATGACTGCGGTTATAAACGAATATATATTTTTTTTCACTTATTAATTCCCTCCTGCGGGTACTTGCGCATAACGGATGAACCGGGAACGGTATATGTCTGCATATTTACCGCCGTTACCGCCGTTAACATTGTACGATATATACAATTCGCCTTCCGGCGAAATTGCCGGGTGTGCTTTGCCGTTGTACGAATACATGCCGCTCTGGCCGTCTGTTGGAATCTGGAAAAACGGATCTACGGCATGGAAAATTTGCCTTGAGTCGGTAAACGGGCCCCAGGGATTATCGGAAACCATGATTTTGAGCCAGCGCTCAAAATATCTAGTATCCATATACACATGGTAAAATTTGCCTTTATCCGGCCCCCATTTCATTTCGTGTACGCTGCATTCCCCGGCAAAGTTACGCTCGCTGGATGGGTTTAAGTATTTTTGGTCCGTAACGGAAGTTCCCCAGGGTTGTTTTCTCCATACATCGTCGTTATATAAATATTCGTATTCGCTGAATGTCTCTACATGTTCTTCTTTTACCCGTGCAACAATGAGATTACGGCCGTTGTTATTGGCGACACCGTACAGATAAATATACCCGTCCGGGTTTAACGCGCCGGCGGCAGCGGTATTTTCCATTACCGCATTACCTATGGACCAGGTTTGCCTGCCGTTTGTCCCCACAGGGGCGGTCTCATTGTACAAATATCTGACCGGACCGTTGTCGGTATATATTTTTATCGAGTTTCTGTTGATATTGCCGTTCACTATGTCCAGCACCGCCAGGTCAGTTTGATCATCGAAAAAACCCCAGTCCCCGCCGCCGGGGGTATTGCCAATTCTGCCGCATATAACATACAGCTTGTTACCAATAATGAAGTTGTCGCCTATCCAGTAATACCGGCGGGGGTTATTCGGCGCCGGCGGTGTGATAAATGTAGTGTCAGAAAAATTAACATTGGCGGCATAGGGTTCGCCGTTGAGGATTCCCATGGTGTTGTTCGGCATGCCCCAGCCAATCCGTTCCCCGGTAACCGCATTGACTCGGGAGATCAACGTATCCTGAAATGTGAACAATGTCCTTCTGTTTCGCGGATTTCTGGCCGGATCGAAATCCCTTCCGTCAAGATTAACCGTAAAAGTGCCGTCTGCACCGGCCCATCCGTTTGTATATGTATTAGGATGCGGATAAACGGAAAGCAAGGCCGACCAGTCGTGGACATAGTCCGCATAATAACCTTCGCCCATATAGACCCGGACAGCACTTAAGCCGGTTTGATTACCGCTGATGGCATTACCGGTTATTCTGATAAACCGGGCGGTATGATTATTCATCTGGATGGTTGCCGAAGGCGGCATATTGTTATTGCCGGTTCCGGCGGTTATGGGCTGGCCTGATGCCCGTTGATTCCAGTCCCAGTCAGTGCCTAAACTTTGCGTACCCTGAGGCCCGTCCGAAGTTCTTATTGTGACTGTCTGCAAACCCCGGTTTGTATTACCGGCACCGTTGTAATTCCAGATAACGACTTTTTGAATTGGGTACCTGCCGTGCAGGTCTATGTCAAATGTGCCGCTTGAGCCGGAGACAGAATACATGTGGGCAGCGTTGTTGTTATGTACGGCAGTGTCGCTTGTGGGGTGCGACAGGCCTGCGCCGCTTGTCAGATTGGATAAACCGGCGGCAGGCAGGGAGTGTATGTTATTGATGGGTGCAGCGGCAATGTATCCGCCCTGCTGTACCGGGGGCCGGAAACGGAACAGCCGAATCTCGCTTAACCCCCATTGTCCGCCGCCGTGATTTGTATCGGGCGAAATTTTTATATATCTGCCGGCGGCTCCTTTAAAGTCGATATACGAATCGTCCTGCAGGTTTGTAACCGATAATCTGCCCGCTCCGGGTGACCGTCTGAGCGTGTATTCGCCCAGTTCCGTGTACGTTTCATTATCATAAGAATAGGAAACGGTTATGTCTTTTAAACCGTCTCCGCCGCTGCCGCCGTTATGGTTCCAGATATGCAGTTCGCCGAACTGGTCTATGCGGCCTGCGTCAAAAATAAAATCCTGTTTGCCGCCGGAGTACATATCCGCCGGAAAAGCTGAATGTGAATGGACACGGCCCAGAGGCGCACCGCTCATGCCGGAATTGTTCACAATGGGGGTATGTGCCGAAAAAACAGCCGTAAGCCTGATTACATCGCCGGTCTGGGTGTTTGGCAGCGGGGAGCCGGTCCATGGTGTATTTGTGTCAATTGTTGGCGGCGGACCTTCGCACCCGGAAATAACAAAAACGAGCAATACAATGAAAATTAACTTAAAATTATTCTTACTCAAAATAATGTGACCCCCCTTGGTAACAATATATCACACCAGTAATAATAATATCAAGTATATTATTAATAAAAGTTAAAAAATATACATGTTACCAAACTGTATATATTTCAATTGTTTTCAATGTATTTCAACATTTTTCTGCAATTTTCAATATACTTCTCCTGCTGCTCGCGATGCTGACAACGGTACCTGCGCATAACGGATAAACCGGGGCCGGTAAATATCTCCCTGGCCTTCCAGTCCGCCCATGCAGTTTGTATTGTACGAAATGATTAATTCATTGTTGGTTGAAATCGCCGGATGCGCTTTTCCGTTGTACACATACATGGTGCCGTCATTCGGCAGGGTAATGGGAGGATCGGTGGCAAAGAAAACCGGTTCCATGGCGGAAAAAACGCCTGCCGGGGTATCGGCATAGGCTGCCATGATTCGCATATCCTGGAAATACGGCATCATTATACTCATAAATTTGCCGGTATTCGGCCCGGATTTTACTTCATGAATGCTGAATTCTGTAGAACCGACGCCTAAAGATTTTGGGTTTGTCAGGGATGCGCCCCACGGTTCGCCCACTCTCCATGTGTCGTTGTTCCATAAGTATTCGTACTTTGTAAAATCTTCGATATCTTCCGGTTTAACCCGTGCGGTAATGAGCCTGCGGTCGCCTGCTCCATGCCCGTCTAAATAACCGTACACATAAATATACCCGTCCGGTTTTAGCGCGCCGTGTTCTGCGGTATTTTCAAATAATGCTGCCCCCAGATACCACCGGGGATTGGGGTCACTCGTACCGGCGGAGGAGTCGGCAAGGCGGCGGTTTTCGTCCCTGAATCTGGTCAGCGATGACTGATTAACCGTACCGTTAACAATATCAAACCTTACAAGATCAACGCCGACCTGTGAAAAATTAAATGCGCCGCCGCCGCCGCCGCTCGCTACGGTAACCGTGTATATATACAGCTTATTGCCGATAACCACAACATCGCCCAGCCAGTACCAGCGGCCGGGCTGGTTGACAGGTGTTATTACATTACTGGTATCATTCCGCGATGCCGCCGAGAATGTCATTTTTGTGGCAAGCGGGACATTGCCGGAAAGGATTCCGCGGGTATTGTTGATCATGGTCCGCTCTGTCCGCAAAGCGGTTACCGGGTTGACTGTTCCCGTCCATGTATCGGAAAATATAAAGATCGTATTGTTTGCATCAAGTTTTGTTGAGTAAATGCCGTCTGCGCCTATCCAGCCGTTGTAATTGGAAAACAACGCTGTCCAGTCGGGAAGATATTCGGCATACCAGCCATCGCCGGCATAAAAACGGACTGCGGACAGTCCGGTTAGCGCCGCTCCGATGCTTGACCCGCTTATTCTGACATACCGGGCCGTGAAATTAACCGGAATGGTTGCAGAGGGTCCCATGCCGTTTTGACCGGTTCCTGCGGCAATAGCTGCGTTTGTCACCCGTGTTGTCCAGTTTGTTAAATCATCCGATGTGCTTATTGTGACTGATTGCATGCCCCGTGCGGTTAAACCGGGAGCATTGTAATTCCAGATTACTATTGATTGGACGGGGTACCTCCCCTGCAGGTCTATCTCAAACGAACTGTTCGAACCCATGGTAAAAAACATGTGGGCAGGGTTATTGTCATGCCGGGCCTGCGGGTTTGTCGGGTGCGACAGGCCTGCGCCGTTTGCCAGGTTATAATAATTTGCTTCCGGCGGATCGGCTAACCGGTACACTGGCGAGCCCTGCAAATATGCACCCCGGTATACGGCGTTCCGGTAACGGTACAACTTTACTTCGCTTAACCCCCACTGGCCGCCGCCATAATTTGTCTGGGGGGTTATTTTTACATACCGGGCGCTTCTTCCCCTAAAGTTGATGACCATACCGTTTGACAGGTTTGTAGCTTCCAGCCGGTCATTTCCGTCGGCCCGTGCCAGGGTAAATACATCCAGTTCCGTATAGTTTTCATTATCGTTGGAAAAAGAAACGATAACCCGCTGCAGGCCGTGCGCTCCGGCGGCAGCATTGTAGTTCCAGACATGCATTTCGCCCAACTGGTCAATATGGCCTATGTCAAAAATAAAATCCTGCTGCTGGCCGGCGTACATGTGCGCCGTATTGTTACTATGCAAATGGATACGCTCTCCATTACCGCTCATCCCCGAATTGTTGGCAATGTCTGCGTAAGCGGCATTATGCGCCGTCATTTTAATTAATACTCCCGTGTGCGCTGACGGGACAGTACCGCCGGCCGGGGGACTTCCTTCGGGAGATCCCGGGCAGCCGGATAAACATACAAACAGCAGGCTAACGATGAACAGTGAAATTAAACATTTTTTTCCAAACATGCGTACCTTCCTTATTGAACTGGGTGGTTGACATAAGAAACATGACCGGCCAGTCCGCCGTTGTCATGCCAGCGGGGACTAACCTGTAATATGAGGCCGTCTGTAGCATGCATATTCACCGTCCCGCCAATATATTTATTTCCCGCTATGGGATCATCCTCGCCCGGCAGCGCCGGTTTGGGGCCGCCGACATTTTCACCAACAAAAATGGTCTGCGGGGGATTGTTTTGATCAGATCCGATGGCGGCATAAGCATCCACCCAGTTAATATCCATGGAATACACATCTCCGGGAGTTAGACCGTTAACTCCAGCCAATGTATATACGCCTTCTGCAGCCTCCGTCCTTCCGCCTTTACCGGAATGACTGTTGTAGATCAGGAATGTGCCATCATTATAAAAGTGAATCCAGAACATATCGCTCACGTTGGGATCGGGATTAGCATCATTGCCTGATGCACCCCTGCGCCACCGGGAAATATGCGCCGGTTCGGGTATGGGGGGGAACACAACGGTTACTGTTGCCGCAGTTACCGATGCCACCTGCACCGATACCGAATTTGCGCCAATGTAGACAAAATTCCCGCTGAAATCAGCAAAGTCATATTCGCCTTTGGGAGTAAGGCTGATAACTGCCGTTATTGTTGAACCGTTATCGCTGCCGAATATTTCATTTTCGGTGATAAGGTCGTTGCCAGTGCGGTACCAGGCAATGGTTCCATCGTATTGTTCAGATGTAAATGAGCGTACCGGTACCCTGCGGTTTAACGGCGCGGGGAATTTTGTGCTCAGGTTAAGGTCGGTCAGTTTCATAACAGCGGGAAAATTTAACGTGACGGTATTGCCCGCAAGTGAAACAGTCGCATACAGGTGGGTAAAGAAATCCGCCGCCAGGCCATCCAGGTTAAATCCCGAGCCGGGAACAATGGTGGCGCTGGCGGTGTAGCTGACTCCCAGCACAAACGGTCCCGTGTGGGCGGCCCCGCCGGTCACCGACCATGCGATTGGGTTCAGGTTGTATTGGATTGCATTCTGCTGCGATGGGGGAGTTTGTCCGGCAATGGGCGATGGGATGTAGTTTGTCAGGTCCTTGTGGGTGATGGTTGCCGCTTGCGTTGCAGGAAATGTCAGGGTGACAATGTTCGTTGCGGGGTTATACACAACAGAACTTGCGCCGCTGTGGGTAAAACTGTCCGCCGCTAAACCTGTCAGGGTGTTTCCCAACCCTGCTCTTAGTGTTATTGCTGCTGTTGCGGTGTATTCAAGCAGCGGCATAAATTCCGCATCGCCTGTGACGGACGTGCTGCCGGTTTGCCAGGCAATTGTCATGGTATATTGATCCGATGCCGCAGAGTAGACCGGGGTCTGTGTTGAAACCGGCTGCGGGACAAGGCTGCTCAGGTTAAGCTGGGTTATAAGTGTTCCGCCTTCAATTGCTTTTACAATTTCGTCCGCCCAGACCGCATAACCGGGTGCGACCAAATGCAGCATATCAGAATCAAATAAATCTGTTTTTAATGAGTTGTCGGGATTCTGGTACAGCGATGTAACATCAATGTACGTGATATACGGAACCCCGTCACCGTAAGTCTTGAGTATGGCGTTTACTGCGGCGATTTTTTCTCTTTGATCAGCGGGATCCCATTCATGCCGCCGGGGGAAAATGGAGAACAACAGGATTTTTGTGGAAGGCGATCTTGTGTTGATTATTTTACAAATTGTCCCGATGCCCGCGGCGATTTCTTCTTCCGTGTAACCGCTGTCAAAAATATTCCCCAGATTATTTGTCCCTGCCATAATGACTGCATATTCCGGCTTGCAGTTAGACGGAAATGCCCCGTCATCAAGCCGCCATAACATATTCTGTATGCCGTCCGCGCCAACACCCATATTGATAATTCTGTTGGCGCCGAATTTTTCGGCCATCATATTCCAGGATGATATGCCGGCCTGGGAAAAACCCTCGGTAATGCTGTCGCCAATCATATACAGCTTCAGGTTGGGCCCTTTTTGTGCCACTTCAATTTTCTGGGTGGCATGACGTGCCGCCCGTTGTTCTACCCCCAGCCCGTCAAAATATGCCGGTATTAAAATAGTTGAATTGGGAACGTCCGGGATTAATGCGTCTATGGGGTTTGACCCCGGCGGCGGCGGCGGCGGCGGTTCCGTGCCTGTGTTACATCCGTTAAATCCAAAAATACACATTGTCAATGCCATCCAAATTATTGATTTTTTCATGGGGACTCCTCTTAATCATAGTTGACATAGTTAACATTTGCACCGTCATGCCAGCGGCGGTTAAGGTTTAGCATAGGGCCTGTTTGTATTGCTCCAGTAATTGAAGCATTACCGGTAATGGGGTCAGTCTCGCCCGGGAGAGCCGGTTTTGGGCCGGCAACTTCATCGCCTATAAAAATAGTCAGCTCCGCGTTATCTACCGTTGAACCAATGGCCGCATACGCGTTCACCCAGTTAAGAGTCATGGCATAGGCATCCCCGGGGGTTTTACCGTTAACACCTGTCATTATATAAGTGCCTAACCCGGCTTCCGTAGCTCCGTTTTTTCCGGAAACGCTGTTGTAGATTAAAAATGTGTTGTCACTATAATAGCTAATCCAAAATAAATCAGTTTTCTGATAATCTGGGTTAGGATCGTTCTCCATCAAGCCTCTGCGCCAACTGGAAAGGCGTGTTGGTTCGGGGATGGGAGCAAATGTTACCGTTACGGTGGCTATGTTCCCCGCCGGGGAATCAACCAAAACATTTGTCGAACCGGTATATGTAAAGTTTTCGTTGATAATGCCAAAGCCGGCTTTAACATTGATCGTAACCACTGCCTCTATATTCATACCGTTGTCGCTGCCGAATATTTCTTTTTCTTTATCAATGAGTACCTTGTTACTTCCGGAAACACTGTACCATTCAATGGTTCCATTGTACTGCGCCGCTTCAAATGACCATACCGGCACCCGGCGGTTTAATGGCGCGTCAAATTTATCGGTCAGGTTAAGGTCGGTAAGTTCAGCTATTGGCTGGAAGTTTAAGGTGACGGTTCCGCTGCTGTACGAAATTGTTGCATCCTGGTGGGTGAAGGCATCTGCGCCCAGGCCTTCCAGGTGAAATCCGGTTTTTGGGGTGATATCTGCCGTTGCGGTATAACCGGTTTCCATTGCAAATGTAGTGACAGAGCCGCCGCCTGCGGTCACTGTCCAGGTAATATCCAGGTCATATTGGACTCCGTTGTACTCAGTTGGCGGGGTAAGGCCCGCTGTGGGCGGGGGAATGACATTGGTTAAATTCCGGTGGGTAACGACTGATGCCGATGTAGGCGAAAACACCAGTGTGACGGTACTGCCGGCAGGGTTAAAAACAACGCTGCTTGCGTTACTGTGGGTAAAGCTGTTTGCCGTAAGACCGCTCAATGTATAACCATGTCCGTTAATAATGTTTATTTGTGCCGTTGCGGTGTATGCAAGCAGCGGTGAAAATTCATCTGTGCCGCTCAGGGTTGTGCTGCCGGACTGCCAGTTTATTGCCAGGGTATACTGATCTGTTGACGCAGTGTACACCGGAGTAACCGCTGTTGCCGGCTGAGGGATGAGGCTGGTCAGGTTAAGCTGGTTTACCCTTGTTTTGCCGTCAATAAGACCGATAATTTCGTCTGTCCATGCGCCATAGCCTGCTGTGGATAAATGCAGCAAGTCCGGGTTATATAAATGGGTTTTTAATGTACCGTTTGGATTTTGAAAAACCGGCGTGATGTCAAAATATTGCACATTATGCCATCTGTGAAATGTTTTAATTATATCGTTAACCGCATTAACTCTGTCCATCCGGTCTCCACGCGGAAAAACCGGGAACAGCAGGATTTTTGTCTGCGGCGATTTTTCGTTTATAATCTGAATGATTTTTCCGATGCCGGCGGCAATTTCTTCCGCATGCTGGGCTACGCCAACGCCGCCGGGAGGATTGCTGATGTTATTTGTACCCAGCATAAGCGTTACATATTCCGGTTTGCATGTATCGGGAAATATGCCGTTAAGCAGGCGGTAAAGAACATGCGATGTTTGGTCCCCGCCAATGCCCATATTGATTATCTTGTCGTTGCCGTACCGATCCCGGAACATGTTCCAATATTGAATGCCCTCTCCGTCTTCGAAGATTGCGCCTCTGTATCCCTGGGTTATGCTGTCCCCCAGAAAAAACACCTTTGTTTCGGTTCTGGTGGCTATGCTCGTTACCTGATCGTTAAAAATTCCCTGCCACAATGCAGGCAGAAACGAGGTCTGAGGCACTGGGACCAGTGCAGAACAGTTAGGGTTAACCCTTGACAGTAAATCATTAATGGGATTTGCCTGAGGCGGGGGGCCGTCGGTATTGCATGCGGAAAAACCGGCAATACACACTGCTACACTCAACAAAAAAACTACGTATTTCATAATATTCTCCTTGGATGTTAACTAATATATCACTTTATACCGGGAAAATCAAGGTTGTATCGGCTGTATTGCCGGCGGGGCGGTGGGAATACTTGCTGAAAAGCCGGAAAAGCGGTATTGTATAAGCAGGAGATAGATATGGTGCAAATGGCAGTAAATGTAGATGAAAATGTTAAAAATGACATTGAAAAATTGTATAACAACCTTGGAATGAATATAAACACCGCAGTAAATGTTTTTTTCCGGCAATGTCTTATCGAAAAAGGCTTACCGTTTCAGCAAAAAAAAAGATACAGGCACATTCCGCTTAAAGAACGGCTTAAAGACTATAGCAGTGATTATAAAACCGAAGAATGGGACACTGGAGAGCCTGTTGGAAGAGAATTAATGTAATGGCGTATAAACCAGAACAAGGTGACATAATCAGCATGGATTTCAACCCGACCAAAGGGCATGAACAAAGAGGTCACCGTCCTGCTGTTGTGGTAAGTAATGCCAGTTATAATAACTTTGCCAAAGGCGTTGCGTTAGTATGTCCAATTACAAACACAGACAGAAATATAGCATTGCACATAAAGTTAGATGACAGGACAAAAACAACAGGCACAATAATGACCGACCAGGTAAAAGCCCTTGATCTATCTGTACGATACTCTCAATTTATTGAAAAATTGCCTAACGATCTGTTATACGAAATATGCGACATAATTAGCGGTTTTACTGAAATTGAAGAAGAAGTAGAAATCAAAGATAACGAGCCCGAAGGTTAAACGTATATTTTTACTAAATACAGGTTTACTCAAATGTTCCGGGTGAGTAATTGACAATGATTTAAATGGGGAATATACTTTAGTTCAAACAAATGAACCGGAAAATCCTGATAGTCACCGATAATTCCGATCAAATGCGGAAGTTAGCGGCGAAAATAACCGCTGTTATCATGAATCCACCCTTTGAACAGTATTCGGTTACGGAAACTGCCGCAGAAAATTTTTCCGCCGAGGTTTTACTTCCCGCACCGATTTTTTTTCTGGGCTGTCAGAGCAAAGAATCATTTTCAAATCCTTATATTGAAACGCTATTTACCCATATTAACCTGGCAGGGCGTACATGCGGGATTTTTTCTGCCAATACACAAGCCGTAAAGTACCTTAAAACACTGGTTCGTGATACCGGTGTTACTGCCGGTAAACCCTTGCTGGTTCATGATGACACAATAGATGATACTGAACTGCAAAACTGGGTTCAGGGCATTGTTCAGACTGTGTGTTAGCTCCTACGGGAATCGAACCCGTCTTTTAAGATTGAGAATCTCATGTCCTAACCGATAGACGAAGGAGCCTGTTTATCATATTGAAATGTGCGTTACCGTCCTCTTCTTGTTATTATTGCGTGGGCCGTATTAAACCCTTCCATCCTTAAAACCGGTTCATGTCCGTCCAGGTCTCGTGTTTCGAATTCTATTATTACCTGCTTGCTTGTGCCCGGAAGCATGGCAAAATAGTTATCGCTGTAAAAAACCGGCAGTACCCGTCTTGCGCCGCTGCCCTGCATGACTTTAAGGCGTGTCATAACGGCGACATCGCTGCTTTCGTTCCTCAATTCCACGGTCATTGTTGTTACGCCGCCTGTTACGGCGCTGTCAATGATAAAGGCATTGAGGGTAATTTGAGGGAGTATACTCAATGCATAGGATGTCCGGCTGCTCCGGTTGCTGTCCCAATAGAAGTTTTCCGACAATACATTATTTCCGGCATCTCTGAGAGTCAGATTGATAAAATGAGTACTGGAAATTGATTCACCGGTTAAATCGGCGCTTATGTCCAGCGCTTGTGTTGCGCTGCTTGCGGCGGCGGTTAGTGTTGCGGTGCGGCTGGTCGATAATGTGCCGTCCAGATTATATAAATCGGCTGTCACGGTAATGTTTTGTAAAGGCGCCGGGGTATTGTTGATGACTTTAATGATCCGATCCTGGTAATCGAACTGAACATTAACCGGTCGGCTGGCTTTCCTTGATCCAAAGTATGCGCCGTTCATGTCAAAGAAACTGTCATAAGTTTGCCATATAAACGACGGCCATGCGGACTGGCTCATCCACAGCAGGATGCCGCTTGTATTATTCCACATGTAGTTATTCCACGCTTCAAACATGGCCCTGTTCGTTTCATAGTTGATCAACTGCGCTTTCATGCTGAAATCTACGAGGTTTTCGGATCTGCCGTATCTCCTGTCAATCTGATCCAGATAGCCTTCTGCACCCTTGTTGCCTATGTCATCCGGGCCGCCTAAATCGTGGATTTGCCACATGTAGTTTATATTCCGGCCAAACGGTCTGCTGTTATCCCTTGGCGGCCACCAGTATTGTTCTTCCATCATTTCCATGACCGATTCGTAGACAGGCATTACCGACGTGCCGATTTCGGTTGTGAACCCCTGGTGGCGGGATGCCGTGGTATAGTACCACACGGGATCCTGTATCATATACGATACGCCGCCCCTTACCGGCTGCGCGTTTGACTGGGTGATATACAGGCGCCCGGGATCCAACTCCGCAACTATTTGAGGAAGGATGCCTGTGGGTCTGTTCCCCGGCGCCCAGCCGGGGCCGTTGGGTTCATTGTCCAAAATCCCCCAGGGCGTCCATTCGTTTCCGCCGCAATATATCACCAGGCTGGTGTGGTTTCGGATTCGCTGTACCTTGGCCCGTGCGTTTTGAAGAAATGGCCCCATGATGTTCGTTTGCCAAAACCCGTGAACCCAAAAATCGGCCCATATCATTATGCCGAATTTATCGGCGGCTTTATAAAAATCGTCAAAATCAGCGGTGCCTATCCAGTCGCGGATCATGGTAAAATTCATGTCAGCATGCATCCTGAGGGCAATATCATATTCCCTGGCAGTCCAGCCGAGCATGGCATCCGTCATTCCCCAGTTGCCGCCCTTTGCCATTATCCGCACGCCATTGCAAAAAAATTGCAGGCTTTTACTGTTGGTGTCGTTGTTGTACGCACTCCTTCTTCTGCCGTCGCCCATTATCCATTCAAACGGTGCAGTACCGTCTTTCCACCAGTACCCGTATTCCCGGATGCCGAATTGGTATGAGAATGTATCCGAAACCACGCCGTCTATCTCAAACCCAAACTCAATGTCATGGAGGAACTGTTCGCCGTAACCGTTAGGCCACCACAGGCGGGGGTTGTCTACTCGCAAAGCGGCGAAATCGTTTCTGTTAAATGAGACTGTGATCGTTCTGTTGGCGGGTATTGTTACCTCTTTTTGAACATTGATGCCGCCGGGGGTTATCAGACCCTTGATAATGCCGCTAATCGCAGTGTCCCCATTGTTAACCAGTTCCGCGCTAAAGCTGATATCGGCATAAGCGGTGTCGGCGGGGGAGGGGATGCCCGTAGGTTCAGGGCCGTTGGGTACCGGCGGCACCCAGGGTAGGTCGGTTTGAATTATGGGGTTTTTAATGGCTACCCGATTGCGGGTGGTCAGCGTAATATCCTTGATGATGCCGACGTTTCTGCCCGGGATGGGCGGTATCCAGTCCCATCCCCCGGAACTCATAATATGGGGCAGCATCATGATCTGATCATATCTTCCGTCATTGTTCGCATTCCCGTCCAATTCATCTGCACGCGTCGGGAATATATGTATGTTTACGGCTATGACATTGGCTGTACCGGGTACAAGATACCGTGTAACGTCAAATTGTTCCCGCTTAAATGGCCCAACCGTGCTGCCAAGCTTCTGGCCGTTTACATAGATATCAGAATGCCAATTCACCCCTTCGACATTAAGAACCATATTCTGCCCTGTGTATTCCGGCGGCAGTGTAAATTCTTTTCTGTACCAGTAATCAACATTGTAGTACCACTGGTCCAGTTTGCGTATATTATCCGAGAAGTAAGGGTCTTCAATGAGGCCGGCTTTGAAAAAGCTCGTTAAAACGGTGCCGGGTACTATGGCGTTAAACCATGCATCGCCGCTTACATCAAAACCGGGGGCGGAAATACCGGCAGGGGAAGCGGAAATATCCGGCGCACGGGCCAGCATCCAGCCTTCGTTCAGGTTTATATTCGGCATAAGGGCGTTGTTGTCAGCGTTTGGCACGGATCGGAACGGATTCCCGTATATTTCAAGTTCATTAATGGAATAATCATCTCTCCGGCCGGCCGGGTGTACACGGACAAACCGGGCATATAAATGTTCTCTATTGACATCCAAGCTGCCATCGGGTCTCCGGCGTGCAGGGGTGTTTTCCGGGTCTATGCCATCCTGTTGAGTATAACGCGAAGCGTTGAGCGGCGCCAGATTGATCGTTTCGATGCCGCCTGTTCCGTTGGCCGTATGGTAAGCGTCGTGCCAATCCGTTCCGTTATCTGAAACTTTAATCGTATATTCGGATGCGTAATGCTCGCCCCAGTTTATTTTTACACTGCCTACCTGCAGGATATCGTCAAGGTCTATGCCGAACCATTCGCTGCCCGCTGCGGCTGTTTTACCGGCGGCTATGTTATGGGGGCCGTAGACTTCAAATCCCCGCAGGGAAAAATTACCCTGCCTGCCCGTGCCGTACATCCGGACATACCGGGCTTCGACATCTTTAAAATAAATATCGTCCACCCGATTGTTGCCATTTCTTGGTAAATCAAGGAGGAATCTGTCTGCCACAACATTCCAGTTCATGTCATCATCAGAGACTTCTATAAAATAATCCGTTCCGTAATTGCTTCCGGCCCAATTTAGAACGACCCGGCATACTGTATAGTGGCCGCCTAAATCAACGCGAATCCATTGCGGATTAGCGCCGGCGCTTGTCCAGTTCGTAAACGCCTTGCCGTCAAAGGCAGAGTCAGCGCCTCCGCTGCGGCTGCTGGCCTGTGCAGTCTTGCCCAGAGCAAGGTTTGCTCCCTGACTCATGTCAGGTTCGCCGAGGGTTTTGCAGCTTCCCGGCAAGACAGAAAAAAAAATGATAACCGCAAACAGAAACAACAAATTCTTTTTCATTGATACTATCATTTTTTTCTCGCTCCTTTTTTTCTGTTTTACTTGTTTTGCTGCGGGCTTACAAAGATTCTTGCTATAAATAATCCCACTCTTTGAATAAAAGTATTTTTAACGGGATTATGCCGACCAAATGTAATGTAATCATCATCTCTTATTGGATGTTCTCTTTGGTTCACTATGTAGACTATTTCATGAATGGCAGGGTTGTTTGATATGGAATCAATGGGAATGGCATGTTTTTTTATATCCTCCACATACGTTGTTGGTAAAATATGCTCCAGGTTGAGCGGTTTTAATGCGTGATACATTAATTCGGTACAGTACACTTTGCTGTCATCCAGATGATCAAAATCAAAGTCAAAGGGGCGGCCCAGATACTGTAATGCTGTATCGGAAATAACAGCACCGTCCGCTCCTATTACCCTGAAAATGCCCACCGATGATGCACCCATGATAAAGCGATCCAGCGGATCTGTCTCAACGCCCAAATCCGGGTTGCTAAAGGAACCAAGGGCATGGATGACATTAACTTCGCCATCACGCATTCGTATTACTGCGGCATGGGAAAACCTTTTATCTACCGTTGAATATTCACGAAACGCCATAGACCAGGCGCTTGATGTCATGCGAAGGAGAAAATCACCGTCCTGTATATATTGAATTACATTACCCAGGCGCGGGGTACTGTCCAATACAATAATGGGGCCTGTTATACGGACAAGCAGATGATCCCCGGGAATTAATATGAACAATAAAATAATAGTGATTACCGCTGCTGCAATTGCGGTAAAAATGATAAGTTTCTTTTTTCGTTTCATACCCAACTATAACGGCGATGTATCTTCCTTGTCAAGAAATGCAGTACTGCCCCCTTGCCATTCCTCCATTTTTTTATTAGCCTGTGAAAAACTACCTCTTTTCCGGCGCTTAATTGAGCCGGACAAGTCCGTAAGGAGGACCTATGCGTCAATACGAGCTGACGGTCATCTTCCCCCTGGAAGAAGACCAGCATTCAGCGGGTCGTGAACTGCTTCTGAGTGACCTTGCTGCCAACGGAGTCGAGATCGAAAAAACCGATGAAACCGGGGATCGCGATCTTGCCTATGAAATCAAAAAACGAAAACGGGGAAAATACGTTCTGTTTACCATCAGGGCGGATCCGGCTAAAATCGCTGTCCTTGACCGGGTATTCAAGCTCAATGCCAATCTGCTCAAGTATCTTTTTGTCAGGGTTGAGGAGTAATGTTATGGTAGATATAAACCATGTCATTTTAATTGGAAGATTGACCAGAGACGCCGAACTTAAATCAATTGCCAGCGGTCAGACTGTCTGTAAATTTTCCATTGCCGTAAACCGCCGCCGTAAAAGCGGCGATCAATGGGAAGATGAGCCGAATTTCTTTGATATTGTTGTCTGGGGGCGGCAGGGAGAATCCCTGCACCAGTACCTTGTCAAGGGTAAGATGGTAGCTGTTGACGGGGAACTGCGGCAGGATCGCTGGCAGCAGGACGGTCAAAACCGTTCCAAGGTAGAAATTGTCGCCGCTAACCTGCAATTGCTGGGAGGAAATCCCGGAAGCGGTTCCGGTGGAGGGGAATACCGCAGTCAGGCATCAGGCGGTTATTCCGGCAATACCCAGAACGGCGCCTCGGTAAACCAGGGCAGCCGTGTACCGGCGGACGATGCTTTCGCCGATGATATCCCATTTTAACACCAAGGAGAAATAGTATGTCTGATGAAAAATATATGGAAGGCGAGCGTTCTTACCGGCGTGACCGGGGGGACATGGAAGGGCGTGACGGTGACGACAGGATGGGCCGCGGCGGAAAAGGCGGCAAGGCATTTTTCAAGAAAAAAATATGCAGATTCTGTGTTCAAAAATTGAAAATTGATTATAAAGACGCCGATACCCTCCGCCGTTTTATTACCGAGCGGGGGAAAATACTTCCCCGGCGAATCACCGGCACTTGCGCGAAGCATCAGCGCGGTTTGGCAGCGGCAATTAAACAGGCCCGCATCATAGCTCTTCTGCCTTTTGTGACCGAATAAACTGCGCCGTTATAAATGCCTCTACTCCGGGGCGGGACATTTTTGTCTGCGGACCTTTGGTCCGAAAACTGCCGTTTGGCGGCAGAATTTTTTTCATGGGAGCCGTCGGGTATCCCAAAGGAGCTTGGTATGAAAGTTATATTGAACAAGGATCTGCCTCCCCTGGGTGAAGAAGGGGATGTCAAGGATGTAGCAAAAGGCTACTTTCGGAATTATCTTTTTCCCAGGGGAATTGCCCTTCCCCATACGCCTCAGACAGTAAAACTGTTTGAATCGCGAAAAGATGCCATCGAAGCGAAAAAAGCCCAAAAACGGCAGGATGCTATGGGTCTTAAAGAGCGGCTTGAAAGTCTTGAGTTGTCGTTTACCATGCCTGCGGGCGCCAACGGAAGGCTCTACGGTGCGGTGACAAGCCAGACAATTGCGGATGAACTTACAAAACAGGGTTTTCAGATTGAGCGCAAACGAATCGATCTTGCAGGGGTAAATATAAAAAATACGGGAAAATACAAAGCCGTAATCAGGCTGTATGAAAATTCCCAGGCGGAAATTCAAATTACCATCATTGGACAGGAGATTAAAACCGAAACCCCGCAGGCGCCGGCAAGGCCGCAGCGCCGGCGCAAAGGCAGCGAAACGGCGGAAACTGCTCCTGCAGAACAGCCAGCCGAACAGCCAGCCGAATCCCCTGTTTCGGAAGAAGCCGATGGTTCGGCAGAAGCTACCGCCGAACCTGATAATGAGGCAGAGAGTAATTAATTGGCAAAGACACGGGATACTCCTCCCCATGATGACGAGCTTGAACGCGCCGCTTTAGGCAGTTTATTGTTTGATGCCGATGCGATAGTTACAGCAAAACAATTTCATCTTAAAGAGACCGACTTTTACTCAAGGGCGCATCAGCGGATTTACCAGGCTGTCAGTGACCTTGAAGCAAAAAGCCTGCGTCCCGATATTCAAACCGTTATCCAGGAACTAAAGCAATGCGGAAAACTTGACGAGGCGGGAGGAGCCGCTTATGTTTCATCTCTTACATCGGTAATACCATCCAGCGTGAATATCGAATACTATGTTCAGGCGGTAATGAGTCATTCACTTCGGCGGGCGCTGCTGCGTGTTGCCTCGGAGATAAATGTTGCCGCTTATGATGAGTCCCGTGAAACTCCGGAAATTCTTGACAAAATTGAACAAAGCATCTACATGCTGCGGGATGAAAGGCAGGCTTTTTCATATAATCTTATCAAAGATGTGCTGCTCTCCACATTTAATAAAATCGAGGAAGTGTATAAAACAAAGCAGCCGCTGACCGGAATATCCACCGGCTTTGATAAACTTGATGCGATGACTACCGGTTTTCAGCCTTCGGATTTTATTGTTATTGGCGCCCGTCCGTCTGTGGGAAAAACCGCCCTCGCCCTGAATATGGCGTCACATATCGCCAATAAAGATCGCAAGCCTGTCGCATTTTTTTCGCTGGAAATGCCTTTAACTGCCCTTGGCAATCGCCTTGTTTCCAGTGAAGCGCAGGTGGACGGCAATAAACTGAGAAGCGGTTATCTTACCCGCGAAGATTTCATCGGAATACGCGATGCGCTGGGAAAAATAGTTGATATGCCGTTATATATAATTGATGTGCCGAATATGAAGTACCAGGACCTTCGTTCGCAGGCTCGCAAACTCCGTGCAAAAGAAGGGGTCGAAATTATTTTTGTTGATTACCTGGGGCTTATCGGCCATGACAATTACTCGCTGCCCCGCCATGAGCAAATTTCTGAAATTTCACGATCGCTCAAGGGGCTTGCCAGGGAATTAAAAATCCCCATCGTTGTTCTGTGCCAGCTTAACCGGGAAATGGAGCGGACAGGGCTGGGAATGCCGCCGACCCTTGCGAACTTGCGGGATTCCGGCTCAATAGAACAGGATGCGGATTTGGTCATGTTCCTGCACAAACCGTCGAAAAAAGCAAAAAAAGGAGAAGAAGAGCTGCCCAAAGACTACAGCGAGGGATATCCGACGGAACTGCATATTGCCAAGCAGCGGAACGGCCCGATTGGAGTGATAGAACTGATGCTGCAGGCAAAATACACACGGTTTATTCCTAAAGAAAAAGAACATTAGGAACTTTGCAGACTCCTTGGATATTTTTTTCCATTGGTGTATAATTATTGAATAAAACCAAAGCGGGGGATTATTATGGATTTTGAAAGAGAATACGATTTTCACATGTTAAAAAATGTGGCGGAAGATCTTGTTATTCAGGAATTGGAGCAGCAGCTTAATGCTTTGGATACGGAAATCTGCCGTTGTAATGAATGTGTGGTTGATATGGCGGCAATGGCGTTGAATTCGGTAACGCCGCTGTATCGCTTTTCCCTTATGGGACAGTTATACGCCGCTCAGGCAAAATACGAACAGTCGTATGCCGACAGTGTGCAAAAAGCAGTGGAGCAGGCCATACTCAAAGTCAGCTCAAATCCGGGACACGATTGAGACCGTTAACTTGACATTTATTACTGTTTCAGGGTAGCATTTACGAATTAAGGAGAGAACTATGGGTCAGGCAAGTAAGAACAGCCGTACATCAAGTGCGTCACAGAAGTTTTTTTGTTCCTGCGGGGGCGAAATTAAAATGAAAGCTCTTTTCGAGAGCGGCAAAGTAAAAAATATTGCCGAGTGTGATAAATGCAAGCGGCTTGAACGCCGTCCGTCGGATTTTAACTAAATAGAGAGGTTACCTTTGGCTAAGAAAAAAAGTTCAGCGGAAAAACGCCACCGGCAGAGTGAAGAAAGGAGAATGCGCAACAAGGCAGCCAAGAGCGCTGTCCGTACCAGTGTTAAAAAATTTGTTGCACTGGCGCAAAAAAAAGATCCTGAGTCTGAATCCGCCTTAAGAGAAATGGTAAAAAAAATTGACACCGCGGCGGGAAAAGGCATAATTAAAAAAAATGCCGCTGCCCGGAAAAAATCCAGGATGCAGCGGTTTTATAATACCATGCTTGCATAGCATTATGCCAAAATACACAAAAGCAGATTTTATAGACGCTCTGTATGAAAAAACCGGCATGAGCCGCAGGGAAATTCGCACAACAATAGACCTTTTTATCGGCGAAGTAAAAGCCGCTTTAATGCAACGCAATATCATTGAACTGCGGGGTTTTGGCACTTTTGAAGTAAAAATACGAAAAGCGCGGCCAAAAGCCCGCAATCCAAGAACAGGACAAACAATCTCAATTCGTTCTCATGGTGTTGTGTCCTTTCGGCCCGGGCGCGAACTGAAACAGGATGCCTGGAACATCACCGATGAAAAAGCAGTTCAGCCCTGATGAAGCGGGCGTTCTGGTGCGTAACATATTTCTCAACCTGGGATTAACCGGCCTTGCCGTCTTGTTGTTTTCCGCCATTTTTCCCAACCCGCTCATTGAAAACGGCCTGCCGTTTTTATCATGGTTTGCCTATATCCCCATATTTGTATTGCTGCAAAGAGTCGGCTTCGGCGCATCTCTTTTCTGGGGAGCAGTGTATGGTTTTTCTGCTTATGGGCTTTTTAATTACTGGCTAACCGCCTTCCATCCTCTTGCCGGGATAATTGTCAGCAGTATTTATCTTGTCTACATGGCGGCGCTTTTTTTCCTGCTTAAACTTGCCGTCGTTTTTTTTCCCCGGCGGGGTTACATTGTTCAATGGCTTATCTGGCTTGCCTACGAATACCTGCGCACCCTTGGTTTTTTAGGCTATTCTTATGGAATAACCGGTTATTCACAATGGCAATTTATTCCGCTCATCCAGATCGCAGATATATTCGGCGTATGGGGCGTTTCCGCACTGGTTGTTTTCCCATCGGCCTGGTTGGCGTATGCGTTCATAAGTGATCAGAGAACAGAGAACAGGGAACAGAGAACAGGGAAACGTGAAATCCTGGCGGGAATAAGCTCTTTTTTTTTGAAGGAGAAAGTCAGCGCCATCGTATGGGGGGCGGCATTGATTGCTGCGCTGATGTACGGTTTTGCTGTTCCTTCCGATTATTCCGCTGCGCCGCATGCAAACATTGCTCTTATCCAGCATAACACCGATCCCTGGAAAGGGGGGATTGAACAGTATCGTAATAACTTTAATACGCTCAGACGCCTTTCTGACGAAGCCATCACAGCAGACCCTCTGCCGGATTTGGTGGTGTGGCCGGAAACGGCATTTGTCCCGAGGATTTTCTGGCATCAAACGTATCGCACCGATCAAGCTTCCTGGCTGCTGGTACGTGAACTGCTTGAATATCTTTCGGAGCAGGATATTCCATTTTTAATCGGCAATGACGATGCCCGTAAAGATCCCTCCATAAACCCAAATCCCGGTGAAGATTTCCGTGTTGATTACAATGCAGCAATGTTGTTTGAAAATGGTGTCAATACCGCCGTATACCGGAAACTCCACCTTGTTCCCTTTACCGAACATTTTCCCTACGGGAAGCAATTTCCCCGTTTGCACCGCGCCCTGGTAAATGCCGATACTCATTTTTGGGAAAAAGGCGCTGAAGCGACTGTTTTTTCCCTGGAACGAACAGATTCCGGCCCCGGTTTTACCTTTTCCGCACCAATCTGCTTTGAAGATACGTTCGGCTACATTTCACGCATGTTTGTGCAGAACGGCGCGGAACTGATTGTCAACCTTTCCAATGATGCCTGGTCTGAAAGCTTGTCCGCCCAGAATCAGCATCTTTCCATGGCGGTGTTCCGGGCAGTGGAGAACAGGCGTTCCATGGTTCGTTCCACCGCATCCGGGCAGACCTGCGGAATAGCGCCCAACGGAAAAATCATTGCCATGGCGCCGCCGTTTACCGAAGCCTGGCTGACTGTTGCGGTACCCATTGTAAAGGAAACAACGGTTTATACACGCCGGGGTGATTTTTCTGCGGTATGTTTTGTCCTTGCGGCAATTCTCCTGTTGATTATTGGCGGAGCATTTTATATAATTAGAAAAACCGTAATAAGAAGGTAACTATGAAAACTCCCAGTAAAATTCTCATTGTCGATGACGATCCGGTTAACCTTGAGTTTTTCAACCTGATGCTTTCCAAGCTTGGTTTCACGGTAGAGCAGGCAGATGACGGGCTGGAAGCACTGGCCAAGTTGAAGAAATTCCATCCGAACCTCATTCTCCTTGATAATATAATGCCCAAAATGTCCGGTTGGGAACTAACAAAAAACCTTAAAAAAGATCCGCAATTTCAGGATATTCCCATCATTATGTTTTCTGCCCTTGATGATGTAAAGGATAAAATCGCCGGTTTTGAACTGGGTATAGATGATTATATCACAAAGCCGTTTAATTTTTCCGAGGTACTGGCACGCATCAGGGCAGTACTGCGGAACAGGGAATTGTTTTCCCAGATTGCCGTCAGGGAATCCCGCCTGAGCCTTGCCGAAGAATTAAGCCGCGATTTTAAACAGAACCTTTCCGATTTTGCCAATAGTATGGATGAACTGGATACGGCTATCTCGGCGATTCAGGACAGCGAAAAAAACGCCCAGGCGGCAGACTTGATAAAAAAAGTACAGGAAAAAACCCAAAATGTGCGCAGGCAGGTCGCGGAACTGGATGCCCGCATTGAAAAAACAATCCTTGAATGGGAAGCCTTAAAAAAGAACGAAATAGGGCTTTCGACTCTTGAATCCCAATTACGAAAATCCATTAATCAGGAATAATGAAAACCATGATAAACTCAAATGATAAAAGGAAAGAATCATCGGTAGTGACTCTTGGCAGGGAAACCGGTTTTCAGGGGCTTTTGAAGTTCAATGAAACAGTGCGTGTCCGGGGAAAATTCAATGGAACCATTGAGGCAGCGGGAACGCTGATAGTTGACAAAGATGCCGAGGTGAATGCCGATTATATTAATGTAAATTCGCTTACCGTTTACGGAACAGTGACCGGTAATGTTCACGCCCTTGACAAGGTGGACATGATGACCGGGGCCGCAGTAAAAGGTGATGTGACCGCCGTGCGGATTCGTATTGCCGACGGTGTTTTGTTTGAAGGTCAATGCAGCATGTCAAATGTAGACAAGGAAGTTGAAATATTTTCACGGCCTTCGGAGGAAATAAAAGCCGAATTGATACGTACCGGAAAAGAACAGCGCCCCGTTGATGCACCGCGCAGTTCTGCGGCAAAAACCGGCGCATAACACTCCGGGTTGGACATGGACAGCCTGGAGGCGCATGCGGAACAAACAGCTCTCAAACTTGTAAAAATTCTGTCAGAAACACACCATACACTTGCCGTTGCCGAGTCATGTACAGCAGGACTTGTTTCGGATTTTATTGCGCGGGTAAGCGGGGCTTCCGCAGTTTTCTGGGGGTCTTTTGTGTGTTATTCACCGCAGGCAAAATGTACAATGCTTGGCATAGACCCGGCTTTTCTTGAACAGTACGGGCTTGTAAGCAGGGAAACGGCAGGCACAATGGCTGTGCGGGCGCTGGAAACAGCCGGAGTGTCAGTTGCGGCGGCAGTTACCGGGCTTGCAGGCCCTCATGGCGACGGGAGTCCCGTTCCGGTTGGCACAGTGTGGATAGCAGTCGCTGTGAGCCACGATGTTACAGTAAAAAAACTGTTATTTCATGGTACACGGGCCGAAGTGCGTATGCAGGCGGCAGCGGCAGTGCTGGAGGAATTGCTGGACAGGGTTACTGTAATTGCCTGATAAACATTTTTTTACCGCATACTTGACAAATCGAAACAGATTGACTAGTGTAATACTATAACTTGTTCCTGGTCAAAATCCATGCTCATTATTAATTTAGAAACAGCAAACAGTATTCAATTTTCTTGCCTTTGCGCTTAAGCATAAAATATGGCAATAACAGGTGGTAGTAACAATGGCAGTTGTAAAAAGGGGTAGAAAGCCCAAAGTAACGGAAAGTGAAATCCCGGTGCAAAGTATTGATGTAGATACTGAGACTGATACCGATTCGGCGGAAAACGGGGAAAAAACAGCCCGCGTAGTAGTACGTGCCAGGGCAAGAAAACCGGTATCTACCTCAGAAAACCACCCGGCAGTAACCCGGAGCGCTTATACGCACTCCGGTAATGGGGTAGATATTACCGACAGCCGACCGGGAGAGGATTCGCCGTCACGGGAACAACCGGTAGTTGAACAGGCTTTTTTCTCTTTTCCCAGACTGCCGTCCGTGCCGGACCTGTACGGCAAACCCGAACCTCGGCTCGATCAGGATAACGGTAAACCCCGGCTCACCATCAATGAGCTTATCCGGCTGAATATGATTGATTTACGTGAACTGGCTGCTTGTTATAATATCTCCCATGACGACATGGTTGTCATGAAAAAGCAAGAGGTTGTCTTTGCGATCCTTAAAGCCCATACGGAACGCGGCGGAATCATTTATGCGTACGGTTCCCTGGAAATACTGCCCGATAACTATGGTTTCCTGCGCAGCCCCCAGAACTCCTACCTGCCGGGGCCCGATGATATTTACATCAGCCCCAGCCAGATTCGGCTGTTTGCCTTAAAAACCGGGGACACTGTTTACGGTCAAATTCGCAGTCCAAAAGAAGGGGAACGTTTCTTTGCCATGCTGCGGGTCGAGACCGTTAATTACGATGATCCTGCCGTAGCGCAAAGCCGTATTCCGTTTGACAACCTTACCCCTTTCTACCCCAAACGAAAACTTGATCTGGAAACCACTACCGAGTCTATCAGTGAGCGAATCATCAACCTGTTCTGTCCCATCGGCAAGGGGCAGCGTGCGTTAATAGTCGCGCCTCCCCGTACCGGCAAGACGATCATGATGCAGAAAATCGCCAATGCCATCACGAGGAATCACCCGGAAGTGTACCTTATCGTCCTGCTCATCGATGAACGCCCCGAAGAAGTTACCGACATGGAACGAACGGTAAAAGCCGAAGTTATTTCTTCAACTTTTGACGAGCAGGCTACCCGCCATGTCCAGGTTACCGAGATGGTACTGGAAAAGGCGAAGCGCCTTGTGGAACACAAAAAAGATGTGGTTATTCTGCTGGATTCAATCACCAGGCTGGCACGCGCCTATAACCAGACCGTTCAGGCATCGGGAAAAATTCTTTCCGGCGGTGTTGATTCCAATGCCCTGTACAAACCAAAACGGTTCTTCGGAGCGGCGCGAAATATCGAAGAAGGGGGCAGCCTTACCATTATTTCAACCGCCCTTATCGAAACCGGCAGCCGCATGGATGAGGTAATATTCGAAGAATTTAAGGGAACGGGCAATATGGAAATCAACCTTGACCGGCGCATTTCCGACCGCAGGCTCTTTCCCGCCATCAATATCAAAAAATCCGGTACCCGCAAGGAAGAATTGCTTCTTAACGAGGAAGAACTGCAAAAAATTTGGGTACTCCGCAAGGTTATACACCCCATGGACGATGTGGAAATAATTGAACTACTGGTTGACAGAATGAAGAAAAGCAAGAATAATGAAGCATTCCTGCGTGCCATGAATACCGGCGCCGCAGGGGTCGATTGAGAGGAATACATGAAAGAAAAGATACACCCCAAGTACGAGATGACCAGTATTTCCTGCGCCTGCGGGAATGTCATTGAAACCCGTTCAACGATTAAGGATATTAAAACAGAAATTTGCTCTTCCTGCCATCCTTTTTTTACCGGCAAACAGAAACTTGTTGACACTGCCGGACGTATAGAGCGATTCAGGAAAAAATATAATATCAAAGAGTAATGTGGAGAGGTTCCATGAATTTTCCCTTAAAAGAACTGATCGAATACAAGGAAAATGTATACGAGATTACCGCTGCCGCTTCCCGCCGGTCTTACCAGCTAACCATGCTGATGGAAAAAGATGAGAAGGATGATTTTGACGGCAAAATGGTTACCCTTGCGGCAAATCAGATTTTTTCTAAGGAAGTCGAATTCCGCCTGGAACTGGAATAAACACAATTTTCCGAATTGTTCACACAGAGACACGGAGTCACAGAGGTACGGAGATAAGAAAAATGAAGAAGGAAAAGTGTTGTTGTTTGTGTTCTCTGTGATCTTTGTGCCTTTGTGTGAGATATTTTCCCATGGATTCTGTTAAAGATCCCATTCCTGTTTTAGTTCTTTTTGGTCCCACTGCATCCGGAAAAACCAATGTTTTACTGCACCTGTTCGGCAGCTGCGGTTCCGGCATTTGCAAAGCGGAGGTTGTCTCGGCCGATTCCATGCAAGTGTACCGGGGAATGGATATTGGTACGGCAAAGCCGTCCGCTGAAGAATGTACGCAGCTTCCTCACCACCTCATAGATATATGCGAACCATCAGAGCAGTTCAGTGCCGGGGATTTTGTCCGCCTTGCCGATAATGCCATTACCGGCATTGTCCGCAGGGGCGCCCTTCCGGTGGTGTGCGGCGGTACCGGATTTTACCTGAAAAATTTTATCACGGGGCTGCCCGAAGCGCCCCCCGCCGATGCTGAGATGCGAACCGCGCTTAAACAGGAATTGCGGAGAAACGGCGCTGCAGCCCTCATGGAAGAGCTTGCCCGTTTTGACCCGGCAAGCGCTGAAAAAATTCACCTTAACGACGAATACCGCCTGCTGCGAGCGGTGGAAGTACAGCGTCTTAGCGGGCGACCGTTAAGTTCGTATAATGCTGATGCACCTCCCAGACCGCAGTACCGCTTTACCGTCATCGGTCTGTTCCGGCCAAGGGAAGAGCTGTACCGCCGCATTGATGCCCGCTGCGCCGCCATGTTTGCACAGGGCCTGCCCGATGAAGTCCGCTGTTTGTATGAGGCCGGATATACGCCTCAAGATCCCGGTCTGCGGGCCATTGGTTACCGGGAATTTTTTGTGGAAGATGCGAATAGCGGGTACCGGCTTTCGCAGGATATTGCCGGCGTTCAGGAACTCGTTGCCCGTAACAGCCGCCGTTATGCAAAACGGCAGGTTACTTTTTTCGCCTCACTGCCGGATGCCAAAAAACTCATGGCCGGCAGAACGGATGCGGAAACAGCGGAACTGCTGCGGGGAGAACTGAAAAAAAAACTTGAAATTTCCGGGAAATGAGGTATATTGGGTGCACAACTATAACAACAACAATGTATGTCCCAAAAACATGATAGGCCCCGCATAAGTGTACTTTCCGCATACATTTCTGTATTAAATTAGTTTTGCATGAGCCTTTACAAGTACTGCCTGGCTTCTTCATCCCTTACTTGCGCATATAATTCTATATGTGTTTTTGCCGTGCTGCCGGCGATTTTTTTAAGCAGTACCTCTTCAACCTGGAAATAACCTGCTTCGTTCGACATATACACATCAACCCTGATAGGTTTTTCCTGCCCGGCTTTTATACAGACATTGTCGATAGAGTTGGCCGAGTACTGATGGATGTGGCCGATTTTCTGTGCCAATCCCAACTGGATGGGGATGCGTGCTCTGCCCTTCGTCATATCGCAGCCGTCCGCAACCTGCACTACACCGGCTTCAAGGGAATGGATTGCACGGGCGCCCATGTGTCCCGTAATACCTTCTACCGTGAGCGCGCGGACCATTACCTGTTTTTGCATATCAGAACCGTATACTTTCCTGACAAGCCGGTCGATTATGAAGTGGGACAGGTTTATGCTGTGTAACTCGTGATCCTGCCTTCCCACGCCCATTCCCACATCGTGCAGCATGCATGCGCTGATAACCGCAATAAGGCTGTCTTCAAAATCACCGCAGCCGTCTTTTTCCAGGCTTGTTTTGACTCCCGCATCATGCAGCAGCTTAAGCATAAGTATACCGTTCATGGCGACAATTCTCATGTGTACCGGCCCGTGGTCGTTAAACCCCAGTCTGACTATTGACACAATATTGGCGTATTCCTGGGCTGCCTGTAGTTCATCATCCGATAAAAGCACATTCATTGCGGTTTCTGCCTTTCCGGAAAGGTTTAAGGCCCTGATTGCTTCTATCAGTTCGTTATCAAGTTTGTTTTCTTTGCGGGATCTTTTCATATATTTATTATAACAGCATTTTTCCGATAATTATAGATATGGGTAAGTCTTTTTTTTGTTTTTTGTTTTTTATTATCTTAATTCCGTTTTCGTTTTTACATGCTCAGGATTTAAGCCTTTCTCCGGATGACCTGTTAATAGAACTTCGTCCGGACGGCGGTTATCATTTATTTATCCGTTACAAGCCCGATATATCATCGGTTTTGCTTACCGAAACAACGAGGGAAACGGAATTCTATGCTGAAAATTACGCATACCGGACAGCCGAGAGAAATGATGTTAACGGCAATGAAATCCGCCTCATTGACGGCCGCCCCATACCTGCTTCCAGCAGTATATATTCTTTAGTCTCGTCTACTCCTGTCCGGCATCCGGTTTTTGGCTGGGCGTACCATATCTACATTCCGACAACTCTTTACTACGGGTATCCTGACAGGCGTCATGGCGAGGTACAGGTTGGCGACGGAACGTATCTGAATGTACGTGCTTTTTATTATGCCTATGCCGATTATCGCGGTCCATTTCTGGACAATCCATTTATGCTCCGGATCACGCAGGAAAGAGCGGTGCCGGAAAATACATATCTTCCCGAAACAATTGATGCATTTACCCAAATTGCCGGGAGCAACACCCGGTATTCAACCGGGCCCGCAGATACGGTAGAACAGGTTATTGAAATTCTGGACAGAGAAAAAGGCAATGATGTTGACATCGTTGTTGTTCTTGACGTTACCGGATCCATGCGGCCTTATTTTGATGCTATCCGTGCAGAATTGATCCCCATGCTGGAGGAGATGGTTGCCGAGTTTGATTCGTTTAGAATTGGCATGGTTTTTTTCAAGGATTACGGAGATGAGTTCGTCAACCGTGTGTTTCCTTTTACCACAGACTTTGCGGCTATCAGGCGGAATATAAACTCAATCAGGGTTGGCGGCGGCGGGGATATTCCCGAAGCGGTATTTGAAGCTCTCTATGCCGGAGCAATGAGGTTTTCGTGGGCGGCGGACAGCAGGATAATGATCCTTATTGGTGATGCTCCCCCCCATCCCCGTCCGCGCGGCAGTATTACCAAACAAATGGTAGACAGGGAAGTTGAGCGGAGAGGCATTGATGTTCATGCGATAATATTACCGCAATAGGGAATTTTATTCTTTTCTAAATATGGCGAACAGCCGTCTTTGATTTTCTTTTTCATCTATCTGTTGTAATACAATATTTGACAATATCCTGAATTTGTCCGGCAGTATTTCCATGCCGGGGTTGTTATACCGTTCAAGAAGTGCATTAAATCCTTCTCTTGCCTGTGCATAATTTTTCAGTTTATAGTTGATAAAGGCAATTTCATATTCTGCGGTACAGACCAGTTCCATGTTATCGGGATTTCGCTCAAGCAGCGCCTCATAATACTGGAGTGCGGCAGCATAGCGGTTTCTGTCAGATGCTTCCTGCGCCCTCTGAATGATCTCTGCAGGGCTTAGATCTTCGGGAATGTTTATTATAGTGGTGGCACATGAGGAAAAACCCATTATGGCAAGAAATACCAGTGCCACAAAAGAAACAGCTTGTGGATATGATTTGTTCATACAATCACTATAATGAAAAACAGCTCCTGTGTCTATCAATTCCCTCATGTATGTCTCAGGCATGAAGGGCAGTCAGGTTGTTTTTCTGACTTTTCCTTTTAATCCTTTCCGGCTATATTGGATACATGGCTTACCAATGATTCAAAAACAAGCCTTTATAAAATTCCTCGTTCCCGTCCTCTTCACCGCTGCAATACTGGCATTGGTGTCATATCAATGGCATGTGCAAATGGTAGTCTGGCAGGGCGGAAGCAGCCCACTCTACCGTAACATCATGGAGTACCCCGCTTTTGTCAGGCATGGTTTTGATCTGTTGGAAATACAGGATATGCCGCCGGACTTTACCTTTGAGCAGACGGGTATTTCTGCCTCTGCAGACGTATGGTTCCCCTTTACGGCTCCTCAACTGCGGATCATCAATTCTCCCCTGCCGGACCTTCCCCGCCGCGCCTTCCTTTCGCCGCATGGAATACCGGCGCAGGAATTCACCATCGCCATCCCCATAGAACTTGACAGCGCGGCATTGGCTTCAGGGAAGGAGCCGGGCATTTTTCTTGGCTACATAGGCGAAAATTGGGAGGTTTACTTCAACGGGCGCCTGGTAAAAAGAGAAATGCACCTCAATGAAGAAGGGCAAATCATCAGCCGCCGGAATTGGCGGGGAGTACATTTTCCGGTGGACGCCGGCCTCTTGCTTGAGGGTATCAATATACTTGCATTCAGGATTGCAGGCGATCCCTGTTACGCCGTTACCGGGCTGTATTATTCATCGCCTTATTACATGGACGATTATAACGTAATAAAAAGGCGTCATGTGAACATTCTGGCAATGGCTCTCTGCGGAATTTTCGGATTTACCGCCGTACATTACCTCATCATCTTTCTTTCGATCAGGAAAAAAGAGGAGCTTTATAATCTTTATTACAGTATTTCTTCCGTTCTGCTCTGCGTCTACACGCTCATGTTCAGCGGTATTGTGAATTACATCATCCCCAATTCCGATATCACCATTCGTCTGGAATATATTTCCCTGTTTATAATGGTTCCCATGCTTGGTCTGTTTATCGAACACTTCGGGACACGGAAAATTACCAAAATTACCTGGGGCTTTCTCATATTTTACGGCATCCTGAGTCTGACCCAGATTTTTTTCAGCGCCCAATACGGTGATGATGTTTTAATGATATGGAGCGCTACGGTTTTGCTTTATTTTTCTTATGTTTTTTTCTACAATACTGCCCATTATATCCGCAGCAGGCGTAAAGAAAAAAAAACGGACTCTTCCGTTAACATTATTCTTGTAGGTTTGGTTGTGGTCTACCTTTGCGGGATTTATGACGTTGTGGATATTTTATTTTTTCACAACTCGTCAAGCCTCTTTTTGTACAGCACCTTTGTCTTTCACATTGGTATGGCAATTACCCTGTCGCAGCGGTTCAGGGGAATGTACCGGCAGTTGGAGCAATCAAACATCATCCTGGAAGAACAGGTACATGAACGTACCCTGGAACTGAAAGAGCAGACAGCAATCGCCCAGGAAGCTTCGCAGGCAAAAAGCGATTTTCTGGCGATCATGAGCCACGAGATCCGCAGTCCCCTGAACGCTGTCATCGGATTTTCCGAAATAGAACTGCGGGGAGAACTGCAGCCGTCCGCAAGAGAAAACATTACCCACATACATCGCTCCGGCACAATGCTGTTAAGTTTAATCAATGAAATACTGGACATCTCCAAAATAGAATCCGGCAAACTGGAATTAATTCCCGCCGAATACGAAACCGCCCCGCTCATCAGCGGTACAGCCGGCCTTAACAGGATACGCATAAGCGGGAAACCCGTCCGGTTTGTCCTGGAAATCAGCTCCGGCTTCCCCGCAAAACTCAGAGGCGATGAATTGCGGATCAGGCAAATCCTCAACAACCTGCTTTCCAACGCGATAAAGTACACGAATGAAGGAGAAATCAAATTAACAATTATCAATGAAAAATTAACAAATAATGTTTTAGTCAAATTTATTATTTCCGATACCGGTATCGGCATCCGTCCCGAAGATATGGACAGGCTCTTTGAGAATTATGCACAGCTTGACGCACAGGCAAACAGAAAAGTTGAAGGGACAGGGCTTGGGCTGGCTATCACCAAAACCCTTGCGGAAATGATGGGTGGAGGAATTTCCGCAGAAAGCGAATACGGCAAAGGTTCATGTTTTACTGCGTGGATTTTGCAGGAAGAAATTCAGGCTCCACCCATCGGAGAAGAATGTGCCGAATCCCTGCGTAATTTCAGCTATGCATCATATAAAAAAGTACAGGAAATAATACCTGTTGAACTGCCCGGTTGCAGGGTGCTGATAGTTGACGATATTCCGGAGAACCTGCTGGTAGCCGGGGGGTTGCTTAAACCCTACGGCCTGCATATTGACACGGCCGGATCGGGACAGGAAGCAATTGATCTGGTAAAGCAGCATGATTACAGCCTTATATTTATGGATCACATGATGCCCGAAATGGACGGTGTAGAAACCGCCGCCAGAATCCGTGAAGTGATCAACTCTTCCCCGGTACCTATTATAGCCATGACTGCCAATGCTCTGCGTGATATGAAAGAATTCTATCTGGAGCATGGTTTTCAGGATTATCTTACCAAGCCGGTAAACCCGCAGGAACTGGACAAAGCGGTAAAGAAATGGATTGGCCCGGGGATCAATAACCGGGAGTTACTCCGATCCCCATCTCTGCCGGTAAATTTTGCAGCCGAACTTGATACTCAGCGACTCGACAGGCTGAACCATTTTTGCTTTGCTTTTGCCAGCGGCCGGGAAATTGATGCTGTGTATATCCGGGAGTTTACTGCATTTATCGGATTGCTTACCACTGACAGCCCGCTTGCATTGGTACTTGCGGAAGCCGGGCAAAAAGAAGATGTACAAACAATACGGGAAATACTTCCTGCTTTCTGCACTGAATTTAAAATAAAGATGACAGGGAACGGGGAACAGCCGCCATCGCAGATCGGAGCAGATGAAAACAGCATACAGAATGTAATACAGCGGATTAAAAAAGAGATTCAAAGCGGAGATTTAAAAACTGCCGGAAAAATGGTAGCGGATCTGGGAAAGATAAATTTAAGCCCCGAAGAACGCAATATATATTTTTCACTTTACGATTTATTGCTGGAAGATAAAACTCAGAAAGCTCTGAATGTAATTGATAATGTAATCACTGCCAAAATGGACAGTAAAAACCATGTTAAAATACAGTGAAAAACGAATAAAAAGCCACACTTTTTTCCCGGTATAGGGTATTATTTTAACAAATGATTAAAATTTTAATCGTGGAAGATCAAACTATACTGAGGGACTCGCTGGAACACCTGATCAACGGGCAGGACGACATGAAAGTAATTGGCGGAACGGATGATGCCGCATTAGCGCCCGGTTTATGCCGGAAACTACAGCCCGATCTGGTATTGATGGATGTGGTAACAAAAAACAATTCCAGCGGCATACGCTCTACAGCAGAAATACGAAGGGAATTTTCAAAAATAAAAGTGGTTATAATGACCGGACTGCCGGAAATTACGTTTGCCGAAGAAGCAAGGAAGGCCGGAGCGCACAGTTACCTGTACAAAAACACGGAAAAAGATCATCTGCTGTACGTGATTCGCAGCACCATGAAAGGGGCGGGTATTTATCCCGGTCCGGCCGATGTTACGCCTTTTACCGGTACATTTTCCGAAAAGGAAATTGCCATTATCCGCATGGTATGTCAGGGGATTGAGCGGGATGAGATGGCAAAAAAACTTGAAATATCGGAATCAAGGATCAAGCAATATATAACATCAATATTGGATAAAACGGGTTTTGACAGCATCTCAAAATTTGCCATATATGCGGTAAGCCACGGTTTGGTTGCGCCGGAAATTCACTGACCAACAGGCCAGAAAAAACAGGCTATAAGTACAGTTCAGACTGGACACAATTCCCCGAATTTTTCCTGATATAGTGTATTATTTTCCACAGTTTTTAATTATTTTTTAGGAGAAATTTTATGAAAAGCATGATCAAACTCTTAGGAATTATCGTACTTGCTGCGGTAATAGGATTCCCGGTAATGGCCCAGCCTGCACCCACGAATGAGGTAATACAGGTATTGCAGCCGCGGCCAAATGCAGTCAGTAATTTGCTGCATAAACACATAACGGGCTTTGGAAGGCAGTTTTTCCGTGTTGATAATCTGACAGACCCATTTTACTACATCCTGTGGCGTGATGCAGATAGCAGCGCAAATTTAGCAGCGCCGTTTGCCGATATAAGAATCTCTGTTTTGAATATCACCGGAAACAGAGTTATTACCGTTCTGGCCGATGTAGACAGGACGCTTAACGAAGAGAGGGAAATAAATTCAATTGAAATCACAAGAGGCGTACATTATAACAGCGGCGATTCCATACTGATAATAGTTGAGTCTTTTGAAGCCAGCGGTAATTATGCCATATTAGTGTATTAACCCGCTTGACGGGTAACCCGCTTGGCGGGGGAAGTGACTGCTCCCCCGCCTGTAAAATTCATCCCCTCTGCCTGACACGGTGCTTTAACTTAGTGTCTTTTTTCTTTACTATTTTACCATGCACAACCACTACAGCCTTCTTGGCGTTGGCCGCAACGCCACGGCTGCAGAGATAAAAAAAGCGTTTCGCGAAAAAGCCAAGCGGCTGCATCCTGATATTGCCGGGAATTCCGCCGAAGGGGAAATGCGCAAACTCTTAACAGCCTATGAAACACTATCCAGCACAGAGCGCCGCAGCGAGTATGACCGCGTTTATTCCCGTTTTACCGAATCCATAGGTTTTGATTACCGGGCCTGGCTGAGGGAGCAGGCGGATGACCCGGCAAGTCAGGCAAAACTCATTCTGTATGAATTACTGCACCTTGAAAATGACGAGGCCATTGCCCTGTGGCGGAAAAACGGCGGCATCAACTTCCCCATTGACAGGTACATGATCAGGGACGACTGGATGGACTGTTATTTTATCCTTGCCGAGGAACTTGACAGGCGGCAGCATTGTTTTGAAGCATTCAGGCTTTTGGCGCTTGTTATCCGGGAGGAACGCAGACTGCCCTATTTTCGCCGGTTTACCCCCGAAATCGAAAAATTTATAAGGGAGATTGTGCGCCGGCGCCTGAGGCCCCAGGTGGATGATGAAACCTGGATTGAATGTATGGAAATACTTTTAGGGCTTGGTTTTCCCGAACGCGATAATGCTGTGTGGCTTTGTGCGCTGGCAAAACAACTGCATGCTCTGGGCGACCATACAGGTGCACAGCAGGTTGTGCGAAAAATGAAAAAGCGAGGCGCTGTTAGCTGCAATGATTAAACTTAAAACCGAAAAACAAATTGATGGAATCAGAGTATCCTGCAAGATGCTGTCGGCCATGTACCGTGAACTTATCCCCCAGGTAAAACCCGGCGTACAGACTATCGATATTGACTTCTGGGTGCGGAACTGGGTAAAACAGGCCGGAGCAAAACCGGCGTTTCTTGGATACTGTCCGCGCAGGGCATCCGATCCATTTCCTGCGGCAATCTGCATTTCGATTAATAGCGAAGTGATCCACGGTATTCCGTCAAAGCGAAAAATCCGCGAGGGCGACCTGGTGGGGCTGGACTGCGGCATTGAGTATGACGGCTTTTTCAGCGACCAGGCGATCAGCATAGAGGCGGGCAGGGTGAGCCGGGAAGTACACGACTTGAATATAACCGCCAGAGAGTGCCTGTACCGGGGCATAGCCGCAGTGAAAGCCGGTGATCGCCTGCTTCAGGTTGCCCGTGCCGTGGAGGGTCATGCCAAAGCGCGCGGGTATGGCATTGTCCGGGAATATTGCGGTCACGGCGTAGGTTTTTCGCTGCATGAAGACCCGCAGGTGCCCAATTATCCCCATGGTCCCAATCCCCGCATGAGCAACGGCATGGTTTTTGCCATCGAACCCATGATCAACGGGGGATCGGGCGATGTGGAACTGAAAGATGACGGCTGGACGGTCATTACTGCCGACAGATGTGTATCAGCCCACTGGGAACATACTGTGGCGATTTTTCAGGGTAAAACAGAAATTCTAACCGATCCGCTGGAGTAATGAACCGGTACTTGTAACTTTTGGCACATATTTTTATTATGTAGATAAATAATAATTTCTCAGGAGAGTTTTCGCATGAATCTGGTAAAGAAGTTGTCCTCAAAAAATCTGCTGGTATTTAATCTGGTGCTGATTGGCGTCATTTTTGGTTTTTCACTTGCTTTTCTTTCGTTTTCGTGTTCAACACCAAATACAAGGAGTATTGCCAGGGCCCAAAATAGCCCGGTAATTGTTTCTGAAGCGGATCTGGCGGCGGCTGTGGGTCTGCAGAATGTATTTAACGCTGTATCAGAGAAGGTGCTTCCTTCAATTGTTGAGCTTAAGACTGTTTCGGTACAACGGCGGAACTTGCCCAGTTTTGACGGGATTCCCTGGGAGTTTTTCTTCGGTCCGCGTGATCGCAGCCCGGACAGGGGCGGACAGGAACGGGAGTTCCGCTCGCAGGGGTTGGGTTCCGGAATAATTGTCCGTCATAATAACGGAACATATTATGTTATTACCAATCATCATGTTGTTGATAATACTTCGGAAATCCGTGTTGGAACGAGGGACGGCAAGGAATACACTGCCCAGCTTGTAGGTAAAGATGACCGCCGGGATTTGGCGATGGTTTCTTTCAGCACAACCGATCATTACCCGCTTGCAGAATTGGGAGATTCCGATGATGTAAAAGTTGGTGACTGGGCAATAGCCATGGGGAACCCTTTGGGTACCAGTTTTTCTTTTTCTGTTACCATGGGAATTGTCAGCGCGGTAGGGCGTACCGGCGGACCCGGCAGAAATATTAACGACTTTATCCAGACTGATGCGCCCATTAATCAGGGAAATTCGGGCGGCGCTCTAGTAAATATCCACGGCGAGGTTATCGGCATTAATACCTGGATTGCCAGCAATGCCGGCGGCGGCAATGTCGGGCTGGGCTTTGCCATTCCCATAAATAATGCAAAACGATCAATCGATGAATTCATCACCACTGGTACTCTTACTTCCGGCTGGCTTGGCGTATCGCTCACAGAACCGGGAAGGGAAATCGCCGAAGCGCTGGGCATAGACGGCATGAGAGGGGCTCTTGCTGCGATGGTTTTCCTTGATTCACCTGCGGACAAGGGCGGCATCAGGGCGGGCGATTTCATCACCCATGTTGACGGCAGGGAGGTCAGAGGCGTGACTCAACTGACCATGATGGTCGGCGATCTTAAACCCGGCGATCGCGCGGCATTTACGGTTGTACGGGACGGCACAACGAGAGAAATACAGATTACCATCGAAGCCCGAACGGATGAAGTAGCTTCCAACAGCAGAGGGTTATGGCCGGGTGTCATAGTAGCCCCTCTCACTAATGAGATAAGAGAATCCCGTAATATTGACAGGAATGTTATGGGGTTATATGTAGGCCGTGTAGAACCTGACAGCCCGGCAGACGTTGTCGGCATGAGGGAGGGCGATATAATTACCGCAGTGAACGGGGAAAATATTTCAGACCTTAGTTCCTTCTACCGGCTGCTGAGGGAAAGAACCGCTACAGAACTGTGGTTCGGCTTTATCCGTTCGGGGAATACCCTGGAATCCCTGCGATTTAGACGGTAAAGCATCAATAGGAGTTTTTCAATGAAGATTGTACAGACAAGTGCGGCACCGGCGGCAATTGGGCCTTATTCCCAGGGCATCATATCGGGAAAAATGGTACTCACTTCGGGTCAAATTCCCATTTCTGTTGGAACCGGTGAAGTAGTGGGAACCACCATAAAAGAGCAAGCAGAACAGGTTATAAAAAATCTGGAAGCCGTTTTGAAAGCAGCCGGATCATCGCTGGCACATGTAATAAAAACAACATGTTTCCTGGTGAACATGGACGATTTTGCCTGTTTTAACGATGTGTACGAAAAATATTTTCCCGGCAGGCCTGCCCGTTCTACCGTTGCGGTTAAACAGCTTCCCAAAAATGTTTTGGTGGAAATTGATGCCATAGCCGAAATACACAGCTAATTGGAGGAGTAAATATTCACTCTTGGTATTGATAATGTTATTATCGTTTCAAAAAATTTCGATTATGTTCCGTTCACCGGTTCTGTGTGCCTGAACGGGGCATTTATTGCCGAAGTTCGCAGAGGCTGTGTCTCGGAGCAGGAATGTTCGCAATGGATAGACGGCGGCGGTAAAATCCTCATGCCCGGCCTGGTTAACGGTCACTGTCACGGGGACATGACCCTGGCACGGGGCCTGGGCGATGACATGACCCTGCTTGAGCAAATAGAAACATTCCGCTCCCATAATTGGTTTTATGATTTTATAAATGACGATGACCGCTATTATGCCCGCCAGCTTGTCTACTGCGAGGCGCTTTTATCCGGAACAACATTTATCTGCGAAAATATGTATTGGGGGCTGGGAAACAGATCTATCCAGGCGATGCAGGAAACCGGCATTAAAGGCGCGTTAGTCGAAGACATACGCCGTGATTTTTCCAATTCGGATTCATTGCTGCCCGATCAGGCGTTGCATGATTTTTCGGCAAACTGCCGGCAAGCCGGCTATGTTCCCGTCATCGGATTACCGGCTGAAGAAGATTTTGAAACAGAACGCCTGCGGGTTATATTTGAGAAACTGCGCGGTATTGATGCCCTGCAAACCATGCATCTTGCGGAAAATGAATGGCGCAGGGAAATAGTCCTGAAAAAATTTGGGCTTACTTCAATTGAGTATCTGGCGAAAAACGGTTTTCTCGGCGATCGGCTGATCGGTTCTCATGTTGTGCTGGCAACCGGAAATGAAATAAGGCTGATGAAAGAGGCAAATGTAAAAATCGCCAATACACCGTTATGCGAAATGAAAATCGCCGATGGTATTGCCCCCATTACCGAAATGGTAAAACAGGGGTTAACCGTCGGTCTTGGTACTGACGGCGCCCTGTGGAATAACAGCAATGACATTTTCCGGGAAATGAAGGGGATGTCCCTTTTGCAGACAATACATAATGGTATCCGGTCGATTTCCAAAAATGACATTCTCGACATGGCAACCACGGGAGGAGCTGCTGTTTTCGGTAAGGAAACCGAATTTGGCATGATACGGGAAGGGATGCGGGCTGATATGATTTTAATCGACCCGGAACAGCCCCACTTACAGCCCCTTCTGACGGGTAAACATGAAAATGTTACTTCCGCCATTGTGTATAACGCAACGGGCAGTGATGTTACCGATGTATTTGTCGATGGCAGGCAACTGGTCAAAAACCGCATCCTGACCGGTGTTGATGTTCCTGCCCTGATGAAAATTGTACGGCAGGCAGCCGAAAAAATCGCAGATAAACTATAATTTTACGTATTATTTCTTTGATTATTACCGACTGCAATCCGCCAAAGCTTTTTCATGAGACCAATCCTTCCAAATAAAATCCAGATTATGAAAATGAGCAGAATGAGTATGGGGATTCCGTATACAATAATGCCGATAAAAACAACTGCCAGGCCGGATAGGAAATAACGAAAATCCTGAAATAATTTAATTATTCGTTCTCCAAGTGTTGCTCCCTGAAACTGTGCCGATACGGCTACCGGCCCTAAAACCGTCAGTTCGACTGTAGAAAATTCAATATCATTCGCAATATCACGAATATCCCTGCCTGTCAGGTCAATCTCTCTTTGCAATTCGGCAATTCTTCTTTCAACTGATAAGATATCATCAATGTTTCCTGCCCTGCCCAGATATGACTGAAAAGTTCTTAATAATTCACTTTGTGTAGCAAGCCGTCCTTCAAGATCATAATAATGCAGAGTGACATCTTCCGTATTTTCCGATCGATGCAGCATCCTCCCGATAGCGGCAATTTCGGCAAGAAAAGCATTATAAGCGGCCGAAGGAACGCGGATGGTATAAAAGCAGGAGTATTCTTCCAAAACGGTTGAGGAAGCATAGGCGCCGTGTGTTTCCATAATGCCGTTTACGGTTGAATCGGCAGTATCGAGTTTTTCTACTCTTATTCTCAGATTGGCTCTTTTTACCAGTTTGCGTTCTGCGGTATTGGCAGAAATTTCCTGCGGCGTAACGGTAGTTTCCGCTGTTCTAAATCGCATTATAGATTCCGAAAAATCCGAATCGTCATAGGCATATCCGAAAGTGTCCGCCATTTCATAAGACATGGTGTTTTGATAAACACTCGGAAAATTCATGTATTGCCTGTTAGAACCTCTGCTGCAGCCAAAAGTCAGTAAAAGTATAAAAAGTAAAAACGGAAAATATTTTTTCATACGGATTTCCCCCCTCATTTTTTTTATTGTACAGAGCAATCAACTCAATGTCAAGATAACACGTCTCTCAACTCTCAATTCCCTTGACACATCATTACCGGGCAGATATGTTTGAACTGTGAGTGAACAGGAATTACTGCGGCTTGAAGGAATAACAAAAAGTTTTGGCAATGTTGAAGTCCTGCGCGGGCTGGATCTTTTTATCGGGCGGGGTGAATTTATTACCCTCCTTGGGCCTTCGGGCTGCGGTAAGACGACTATACTGAGAATCATCGCCGGCCTGGAAACGGCAGATTCGGGGCGCGTTTTCATGGACGGGATTGATATAAACACCCTTGGGCCGGACAAGCGCGGCATCAACATGGTATTTCAAAATTATGCACTATTCCCCCACATGAATGTGGAACAAAACATTGGCTACAGCCTCAGGATCAACGGCACGGCAAAACCGGAGATTAAGCGGGCGGTAAATGAAACGCTCGCTTTGGTACGGCTGGAGGGGTATGAAAAAAGAAAACCCCACGAGCTATCCGGCGGCCAGCGGCAGCGGGTTGCGGTTGCGCGGGCCATAATCAACAAGCCAAAAGTCCTGCTGCTGGACGAGCCTCTTGGCGCATTGGATTTGCAGCTCAGGCGGCAGCTGCAGATTGAACTTAAACGAATCCAGAAACAGCTTGGGATCAGTTTTGTGTATATCACCCACGATCAGGAAGAGGCGCTTGCCATATCGGATCGTGTGGCTGTTATACGAAACGGTCTTATCGAGCAGGTTGGCTCCACAGTCGATGTGTACAAAAATCCGCATACGGCGTTTGTCGCGCAATTTGTCGGAAACGCAAACCTCATCCCCTGCAATGATACAGAATGCCTTGCCGTTCGTGAAGAAAATATCACCATATCGGCGACAGGAGAAGAGCGCGGAAATCCCGGCGAAACCGGAATGGCTGCGGTAGTTACCGAAAAAAAATTTGCCGGAGGCCTCCTCCGCATCACCGCTGTTCTGCAGTGTGCGGGCCCCGCTCATGGAACAGAAGTACGATCCGGCATTCTTGATATAGAAAGCCCCTTTGAACCGGGAGATCAGGTAATGGTCAGCTGGCTTCCGTCAAATGCCGTATCAGTGGTTCGCGAATGAACAGTCAAAATCCCCGATCCCTGATCCCTCTTCTCCCCATGTACCTCTTCACCCTTTTATTCATCCTGGGGCCGTTAATTTACTTAATCATTTTGAGTTTCATGCAGCGGCAGGGTATATGGGGCGCCGGGTATTCATTCAGTCTGAGAAACTACCGCATCATGTTCGAGCCTGTATACATGGAAACATTCAGGCAGTCGATACGGCTGGCATGTATCAGTACATTTGCCGTTGCCGCTGCCGGTTATCCTTTTGGCTATTTTATGGCGCGTTTGAGTCAAACCTGGCGAAATCGTGTGATGCTCCTTTTGATCATCCCTTTCTGGACAAGCGCCCTTATGCGGCTGTACGGCTGGATAATTGTGTTCAGGGCAAACGGCGTATTTGACCGTCTGCTGATGGGGTTGCGCATAACGGATGAACCTCTGCGCCTGCTGTACACCTATCCCGCTGTCGTTACCGGCATGATCTACGCACTCCTGCCGTTTATGATTTATTCCGTATATGCCAGCGCCGAAAAAATGGATCGTTCCCTCATTGATGCTGCACGTGTTCTCGGCGCAGGGAGGTTTCGTGCCTTCCTCACCGTTACATTTCCCCTGACCATGCCGGGGCTGCTTTCCGGCGTTTTTCTCACGTTCATCCCATCCATGGGCCTGTACTTTATCGCCGATATTTTGGGCGGCAACAAGGTGATCCTTACCGGCAATTTAATCCGCGATCAGGTAATGAACGTCCACGATCTGCCGTTTGCCGCAGCCCTCAGCGTAGTGCTGATACTCATTACGAGCCTGTTTCTGCTGCTGTACCGCCTTGTCACCCGGTCAGGCGAGATTGAAGGTTTGATATGATAAAAAAAAGATATGCCTTATTTCCCGTGTACCTGGGATTCATCCTCGTAGTGATGTATATTCCCATTCTTCTGGTTATTGTCTATTCATTTAACGGGAGCCGTCTTACTTCAGTATGGGGCGGTTTTTCTCTGTTATGGTATGCGGAATTGTTCAGTGATCGCGCTATGTTTGAGGGGCTGAGGACGAGCCTGATACTTGGCCTGCTGGCAAGCTGCCTGTCAGCCGCTCTGGGTACTCTGGGCGCTTCCGGCATGGCGAGGGTACGTGCGACTGGCGCCCACAAAACGATGGAGTATTTTTCGATCCTTCCCATCATGATGCCGGAGATTATTCTGGGCATGCTGTTCCTGGTATTTTTTTCGCTTCTGGCAATTCCTTCGGGAATGTTTACCCTCGTTATCGCCCATACCGCTTTTTGTATTCCCTATCCCTATCTGCTGGTGCGGGCAAGGCTTGCCGGCCTTGATAAAAGTTATGTGGAAGCCGCCCGGATCATGGGAGCGTCTGACCTGCGGGCGTTTTACGACATTACCCTGCCTCTCGTACTTCCGGCAGTCATATCCGGAATGTTGATTTCTTTTGCCATGAGTTTTGATGACGTAATTGTCAGTTCATTTGTCGCCGGTGTGAATACAAACACCCTGCCGATGATTATTTATTCCCAGTTAAAAACCGGCGTAACGCCGAAAACAAATGCCATGTGCTCCCTGTTATTTATTTTGACCATTATCCTGTGCATTGCCGCAGCGTTTCTTGCCCGTACTCCTAGACCAAAAAATGATTGTAAGATATAATACTCAAAATGGAGGACTATATGTTTAAGAAAATACCGGTTTTTATCGTGCTTTTAACGCTCAGTTTGTCTTTGCTGTATGCAGGAGGCAAAAAGGATCAGCAGGTACAGCAGGTACAGCAGCCTGCAGACAGGGCTACCCTGGTATTCCCCCTTCTGCATCATTTTTCGGCAAGGGAATATGCCGAAGGGCAAGTAACCGAAAGTGAACGGGACATTATTGTTCAGGCCGGACTGCGCGCTCCAAGCGCGGGCAACCGGCAGCCCTGGCTCTTTACCGTGGTGCAGGACCAGGATCTGGTAAAGCAGATTCTTCCCGATGCGACGGAAGGCAACATACTGATAGTCGGCTCAGGGTTATTGGACGGTTCAAGAAACGAAGCCGTTATGCTTGATGCCGGTCTTGCGGCGCAGAGCATGTTTATAGCGGCCCAGGCTCTCGGACTTGGCGCCCGGCAATATACAAATCCCGCTTTAATCGGCAGAGCGAACAGCCTCAAAGACGAACTGGGAATACCCGAAGATCACACTGCTATTATTGTTACCCGTTTTGGCAGACTTCCGGCAGGTGTTGACGCAGTGAGCTCTGCATCGCCCCGAGCCGATCCGGAAACAAAAGTAGTTTATAGATAACGGTTTTTTTGAGGAGATGTTTGATGCATAAAAAACTGTTTGCTGTTTTAATGTTGGCTTTTTTTGCCGTTGGCTGTTCCGATAAACCAAGTCTGGTTATTTATACCTGGAGCGGTATGTTCCCTGCGGAAGTTATATCCGGATTTGAAAATGATACGGGAATCAGGATACGGTATGTAAATTTTGATTACAACGAAACCATGTTGGCCAGACTCACATCTGAAAGACGGGGTAATTACGATCTTGTCATCGCCGATGACTATATACTGGAAAATGTGATCCTTGAAGGACTTGCGCAAAAGATAGACATTACACGGCTTTCAAATTATGGTAATATCAACCCATTCTACCAGCAGCAGTTTTATGACCCTACCGATGAATACACCATTCCATACGGGGCAGGGGTACAAACCATTGTCTACGATCAGGATTTAACCGGAATGCCTATACGGGGGTATACGGATCTGCTGCATCCGGCTTTGGTTAACAGGATAGGTATTATTGACAATTACCGGGTAATCAACGGCATGGCGCTCAAGATGATGGGGCAAAGCTACAATACAAACGATCCGGATGTAATCCGCAGGGCCGGAGAATACCTCAGAACATTTGCTCCCAACATCCGCCTCATCCGTGATGACAGGCTGGATGATGAACTTCTTGCCGGTGAAATTTCGGCAGCGGTCATGTATACCGACATGGTGACAAGGGCAAAAATGGAACGGCCGGAACTGCAGGTTGTTTTTCCCGCCGAAGGGATCGGCTTTGGCATAATGGCGGCGTTTATTCCGTCCAACGCACCGAATGCCGATGCCGCCTACTTGTTTCTTGACTACATCCTTGATGCCGAAAGGGGCGCCGGATGTTTTGAATACCTGGGCTACTACAGCACATTTTCCGCTTCAGACCCGTACATTAATGAAGAGTACCGTGATTTTCTGACGCTTCCCGAAGACTTCTGGGGTTTTACTTCAATGGAAATGATTCAAAATGTAAACGACGAAGCGCGATCCCTGCACAACCTCATCTGGACAGAATTTAAATCGGCGGCAGGACAGTAAGTTCCTGCCCGATTGACTTACGGAATTACCGGATTCACCTGCGGCAGACCGGTCATGGGATCCCATGTTCCCATTCCGGAATTTCTTGGCCAGACCTTGAACAGTTCATTTGTTAAATGAGAATGCGGACCGCCTGACCTATAGTCAACATCAGCGAAGTCAGTTGCGTTATTATTTGTATCGGCAAGTGAATTCCGGCGGGGGACACGGGGTCTGGATTGATTCGTAAAAGCGGCGCCTTCAAAAAAAGAATTTCCGACACCGAGCATATCAACATAATCCGCTGCCAGGGCAGTATTACCAAAAGGGTTGCCTGTAAGAGTAGCTTGATTCCTTACTATGGCTATTGCAAAATCGCCATTAGGAATAGCAAATGCTAAAGACATATCCGGTGTTGGAAGGTTTGCACGGTGTTCAAAAGAATTTATATCGGATGTACTTACAATAAGAAATGAAGACAGAGCAGGGACTGATCCTGTTAATTTTATTGCAGGGTTCCAATCAGTACCGTTAGCGATATGCAGGTAATAATCTACCGTATTAAAGTTAATAGCAGTATTGGTATTGTTGTACAACTCCACCAATGAAGCCGGAAATCCCGCCGGAAAATTGTTGTTAATGTTACCGTAAGTGTTAGCCTGCAGGATCATAAGAGCTTCCGTTCCCACAACCGGATTTGGCTCTGCAAAGGGGTTCCAGCCGCCGGCAGTTTCTGTAGTGTTTCTTGGTCCGCGGACCGCAACTTCTTCGTTCGTCAACATGCCTGCGCCGGAGCCGTACCGTGCTGCGATAAAATCAACCGAATTGTTGCCGGTGTCGGTAAGGGAGCCACGGCGGACAGCTACGGAACCGGAGTTCCGTGCAGGCGCTGTTTTATATCCCAATATCTGATCGGGTCTGGCATGATCGGGGTCATTCAAGGCGCCAACCAAGTCAATCAAGCCTGTCACCGGTGTTCCATTTCCGGTGTTATAAGGGTTTTGTATAGAATTATTCAACTGTGTTGTATTGCGTATCAAGGCAATTTTAAATGATCTATTGCTTAAGTGAAAACCGGCAATATTCCGGTCGCCGGAATTATTTTCGAGTATTAAACGGGTTGTGTTATTACTTGGATTATCAGTCGGTCTGCCTCCTAAAATCAGATAAGAACCTTTGGCAGGAATTTTTCCTGTCAGGGGAATGGATTCCCAGGGGCCGTCCTGTGTTGCTATAGGATCGCCTATATTGGCAGGCCTGGTGCCTGCCGCGTACCACAGATTGATACCTGCCAGGTCTATTTCATTGTTTGTGTTATTGTACAACTCCACAAAACTATGGCTTACACCGTTCTGTATCTCATTGCCGGTTCCGTATGCCTGCAGAATCAGCAGTTTGCCTGCAAGGGAATTGCCGGGAATGCTGCCATTGCCGTTGGGGCACCCCGGTAACAACAGGAAAAGATAAACAGAAACAACACACCTTAACAGCGTCATAATTCGTTTTATCATGACATACTCCTTAAATATTAAATTATTTTCATCATACATGAATGTATACCATAATGATAGATTAAAAATTAATAGAATGTTATAATAAAGAGTACACAAAGAGGAGGGTTCTGATGAGAAAAGAAAAATACAGCATTTTTGCACTGATAGCGCTCATTTCTGTGTTTTTAGCATCTTGCCCCGATAGTCCGCAGCACAATACTACAAATGGAAAAGAAATTGAAATAGAACAGCCAAACCCGTCGCGGTTTTTGGGCAGTGTGGTGATCCTGCAGGCTTTTGGTACGGGCAACAATACCGATGCCGGTGTTTCACATTCATTCATTGAGTTGTACAATAAATCCGATGAAACAGTGAGCCTGAGCGGTCATACGCTGCAATACTCCGAAGGCGGTTCAAGCTGGAAAGTTTTAAGCCTTGAAGGAAAATCAATACCGCCCGAATCATCGTTTTTGATACTTGGCAGAAGAACAACCAATAGAAATGACATTGAAAGGTACGGTCTTCTGCAATTAAATGAAGCCGATGCAGATATGCGGTGGATGGACGGTACCGATTATCTGAGGATGAGCAACCGCAATTTTAAAATTTTTCTGGTAGAAAGCACCGAGGCATTGACCATAGTTAACCCATTTGATGTTGACAGGAACAGGACAGGCAAAAAAGCGAAAGGCTATGCTGATTTACTGGGGTCTAACGACAACGATGGAACTGTTAACATTGACGCTTTTGAAACAAGCAATTTAAGTGATCCTTCTGTCAGGGGGCCCTACCTTGCATCCAAGGGTAAATCGGTACGCCGGATCGATCTGAACGATACCGATGACAACAACCGTGATTTTGTACGGGTCGAGTGGCGGCAGCGGCAGAGCGATATTGATACCGGAGAAGTTCTGAGTGCGGATGATTTTGAGGCGCTTAGGCCCCGTTCAACAAAAGACGGCGCATGGAATCCCGTACATTTTAGGGATCCTGTCGGCAGCAACAATGCCACTATCGGTTTATTGGTAATTGGAGGAGTCAGCACGGATCCCGGCACACCGGCGGCATCATTTTCCGCTGTTACCGGTCCCGGTTCGGTAGACCTGGCCGGTACGGTGGCAGGCGCTGCCTCGGTTGAAATAACGCTTGCCGCCGGAGCAACATTTAAGACGGCAAAGGTAAGCGGCAGCGGCACACCGGAATGGAACAATTCGATTTCACCGGCTTATTCTTTTTCCGACGGCGATTTTTTATACATTGAAGTAACCTCAAGGAACGGGAATACCAGACAGGTATATAAAATTACCGTCAGTGTAATGCAGGTTTCATCAACAGTGACGGTTAACGGCAGTTATAACCTGATCCTCAATTCTGCCATACCGCAGCAGCGTGTTGTTATAGAGGCCTATAAATCCGTAACTGAGACAAGCAGAGAACTGGTTTCCGCTGTCAATGCAAGCATGACAGACCAAACATGGGCGATGCAAATACCATCCGGTGAAACTGTATGGTTCAGGGTGGCAGTAACAGATCAAACCGATTTTACGTTTGGCAGTACTGTATTAAACGGCCCTCATACATACAACTCTGCCGCATCGGGTCCTTCCCTTACTCTGGGACCTTTTTCACTTCCTGTACTGACAGAATTAACTTTAATCAATGCCGATGCAGTCAATAGTGTAAAACGGAACAAAACTGCTCCCGGCACAAACACAAATACCAATAGTTCAATTCCCCAAATAACGTATAATACCATTAACCAGACAACCGGTGAAATCATCTTTGGAAATACCGTTTTTACAACGGTAAGCGTCCCTAACATTATAAATTTTCATGCACTTGCGGCCGCTTTTATAATCCCGGCAGATTGCAAACTCTATGTGGGGAATGTGGAACAGGTAAGCGGGGTGACAACAAACAACTATTACAATGATGTTGTTTTTACCGTTGTTGCTCCCGATAATGCCCGCAAAACCTATACCGTTGCCTCAACACCGGACGATTTCAGGATTGTCGGTACCAGAAGCTGGCAAACTCACGGCTTTGGGGTAATGAACATTACCACCACCAATACAATGCTCGGCCTTCCTACAGGAGGCGGCAACACAAAGCTCAACATCGTATGGAATCCTACCGGATCATATACCTATATCAGTCCCAGAGGAAGGGTGGTTTCGGGCGGAACAGATATCAGAGTCAGGGGTAATTATTCGCTCCGTGCCCACGCAAATAAAAGCTATAATTTACGGCTCAATAATGCGGCCGGTTTTGACTACTACGATTATAAAACAGATCAATATATAACACTTCCGTCCCATCGGCGTTGGGCCTTACTTGCCCATGAGCAAGATTCAACCCGTATAAGAGGAACCTTGGGCTGGGAAATGGGACGACGTGTCCTGACAAACATGGGCTGGCAGCCCCACGGGGATTTTGTACACTTCTTCTTTAATGGCACCTACCGGGGCGTATACATACTGGCTGAAATTATTAAACCTGAACAGGGGCGTTTGGGGATAACTCCGGTGGCTTCGAATAGCAACCACAACGGCGGTTTTATCGCTGAAATAAATAACTTTTACTGGTACATGCACGAAAGCGGGCCTGCCCATGAGGGAGACGGTTTTCTTTTTGACGAAATGTATAGTTTTATGACGAGCCATCTTAATCCCGTTGGGCCCTGGGATAGATATCAACAGGGAGTTGTATTTCAGTTTAAAGAACCGGATTCCAATTTGGGCTGGTATTATAATGACCCGCCTACAGGAAGCGGCAATTTGTCTTTTAATAATGCTGCTCATGCAATTAATTTTCCCCGCAGGGGTATTGTACTTGCATCACGGTTATCCTCCGGTTCTGCATATAACCGGGCAAGCGCGCCGGTAACGCAATGGATTGTACCGGACGAATATAACAGCAGCTCCGCAAACCGTATGGGTGTCCGCAATATGGCGCCTCAAAACGGTCCGGGTGTAAACGGCAGCAGAACCCTCAGCCAGGTTTATCCCGGATATGCAAACAGCGCATTTGTTGCAATGGCAAAAAAGATACAGGATGCCGAAGATTCCATTTATGCACGTGAATGGGGTACTAACGGTGCGGGCGGTTACCACGATCATATTGATATCGCTTCTTTTATTGATTATCACATTGCCCAGGAGATGGCCTCCAACTGGGAGTTTCCCATTTTGAACGGCCAGTATATGCATTTTGATCCTTCGGCTGGGCCGAACGGAAAGCTTAAAATGGGGCCGCTCTGGGATTTTGATCAGGCCTGGAATAACGGCCAACGGGGAATACACCCGGGTTTTATGCAAAAAACGCCATTCTGGTACAAAGAGCTGATGGGCTGGGAATTTCATTCTGCTTCAGAAAACGATTATAGAGGTATTTTCCGGGCTGATCGGTTAGACCCTTACTATGTAGCACAATTAAAACTCCGCTGGAATGCGGTAAGGGGAGCTCTGGCTACAGAACTGCATGCCTATATTGATGCACAAAATGCCCGTTTTGCCCGCTTAATGTCACATGACGGGGTAAACTTCAATCAGGCTCCCGAATCCCCGGTATCCATTACCGGAAGGGAGACGACAGAAGGTGTATTTTTTGAGAATAAAAGGATTCACTTAAAAACCGATGTTACGAACATGATTAATGCTTTAAATCTGGTAATTACCGGGTATTAGAGACCGCTGGTTTCGCCTCTTGTAATTTACTCCAGCGCTTTGTCAGCATCGGGATTGCTGCGGTAGAAAATAATCACCACGAATAATCCAGTGGCAATGCAGCACAGGTTGAGGATAAAGGGAAGGCTGCGGGAAAAACCCGAGAGGAGGCCGCCGATCCAGCCGAAGGGAGCGGTAACCGCCATGATTATCATGTTCATGATGGCCTGCACCCTGGCTCGTTCTGCGGGGTTTACATGGAGGGCAGTCAGGGATTTGGCAAGCATCAGCATGAAACTGGCGCCGAATCCGTCAAACACGAGCGCTATGCACAGGAAGATATACGTAGCAGGGCTGCCGTCAGGAGCAAGAATGAGGAACACCTGCCCGGCACCGTAACAGATAAAGCCCGTGAGCAGGGGCAGTTTGAGATGTCCCTTGGTAAGATGAGGGACTATCAGAAAAAAGAAAACAATGGCAATCATGGAACGGATTATAGGCAGCATGGGCAGCAGATGATCCGGGACGAGCAGCTTTTTACTGACAAAAACCGGCCAGAATGTCGTGTTAATCAGCGCCACAATGCCTGTTAAAATAGTGATAACAAGAGCAAAAATCGTACCCTGAGATTTGCCGATGATTTTGAGAACGCCGCTGTAACCGGCGGCAAGTGAAAAAAGGCTTTTTCCCCTGCTTGCTTCAAGCCGGATAAGCCCTATTTTTGTTTCCCGGGAAAAAATATAAAGCAGTAAAACCTTTAATGTCATTAACACAAAAGCGTTGATGTAGAGGATTCGGATAGCCGGAACCAGAGTAAGCCGGGAAAATAGAACAGCCGAGATGGGGGCAAAGAGAAACGAAAGCTGCCCAAAGACGGTTACCAGAGAATGGATGCCGGTAATCTGTTTTTTTTCCGCATCTTCGATCAGGAGGCAATCCCAGGAATTGGTTGGAACCTGCATGGCTCCGTTGAGCAGGGCCGCAACAATGAAAAACCACAAACCTTCTGCACGCAGCCAGATAAGACAGGGAATACTCCATGCAATAAAATCAAAAACCGCTGTTGCCTTTCTTCTTCCCATTTTATCGGTGATTGGCCCGCTTAAAAAAGCAAACATAACCTGAGAGAGCATGTAAATTGTTGCGGTTAACCCTACTTGCGAGTCGGTTAACCCGAGGGCCACCATATAAACCGACGCATAGGGAAGACACAGGTTGATGGAAAGGCCCCAGAGCGGTTCGGTATACACACAGGCACGGGGATTTCCTTTCAAGTTTACCAATGTTTGTATTAAATTATTATTCCCAGGTTGTTTCATGCTGTTATTAACCGTCCTTGTACGTACTTTGCCGCAATGGTGTGATTATCGCCGAGGTAGACAGTACGCTCAAGGCGGTCGCGGATTGACAGCGCGAAGGGAGCGGTGCGCCACCCGGAGGTGGCGAGACTGCTGTCATCGATTATTAATGCGTCAAAATCATACCTCGGCTCAAAAGAGCCGCAGCGGCCCATACCGCTTTTCTCAAAAAACACCCCGCCGCCAACGGTGCCAAGGTAAAATACTTCTTCCAAAGTGAGGGCTTTATCATCGTTATCCAGTAAAACGCGGCGGAGTTTTGAGACCTGGACGGCATCTGCCATTGCCCGGAAGACAGAGCTGCTGGTTCCACCGGCAATATCACTGCCAAGGCCAACGGGTACTCCCGCCAGTAGGAGCCGGCGCACCGGTGCAATGCCTGAAGAAAGGTTTGCGTTTGACTGGGGGCAATGAGCAGCAAAAACTCCCCGCCGGGCCATGAGCGCTATTTCATTCTCATCAGGCCATACGCAGTGGGCCATTACCGTGGGACCCCCTTCCGGTGTATCGTTGCCAAAAAGATCAAAATCACGATATGCCGCGCCGTAACTGCCGCTTGCCGGACATAGCTTCCGCACCCATTCTATTTCGCTGCGATTTTCGGACAGGTGCGACTGTACCGGCAGATTAAACTCCCGCCGCAGGGCGCCAAGCCCCCGCATAAGGTCATCGCTGCATGAGGGGATAAAACGGGGGGTAAGAACAGGTTTAACACGGGTATACGTATCTGCGGCTCCGAGCCATTCCCGTGTTGCCTCCAGCGAAGATGCGGCGCTGTATTCCCGCAAACTGTCGGGGCTGTTTCTGTCCATGTTTACCTTGCCAACCATGCACACAAGGCCGGATTCCTCCAGCAATTCCATCAGGAGCAGGGTCGCCGGAACATGCACGGTGGCGTACACAACAAAGCGGGTATTGGAACTGCGCTTCAGGTGCTCCGTAAAAAGGCCGTAAGCAGAACGTGCATAGTCAATGTCGTTGAATTTTGCCTCTTCGGGAAATGCATGGGAATCAAGCCAGTCAAGCAATTCCATGTCCATTCCCAGACCGCGAAAAGCAAACTGCGGCGCATGGATATGGAGATCAACAAGGCCGGGAATTACCAGTTTACCCCGGTAATCAAAAAGAGGCAGCTCTGCAAACCGCTGCGGCAATTGGGGATAAACCCCGGCAGATTTCCCCTCAACACAAACAAGGAAGGCATCGGGCATTGTTTTCAGAGCAGTCAGGCTTGTACTCCAGCAAATATCGCCCTGTATCACAAAGTTATCATTTTTCATGCAGGCTTTAGTATATAGATTCAAGGCAAAATGTAAAAGGTAAAAGGAAAATCAATTTTGAAAAATAAATCCGAAAATCCCTCATAAGGCAAGAAGATTACATTATTCGTCAAAAACTTGCATTCACACTGTTGTGTTTTCTAAATAATAATGTTATTTTATGCAAGAAAATGATATCGGAGGTAATGTAGTGAAAAAAACTTTGATTGGGCCTGGTGACAGATGGAAATTTTTGGCGAACAAAGCCCCGCTCACTATATACTACACTGCAAAAGGAGAGAAACATGTTAAAAAAAGGCAGAAAATATTCCATTGGAACTCAACTACTTTTCATTTTTATAATTGGAATATTGATAGTTACCTTAGCGGTGTCTGCAATTTTCGTGACAAGCAAAACAGATATTACCACTCGCCAGATAGAATTGGCCATACAGGAACAAATAGCCAGCATGCGCAACAGCCTGACCTTGACTTTTCAAATTCACGAAGATGCCTTGCGTCATGCCTCAACCGGAATCTCATTACTATATGAGCAGACCGGTCAGCCTTATCTCAGCAATGCGGCCATATCAGAGGAAGAGATGCGCAGGTTTTTAACACGCATCAAGGGCGATCTACCCAATGTTGCCCAGGTTTTTATGTCAAACAATATCCCTACATTTGAGGAAGGGGGTTATGCGGTTTTTGCCCCTGAATGGAGATTTGGTGGTGATTACGATCAGCGAACAAGACCTTGGTACACAGGGGCAAAGTCCAGGCCCGGGGAAGTAAACTTTACCGATCCTTATATGGCAATGGCAACGGGCATTTTTTCTGTCTCGCTTTCTACAATAATATATGACAGTTACAGAAACGATCTTGGGGTCATAATTTTGGATATTGCCGTAAGATCTCTCACGGATATTGTGGCTTCAATGATAAATATGGAGGGGCTTAACAGTTGGCTCCTTAATAATGAAGGACTCTATATCAGCCACGAAAATACCGAAGCTGTAATGAGGGATAACTTTTTTGATGATCCTGTATTTTCCCAGTATCGGCAGCAGATTTTATTTGGGGATTCATTTTATATCATGGACAATGAAATGATTATTTCTTCTTCGAGAATTCCAGGAGCCGAATGGGTTGTCGTTTCTGCCATACCCAGATCGCTGGTATTCGAAGCAGTATATAAATCTATTTACACCGCTGTATTTTTGACTGTCGGAATAGTTTTTGCGTTTTTGATATTGTTGGTTTTTATTATACGCCGCATCACAAAACCAATCATGGCAATAGCGGGAGTTTTTAAAGACATATCAGACGGTGATGGAGATCTGTCCCGTTATAGGTATATTGATGTAAAAGCAAATAATGAAATTGGTGATCTTTCCCGTTACATCAACCTAACTATGGAAAGAATAAAGGTCATGATTAAACATGTCATGGATGGGACAAAGGTGATTACCGGCATAAGCACAAATCTTGCTAACAAAATGACTGAAACCGCAGCGACTATGAACAATATTACTACCAATATACAAAATGTCAAGGACCGAATGATTAACCAGAGTGCCAGCGTTACCGAAACCAACGCCACGATGGAACAGATCACCGTCAACATCGACAAACTCAATAGTCATGTGGAAATACAATCATCCAGTGTTTCTCGATCCTCTTCTGCTATTGAAGAAATGCTTGCCAACATTCAGTCGGTCACGCAAACTTTAAAAAATAACACCGAGAACGTGGAAAACTTAAGCGAAGCATCCGATTTGGGACGTACGGGCTTGCAAAACGTTGCCGCAGATATTCAGGAAATAGCCCGTGAATCTGAGGGTCTGTTGGAAATCAACTCTGTCATGGAAAACATTGCCAGCCAGACAAATCTCCTTTCGATGAACGCCGCAATTGAAGCAGCCCACGCAGGTGAAGCCGGTAAGGGTTTTGCTGTTGTTGCCGATGAAATACGTAAACTGGCTGAACATTCCAGCGAGCAATCCAAAACCATCAGTACTGTACTTAAAAAGATAAAAAGTTCGATTGATAAAATAACCCAGTCCACTTACAGCGTACTTAAAAGGTTTGAAGCCATTGACTCTGGCGTTAAGACTGTGGCCGAACAGGAAGATAATATCAGAAAAGCCATGGAGGAGCAGGGCCAAGGGAGTAAGCAAGTACTTGAAGCTATCGGCAATCTAAACGAAACCTCCCAACTTGTAAAAAGTGGTTCCCTAGAAATGCGTGAAGGTGCAAAGGAAGTAATGCGGGAAGCTGATGATTTAGAAAAATCTACGCAGGAAATAACCGGCGGCATGAATGAAATGGCATCCGGGGTAGAACAAGTAAACAAAGCGGTAAACCATATCAATGAATTAACTGACAAAAATCGTGAGACTGCAACCCAATTAATGAAGGAAGTTCAGAAGTTTAAAATTGAATGATGCTAAAAAGTATCAGTAGACTCGTGTTGTTATCCATATCTTCCCACGGAAATCAATTTTTCCCAAATCCATAACGATAAATACCTATTTGTCGCTCAGATACCGCAAAGGGCATCAGCGGTTACACATAGGTATTTGGGAGAACAGCCCCGTGAGCAGCTTGCTGGTCATGGTATTTCTTACCCTGATTCTCTTCAACAGTTTAGAGTACCTTTTAGAATATTTTCTTACGCATGCCAGAGGCTGCTCCCGGGGCTAACCTCCCCAATACCCCTGTGTAATCACTTGCGGCAGCCCTTTGTATCGGTATCTGGACGCTTTTCTAAGAATTCTGCATCTCACCCCGCCTTGCGGGCATTTTGGATTTCGCTATTTGACGCAAATTACAGAAATTAAAACGCCTCTTCCCCCCAGCAGAAAATCTAAATTGTCGAATAGGCTGAAAAAAAAGTATTATACAGAAATATATGGGTCGGCGGAAAAAGGGTCTACAAAAAATTCGTTGCGCCCAGCCCCTTCGCCTTGTTTCAATTGCTTAAACAGAAAAAAA